>JAAUXY010083670.1_pt1 | contig 10130 bp, 7 predicted proteins | sample 7278121 | NCBI WGS metagenome assembly JAAUXY01 (sample SAMN14350117, study PRJNA611818) | marine sediment metagenome | isolation source: surface marine sediment (1.8m) | place: French Polynesia: Moorea | collected 2018-08
GTAATTATGATCACTGCTGCCAGCATGATATAGGTAACAATCACCGGTTGATCATTTTCGCGGATGGAGGTCAGCAGCAAATTGCCCATCCCGGGCCATTGAAAAATCGTTTCGGTCACAATTGAAAATGCGATCAGTTCACCAAATTGCAGACCGGTGATGGTGATCACCGGAATCAGGGCATTGCGCAGGGCATGCTTGAAAATCACTTTCCTGGGCGGCAGGCCCTTGGCCCAGGCAGTCTTAATGTATTCTTCGGTCAACACCTCGCGCATACCGGCCCGGGTCAGTCGCAAGAGCACGGCCAGCTGGTACATGGCCAGCGTCATGGCCGGCAGAATCAGGTGACTGATACCATTGAGATTTAAAAAACCGGTGCGCCAGAAACCCACCTGGGTGGTTTCACCACGTCCAAAGGGTGGTAATATCCCCAGATAAACTGCAAAAACCATGATCAACAATATACCCATCAGAAACGTCGGGATGGAAATACCCCCCAGGGAGCCGGCCATGATTAGCCGGTTGCGCGGCGCGTAGGGTTTGAGTGCAACAAATACGCCCAGGGCCACACCGACTATAAAAGATAATACGACGGCGGTTGATGCCAATTCGAATGTGGCCGGAAAACGCTCCAGGATGAGCCCCAGGGCCGGTACCCGGGTCACATAGGATATGCCGAAATTGCCCTGGGCTGCATTGGCCAGAAACCGAACGTACTGCACATACATGGGCTTATCCAGGCCCAGGCTGCGCCGCACTTCTTCAACCTCATGAGAAGTGGCGTAGCGACCGGCCAATGTTATGACCGGGTCCCCCATAAAGCGAAAAACGATAAAACATAAAAGGGACGCCACCAGCAGGACGACAATTCCCTGAATCAGTCTGCGTGCAATGTAAGTGGCCATGGCAGCAAGAAAACTTTCAAATGAACTTATGAATTTTTTAATTTTTTGGCGGGGCCGCAATGTTGCGGCCCCGACTTCAAGTCGCGGTTAGATTATTTTGAGATTTCTTTATACACCATCCAGCGGTCAGGACGGGGTTTAAAATTTATCCCTTTGCCTTTTTGAATGGCATACAGATCCTCCTGATAGTGCAACGGGATCCAGGCAATCTTATCAACCATGGCCATTTTGTTGAGCTGCTGTAAAACCTTGGTGCGCTCTTGCGGATTGACAATATCGGCCGTGGATTTCAAGAGTTTGTCGATTTCGGGATCGCTGAAATTGGCACCGTTAAAAAACCCATGACCGGTTTCATCATCACGGGTGTGTGCCAGCTTGAAATACGTGCGCCCCATGTCAAAGGTGCCGTCAAACCAGCCGATCAGATAAAAGTCCAGCTTGCCTCCGGTCACTTCCGGGAAAAAAACAGCCTTGGGTTTGACATCCAATTTCACTTTAATGCCGACCTTGGCCAAATATTTGGCCACGGCCTCGGCTATTTTTTCATCCTGGACATAGCGGTCATTGGGGCCGGTCAGGGTAATCTCAAATCCCTTTTCATAGCCGGCTTCTTTGAGCAGTTTTTTAGCTTCCGCCGGGTCGTATTTGAGCCGTTGAATGTTGCCGTTATAGCCAATGGTGGGCGGATCCGGAATCTGAGCCGCCGGCGCCGCATGACCGCGCATGACTTTTTCGATGATTTCATCCTCGTTGATGGCCACGTACATAGCTTTGCGAACCCGAATATCGGCTGTCGGGCTGCCCGGCTTGTTGCCTAACCCCAGGAAGATCGACCGGCGGGCAGGGCGGCTGACCACATCCAGCTTGGGATTCTTGACAATTTTATCGAACAGTTCCACCGGCACACCGGTGACGATGTCAACCTGGCCTGATGCCAGTGCGGCAAAACGGGTGGAAGATTCGGTAATGGGACGGATTTCTACCGTTTTTAACGGCGGCGCACCTTCCCAGTAGTCCGTATTGGCTTCCATGCGCACGTAGGAGCCTTTGACCCATTCCACCAGCTTATAGGCTCCGGTGCCGATGGGTTTGACCATCACCTCGCCCGAATCGCGGGATTCGGTGGATTCTTTGTCCATGATAAAGACCTGATGCATGTTATTGGCAAACCACGGAATCGGTTCATTTGTTTTGATGACTACCGTATAATCATCCAGCGTTTCCACGCTCGCAATCGATTTGCCGGTGTTGATGAATTCGGAAACATCCGGGTTGCTCAGTCGTTCAAAAGAAAACTTGACATCAGCGGCCGTAAAGGGGTTGCCGTTATGAAATTTAACCCCTTTACGCAGATAAAACTTCCAGGACATCTGATCCAGCCGCTCCCAGCGCTCGGCCAGAGCCGGCGCCAGGGTCCCATCCGGGCCTTTGCGCTGCAACAGACCATCAAAAAAATTGGCCATATATTGCAGACCGGCATCGGAATCATCGCCGTGCGGGTTCATCATCCGGGGCGGTGTATCCTGGGCAACCACTAGCGAAGAAGCCGCCAGCGCCGGAACGCTCGCTCCAAATACCATCACCGCAACAGCGATGGCGATGATTAAATAACATGTCTTTTTCATTGTTGTGCCTCCTTTCCAATTAAGATAAACGTCATTTATTTGTTTCCCGGTTTACCGGCAAAGTCTGCGGCCCTGCGGTGCCCCACATCAACCGGGAAGCCATTCCCTTCACCCAATGCTGCATTATGCTAATGATCGAATGCAAAAAACATCAACCGTTTATAAAATTTGAAACGCTCAATTTAGATTTAATACAAATAACAAGCGACTGCGTGACGGTCGCCGATATCCTTTAACTTTGGTGCCTCCTTATCGCAGACATCCATGCGATGCGGACAGCGGGGATGAAATGCACAACCCGACGGTGGATTGATCGGGCTGGGCACATCGCCTTTGAGAATCATACGTTCTTTTTTTACCCTGGGATCCGCCACCGGAATCGCCGACAGCAGCGCCCGTGTGTAAGGGTGCTTTGGATCGGTGTATACTTGGTTATAGGCGGCGGATTCCACAACCTTGCCCAGATACATCACCGCAATGCGGTCACATATATGTTCGACCACCGCCAGGTCGTGGGCAATGATAATATAGGAAAGTTGAAATTCTTGCTGAAGATCAATCAGCAGGTTGATGATCTGGGCCTGGATGGAAACATCCAGAGCGGAAACCGGTTCATCGCCGATGATCACCTGGGGGTTGAGGGCCAGCGCCCGGGCAATTCCGATGCGTTGTCGCTGGCCGCCGGAAAATTCGTGGGGATAGCGCCGGCCCTGTTCGGGTCGCAGACCGACTTTCTCCAATAAGTAAGCGATTCGTTCCTTTCTCGCCGCCCCCGGATACACACCGTGGATCTCCATCGGATCATGGAGGATTTTGTTAACCGTCATACGCGGGTTTAACGAAGAATAGGGATCCTGAAAGATCATCTGGATTTCTTTTTTTAGGGCCCTTAATTCAGATGTGGTCAAGGAGGTGATATCCGTATCCCCAAAGCGGACGGTGCCGGCAGTGGGTTCAATTAATCGTATAACCGCCAGACCGGTAGTGGTCTTACCACAACCGCTCTCTCCGACAATGCCAAGCGTTTCCCCCTTTCCGAGGGTGAGAGAAACGCCGTCAACCGCATAAACATAGCCTGTCGTTCGCGCAAGCAAGCCCTTCTTTATCGGAAAATGAACTTCTAAATTTTCAACTGACAGCAGCGTTTCCAAATGAAATGTCTTCCTTCCTGCCAAGCAGGCGGGCACTATGGCCCGCCCTACAAAAAGACGCTTGTCCAACCTATCAACGTAGGGTCGGCCACTGCGCCGACCGTATATTCAGTTTGAACAACACGGCGTATATGGTTTCTCTCCTTCGCCGTAAAGGCTACGGAGGACAAGCAGGTGTCAGTGTTCAGGTGTCAGCAACAGAGGACAGAGAACAGAAAACAGAGGACAAATTAGGTCGCTTTTTCTTGCAGTTATTTCATCTGTCTTCGACACGGCTGAGCTCGTCGCAGGCTGTTGTCTGACCTCTGTCTTCTGAAAACAGGGGCCTGACACCTGACACCCGAAACCTAATTTTGACTGACACCTAAAATAAAACCGTGTTTTGTAAATGACTTACGGGACACAATCTAGTATAGAAAACATCTCACCCAATGGCCATCGCCCAAATCTGTCATCTGAGGCGGATTTTCGTTACAGATCCCCATGGCATGCGGGCAACGGGGCGAAAAATGACAGCCCGAAGACAAATCATATAGACTCGGCACAATACCCGATATTTCCTGAAGTCGCTGACGGCCATGCTGTGACCGCTCCCCCAGCTTTGGAATCGATTGCAGCAATCCTTGGGTATAGGGATGTTTGGGGTCTTCAAAGATGGCAGTGGCTTTGGCTTCTTCCACCACCTTGCCGGCATACATCACAATAACCCGTTGAGCGATCTCAGCGATCACACCCAGATCGTGGGTGATCATCATGACGGCGGTATCGTAATCTTCTTTGAGCTGCAGCATCAAATCCAGGATCTGGGCCTGAATGGTCACATCCAGGGCGGTGGTGGGCTCATCGGCGATCAGTATTTCCGGATTGCAGGCCAGGGCCATGGCGATCATCGCACGCTGGCGCATCCCGCCGGAAAGCTGATGCGGATACTCATGCACTCTTTTCTCCGGAGCGGGAATCTGAACCTTTTTAAGCATCTCAATCGAGCTGTCCCAGCTGTCGCTTTTGGACTGCTTTTCATGCAGGATAAACATTTCCGATATCTGATCACCGATGGTGTAAACCGGGTTCAGGGAGGTCATCGGTTCCTGGAAAATCATGGCGATACGCTTACCGCGAATCTTGCGCATCTGCTCCATGGACAGCTGAACGATATCGGTCTCGTCAAATAGTATTTGACCCTGCACGATTTTGCCCGGCGGCTCGGGTATCAAACGCATGATGGACTGGGCCGTTACGCTTTTACCGCAGCCGGATTCTCCCACAATACCCAGCACCTCGCCCTTGTCGACGTGAAAAGTGACATCGTCAACTGCCTTGGCAACGCCCTCAAAGGTAGCGAAATGGGTTTTGAGATCTTTGACTTCAAGAAGGTGAGAGGTATCGCTCATGTGTCCTTTCGAAAATGGAATTTAATCGAATATGAACAAAACGATGAGAGCAGATAGAGAGCACCGGTAAATGTTAAATACGCGATATAACTAAATTAGCACTACATGAATACTCCTGTGTGTTGATCTGTGTCAATAAAAATAAGCCAAAAACCGCGCCTATTTTTACCCTCAGATAGTTATCGACTTGAAAAGATCTATAGATATCTTTTTGTACTATTATAAGGAGGACTTAAAAGGATGTTTTTGGGAACGTATTGGAACATAATGGATAGAAAACTATATAAATGGGTTTCAGAAACCTTTAGATTTTAGCTGAGGGCTCCCGCTAAAAGCGGGATTTCACATCTTGATTTTATTCATCATGGAGTTCAAAAGGCGTGAGCCGCTTCAAAAGCGGAGCATTCACTAGCTCACAATTATGAGAACGCTTCTGTGCCTCTGCAGTTTTATGATTGATTTTGACTTACAAGCGTTTCAATATTTTTAAATTAGAGTAAATTGCTTAAAAAACGCTCAGATTTTGCCTGATAGCCCCGCCATTTGGCGGGATTACACATCTTGATTTAGTAAAATCAAGGTGTTCAACAAGTTTATATAGCCAAGAAAGCACAGCGTAAACCTCGTGGCGCATCAACAAATCCAAATTATTATACAAGACTGAATTGGCTTGAAAAAATTTAGATCTTGTTCGAGGGCAAGGCTAAGAGGAGGAGAAAAAGCGCAGCGTACATTTAGTACGTAAGCGCCTTTCGACAACGATTAACGCCGCCCTCGGGCAAGAGATGAAGGTTTTCAAGCCAATTTCAGATATTTTTGAGAAGCTTATTAGCCGGCGAACCTGCCATGGCTTCACTGAAGCCTTGCAACGCATTGGACAGCGCCTGGTATTCCCCGGTTTTGGCAACCGGTATGTCATCGATCCCCTTTTGATCAAGGGCATCTAAGACGGATTGAATCGTCAGTTGATTAATGTCGCGTGCCGGTTGGTAGGCAAGTTCTTTGTCAATTTTTGTTTTGATCTCTGAAACCAGACCGCTCTCAACCAATTCAGATAGGATACTGTGCACCAGACGAATCGGCATCTGCAGCCGATTCGAAATTTGTGAATCGGTGAAGGGCTTATCGCCATTTGCAAATTTTTTGATCAACAAATGGACAATTTGCAAGCTCAACAATTTCTTAAAACCCGGGCTGACCTTAAGACTGTCCGGCTCATACTCGTAGGTATCCACATTTTGATTGGCAAAAGACAACTCAGCACCAAACAGGACGATCCACCAGCTGATCTGAAGCCACATTAGAAATAACGGCAGGGCGGCAAAACTTCCATAGATAGCGTTGTATCGGGCGGTACCGATTTGAAAACTGATATACGCCCCCTGGGCAATCTGGTAAAGCGTTCCGGCAACCACGCCGCCGATAAAACCGGCTTTGAAATTAACTTTAGTATTCGGCATGAGAATATACAGAACCGTAAAAAGGATCCAGATCAATACGTACGGTATAAAATTCAACAAAAAAGCAATCAGCGGACTAAAAACACCCAGCAAGGCAACTTCCTGCGTGATCTGCGTCACACGGGTGGTGATAAAGACCGTCACACTACCGCTCATCAGCACCAAAATCGGCGCAATCAGCATGATCGACAGATAATCACTGAATTTTCTTCCCCAGCTGCGGCTCTCTTTTATTTCCCAGATATCGTTGAAAGCCATTTCAATATGCCCGAGAACCTTGAGTACCGACCAGAAAAGCACCAGCAAACCGATACCGGCGATGAGACCGCCCCGGGTTTGCTCCAGCAGTGAATTCGCAAAATTGATGACCTGGCTTAAAATTTCTTCCTGACCGGGGAATTTGTCGTAAAGCTCGTTTTCCAGTCGTTTCTCAAAACCAAAGCCCTTGGCAACCCCGAAAAACATGGCCACGATGGGCACAATCGAAAGCAGGGTGTAAAACGTCAGAGATGATGCCCGTAACAAACAGCGATCCTCATCGTAGCTGCGAATGGCCAGAATGATGATTCGCAATTGTTTAAGCAGGAAGGATTTGCCGAACGGCAGCTCGGCCAGCCGAATTCGCCAAATATCCACCCGGATAAAGCTTAAAAATTTGGTGATATATTCTACAATCTTTTGCATGAAAGAGGACCTTACCTGTTTCACTATTCTACGCTTTTGAATACCGCATAAGACTTCATAAAAGCCGGAAAGCCGGCGGTGGGTATAAGCAACAGCAAGGTATGCTTGATTTCATCTTCGCCAAGACCGGCTGTTCTGGCTTTGCGAATATGGGTTTCAAGGGCGCGTTTGTGGTTGCCGGTAGCGGAAATTGCGATTTTGATCAGCCAGCGGGTTTTTTCAGGCAGAGGCCCGCCCTTTTCATGAACTTCTTCTCCCAGGGCCGCGTGTTTTTTATGAATCTCGGGAAATTCTTTTTTAAACTCACTAAATATTTTGTGGACATCTTCCATAGTGTTTATCCTCTGGTGCCGCATCTCGCAAATAATTTACAAAACGACTTTTGCAACATATTTATGAGAGACAACAATAGCTTAAGTATTGAAAGAAAATTTAAATCGGCCGGCGTCAATCTGATGTCAGGTGCCGACGACAATTCCCCCGTCAACCCGCAACGTTTCTCCGGTAATAAAGCCGGCCTCATCGGATGCCAGAAAAAGATAGGCATTGGCAATCTCACGCGGTTGCCCCAAGCGCCCCAATGGCGTCCGCGCTTCCATACCTTCAATTACTTTCTGCGGCATGGAGGTTAAAATGTCGGTGGCCGTAAATCCGGGGGCCACGGCGTTGACACGAATATGATAACGACCCAGCTCACGCGCCCACACTTTGGTCATGCCGATCACACCGGCCTTAGTGGCCACGTAATTGGTCTGGCCTAAATTCCCGTCAAGACCGACAACGGAGGTGGCATTCAGGATCACACCGCCCCCCTGCCGAATCATAACTGGGGCCACTTCCTGGGTACAATTAAAAACACCTTTGAGATTGATGGCGATAACCAGATCAAAATCCGCCTCGGTCATCTGTTTTACCAGTTCGCCCTCTTTCATCTTTACTAATAAACTATCGCGCAGAATACCGGCATTGTTGACCAGCACATCAATCTGACCTGAGGTATCGGTTATTTTCTTGATCCATTCTGCAACCGACGCTTTGTCGGTCACATCAACCCGGTAAAATTCAGCACCATGGCCGATATCTTGAATGGCCGCTTCACCTGCGTTCCGATCCACATCACAGATCACAACATGATCACCTTCTTCAGCAAAACGCTCCGCAGTGGCCTTACCGATACCGGCCGCACCGCCGGTGATCAGGCTGACTTTATCCTTTAGACGCATGGATTCCTCCCCTTTTTGAACGGATAACCCTAAACGGGCTCAAACGCCAGATAGGTCTCCTTCTTTTTGTCCACTTGCGTGTGCAAATATTTGACTTTGAGCGGCATCCCCACTTTGATGTCTTCCGGTTTGCCGGGGTCCAGACCTTCGATACGCGCATCAACCCGGCCCCCTTCTTCCAGCTCTACAACACCGGAGATATAGGGATTGTTGCGATTGTAGCCCTGCGCAATCATAAACGGCGGTGCAATCGTTATACAGGTAAAGGCGGCCAGACGCCCCTTGCCTTTCATCTCCACCCATTCCATATCCGAGCTGAAGCACTTGACACAAATAGAGCGCGGGGGCACATAGCGGGCATCACATTCTTTGCACATCGATCCCATCAGTCTTTCGTCTTTCAGGTACTGCTCATAGGTGATATCGCTGAATGGTTTTTCCTCCATTGATGGCCTCCTTTGTTGTGGGTTCAGCGTTCAGAGGTTCTGGGTTCAGGGGTTGGCGATGTCTTGCTAAGGAATACAACTATTAGGGCTTCACTGTGTTAGATTGTCTCCCATAAGTATGTCCTAGCAAGTCATTCCGGCGAAAGCCGGAATCCAGTCAAACAATCGTTTGATACAAATCATGCCACTTTGGATTCATATTCTCTATCAATTCTATTTTCCACTTTCGCCTCCACCCTTTCATTCTTTTCTCTCGCTCGATGGCAGATTGCATATTGTCGTGCAATTCATACCAGACTAACTGATGGACACCGTAACGCTTAGTAAATCCTTCTACCATATTATTCTTATGTTGCCAGACCCTTGCAACAAGATTTGAAGTTACGCCTATATAAAGTGTTCCATTTCGCTTGCTTGCTAAAATATATACTGCTGGTTGTTTATTCATTTTTCTTGCACGAATGGAGGTTCTGGACAAGCACTGACTGGATTCCGGCTTTCGCCGGAATGACAATCACAGGCTTTCATGAACAATTTTAGAGTTTTGATCTTGCCTGCCCCAAAAATGCCTAAAAACTTGACATCAACCTCTGAACCCTGCTTGCCCTCCGAAGTCTTCAAAGCGAAGGAGGGAACCTCTGAACCTTTATTTTCTCTCCAAAATGGTGAAGGTACAAGTTCCGCCGGTCCCCCCCAGATTATGGGCTGCGCCAATCCGCAAATCACCGACCGGCACCTGCCGCGGGCCGGCCTGGCCCCGGAGTTGTGTCCAGACCTCGTAAAGTTGAGAGATCCCGGTGGCCCCCACGGGATGGCCCTTGCACTTGAGCCCGCCGGATGTGTTAATGGGTTTAGGACCGTCCAGGCGGGTTGCCCCTTCTGAAACGGCATTGTATCCCTGGCCGGGCTTGAAGAAACCCAGATCTTCGATGTGCACGAGCTCGGCAATCGAAAAACAATCGTGTACTTCGGAGAACTGGATGTCTTCCGGTGTCAGACCCGACATTCCGTATGCTTCCTGAGCCGCATAGCGCGTGGCTTCAAAATAGGTCAGGTCATCACTGGCATGAAAACCTCTCCCGCTGCCCTGCCCCAAACCGGCCACGGTGATGGGATCGTCGCTAAAGTTTTTGGCGATCTCCACGGCAACCAGCAACATGCAGCTGGCCCCCTCACTGATCCGGCACCAATCACACACATGCAAGGGCCAGGCCACCACATGGTTTGCACGTGCATCACCGAGAA
>JAAUXY010169423.1_pt1 | contig 10130 bp, 6 predicted proteins | sample 7278121 | NCBI WGS metagenome assembly JAAUXY01 (sample SAMN14350117, study PRJNA611818) | marine sediment metagenome | isolation source: surface marine sediment (1.8m) | place: French Polynesia: Moorea | collected 2018-08
AAACAGCTTCATTATGTTAAAGCTATTAACAAAGGTGGTATTCTTAAGGATTTACTTCGTGATGTAGATGATGATACTGATTTAATTGGTTCTGATGGTCAAGGTGAAGAAACTGGTCGTTCTGCTGTTTATCGATTAAACAATCAGGGCGGAGGAACTTACGAAGAATTTTATAACTATCAATCAACTCATTTTGAAATTTTGGAAGCTGTGGCTTAACTCAATTAGACCATTGATACTACTTTGAGCATAATTACTTGCTAGAAGACAACTTCTGATAAGTAATTTTTTTTTAGAGCTAGAAAATGGTACTTGAGGGAGCATAGGTGATAATACATGGGAATGATCACCTACCCCCCCAGCTTCCTCAAGTGCATTTAGGGTAAGCTCACTTAACTAGAATTCTCCTCGTCCTCTCCAGGGGTTTCATCGCTTTCCCGTTCTAGCTCTCCCACTATTTTTCATAGAACATTTGTCCTAGATTGATGATTTTTCTAGAACTCAGTCCCATTTTTGTCCGTCTTGTCTACCTGCCTGGCCTGCTCCCCCTATGCTGCCAGTTCTCTCTGTCTAGCCATTCGGTACTTTTCTCTTTTCAGTCTAATTAATTCCTCTTTAACTGCGATCATAAACTTCCCAAAGGATTTTGTTTTTAGATGCCAATAGATGTACATAGCAACTTCATCCAATGAGTCTAAATCGTACTTCTTGTTTAGCTTTTCTTTAATCTCTTGTTGACTCATATAGAGATGAGAAAATAAAGGTGAGTGAGCAAACTTTTTATTCTTTGACCACTGGATTGCTTCAAGAGGAATTTCTTCTTGGAGTAGAGAAAACTTATACTTTAGGCGTTGGGTAAACTCGCTGTGTTGGGTAAACTCTAGGTCATACAAATTACAGCCAAAACGATAATACTCTCCTCCTCTTTTAAAGACGGGTACTTTTTCTCCTGTTGGGTGTACATAGAATAATTCTATTTCCCCCGTAAAAAGGTTTGTTCCTCGCTTAACTTCGCTAGGTTTGACCTTATACATCATTTGAGTTCGATCTATGCCCTCCTGGTGTCTTCTAACTGTTCTGTCCGATATTCCCAATGATTCTCCTATCCCTTCTTGGCTTGCACCAGTCGGTAAGTAGTATCTTGAGTATATGAACTGTTTTCCTGCACGTAACTGTGAGGTCGGTTCTCCGTTTGCCCCACGAATCTTTTCATAAGGTTTACAAGGTTTGCGGCGGTTCCTTTTTTTCCTAACCTTAATTTTTTCTTCCTCTTTGGCAGCCTCAGTGGATCTCTCCTCCATCCAGTAAGTCTGGCATTTGGTGATAAGTTCTTTTAGGGACTTTCCTTCTCTCTCTGGATTGTTGAACAGTTGCTCAAGTTGTATCTCTGTTGAACTTTCCCAATCTGTGATCCCCAGTTTCTCAGTGACTCTTGTCTTACTGCCTAAGTAGATGCGCATTCTATTTTGACCAATGCTTCTGTAGCTTTGAAAGGCTCCAGCTTCCTTTCCCTCTTTGAGCCATCTGTAGAATCTTGTTCTTGAGATGTTAAGGAAAGTCCTTACTTCAGTAACTGAAATATCCACTTTGCCTGACCCTTCTTTGTCGATGGCTCGGTAGAGATACCACAATATTGCCCAAATTTGACGCGCTATCTTTCCATGAATTCTAAGATCAGCGCACACACTAATACTGTTTTCCATGTATGCTGGTATTAGATTTTTGTATAAAAGTCAGTTTTGTATTTTTTGTTTTGGTTATCTCATTTGAGATTTCCGAAACATTTTTCCTGATTAGTTTTATTAAAGTCTAAATTTGACTCAAAAGAACTTCTAGTTATTGAGAAAATCTAGTCAAGTTAATGTAGTATGTAATCGGCTGAGTGTTACTATAAAAGTAGTATATTTTGAAAGATCAAGATTTACCAAGGGATAGAAGGGTGATAGTTGATCTTAGTTTCAAATGATCATGTAGATTGTAATCTATGGTTATCCTGGTTATCATTGAAAAAAAACCATATTAACTTTTGTTACAGTTAAGGGTTTTGCGATCGCCACCACTAATTTCAACTCAGATTCTGCGATCGCCATCTCATAATCACTACCATTAACCTCAACTCAGATTTTGCGATCGCCATCTCACAATCACTACCATTAACCTCAACTCAGATTTTGCGATCGCCATCTCACAATCACTACCATTAACCTCAACTCAGATTTTGCGATCGCCACCTGATTATCATCATCAGTAACCTCAACTCAGATTTTGCGATCGCCACCTGATTATCATCATCAGTAACCTCAACTCAGATTTTGCGATCGCCACCTGATTATCATCACCAGTAACCTCAACTGAAATTCTGCGCACCGCGAATCGTATCTCTTCGAGATCGCACTCTACTTCTAGAAGCTTTCCTGACAATTCTTAATTTTCTGCCAAATTTATATGTCTCGGTTAGTTAATCTTGCTAACATTAATAAATATCTGTCAAACCGCTTTGGTTTTTATTTATGGTTTCGCTGGCTGAAAAAATTACTAAGTTAGAAGCAATCCTTGAGCAAACCTCTCCAAATTCTCCTACTTATCAAACCATCAAACAGTCCCTTGATGATCTCTACAAAGAACGGGACAGTCAAGCACAACCCTTAACAGATTCACAAAAAAATGACGAAAACACTGAACTTATCTCAGATAAAGAAGATGAGGTTTATAGTCCTATTTTTCAGGGTCTAGGGATTCTTAAAGGGACTTTTAAAAGTCAGGATGTTGTTAATGATCAAGGGAAAGAAACACAAATTTTTTTCTTTTGTATTCAGGGGAAAAAGTATCGGCTTAGAATGAAGCAAGGTACATTTTTTGCTTTCATAAGACAATTTCAAAATCATGGTGATGAGCAAGTTTATGTAATGGTTTATCCATCTTTAATGTTCATTCCGAGGAAACCACCAGAACTGCGTTTTGAGTTAGTTAGTTGGCAGAATACTCCTTATGAAGGAAAAAAAGAAAATGAGTTTATTTTACGAGGGATTTGGCAATTTATTCCTCAGAATCGTCGCCCTTTAATTACTGTTATGAGAAATTGGCGTGATAAGGAAGAAAGGAATGATTTGTCAAAAAAAGGAGATCAGTTTAAACCTGTTCATATTCCTATACTATGGAAGGATAGTCCAGTTCCTCCCTATCGTTTTAATCCTAAAGCTGAAGAACAACCTGACCGTTATTTTGTAGAACTTAAATGTCGATTTATTCCTAAAATGGATAGCTTTGGGGTATCAGAAGTTTTATCAGAACCAACAACCACTTTTCCTAAATATTTAATGAGTAAAACTAAAATGGAAAAGTTGGCAGTTTTAAGAGAGGAAAAGAAAGAGAAAAAGCGTCAAGAACGAGAAGCTAAGAAACAGGTGAGAACAGTTATAAAAACTATGCTCCTAGATATTCTCTTAAACCATAGTTTTGATAAGCTGGCATTTTTATTAGTAGAGAAACCTATCAAAAAGGTCAATAAGAAGAATGAACAACAACCTATTAAAGAAAATGAGAAGGAAGTTGATAAGGATAATCAATTAATTGTCCCTGTTGATCAACACTCAGATTCACAACAAGAAGTTCTTAATAAGGATGAGGATAAGGAAGTAGTTAAAACTGAGGAAAACCAGGAAGAAGTTATTTCTGAAACAGATAAAAAAGTAGAACCGATTCCAAAAGACTCATTAATTGATCCTCTTCTAGAAAAAGCCAAAGCTGAAGGATTAAATGATACAGAATTAGCTAACTTGATCAAATCGACTAAACAAACTGTTGTTCGTTGGCGAAAAGGACAATCAAAACCATCAAGACATTTTAAGGAGATTTTTCAATACTGGAAAGTTGAAAATGATCTTTGGTTTCCTAAGACAGATTCCCCTCAATTTAAGTTTAAATAAAAGGAATAGAACGAAATAATAGTCATGTTGTAGTTAGTTTGAGTTTAAAAGATTAGGGTCTATAGATTCAATTTCTTCTAGAAGTTTATTGATGTTTTTCCATCTGACTGAATCGGGACGTTTTGGGTTTGAATTAAGTTCTTGTTTCCAAGTTTTTAAAACCTTAATAACTTCGGATAATTTCTCAGGTTCAGGAAAATCTTCGGGGACTCTAATAACTTTTGTTGTTCTACCAGTTGGGGGTCGTCCGGCTCCTTTTCTAGCTCCTCCTCTTGGCATATCAATTACTCCTTGTTCTGGCATTGAAAAGCGGTTACATCAATCATATATGATTATTGTAACATAAATCAAAAGTCTATATCCTTGTATAGATTCCTTTATAGACAAGATTGAAGTTAAGACTAATTCTCCTCAAAGCTTTGATCTAGCTTTTATCTGGTCAGAGGGTATAGGTTCCACGGATCAAACCTTTGATTGTTCTTTGATTTGAGTCTGATAATGAAACGTGAGAAATATGGATTTCCTTGATTATTTCATTTGCTGTTTTAGCCATTCATAGCTTTGCTTAACAGTTCTTGTATTAGGATGGTCTTCTCCTAGTAGGTTTTTAAACAGTTCTAGGGCTTGTAGATAAAAAGTTTCTGCTTCTGAATATCTCCCTTGATCTAAATATAATCCTGCTAAGTTATTGAGGCTAGTTGCTACATTAGGATGGTTTTCTCCTAGTAGTTTTTTAAACAGTTCTAGAGCTTGTATACAAAGAGGTTCTGCTTCTGAATATCTTCCCTGAACATTATATAATACAGCTAAGTTGCTGAGAGTTTGTGCCACAGAGAGATGGTCTTCTCCTAATAGTTTTTTCCTCAATTCTAGGGCTTGTCGATAAAGAGTTTCTGCTTCTAAATATCTCCCTTGAACTCTATATAATACAGCTAAGTTGCTGAGAGTTTGTCCTACAGAGAGATGATCTTCTCCTAATCGTAAGGGTTTGTTAGACAGTTCTAGGGCTTGTAGATAAAAAGTTTCTGCTTCTGAATATCTCCCTTGAACTCTATATAATTCTGCTAAGTTGTTGAGGCTAGTTGCTACTGCATCGAAATGGTCTTCTCCTGGTAGGTTTTTTCTCAATTTTAGGGCTTGTAGACAAAGAGATTCTGCTTCTAAATATCTCCCTTGATCTAAATATAATCCTGCTAAATTATCGATACTAGTTGCCACATCGGGATGGTCTTCTCCTAATAGTTTTTTCCTCAATTCTAGGGCTTGTCGATAAAGAGTTTCTGCTTCTGAATATCTTCCTTGATCATGGTATAATCCGCCTAAATCGTTCAGGCTAAGAGCCACATCTATATGGTCTTCTCCTAATCTTTTTTGAACAATATCTAAACATTGTTTACGCCAAGGTTCTGCCTCTTTGTAAAAGCTTTGTCCTTCGTAAAAACGACTTATTCCGACATAAGGAATTATTAAGTCATCATCCTCTATCCATTCATTTAATTCTTTAGCTACTACAGTTAAATGAGGAATAATTAAGGTTAAGGCCTCAATATCAGTTTTTATAGGTTGTTCTGGTACTTCCTTAGAAATGTTTACCATTAATTGACAGTAAGCTTTTTTAGCTACTATTGATAATTCGGATTCGGAGAGCTTTTCTCTTAAATATTTATGAATCAAAGTATGTATCTCATAAACTTGATTACCTAAATCTTTGATTAAACTAGAATTAATCAAACTATCTTTTAAAATATCTTCTAAATCATCTTCATCTTCTATTGGGCAAAGTTCTTGAATTAATTGATAAGGAATTGGGGCTACTTCAAATAAACTTAAATAATAAGCTATTTCTTTAGTCTCTTTCTCTAATTCATCCCAAGTGATATCAAATGCTTTTTCAACTCCCCTTTGAGCCGTCATTTCTTCTATTGATTTTTTGATGCTTGATTCTTCAATTCCTCTAGTTTGTAATCCCTTTTCCTTTAATCTTTCTCTATATTTTTTGATAGACCAACTTGAACGACTTTCTAAGAATCTAGATACTAATTCTAATCCTAACGGTAAATAGCCTAAGTCTTCACATAGTAATTCTGCTTCTTCTAATTCTTGGCTAACTCTTTCCTTTCCAATAAATGAGATAATTAAATCTAAAGCTGATTGTTTATCTAAAATTTCCAAAGCTAGATTTCTAAGACTTCTAGCTAAATTTTGTTGTCTTGTTGTAATCATGACCTTAAAGCTTTTTTGATCTAATGGGGGTAAAAAGTCTCTAATCTGTTGATACTCTCTAACATCATCAAAAATAATTAAAGCTTTTTTATTCTCTTCAGACCAAGTTTGCCAACAAATTTTAACCCGGTCTTCTAATTCTCCTTCTTGTTCAATAGGAATTTTTAAATAATTCTGAGCAAAGTTTAATATTTGTGTTCCAACATTTCCTTGTTCTGCTACGTCAATCCAACAAATTCCTAATTGATAAGTTTGTTCTTTTAAACTTTTTTCCCTATCTTTCCAAGCATATTGTAAAGCTAATTCAGTTTTGCCAATTCCGCCCATTCCAGTTAAAGTCGAGATAGCTATCTCTGATGAAATAGCAACTGCTTCTGATTCTTCTAATTGTTTATCTAATTGTTTTAAGGCTTTTTCTCGTCCAACAAACTTAATCTTATTTTTATTCCGTAAATTATGAAAATTTCTTTTCTTTTCCTCGGTTTCGTCAGTTTCAGACTGTAAATAAGTATTATGTATAATGTCTCTTCCAGCTATTTCAATATTTTTCTTAACTGATGGATTTTCAATATTTACGTTTAAGTTTTTTTTTCAGTCGAATCACCTCTTCCAGCACTTATTCCTTTAATATTAATGTCCCCTTGTATTTCAGCCTCTTTGATATCTAAACCAATTCCAGTACCAGTAGCATTAATGTCTTCAATATTTAATTTTAATCCTTTTAAATTTTCAACTTTAACACCAATTGCTAGCGTTTCTGGTTCTGATAAATTTTGAATAGAATCAATTAGTATTTTTGCTCTCTCTAAAATTTCTTGATTTTGTTCAGCTTTGACTTTAGTTAAGTCCTCAACCAAAACACTTTGACGGGCTTCTGATTCTGGTTGTTGTTCCAACAGTTTTATATCGATAGTTTGATAGCGTTTTTGGATAAGGGTTTTTAATCCTTCATAGCCTTCCTTAACCGCTTTTTCTGCAACAGACTTAGAACCAGCAGCAGCTCCTAATGCTAAGGCAGTAACGATTGTAGTAACGGGTTCCATTGAGTCAAAATTTACTTTTAATAGCTAATACATTCCATTATAACTTGATAGCCCATAACACGCCCATATTCTCCAACACAGCGATCGCACACTAATTATGAATAATGTAACAAAAATCAAATAAGCTTAAACCATTATTGTACAAAGATTTTAGTTGATAACGATAAGACTCATTTTCTATAACACTTTGATTATTGTAACCAAAATCAAAATCTATTTAGATTACTGTTACCGCAAATCAAAATAGAGAAGGCTAGATACCGAAAACAGAGATTTTCATGACCTTTTTGATTATTGTAACTAAATTCAAAAATTTTTAGATTATTGTAACCGCTTTTTCAATCTTTATTCAAAAAGCTTACGATAAATTCTACTAATCTTTGCAAGTACCCCTAATTCTCATCACAGTATTTATGTGTTTTTTATCACGTGAAAAGTGATGAATCTATTTTAAAATCTATTTATGGGAGTAACATAGAAGTTTCTACTAAATATTATCAATATGTATATGAGTTTATTAAATGTATAACTTTTATACAAAATCACTTTTTCTGTTGTTTAAATGCTAGTAAAATGATTAAAGTATTTCTCTTCAAAATTATTTTGTTATTATCTATTATGAGTCCCTTATCGGCTCAGACTAGACCAGATAGGATCTGGGTTACGAATAAATGTAATACAAAAATCAATATTCTTATTGCATATTACACAAGTAATGGACAATTAAAAACAAGCGGATTTTGGACAATTCCACCTAGAGAAACAAAATATATTCCTGAGGCATTTACTAATAGAAGAGGATTATATTATTATGCTTATAATAGTACCCATACGTGGGAAAGTAATGATTACTATATAAGACATAATGGTAGAATCTATGATGCTAGATACGCAGAAGATGATACAACTCCTTGGGAATTAGATTTAAGTTGTTCATAAAGTTGAGATTTTAGAATAATGTAACCGTAAATCAAATAACTTTGAATAAAGGTAACAAAAATCAAAGAAGAAGGAAAAGTGAGTGCATAAGAATTGAATGAGTGAGTGAGTGAATGCAGCAGCGCTGCAACAGTGCTTCACTACAACTCGCAATAACTCGCTACCAGCTTCCCTCGACTTCACCTTCTTGTCTTGATACTTAAGGCATAAAGTTACATGGAGCTTCTAAGAAACATCTCATCAGGGTTTCAGCCATTCAAACCATCAAAAAACTAATTATTCTTCTCAATCAAAACTTGTCTATACACTGTCTATACATTATCTAGATATACTCACCGCAAGATATACCCCCCTGCTCGTGAGACTGGGGGGTATTTCCAAGGTGCGAATAACTACTGATTGACTTTTTAAGGTTTTGGTTTATTATTTATCTAACAGGGGGTTAAAACTAAACTTTTTACGAATTGAAGCCCTTTAACAGTCATTTTACGCCGAGTAAGTAATTTGGCTCAGTTCCCCTTATGAGTATATCTGTTTTAAGGCTAGTTCAGGTAGAACTTGTTTACTGATTGGGTGATACAAGTAATATTACATTTATGTCATTTATGTAATATGTTTGTAGGTTAATTTTGTAGTATAAGTCTGTTCTCAGAATGGCATTTTTGATAATTAATTTTTTTTTGCAGATGGTATTTGACTTAATTTATGTTCTTAGCCCAACAATAATGGGTCTATAACGTTTCAAACGATAAATTATATACTTCTTATCATGATCAAAAATTTAACCCCCTTAATGCCCCTTTTTGACTTAACTAGGAAAATTCTAAGTCAGAAAATTTTTTGAAAAAGCCTAAGTTGAATAGTTAAGACGCTTTGTTGATGAGGGTTTTCGGTCATAGTTTGAACTCAAGTCGCTCCTATTCGGCGTGGCTTTTCCCCCACTGACATTGAAGTAAAAACCAAGTCCACTAAATTTCTCCACAGATCGTAGGAACGTTATAAACCTTCTTACGTTTCAAGGTGTCCTAAAAAGCTTATCTCATACCAGTCTCAGCTAAGTAGAAATCGTCTCCCTATCGGTCGTTTTTTTTGCGATCGCTACCCCCTACGTGTTCCGTCCCTCCGGGGGACTGCTTTTGGCTGGCTTTTCCCCCACTGTATAGACTCACATAGTGCTTCTGTTCTAGATTGATAACTTTTCTAGAACTCTGTCCCATTTTTGTCCGTCTTGTCTACCTGCCTGGCGTCCGGGGCTATCCTGCTAGTTCTCTCTGTCTAGCAATTCTGTATTTCTCTCTTTTTAGTCTAATTAATTCCTCTTTAACTGCGATCATAAACTTCCCAAAGGATTTTGTTTTTAGTTGCCAATAGATGTACATAACAACTTCATCCAATGAGTCTAGGTCGTATTTTTTGTTTAGCTTTTCTTTGATTTCTTGTTGACTCATATAGAGATGAGAAAATAAGGGTGAGTGAGCAAACTTTTTATTCTTTGACCACTGGATCGCTTCAAGAGGGATTTCTTTGAGTAGTAGAGAAAACTTATACTTTAGGCGTTGGGTAAACTCGCTGTGTATAGTGTATTCTAGGTTATACAAATTACAACCATAACGGTAATACTCTCCTTTTCTTTTAAAGACGGGTACTTTTTTTCCTGTTGGGTGTACATAGAATAATTCCATTTCTCCTGTAAAAAGGTTTTGAACTCGCTTGACTTCGCTAGGTTTGACCTTATACATCATTTGGACTCTTTCTATGCCCTCCAGGTATCTTCTAACTGTTCTGTCCGATATTCCCAATGATTCTCCTATCCCTTCTTGGCTTGCACCAGTGGGTAAGTAGTATCTTGACAATATGAACTGTTTTCCTGCACGTAACTGTGAGGTCGGTTCTACGTTTGCCCCACGAATCTTTTCATAAGGTTTACAAGGTTTGCGGCGGTTCCTTTTTTTCCTAACCTTAATTTTTTCTTCCTCTTTGGCAGCCTCAGTGGATCTCT
>JAAUXY010018057.1_pt1 | contig 10127 bp, 8 predicted proteins | sample 7278121 | NCBI WGS metagenome assembly JAAUXY01 (sample SAMN14350117, study PRJNA611818) | marine sediment metagenome | isolation source: surface marine sediment (1.8m) | place: French Polynesia: Moorea | collected 2018-08
GGTCCAGCCGACCGCTGGCGTAGTAGTCGAGGAAGAACAGGGGCTCGGCGCCCTGCACCACCAGGTCGTTGACGCACATGGCGACCAGGTCGATGCCGACGGTCTCGTGGCGCCCGGCGGCGGCCGCGACCCGCAGCTTGGTGCCGACGCCGTCGGTCGCGGCGACCAGTATCGGGTCCTTGTAGCCGGCGCCCTTCGGATCGAAGAAGGCGCCGAAGCCGCCCAGGGCGGACCCCGGGCCGACCATGCTGCCCGGCCGCTCGGTGCTGGCGGCCAGGGGCTTGATCGCCTCGACCAAGGCCTCGCCCGCCTCGATGTCGACGCCGGCGGCCTTGTAGGTCTGCCTGGATATGGCTTTGTCCTCCAAGTTGGAGTATTACAGGGCCCGTCGAGCCGGGACCGGCGACACCTTTGGATCCGGAAAGCCCTGTAATGCAGATTCGCCGCGCTTTGGCAAGCATCGTCCTGACGACCGTCCTGGCCCTGCCGGCGGCGGCCGAGGACATCTTCACGGTCAAGAACATCCGCGTCGACGCGACGGCCGGGAATGCTGCCGAGGCGCGCAAGGCGGCGCTGGCCAGCGGCCACCTGCAGGCCATGCAGCGACTGCTGTCGCGCCTGGTCTTGAGGGAGGACCTGGGCCTGCTGCCGCCGCTCTCCGCGGACCAGGTCGTCGAGCTGGTCTACAACTTCGGGGTCGACGACGAGCGGACCTCCTCGGTCCGCTACCTCGCGCGCCTGACCTTCCAGTTCAACCCGGCCTCGGTCCGGGACTACCTACGCGCCCGCGGCGTCCGCTTCGCCGACGCCCGCGGGCGTCCCGTCCTGCTGCTGCCGGTTTTCGGGGCCGCAAACCAGGCCGTGCTCTGGGAGGATCCGAATCCCTGGCGCAACGCCTGGGCTGCCCGGGACAACCGCAGCGGCCTGGTGCCGATCCTGGTGCCGCTCGGCGATCTGGCCGACATCTCCAGCGCGACCTCGCGCGACGCCCTCAATCCGAACAACCCGCGCCTTCAGCCCCTGGCCGAGCGCTACGGGGCCACGGAGGTCGTCACCAGCCAGGCGGTGCTGGCGGGCGACCCTGCGGCGGGCGGCGCCAGCCTGCAGATCATCACGGCGCGCTCCGGCGCGACCCCGCAGGAGCGGACCCGGATCCTGACCCTGCCGCAGAACCAGGGCGAATCCTTCCAACAGCTCCTCGCACGGGCGGCCGAGACGGTCGCCGTCGAGATCAACGAGTCCTGGAAGCGCACCAGCCGGCTACGCTTCGAGAGCGAGGGCGAGCTCCTGGTCCGGGTGCCGATCGGCGACCTCAAGGCCTGGCTCGAGGTCAAGCGCCGGCTCGAAAAGGTACCTGCCGTCGAGAAGGCGACCCTGATCTACCTGACCACCGAAAGCGCTCAGCTGCAGCTGAGCTATTTCGGTGACGTCGACCAACTGGCGCAGTCCCTGGCGCAGAACAACCTGCAGCTGACCAACGGCGAGGACGGTGCTCCGCAGCTCGTTCTCGCTCCCTGAGCCATGGACTCCTAAAGGGGGGCGGGGTCCGAACAGGCATTCCAGCCGCGCCTTGCCGGCCGGGTCCCGGTGAAATCGACGTGACGCCATCGACGCTGCTAGCGCTCCTGCCGAACCTAATCACGCTCGCCCGCCTGCTTGCGGTGCCGCTGATGATCTTCGTCCTGCTGGAGGGGGCCTTCGTCTTTGCCTTCTGGCTGTTCCTGGCGGCCGGGATCTCGGATGCCCTGGACGGGCTGATCGCCAAGCAGTTCGGCGCCGTGACCGAGATCGGCGCCTATCTCGATCCAATCGCCGACAAGGCCCTGCTGGTTTCGGTATACGTGACGCTCGGTCACCTGGGCGCCATCGAGCCCTGGCTGGTGATCCTGATCGTGTCGCGGGACCTGATGATCGTCGGCGGCGCGATCCTCTTCCAGACCCTGACCCAGTCGCTCAAGATGGAGCCCCTGTGGATCAGCAAGGCCAACACCGCCTTCCAGATCGTCCTGGCGCTCGTGGTCCTGGGAAAGTCCGGCTTCGGGATCACGCAGCCCTGGGTGACTGAGACGTTGACCTGGGTGGTGGCCGCGACGACGATCCTTTCCGGCGGCGCCTACATCTACAAGTGGGGCCTGCGGGCGCTGGATTTGGAGGGGGACCTTTGACCATCGGGCGGGAACTGCGCTTCTGGCTGATCGGCCTGGTGGTCTTCTTCCTGGCGCTCTACCTCTTCCGCAGCGTGCTGCTGCCCTTCGTGGCGGGCATGGCGGTGGCCTACTTCCTGGACCCGGTCTGCGACCGGCTCGAGGCCTACAAGCTGAGCCGCACCCTGGCGGTCAGCATCGTGTCGCTGGTCTTCGCTCTGCTGGTGGTTGCGGTGCTGCTGCTGCTGGTGCCGCTGATCGTCAATCAGGTCGTGGACTTGGCCGAGTGGCTGCCCGGCTACCTCGGCAACCTCCGCGATTATCTCACCGAGGTGATCCTCCGGCTGCAGGACCGGATCGATCCGGCCCTGGCCGACAAGCTGCGCGAGTCCATAAGCCAGTCGGCCGGCACCGCGGTGCGCTGGATCACCGACTTCCTCGGCGGCTTCCTGCGCGCCAGCTTCGACTTCGCGAACTTCCTGTCGCTGCTGGTGATCACGCCGATCGTCGCCTTTTACCTGATGCGTGACTGGGACCGGCTGGTGCAGCAGGTCGACGACTGGCTGCCCCGGGAACACGCCGGAGAGATCCGCGCCGAGCTGCGCCGGGTCGACGAGACCCTGGCCGGCTTCCTGCGCGGCCAGGCCTCGGTCTGCCTGCTGTTGGGGCTGTTCTACAGCATCGGCCTGAGCCTGGCCGGCCTGAACTTCGGCCTGATCATCGGCCTGATCGCCGGCCTGCTGTCCTTCATCCCCTACGTCGGCTCGATCGTCGGCCTCGGCCTTTCGGTCGGTCTGGCCTTCGCGCAGTTCGACGAGTGGTACAAGATCGGCATCGTGGCCGTGATCTTCGTGATCGGGCAGGTCGTCGAAGGCAACTTCCTGACCCCGAAACTGGTCGGCGAGCGGGTCGGCCTGCATCCGGTCTGGGTGATCTTCGCCCTGCTCGCCGGCGGGGCGCTCTTCGGTTTCCTCGGGATCCTGCTGGCGGTGCCGGTCGCCGCCGTGATCGGCGTGCTGGTGCGCTTCTTCCTGCGCCGTTATCTGGAGAGCGGCTACTACCAGGGCCGCCCGGATGCCGCGGTCGCCGAAGGCGGCGAGGCGGCGCCGGACTGATGGCGGCGCTCCGGCAGCTGACCCTCGACCTGCCGCAGCGCCCGGCCCTGGGGCGCGAGGATTTCGTGGTCACGCCCTGCAACGAGACGGCCGTGGCCTGGATCGACCGCTGGCCCGATTGGCCGCAGCCGGTCCTGGCGGTTCACGGTCCGCCGGGGGCGGGCAAGAGCCATCTGGCACAGGTCTGGCGCCGGGCGAGCGGGGCCCAGGAGGTCAGCCCCGCGGCCTTCGAGACCGGTGAGCCGCCCGAGCTGGCGGGCGACGGCAAGGCCGTGCTGATCGAGGACGTCGACCGCCTGCTGGCGGCCGGGGAGCGGGCCCGGGAGGAGCGACTGCTGCACCTCTACAACCTGGTCGTCGAGGCGCGGGGCCGGCTGCTGCTGACCGCCGCGTCGGCGCCGGCACGCTGGCCCTGCGGCCTGCCCGACCTCCGGTCCCGCCTGACCGCCGCCCACGCCGTGGCCCTGGGCGCACCCGACGACCGGCTGATCGAGGCGCTGCTGATCAAGCTCTTCTCGGACCGCCAGCTCAGGGTTTCGGCGCCGGTGGTCAAATATCTCCTCCCGCGGGTCGAGCGCTCCTTCTCCGCCCTGCGCGCGCTGGTCGAGGCGATCGACCAGTCGGCGCTCTCGAACCACCGCGACATCTCCGTATCGCTGGCCCGACGGGCGCTGGAGGGGATGGGGTCGGAAACGGAGACCGAAGCCGGGGAGCAAAGCCCTGGATCTCGGTACCGACTGTAAGGCGACGCTGGACGACGGCGCCTTTCCGGGCGCCGTTGGCCGGCTACTCCAGGTCCCGGGCGACCACGAAACGCTGCAGCTCGCCGCCGCCGGCGGCAACCCCGGCCCAGGCCTCGGCCGCGAAGCCCAGGACGGCAAGGGTCGCGGTCGGGAACTTCTCCCGCATCCGGGCCCGCAGCTTGGCGTCGCCCCCGCCCGCCAAGTGCGCCGCCAGGTTCTCCATGCCCGGGTTGTGGCCGACCATCATCAATCGCTCGACCTTCTTGGGCTGGCGCTGAACGGTGGCGAGCAGCCGGCTTGGCGGTGCCAGATAGAGGCTGCGCAGGAACTTGATCGGGACCTCGGCTTTGAGTTCGGCCGAGACCAATTCCCAGGTCTGCCTTGCCCGCAGCGCCGAGGAACAGAGGACCAGGTCCGGAATCAGGCCTTGCTTGCGCAGGTGACGGCCGATCAGAGGCGCGGCCCGGCGGCCGCGCTTGTTCAAGGGCCGGTCGAAGTCGGCCAGGGCGGGATCGCTCCAGTCCGACTTGGCATGGCGCAGAAGCATGAGGGTCGGCATTGTCTCTAGGATCCTCCCAGTGGCCAATCTTTGGTTGCTAAGCCTGGGCTTGAGGCTAGTTTGCTAGCCTCAAAATGTAACCTCCAAAGCGCGCCGCCATGGGCTATCAATTCAGGTGACCCCTCGAGATGGCGGGCGTCAGGGCCCGAGGTTCAGATCCCGGTCGCAACGCCGCAAAACTGGAGACAATGTGGACAAGACATCCAGCGCCCAGAAGGCCGTTCCCGGGGACAGGGATTCCCGAGCCCCGGCCGAGCCGCCTCGGATCGCGGCGGATTCGCCCGATCGCTTCATCAACCGGGAGCTGTCCTGGCTGGCTTTCAACGAGCGGGTCATGGAGGAGGCTGACAATCCCTCCCATCCGCTGCTCGAACGACTGCGCTTCCTGTCGATCTCGGCCAGCAATCTGGACGAGTTCTACATGGTCCGGGTCGCGGGCCTGAAGGGCCAGCAGCAGGCCGGGGTCAAGACCCCCAGCCAGGAAGGCATGACCCCCGCCGAGCAGCTGAGCGCCATCAACACGAGGGTCGCAGCGCTCATGCAGGAGCAGCAGCGCTGTTGGCGCGGCCTGCGCGGGGCGCTGCGCGAGGCCGGCATCGTGGTCCTGGATCCGAAGGAGCTGACAAAGAAGGACCGGACCTGGCTGGCCCGCTATTTCGTCGAGGAGATTTTTCCGGTCCTGACCCCGATCGCCATCGATCCCTCGCATCCCTTTCCGTTCATCCCCAACCTCGGCTTCAGCATGGTCATCCGTCTGGACCGGGGCGAGGACGAGAAGCACATCACGGGCCTGATCCCGGTGCCGCACCAGCTGGAGCGCTTTATCCGCCTGCCGGGCGAGACGCATCGCTTCATCCGGCTGGAGCAGGTGGTCGAGCTGCACTTGGACCGCATGTTCCCGGGCTTCGAAGTCGAGGAGCTGGGCTATTTCCGCGTCGTCCGCGACAGCGATATCGAGATCGAGGAAGAGGCCGAGGACCTGGTGCGGGTCTTCGAGACGGCGCTGAAGCGCCGCCGCCGCGGCAGCGTGATCCGGCTCTCGGTCAACGACGAGATGTCGGAGTCCCTGCGCGCCTTCGTCATCGACGAGCTGGACGTCGAGGAGACCGACGTCTACGCCCTCGACGGCATGCTGGGTCTTTCGGACATCAAGCAGCTGATCGTCGAGGACCGCCGCGACCTGGTCTTCGACCCCTTCAACATCCGCTTCCCCGAGCGGATCCGGGACTTCGGCGGCGACTGCTTCGCCGCGATCCGCGACAAGGACATCATCGTTCATCATCCCTACGAAAGCTTCGACGTCGTGGTGCAGTTCATCCGCCAGGCGGCGCTGGACCCGGCGGTGGTGTCGATCAAGCAAACGCTCTACCGGACCAGCGAGGACTCGCCGATCGTCGCCGCCCTGGCCGAGGCGGCGGAGGCCGGCAAGAGCGTGACCGCGCTGGTCGAGCTCAAGGCCCGCTTCGACGAGGCGAGCAACATCCGCTGGGCGCGCAACTTGGAGCGTGCCGGGGTGCAGGTGGTCTACGGCTTCATCGACCTGAAGACCCATGCCAAGGTCTCGCTGGTCGTGCGCCGCGAGAGCCATGCCCTGCACTCCTACGTCCACTACGGGACCGGCAACTATCACCCGATCACGGCCAAGATCTACACCGACCTGTCGTTCTTCACCTGTGACCCGGCGCTCTGCCACGACGCGGCGCGGCTGTTCAACTACATGACCGGCTATGCCCGCCCGGAGCGCATGGAGAAGCTGGCGATCTCGCCGATCACCCTGCGGCCGACCCTCTTGCGCCTGATCGACGAGGAGATCGGCCACGCCGAGGCCGGGCGCCCGGCGGCGATCTGGGCCAAGATGAACTCCCTGGTCGACGGCGAGATCATCGACGCGCTCTACCGGGCCTCCCAGGCCGGCGTGCAGATCGAGCTCGTGATGCGAGGCATCTGCTGCCTGCGGCCGGGCATCCCAGGCCTCTCGGAGAACATCGCGGTGAAAAGCATCATCGGGCGCTTTCTCGAGCACAGCCGGATCGTCTGCTTCGGCGCCGGGAACGGCCTGCCGTCCCGTTCCGCCAAGGTCTTCATCTCCTCCGCCGACTGGATGCCGCGCAACCTGGACCGGCGGGTCGAGACCCTGGTGCCGATCGAGAACCCCACCGTCCACCAGCAGGTGGTGGAGCAGATCATGATCGCCAACCTCAAGGACGAGGCGCAGTCGTGGGTTCTGGATGCCGACGGCAGCTATCGCCGCTTGCCGCGGGACCCCGAGAGTTTCAGTATTCATACCTACTTCATGACCAATCCCAGCCTGTCCGGGCGCGGCAGCGCCCTAAAGTCGGCGAAGAAGGCCCCCCGCCTCATGCTCAAAGAGTCCTAATCCGCCTTGATGTCCAGCGTCCGAAAGCCCAAGGGGCTGGCACCCAGGGTGCGCCTGCCCATCCTGTCACCGGGGATCCGCAATCAGCGACGCACGCGGCGCCGGGTCGCGGTGATCGACATCGGCTCCAACTCGATCCGGCTCGTCGCCTTCCAGGGACCGCAGCGGGTTCCGGTTCCGATCTTCAACGAAAAGGTCCTTTGCGGGCTGGCGCGCGGCCTGGGGGAGACCGGACGCCTCAACCCCGAGGGGGTGGAGTCGGCGCTCAAGAACCTCGAGCGCTTCACCAGACTGGCCGCGGCAATGCAGGCGGACGAGGTCGCCATGCTGGCGACCGCCGCCGTGCGCGAGGCGGAGGACGGGCCGGCCTTCGTCGCCGAGGTCCTGCAGCGCACCGGCTTCGAGACGAGGGTCCTGACGGGCGAGGAGGAGGCCCGCTACTCGGCCGAGGGTGTCATTGCCGGCTCGCCTCTGGCCGACGGGATCATGGGTGACCTGGGCGGTGGTTCCCTTGAGCTGGTCCGGATCGACTCCGGCCGGGTCACCGAGCTGGCGACCCTGCCCCTGGGCCCCCTGCGGCTGCTCGGCGAGACCGGGCGCGACGGCAAGGTCATGCGCCGGAGAATCGAGGAGGCGCTGGATTCGCTGCCCTGGCTGGAGCCCGGCATCGCGCCGCACTTCTACGCCGTCGGCGGATCCTGGCGTGCGCTGGCCCGGATCAGCATGGAAAGCCGTGACTACCCCCTGAAGGTCATCCACGGCTACACCATGACGACCGCCGAACTCGAGGACCTCACCCGGGTGGTCGCCCGCCAGACCAAGGAGTCCCTGGCCCGGATCAAGAGCGTGACATCGCGGCGGCTGGAAACCCTGCCGCCGGCGGCGCTGATCCTCCGGCGCCTGCTGCGCCGGCTCTGCCCGCAAGAGGTGGTCTTCTCCGCCTACGGCCTGCGCGAGGGCTGGCTCTACAACCGGCTCTCGAAGGCCGAGCGTGCCAAGGATCCGCTGCTCGAAGTGGCCCGCGAGGTGATGGAGCGGGACAACCGCTTCGGGAATCTCGGGCCCGAGCTCTTCGCCTGGTCGGCGCCGCTTTTCGAGGGCGAGAACGAGGCCGACGCTCGGCTGCGGGAGGCGGCCTGCTACTTCTCCGACCTGGCCTGGCGCGAGCACCCGGACTACCGCGCGTCCTGGGCGCTGCACCGGCTCCTGCAGTGGCCTTTCCTGGCTGCCGATCACCGCGAGCGGGCGCTCCTCGCCCTGACCGTTGCCTGGCGCTACGGCGGCTCCGAGGCGATCCCCGGCTTCCTGGTTCTGCTGAGCCCGGAGGACGCCGAACGTGCCAGAGTTCTGGGCTTGGCCCTGCGGCTCGCCTATACCCTGTCGGCCGGCACGGTCGAGGTGCTGCACAACTGCCATCTCTACTGGGCGGAAGGCCGTCTGCAGCTCCACCTTCCCGAGGACGGCCCCGTACCCACGGGCAATGTCGTCGAACGGCGCTTTGCCCAGCTCGTGGAGGCTGTCGAGGGCCGGAGCTGAAGGTCGGCTATCCGACCTCGATCACTCGGGTCACGCGGAGTATCTCCCGCCGGTCCGCGGCATCACCGGGCAGATCCGGCCCAACCCGCAGGCACCCGGCGTCCAGACGCGCGGGCTCTCGCGCGGCTCCGGGCCTTCAGGTCGCCTTTTGCCCCGGTTCGGCGAGGCGGACCTCGCGATCCCGGATGGTCAAAGCCAGCTCGCCGTGCTTGAGCCGCAGGGCGTCGGCGCCGAAGATCTCGCGGCGCCAGCCGCTGAGAGCGGGGACCTCGGCCTCGTCGTCCGCGGCGATCAGCTCGAGGTCGGCGACGCTCGCGACCAGCTTCTGGGCGACGCCGTGGGATTCGCACTTGGCCTTCAGCAGCACCTTCAGGAGATCGACGACCGGGCCCAGGCCCGAGATCCGCTCGTGCCGCGGCGGCGAATTTGGACGCTGCTCGGCCGGGATCGCCTGGCCGGCCTTGATCGCGTCCAGGATGCCGCGCCCCATGCGGCCCTCGGCGAAGTCCCGGCTGAGGCCGCGAGTGCGGGCGAGGGCCTTGGCGTCGGCGGGCGTATGGGCGGCGACGTCCAGCAGCTGCTCGTCGCGCAGGATACGGTTGCGCGGCACGTCGCGCCGCTGGGCCTCGACCTCGCGCCAGGCGGCCAGGGCCTTGAGCACGGCCAGGAAGCGCCGGTCGTTGGAGCGGGACTTGAGCCTGCGCCAGGCCTCCTGGGGCTCCAGCGCGTAGGTCGCCGGCGTGGTCAGGACCGCCATCTCCTCCGACAGCCAGGCGGCCCGGCCGGACTTTTTTAGCTGCCGGCTCAGGCGCGCGTAGATCGGCCGCAGATGGATGACGTCGGCCAGGGCGTAGTCCAGCTGCCGCGGCGTCAGGGGCCGATGCGACCAATCCGCGAAGCGCGAGACCTTGTCCAGGCGCGCGCCGACGATCTGCGAGACCAGGCGGTCGTAGGACACGGACTCGCCGAAACCGCAGACCATGGCGGCGACCTGGGTGTCGAAGATCGGCGCGGGCAGCTGACCGAAAAGGTGGAAGAAAATCTCGAGGTCCTGGCGGGCCGAATGGAAGACCTTGAGGACCTTGGGATTGGCCAGGAGCTCGCCCAGGGGCGCCAGGTCCATGCCCTCGGCTAAGGTGTCAATCGCGACGGCGTCTTCGGCCGCGCCCACCTGGACCAGGCAGAGCTTGGGCCAATAGGTCGTGTCCCGCAGGAACTCCGTATCGATGGCCAGGAAGTCGGCGGCGGCTTGATGCTGGCAGAAAGCCGCCAGTGCCGCGCTGTCGGCGATCACCGTCATGGCCGTCCTAATACACGGAAGCCGTCGGGTCGAAAAGGCCCCCGAGGGAGCCCGAGGAACGGATACGGCGAGGTCGGATCGGTCCCCGGCCGCAGGGCTTGGTCGGGACCGGCCCCGGCCTTGACAAAGCCGCCGGATCGGTGCCTTTTCCCGGCGGTCCGGCAGGCTGGCCCGGGCTGCGAAATTGCCGACCTTTAGCCCAAGATTCCCGGGGACCGAGCGATGCATCCCTACCGCACCCACACCTGTGGCGAGATCAGGCCTGAGCATGTGGAAAAGACCGTCCGGCTGTCCGGCTGGGTTCACAGCAAGCGGGACCACGGCCAGCTGCTGTTCATCGATCTCCGGGATCA
>JAAUXY010088774.1_pt1 | contig 10125 bp, 9 predicted proteins | sample 7278121 | NCBI WGS metagenome assembly JAAUXY01 (sample SAMN14350117, study PRJNA611818) | marine sediment metagenome | isolation source: surface marine sediment (1.8m) | place: French Polynesia: Moorea | collected 2018-08
ACGCCCGAGGATCGCGAGTGGCTGGGCGACATGCTGGGTCCGGAGCGCACCTACTTCTTCCCCCGAGGCGGCCACCTCGGGAATCTCCACAAGACGGTGATCCAGGAGCGCGTGATGACGGCCCTGACGGACCTGCTTCCGCCGGCCACGGCCGCCGCGCCCTCCACGCCCGTCGACGTGGCGTCCGCCCGGTGAGTCGAGGCTTGCCCGGCCGGCCCGGCCCGGTTACCAAAACCCGTTCGAAGAGGAGATCCCCGGCCATGCATCGCTTCAGCCTCGTGCTCCTGCTTCTCGCCACGAGCCTCGGCTTCGGCTGCGCCTCCGCCGGCGGATCGCAGACCCTCTCGCGAGTGGTCGAGACCGGCACCCTCCGCGTGGGCATGTCGGGCGAGCAGCCGCCCCTGAACATGACGACGAAGACCAACGAGGTCATCGGCCTCGAGGTGGCGCTGATCCGCGTGCTCGCCGCCAACATGGGGGTCACACCCGAGTTCGTGACGCGCCCCTTCGGCGAGCTGCTGGGCGCCCTCGAGGCCGGCGAGGTCGACCTGGTGATGTCCGGCATGACGATCACGCCGAAGCGAAACCTGCGGGTGGCCTTCGTGGGCCCCTACTTCATCTCGGGCAAGTCGCTGCTCACCAGGTCGCAGATGATCCTCTCACTCCAGAGCCCCGAGGATCTCAACCAGCCGGATTTCCGCTTCGCCGCCCTCTCCGGCTCGACCAGCGAGGAGTTCGTGAAGCGGGTGGCGCCGAACGCGACGCTCAAGATCACGCCGAGCCTGGACGAGGCCGTGAACCTCGTGATCCGCGACGAGGCCGACGCCCTGGTGGCGGACCTCGAGACCTGCTTCTTCGCCCGGCTCCGGAATCCGGGTGCGGGGCTCGACATGCTCGCGACGCCGCTGACCGTCGAGCCCATCGGGATCGCCCTTCCCCCCGACGACCCGCTCTTCGTCAACCTGATGCAGAACTTCGTGACCGCCATCGAGCGGGCCGACATGATCGAGCGCTCCCTCGAGTTCTGGCTCGAGGACCCGTCCTGGATCCAGCTCCTGCGCTGACGGCCGCCCGGAACCGCGATAGGCTCGAAGGCTCCGGGAGGCGCCCATGATCCTTCGAGACCGCACGGTGCTGGTGTCCGGCGTCGGCTCCGGCCTGGGGCGCGAGGTCGCCCGGCTGGCCCTGCGCGACGGAGCGCGCGTGATGCTGGCGGCGCGCACCGCCTCGGTGCTCGAGGCCACCGCCAAGGACCTCGATCCCTCGGGCGAGCGCGTCGGCGTCGCGGTCGCGGACATCACCAACGCCGAGGACTGCGCGGCGCTCACCGCTGCCGCGCTCGAGCGCTTCGGCTCCATCGACGCGATGGTCCAGGTCGCCGCCTACGAGGCCGTCTTCGGCGGCCTCCAGGAGACCGACTTCGAGAGCTGGCGGCGCGCCTTCGAGACGAACGTGCTGGGCAGCATGACGCTGATCCGCTCCATCGCGCCCGAGATGAAGAAGAGCGGCGGCGGCTCGCTGGTGCTGGTGGGCTCCCAGGCCATGTACCTGCCGCAGCTTCCCCAGGCCGGCTACGCGGCCTCGAAGGCGGCGCTCCTCTCCGCCATGTACTACCTGGCCCAGGAGCTCGGCCCGGACAACGTCCGCGTCAACATGGTCGTGCCGAGCTGGATGTGGGGGCCGCCGGTCGAGGCCTTCGTCCGCTTCCGGGCCAAGGCGGAGAGCAAGACCGAGGACGAGGTGATCGGCGAGATCACCGAGCGGATTCCCCTCGGCCACATCGTGCCCGACGAGGACGTGGCCCAGGTCGCGCTCTTCCTGGCCTCGGAGCGCGCGCGCGGCATCTCCGGCCAGACGCTGATGGTGAACGGCGGCGAGCTGATGCGCTGAGGCCCCGCCGCGCCGTGTACAATGGCGCGGTATGCAGCGGATCGGCGACCACGCGCTCCTCGGCGACTGCCACTCCGCGGCACTCGTCGGCCGCGACGGCTCGATCGACTGGGCCTGCTTCCCGCGCTTCGACTCGCCGGCCGTCTTCAGCGGCATCCTCGATCCCGAGCGCGGCGGCTCGTTCCGGGTGGCGCCGGAGAGCGGCGCCGGCGAGGCGACCCGCCGCTACCTGGAAGACAGCAACGTCCTGGTGACCCGCTTCGAGACGCCGACGGGCGTGCTCGAGCTCACCGACTGCATGCCGGTCCGCCCGCAGGCGTCGTCGCCGCGTCCGGCCGCCGAGCACGCCATCCTGCGCCGGGTCCGCTGCGCCGAGGGGCGCGTCTCCGTTCGCGCCGCCGTGGCTCCGCGATTCGAGTACGGCGGGTTCGTGCCGCGCTTCACCGCGCTCTCGCCCCGCGAGGCCGCGGTGGTGGGCGGAGCCGACGCGGTCTTCGTGACCGCCACGCGCGCCTTCGACGTGACGGACTCGCGGGTCCGCGCCCTCTGGCGGCTCGAGGCCGGTGACGAGGTCTGGATCGAGAGCCGCTGGTGCCGCGCCGATCAGGAACGCCGGCAGGCGCCCGACGCGAGCCGCTTCGCCGAGCGCCTCGCCGCGACGCTCGCCTTCTGGCGCGGCTGGATGCAGGGCTGCCTCGCCTCGGGCCCCCACGCCGCCCTGGTGCGCCGCTCGGCGCTGGTCCTGAAGGCGCTCACCTTCGCGCCGACCGGCGCGGTGGTGGCGGCGCCCACCACGTCACTTCCCGAGGAGATCGGCGGCGAGCGCAACTGGGACTACCGCTACACCTGGATCCGCGACGCGTCGCTCACCTTGAGTTCGCTGATGGTGGCGGGCTCGGCGGAGGAGGCCTTCGAGTTCAAGACCTGGCTCGAGCGCACCGGCGCCGGCCGCCCCGAAGACCTCCAGATCATGTACGGCATCAAGGGGCGTCGCTCGCTGCCCGAGATCGAGCTCGCGCACCTGGCCGGCCACCGCGGCTCCCGCCCGGTGCGCATCGGCAACGGCGCCGCCAGCCAGACCCAGCTCGACTGCTACGGCCAGCTGCTCCAGGCCGCCTGGCTCTACCAGCGCCTGGGCGGGGAGCTGAGCGAGGGCAACTGGCGCGTCCTCTGCGGCTACGCGGACCAGGTCTGCCGGCGCTGGCGCGAGCGCGACCACGGCATCTGGGAGGTCCGCGACGAGCCGCGCCACTTCCTGCACTCGAAGGTGAACTGCTGGATGGCGCTCGACCGCGGCGTACGCCTCGCGAAGCGCCTCCAGGCCTTCGGCGCCGCCGCCCGCTGGGCGAAGGAGCGCGACGCCATCGAGCGGCTCCTGCTAGAGGACGCGGGCCGCCGCGGCTGGTTCTCCCAGGCCGTCGACAGCGAGGTGCCCGACGCCGCGGCCCTGGTGGTCCCGGCCCTGGGCTTCCTGCCGGCGTCGGACCCGCTGGTGCTGCGCACCGTGGACGTGGTCACCAAGGAGCTGGGCGACGGCGGCCTGCTGCACCGCTACCGATCCGGCGACGGACTCGACGGCGGCGAGGGCGCCTTCCTGCTGTGCTCGTTCTGGCTGGTCGACGCGCTCGCCCACGCGGGCCGCATCGACGAGGCCGAGGCCGTGCTCGAGCGCCTCACCGGCCTCGCCAACGACGTGGGCCTCTTCGCCGAGGAGGCGGACCCGCGCAGCGGCGAGGCCCTCGGCAACTTCCCCCAGGCCTTCACCCACATGGCGCTCATCACCTCCTGCGCGCACCTGGAGGAGCTGCGCCGCGAGCCAGCCGCCGAGCCCGGTGCCTACGACTTCGCGGGCTTCCTGCTGGAGCGGCAGCTGGCGGGGAACGCCTAGCTGCAGATCGGCTGCGCCGGTTCTACGCGCGTGAACCGACCCCGCCCGTGATCAGCCGCGTCCCCCGGTTCTTGGTCAGGTAGCTCCACAGCCACTGGATCGAGACGAGCACGCGGTTCTCGAACTCGATCAGGAAGAAGATGTGGATCCCGGACCAGAGCAGCCAGGCGGGGAGGCCGGAGAAGCGCAGGCGGCCGAAGTCGGCGACGGCGGCGCTGCGGCCGATGGTCGCCAGGCTGCCGCGATCCTTGTAGCGGAAGGGTGCCGTCTCCCGGCCCTGCAGCCGGGATCGGATGACCCGCGCTACGTAGCCGCCCTGCTGCATGGCGACGGGCGCCACACCGGGGAGGGGCTCGCCGGTCTGGTGCGAGAAATTGACGACGTCGCCGAGCGCGAAGATCTCGGGGTGGCCGGGGATGGAGCAGTCCGGCGCCACGAGGATCCGGCCCGCGCGATCGAGCGCGGCGCCGGCCTCCTTCTCGAGGACGCGCGCCAGGGAGGAGGCGCGAACGCCGGCGGCCCAGAGCACGCAGCGCGAGGGAACCCGCGTACGCTCGCCCTTCGAATCGAGGGTCACGCCCGTTTCGTCGATCTCCTTGACGAGGGTCTCGAGCCGCACCTCGGCGCCGAGGCGCTCGAGGGATCGCAGCGCCTTCGCGGAGAGATCCAGCGGGTAGCCGGGAAGGACGCGGTCCATGCCCTCGACCAGCAGCACGTGGGTGTCGCGGGGATCGATGGAGCGGAAGTCGTTGCGCAACGTATCGCGCGCCAGCTCGCTGAGCGCTCCCGCCAGCTCGACGCCGGTCGGGCCGGCCCCCACGACCACGAAGTTCAGCAGCGCCCGCCGCACCTCGGGGTCGCGCTCGCGCTCCGCTCGCTCGAAGGCCACCAGGATGCGGCTGCGCATCTCGGTGGCGTCCTCGACGGTCTTCAGACCGGGAGCGAGCTGCTCCCACTCGTCGTTGCCGAAGTAGTGGTGCTTGGCGCCGGTGGCGACGACGAGGGTGTCGTAGGGGAGGCCCTCGCCGTCGCGCAGCAGGACACGGCGGCTCCCGACATCCAGCCCGACCGCCTCGCCCAGCAGCACGCGGGTGTTGCGCTGCTTGCGCAGGATCCAACGGATCGGCGACGAGACGTCGCCCGGCGAGAGGCCGCCCGTCGCCACCTGGTAGAGGAGCGGCTGGAACAGGTGGAAGTTGCGCCGGTCCACGACCGTGACGTCGACCGGCGCGCGGCGCAGGGAGAGCGCCGCGTTGAGTCCACCGAAGCCGCCGCCAAGTATGACTACGCGGTGGCGCGGGGCTTCCGCCCGAGCCGGTGCGGGATGCGGAGAGGTCATGGCAGACTCCTGCGCGCCGGGCGCCGCGCTGCGCCCCGGAGTCTAGCTGCCCAGCTCCCGGACCAGCGTCTGCTTCAGCAGGTCGAGCTCGGGCTGGCGGATCCCCGCGCCCGCCCCGCCGAGCATCCGCAGCGAGGCCAGGCCGGAGAGCACGGCGCTCGTGTACTCCTGGAGGATGACGGTGCGCCGGCGCGAGAGGGTCGCGTCGTCGAAGAGCCCGCTCCAGATCCGGTTCCAGGAGCGGAACATCTCGTCCTGCCAGAGCTGCTCGCGGTCCGGTCCCTCGGGCCCTGCGTAGCTGAGCAGGATCTCGAAGGTGGAGCGGAAGTGTGCGCTGCCGAAGTGCTCCCAGGCCCGGTCGACGAAGAGGCCGACCCGCTTCTCCAGGGGAAGGCCTTCGGTCTCGATGTCGGAGAGGCGCGCGGCGAAGCGCTCGAAGGAGTCGGCGAGCACCGCCCGCAGGATGCCGTCCTTGCCGCCGAAGTGGTGCTGCACCGCGCCCCAGGTGACGCCCGCCCGCGCCACGATCTCGCTGGCGGTGGTGCACCGGAAGCCGACGTCGGCGATGCACTCGACCACGGCGGCCATGATGCGGGCGCGCGTCTCGGCGGTGCGCTCGGCGTGGGTGCGGCGCTCGCGGAGTCCGGCGCGCTTGCTCACCGTCGCCCCTCGTCCTCGACGCCGTAGAGGCGCGCCATCAGCTGCGAGACGAGGCCGCCCACGGGCAGCGCCACCTCGGACTTGCGCGCGAGCTGGAGCGCCCAGGCCAGGTCCTTCTCGGCGACCTTCATGAAGCCGCGCAGCGTGGCCTGCACGTCGTCGCTGCGCCGGGCCTCGTCGGGGAGCTTCTGGGTCGCGAGATACGCGAGCATCAGCGGCGTGAGCTGGCCGTTGGCCTGGCCCGCCTCCTCCAGCACCTCCTGGGGCAGGCCGATCGCCTTCGCGAGCTGGAACGACTCGTAGGCGGCGGCCCACTGGATGTAGGTGATCAGGTTGACGCAGAGCTTGAGCTTGGCGCCGCTGCCGAGGGGCCCGGCGTGGATGATCTTCTCGGCGCTGCACTCGAGGAACGGGCGCGCCTTCTCGAGCGCCGCCGCCTCGCCGCCGACGAGATAGGTGAGCTTCTTCTGCTTCGCGCGGGCGGCGCCGCCGGTCACGCAGGCGTCGAGCAGCGCCACCTTCTTCTCCGCGCACGCCTCCGCCAGGGCGATCACGGTCTCGGGCAGCACCGTGCTGTGGACCGCGATCACGGCGCCCGCCGCGGCGCCGGCCAGGCAGCCGTCCTCGCCGAGCACGACGGCGCGCACGTGGTCGTCCTCGGGCACGCAGATGCCGATCACGTCGGCCCGCTCGGCCACCTCCCGCGGCGAGCGGGCCGCCCGGGCGCCGCCCGCCTCCAGCGCCCGGACCGGCGCCTCGAGGAGGTCGAAGACCGTGGTCTCGAAGCCGGCCGGCGCCAGGTGGGCGGCGATGGGCTCGCCCTGGTTGCCGAGTCCGATGAAGCCGGCGCGCAACACGACGCCCGCAGCATACCCGAATTTGCATTGCGGGCACAATGTATTTGGGATAGGGTGCCGGCTCAGGCAGGCGAGGTGCGTGCTTGGTCCACTACGACCCCTACGCCTACGCGGTCCACGAGGACCCCTTCCCCATCTACGCCGCGCTCCGCGCCGAGGCGCCCCTCTACCGCAACGAGGAGCTCGGCTTCTGGGCGCTCTCGCGCCACGTGGACGTGCTGGCCGCGTTCAAGGACGCGGCCCGCTACTCGAACGCCCAGGGCGTGACCCTCGATCCGGCCGGCTCCGGGCCCGCGGCGCGGCTCGGGATGTCGTTCCTGGGCATGGATCCGCCCGAGCACACGCGGATGCGCGCGCTGGTCTCGCGCGGCTTCACGCCGCGGCGGGTCGCGGAGCTCGAGCCGCGCATCCGCGAGCTGGCCGTCGACTACCTCGACCGGCTGGTCGGCTCCGGCGGCTTCGACGTGATCGCGGACTTCGCCGGCAAGCTCCCCATGGACGTGATCAGCGAGATGCTGGCGGTCCCGCCGGCGGACCGCGCCGAGCTCCGCCGCCTGGCGGATCTGCTGGTGCACCGGCCGGAAGGCGCAAGGGACGTTCCTCCCGAGGGCTTCGAGGCCTTCGCGAGGATCCGCGCCTACTTCACCGACCTGCTCGCCGAGCTCCGCGCGAATCCCGGTGACGACCTGCTGAGCGCGCTGCTCGAGGCGGAGATCGACGGCGACCGCCTCGGCGAGAACGAGCTGCTCTCCTTCTGCAACCTGATGATCGTGGCCGGCAACGAGACCACCACGAAGCTCCTCGCCAATGCGCTCTACTGGCTCTGGCGCAACCCGGAGCAGCGCAAGCTCGTGGCGGAGGACACGGGGCTCATCCCGCGCTGGGCGGAGGAGACGCTCCGCTACGACAACTCGACCCAGATGCTGGCGCGGGTGGTCACCGAGGACACGGAGCTGCACGGCGAGCGGGTGCCGGCCGGGGGGCGGGTGCTGCTCCTGATCGGCTCGGCCAACCGCGACGAGACCGTCTTCGAGCGCGCCGACGAGTACGACGTGCTGCGCGACACCAGCGACAGCCTCTCCTGCGGCCGCGGCACCCACTTCTGCCTCGGAGCGGCGCTCGCGCGGCTCGAGGCCCGGGTCGCGCTCGACGAGTGGTGGCGCCGCTTCCCCGACTACGAGGTCGAGCCGGCCGGCGCCGTGCGGGTGCACTCGGTGAACGTACGCGGCTTCGCGGCCCTGCCGGTGAAGGTCTGAGGCGCCCATGAGCGACTCCCCCCGCACGGCCGTGGTCACCGGCGCCTCCTCGGGGATCGGGGCCGCCACCGCGATCGAGATGGGGCGCCAGGGCTGGCGGGTCGCGATCGGGGCGCGCCGGGCGGAGCGGCTCGAGGAGACCGCGAAGCAGGTCGAGGAGGCCGGCGGCCGCGCCTTCCCCCACGCCCTCGACGTGACCGACGCGGGCTCCATCGACGGCTTCTGCGCCGCGGCCGAGCAGGCGCTCGGTCCGGTGGACCTGCTGGTCAACAACGCCGGGCAGAACCTCCCGGCGCTGATCCACGAGGCGACCGACGCCGAGCTGCGCAGCGACCTCGAGGTGAACCTGCTCGGCGCCATGTGGATGACGCGCCGCCTCCTGCCCGGCATGCTCGAGCGGCGCGTCGGCGACGTGGTCTTCGTCGGCTCCGACGCGGCACCCCGTCCGCGTCCCTACCAGGCCGCCTACGCGGCCGCCAAGGCGGGGCTCGAGGCCTTCGCCCGCGTGCTCGAGATGGAGACCGAGGGCACGGGGGTGCGCTCGATCCTGGTGCGCGTCGGCCCCACCGGGACCGAGTTCGGCAGCCGGATGCCCGAGGCTCGCGTCCACCGCATGCTCGAGGCCTGGAAGTACTGGGGCGTCCTGCGGAAGCTCCACTGGATGCCGGCCGAGAGCGTGGCCCGGGCGATCGTGCGCACGGTGAAGGCCCCGGTCGAGGAGTCGTACCCTACGCTCGTGGAGGTCCAGCCCGGCGGGCGCAAGAAGGAACGAGGCGAATGAAGTACGACGGCATCGAGGGCAGGGTCGCGATCGTGACCGGCTCGGGAGGCGGCATCGGCGAGGCCTACGCGAAGGGACTCGCCGAGCAGGGCGCGAAGGTGGTCGTCGCCGAGATCCAGAAGGAGAGCGGCGAGCGGGTGGCGGAGGAGATCCGCGGCGCCGGCGGCGACGCGCTCTTCGTGGAGGTGGACGTGGGCTCGCCCGAGTCCACCCAGGCCCTCGCCGAGCGCGTGATCGCGGAGCGCGGCGGCATCGACTTCCTGGTCAACAACGCGGCGATCTTCGGCGACATGAGGCTCGAATCGCTCCTGCGGGTGGACTGGGACTACTACCGGCGCTTCATGAGCGTGAACATGGACGGCGCGCTCCTGTGTACCCGCGCGTGCTTCCGGTCCATGCGCGGACGCGGCGGCGGCGCCATCGTGAACCAGTCCTCGACGGCGGCCTGGATGGGGGCCGGCTACTACGGGCTCGCCAAGCTCGGCGTGAACGGCCTCACCAACGCGCTGGCGCGTGAGCTCGGCCCGGCCGGGATCCGCGTCAACGCCATCGCGCCCGGCCCGACCCAGACCGCGGCCCTCGACAAGACCGCGGGACCCTTCGCCCAGCAGATCGTCGACCAGCTCCCGATCCGCCGCTTCGGCCAGACCGGCGACATGGTCGGCGCCTGCCTCTTCCTGCTCTCGGACGCCGCCTCGTGGGTGACCGGCCAGGTCGTGAACGTGGACGGCGGCCAGATCATGCGACCGTAGCCGGCCCGGAGGACTCGGCCCCCATGGCGCTCGCCCCTCTCGCTCCCGAGACCCGCAACCTGATCGACGGCCGCCTCGTCGAGGCCAGCAACGGCAACACGTTCGAGAACGTGAACCCGGCCACCGAGGAGGTGCTCGGAAGCTGCGCGGACGGCACCAAGGACGACATGCGCGCCGCCGTCGCGGCGGCCCGGCGCGCCTTCGACGAAGGCCAGGGGGAGAAGGGCTGGGCCGGCGATCCCGAGCTGCGCGCGAGGTGCCTGCGCGAGCTCCACCAGGGGCTCGTCGCCGAGAAGGAGCAGCTCCGCTCCATCGTGGTCCACGAGGCCGGCGCTCCGGTCTCGCTCGGCAGCTACATGCAGGTGGACGGGCCGATCGACATGCTGGCCTACTGGGCCGAGCTGGCGGCGAGCTACCCCTACGAGGAGCGCATGGCCGACGTCCCCTTCCTCGGGCGTCCCCAGGGCCGTCTGCTGCGCCGCGAGCCGGTGGGTGTGGTCGGCGCCATCACGCCCTGGAACGTGCCGCTCTATCTGAACATCGCCAAGCTCGGCCCGGCGCTGGCGGCAGGCTGCACCGTGGTGCTGAAGCCCGCGCCGGACACGCCCTGGTCGGCCACCCACATCGGCAGGGTGATCGCCGAGCGCACCACCATCGCGGCCGGCGTCGTCAACATCGTGGCCTCCTCGGATCACCTGACCG
>JAAUXY010095097.1_pt1 | contig 10125 bp, 6 predicted proteins | sample 7278121 | NCBI WGS metagenome assembly JAAUXY01 (sample SAMN14350117, study PRJNA611818) | marine sediment metagenome | isolation source: surface marine sediment (1.8m) | place: French Polynesia: Moorea | collected 2018-08
AGAAAGAGGTCAGAAAACAGAGGTCGGAGGACAGATTGTCGGAATAAGAAGCTGGTTAAGACTTCGATTTGTAATTTGATATCACAACTTTTTTAGTGTCTATAAAAATTTGGGTATGAGATATCAGGATTTCATGTGGTTCGAAAACCTGAGGTTCAGAGTAAATATTTTATTGCAATGACCAAGATTTAACCTTTCATTTTTCAAATTTAACATACAATTTGATCTGGCAACACGCTGAGTTGCGATTTGGAGTGGATATATCAGGTCTTATAGAAATTAATCAGCACCAAAAGAAGTTATCAGGGCGCTCAAATTTTTCTGAAGCTCGATATAAGAATAGTGCCGGCTTGCAATATTGTAATTTAAATTTACCATTTTTTCTTTCCTCTCTGAGGATTCCATAAGACCTTTTACCATCTGAACGATTTCAGAGGTAATGAATCGATCCATTACTACAAAATTGAAGCCTTTAGGTTCAATATCTCGAATGAATGTTGCATATCGGTTGATCAGTATGGGCTTTTTAAAATAGATTGCTTCAAGAAGTGCATTCCCGAATCCTTCATGAAGGCTTGGATATGTAATGAAATCTGCAGAAGGGTAAATGTCCCATAGAGAATAGCCTTTTTGATTGCTTGCATTTGAGCTCAAAGGATCGCCAATCTTTGCTTTGTATAACCGAAGGTCCACACCATGTAACAGTGCATTGCTCTCTAACCATTTCGTATATTCAAATCCTTCATCTCCGGACTCATGCGATATAACCAGTTTATAACGAGAATCTTTCAGCCCTTTTACCAAGTCTATGGCATACTCAATTCCTTTTCTGTCGATAATTCGCGTTGGGTTTAATATCATAATGTCATCATCATCCAATCCAATATCGGCCCGCCACTTTCTAGTCTGGTTTATATTAATCGCCGGTGGATTTTCAAAGTTGAGGACATTTGGAATAATAGTTGAGGTAATGCCTGTGCGAAGCGCAAGTTCTTCTTGTGCTGCGGAATTAATAACCACATGTTTTATATTGGGCAAATTGGGAGGAAATGCCATGCGAATGTAGTCCCAGCATGAGTTGATTAGAAAACGGGTTCGTTCCCACCAAAAATCGTGGTGATGGGCGATGGTGGGCATACGCATTTCTGAAATAACCTCCGTTAAAGCTAGTCCAAGCGGGATTTGCATGGGAATTGACAGCGCATTTTCGATAATTAAAAGATCAATTTCAAATTTTCTCACGTATTTATAAATTTTTCTTTTGAGAACCTGTCTTAAAGCATGAATCTCATCTGTAACGGAAATATCTCGCACTTTTCTTCCGATGATGTTTTCATTTACCCATTTATTTTCTTCATCCTTAAAATGCGCTTCTGGAGCGAGAAAACATCTTGTTGGGGCTCGATCAAGCTCACCTGCAAACCAGTAGCAAGTATGTCCGTCTCTCTCTAAAACTTCAGCCCATTTGCTTGCTTCCAGAGAAACGCCATCAATACCCGCAAACCGTGTTGATATAAACCCTATGTTTTTTCCCATAATAACTCTTTCCCTGATCTACTTTTCCGATTATCCAAAGAGCTAAAATCACAGTTGTAATTAAGACTACTAAACTCAGGCGTTATTGAAAAATAAAACTATATATCGATAACTTGATTCGAGTTAAGGTTTACTAAGTCTACACTATAAATTTGTCCATTCATGCCCATTTTTGTGTTCCAACATTAGCATCCTTTTTTGAGATGCCATTATCCCCTTATTAAGCCAAGTTGTGATGCATTGATCTAAACTTCACCTAAATTGCAGATATCATCTGCGTTCTACTTAGGCATATCTTTTGCTCGCCTCCAATACCAGCCCGGGAAACGATAAGAAAACATGAGCATGACGACCAGCACGGGAAACCCCGATGCCGTGCGGATGGCTAAAAATGCTTCAAGTGGCAACTTCAGTTGCGATACAATCAGAACAGCTGCTTTAACAAAGGAGATCCCCGCCCAAACAGCTGTCAAAATCCTCCAGGCGGATCGATAGTGTTTCTCAGGCATTTTAAAATGATTCAAAAACTCAGTCGATCCGAGACTAGGATCCAAAAGCTCCGCAAAAATCTGAATCAATGGGCGAGTAAACAGCAATGAGCCTAAAAATAAAACGCCCCATAGACTATTTTCAATAGCGGCCGAAGCCAAATAAAAATCCGGACTTCGGGTGATCAATGTACCGATTAATTCAATCAAGACGATCGGAATCGCCAGGGCGGGAAATAGTTCAAGACGTCGGGAGCGCCAGTATTTAAAGGACAGCAGACTAATGCTCCATCCAATTGCCAGCAATGCACCCAGCAGCGACTGACCGAGACGGTGACAGACATAAAAAAGGGTGATCGGCACCAGAACACCTAAGATGAGCTGTCGCCATGGAACCCCCGGGCCTGATGACTGCCAATTAAAAAATGTTTGGGGTTGATCCGTCATAACGAATTGTTCCCTACCCTACCTCAGCTTTACATTCTGTCCTCTGACTTCTGTCTTCCGACCTCCGTCATCTGTCCTCTGACCTCTGTCATCCGTTTTCTGCCTTCTGGCCGCTGTTTTTACATCCCCACAATCCATCCCGCAAACCTGAGGTGCGTTGGATCTTTCTGGTCAATGCCCCACGCAAGATCTGTGACCTTCCCCAGATGGTAATTTTACGGCGTGCACGGGTCAGGGCTGTATAAATGAGCTCGCGGGTTAGGATGGGAACGTCTTTGTCCGGCAGAATCAACAGCACATCGTCAAATTCGGATCCCTGGCTTTTGTGAACGGTCATGGCATAAACCGTTTCATGCTCAGGGAGTTGATGCGGCAGGAAACGACGGACACCGCCCTCAGGGCCGCGAAAATAGACCACCCATTCTCTACTTGCGTCAGCGGCGGCTGGAAAAGTGATTCCAATGTCGCCGTTGAACAAGCCCAGCGGGTAATGGTTGCGGGTAATCAACACGGGCCGACCGGCATACCACGGATTTTCTGTTTTCGGATCCAGTTGAATTAATCGATGACGGCTTAAAATTTGTTCCGCCGTCCGATTAATCGCCTGAACACCCCATGGTCCGATATTCAAAGCACACAGAATTTTAAAATGCTCCAAAAGACTTAAGGCTTCCGCTGGATTGCGGGTGGTTAAATAGGGTCGATAAGCGCTGACAATTTGTTCGGATAGCGCTTCCATCAGCTGGGTATCAGTTTTGAGGCGCTGCCAGACAATGGATTGATCGGCGGCATCATCCAGAATGTTCAAGGCCGCATCCGCATCCCCGCGGTTGACCGCCAGGCTTAAGGCGCCGATGCCATCGTCAGTATCAAAACGATAACTCTTTTGCAATACGACGATTGAGTCTTGCAGGCTGTGTTTTGCATCAGCTGTTGGACCGATTGCGCCCATGTTTGCGCCGGTGAGTTCCCTGATCTGGCTCTGGAACGACGCTGAAAATCCGTGCATGTTATCACGGTCACAGATATCCCCTAAGACCGAGCCGGCCTCAACCGAAGCCAGTTGATCTTTATCTCCGATAATAACGAGCCGCGCTTTTTCAGGAACCGCTTGCAGCAATTTGGCCATCAAGGCCACATCCACCATGGAGGCTTCATCGACAATCACCACATCGGCCATTAAAGGATGGTATGAATCGAAATGAAAATAAGGAGACCCCTTGATAGGTTTGAGCATCCGGTGAATTGTAAATACGTCGGAAGGAAAAACGCTTTTAATGGGTTCAGCACAATTGATGTGATCCTTGGCTTGCTCCAAAGCGCCCTGTAAACGGGCTGCGGCTTTACCGGTGGGGGCGGCCAGATAAATTTTAAGCGGCTGATCGGCCTCTAATTCGAGCAGCAGTGCCAACATTTTGCCGATCGTAAACGTTTTGCCGGTACCCGGCCCGCCGGTGATCACACAAAAATGCTTTAAACAGGCAACTGCTGCTGCTATTTTCTGCCAGTCCACTTTTTGCGGTTCTGTTTTGGGGAATAAGCGATCTAAAATAATGCGAAGATGTTCTAAATCAAGATCAGGTGTGGGTTTTTCAATTCGGCGCTCTATCGAATTGGAGATGGTCTGCTCGTACTCCCAGTAACGAAAAAGATAAAGACGATGGTGGGCATCCAGGATCAACGGACGGATTTCTCCAGGGCTGCCGACCGCCGGGCTGGCTTTCAATTTTTTCAGCCAATCTTCAAGCTGGGGGCATATAATCGCTGATTGTTCATCTTCTGTGTCCATCAGGTGTTGACCGGCAATCGTTTCAAGATCAAGACAGATATCGCCTTGAGCGGTCGCATGGCTTACCAAAGCAGCAGCTAGACCTATATCCGCATCTTGATCCGCTGCATAGTGATCGATAAATCCAGCAAAATGAACATCAAACGCTGACAGCCTTCCCTTTATTTGAAGATCTCTGAATTTCTTGTCTTTGTGGTTATTAAACATCTTGTTCTGATCGTCATATGAATTTTTCAAAATCCGGGATGAGTGTTTTTCCTAAAGCATTGAGGAGTGCTGCTTTAGGCCGATCAAAGTAAATGCCCGAATCCGGACCCCACCCCTGATCGACTCCCCGAATAAATACATACACAACGCCGCCAAAATCGGATTCATAACGAAAAGCGGCGTTTCTCAACCGCAAATACTGGCAAAGTGCCAATACATAAAGATGATACTGCAGAACATAAAAGTTAGCGCCCATGACATCGCCCAGCACATCGCGCCGATAATGGTCAATCGTGGGTCCCAGATAGTTGGACTTCCAGTCTAATAGAAAAAACCGTTCCTGGTGCTGGAACACCAGATCGATATACCCTTTCATAAATCCGGCGACCGGGCTGAACGTCAGTTTCTCCATTCGGGTTGGAAAATCCGGATAGGTTTCGATGGCACCATGGTCCTTGAACACAGACTGTAGCGAAGACGGCTGAATTGTGTTCAGGGGGAAATAAAATTCCATCTCATTGATGCGGTGATTAAAATCAATCTCAGAAATTGTCAACTTCGGCAGATCCGGCATTAGCGGGACGTGGAGCACGCAGCTAATGGTATCAGCAACGATTTGATGCCAGTCGCTATCAAAACCGTATGCTTGCAGCGCGTTCTGAATGGTTTGGTGTGACGCGTCTGAAGAAACGTCGGTGTAATCCAGGTGCTCAAATATATCGTGGAAAAAATTTCCGGTGCGTGAGCCTTTAGGAAAGCTAAAAATATTGTCGCGCTTAACAGACATTTGGGAATCGAGTCCATCGTCGCTAGTATCGGCCAAGTGTTCAACTCGTTCACCCAAGGCATCGCGATCGGGCAAGTCAATGTCGGCAGTCCGCCGTGACATCAGCGCCGAGTAACTGGAGATCTTCCAGCCAGAGTTGATCTTACCGGTAAATTGGCGGCAGCGCAGTGATTCTACCGTGTCCGCTGCGTCAATAAAACGATGATCGGCAGGTTCGGGCAAAGAAACAACCTCGATGCTCCCTTGCGATTTTTTTACCAGTTGCGACAAATCTGTTAGTCGGTCTGAATCGTCTTTTGCTTTAACCTGCTGTTTTAAATCAGCGACCCGATCAATAGATTGCTGGGGCACTTGGGCATCGTGTTCGGCATGCAGCAGATAAGCCAGGGCTGAAGATTCGGCCGTATTGATACGTCCCCAGACCAAGTAGCATTTCGATTTTGCGCGGGTTAAAGCCACATACAAGAGGCGAATGTTTTCAGCCAACAGTTCGTTGTGAGCGTAAATCAGATTTGCGGCATAGGCATCCGAGCCCAGATCCATCGTCAGAAGCGGATCACCTCCGGTCGCATCGGGTTGATGAAAAATGATTTCAGGATCCTTTACAAAGGAACCTTCCCAGGCGTAAGGACAAAATACAACTGGATACTCAAGCCCTTTGCTTTTATGAATCGTAACAATTTTTACGGCTTGGGCATCACTTTCCAATCGGAGTTGATGCTCTTCCAAGCGTGGCGATTTGGGATCACGCTGTTCGGCCAGCCATTTTAAGGTGCCGCTGATGCCCAAATTACGGCGGGTGGATTCTTGGTGAATAATTTCTGCAAGGTGCAACACGTTGGTCAAGCGGCGCTCACCATCGCTAAAGGACAACAGGCGTTGACGGACGTTTTCCCGGTTCAACAATATCCGGAACATCTGCATAAAGCCATATCGCTGCCACAGTTGCGCGTATTTGCGTATTCGAATCAGTTGTTCTTCCCATTGTTGGATGTCTGTATCGGATGTCAATAGGTCTTCGCCCCGGGCACCCATCATATCCATTGCCAGGGAAGCTTTGAGAAGCCCAGGGTTGTCGGGCTCGGAGATACCCAGCAAAACCTTTTCAATTTCCATGGCTTCCCGCGTATCAAAGATGTTGCCGGAACTGTAAAGAACTGAAGGCAGGCCTTTTGCAGACAAGCATTTTTTAATCAGCCGCGCCTGCCGGTTGGTTCGAACCAGCACGGCCGTATCACCCAACTGCCATGGGGTGGTTTCTTCATCGGCAATGCAACAGATTTCTTCAGCAACAGCCTCAGCGATCAGGCGTGTTGCGGAGGTTTTTGTTATGGGTTTATTTTTATCCGAGTGGTCCCTTGAATCCAGATACCATATCGTCAGCGGCATTGTGCTAATTTCTGATACCTGGCCCGGTTTCTTCCCTGCCCTGGCCGGCTGAAAAGAAATCTCTTCAAAAAGAAACGGCGTTTTCAAGTTTGAAAAAAGCGTATTGACTGCAGTGATCATGGTCGGCTGTGAGCGCCAGTTTTCAGTAAGTGTAAATTTTGTGTGCGCATCCCGAGCGGCTTTTAAGTAAGAAAAAACGTCCGCTCCACGAAAGCTATAGATTGCTTGCTTGGGATCACCGATCATAAACAGCAGGCTGTCTGGATTAGAAAACAGCCGTGTAAAAATGTCGTATTGGATACTGTCGGTGTCTTGGAATTCGTCGACGAGGGCAGCATGATATTTTTGGCGGACAGCTTCTGCCAGCGGATTGCCTCGTTGGGTCAACAGGGCCTGTCTTACGCGGATCAGCAGATCATCGAAAAATTGAATGTTCTTTTCTGACTTCTGGGCCTTTAAATCGGATGGTGCGGTATCCAAAAGCTGTTTTTTGAGGTAGACCAGATATTGTTGCAGCTCAATTTCCAAGTCGGCCGCCCTACGGTAAAGTTCATCGCAGGCGTTAAAAAAATCATGGCTGGGCGGCGTTTGACCTTTGCGAACGGAGGCCTCTAATTTCTGAGCGGTAAATTTTTCAAAGTTTTCGAATAGCAGAAAACCCGTGCTGCTGTCTTCCATGTATTGATCCATGGCATCTATCAAAGCCGAAATGGTTCGGTCCCGCCGGGTGATGCCAGCAGTGTTTTGAACGGGTTTCAGGCTGCCATACTGAGTACCGCTCAATGACGGATCGCGCAGTGCTTTTTTGACAGCTTGGCGTGCATCGGTCCATTGGTTTTTGGTGCGCTGATAGGTCTTGCGAAAGGCAGAAAGGGCTTTTAATTGTGGTTCGCGTATCTGCGGTATAATGTCGATTTCAGCTGCCCCTATTTTGCCGAGCAGCTGTTGAAATGAAACGGGCCCCTTGAGCTTTTGCGTCAAATAATGGATGCATTCTAACGGTGCATCGTAAAAGCGGCGCCGCCAAAAATCCTCAGCCGCATCGCGCTGCCATTCAGAAGGATCGGTGACCAACTCGGTATCGAATAGATTGGCTGTTTCAAATGCATGCTCAAACAAAATTCGCGCACAGAATCCGTGTATGGTGTAAATGGCCGCCCTGTCAAATTCAACCAAGGCGTAGTGAATCTTTGCAAGGGCTGCCGTGGGGTCCGTTTGACGCTCAAGCAGGGCCAGCAATAAGGGATCCTGGGCCGATCCCTCCACAAAGGCCTTCTCGGCCTGGATCAATTTGTTGCGAATACGGTCTTTTAATTCCTCGGTGGCTGCCTTAGTAAAGGTGACAACCAAAATCTGATCAACCTGGAGCTGTTTTTCCAGGATTAACCTTAGAAACAACCCCTCGATGGTGTAAGTTTTACCCGTGCCGGCACTGGCTTCAATCAGATTGATGCCTTCGAGGGGGGCATTTATGAGATCGAGAGGTTTCAATTAACGGTACCTTCTTAATTCTATGAAACAATGTTTTGTGCTAGTAAAATTGAGGTGCCAGATTTCAACTATTCTTGCTTCTGGCTTCTCGCTGCTTGCTTCTGGCAGGAAGTAGGGAATCATTTGCCAGAAGCCAGCTGCCAGTGACCAGCAGCCGGCCACTCTACACCAACCCCCAAATAAGTCTCTAACTTACATCTTTGCATTGAGCCTGTACACGAAAGCCAGCACCTCCGCCACGGCACGATAAAGCTCCGGTGGTATTTGTGTTTCCAGATCGAGGGCTTCTAGTACTTGTACCAAATTCTCATCTTTCACCAGCGGAACCTGATGGGCTTTGGCCGTTTCAATAATTTTTTCAGCCACCATACCACTGCCCTTAGCGACCACTCTTGGGGCTGCGTCTTTGTCCTTATCATAAGTGAGCGCTGCGGCTTTGGGCTTTTTTTCCATCATCATATCCTTAAATCGATCTGTCGATCGTTGCCGAGGTCTAAATCAGCATGATGAAATTCATCGATTTTTTTCTCAGAAACAACGGTTTTCAGAACCAAATAGTCAAACAATGGATTGAGGGGTTCTCGAATTTCAGGATAGTGCTTTTTCAATTGTGTCTTGGTGGTGTCATCTTTGACGAAAAACGTTATGGATAGATCTCTTTCGAGCAGGAAAAAATCCGTGCGGATCTCTCCAATGCGGTCCATCGCCAGCAGAAGCGAAATTTTAAAGCCTTTTTGGGCGCCCCCCCTGTTTTTTTTGGGGCAATATAATTTTAAGTGGGCCTTTTCTCTATTTTCTTTTATCGGCAATTCGAATGAAAAAACCTGGTAGGGATCCAGCGAATCATGTTTACGAACGGCTCGGGATTGCTGGTCGTTGATGTCGGCCAACAACATGTCGAGGGTTCCCTTAAAATGCGTCAGGTTTTTAACGTCAGGAAATTTAGCATCTATATCCGGCCTCTCCAGGTATGCTTTCAGCATCAAAAGGATGGGCTTTAAATCTCGTCCCATGATATGTTGGATCCGCGGATCACGAATCAGTTCCCTGATGTCATCTGCATCCGGGCGTTGGGCAATTTTGCTAACGAGGTCCGCCATTCTTTTCTCAAAGAAAACACCGGCGTTTTCGACATAGTCCTTGATCAAAGGAAGCCATTTGGTCTGGTTCTGGTTTAAATCAAGTGACGCAAAATGCGCGTCTAATGCAGTCAGCGCCCGGCCGATATGTGACGGAGGGGGATCACTGTTTGTCGGCGAATGTAAAAGATGCTGGGTGGCCTGTTTGATGTCGGACTGAATTTTATTAAACAAATCGAAAGAGAGGATTTCCAGGCGATTGGGCGCTGTTTTAGTTTCAGAATTCGTTTTAATGTTCGGATCAATGAGCTGCAGGCGAAGCTGACCCATGGTGTCGGTCACTTTGGCCACAAAATCGGCGCCGGCTTTAACATGAAATTCGATTTTCGCCAGGGCACGAAATTTCCCGAAGTCAACCAAGGCACGCTGATCGTCTTTTAGTTCAAGGACTTTGATATCAAAAACATCGCCCGGCTTAATGATCTTTTGAACCCAAGCCGATCGATTGATGTGGGGATCAAAAATGGCTTTAATAAGTAAAGAAAGATCCATAGGCGGCAGTTACTTCGTTTGCTGTAAAATTGACTTTCGTAAATAATTTTTATTTGTCGTTTAAAATCGACCGTTTTACTGGTTGAATTGGTTGGATTTGTTTCAGTCATTTGTCCGATTAAAACCAATCAAACAAATAAAACGAATCGAACCAATTTAACGGCTTCAAATGTCAGTACGGACTACAAAAAGTGTGATCCAATTCAATCGACACACTATTCATTCGTTTTCGGTGTAATATACACCCGGTATCCAACTCTTTTTAATTTTTGCAGTTTGGTTTGGGTCTTCTTGGTCTTCATCGATAAATTTAAAATTGTTCCAACCGATCCGGATCATGTCATTGTGCGTCAACTGATG
>JAAUXY010165054.1_pt1 | contig 10124 bp, 12 predicted proteins | sample 7278121 | NCBI WGS metagenome assembly JAAUXY01 (sample SAMN14350117, study PRJNA611818) | marine sediment metagenome | isolation source: surface marine sediment (1.8m) | place: French Polynesia: Moorea | collected 2018-08
CGTCCACTGCGTTACGCTCCCTGCGCCAGAGCACCACTATGCCTCGCTCGCAAGCCTTGTGGACGCGGCGCCTCACGAACGAATGTCCGCGATATTTCCGCCTCCGAGGACCAGGGAGGAGTGCTCATGGGATTGCCACGCGCGCTGACCGCTGAATTCATCGGCACCTTCGCGCTGATCTTCATCGGCGCCGGGGCGGGCGCTCAGAATGTTGGCTTGCTCGGCGTCGCCTTTGCCCACGGGCTGGTAGTCCTGGGCTTCATCTACGCATACGGCCATATCTCGGGCACCCACATCAATCCGGCGGTGACCGTCAGCCTGCTGGTGGCCAGACAGATCTCGGCGGCGGGCGCGGCGGCCCACATCGCTGCCCAAGTGCTGGGCGGCATCGCCGGTGCCTTTGCCTTGCGCTATGCCCTGGGTGGCGCCGAGTCCGGGCTTGGCGTCACTGTGCTGGCCCCCGGCGTTACCCCTGCCCAAGGGTTGATGATCGAGGCGCTGCTCACCTTCTTCTTGGTCAATACGGTGCTCAACACGGCGGTCAGCGGCAAAGGCGGCGATATCGCGGGCATCGCCATCGGCCTGACTCTGGTCGGCTTGATCATGATGGGCGGCCCATTGACCGGTGCCAGTCTCAACCCCGCGCGCACCCTGGGTCCGGCGCTGGCCACCGGCAACTACGCCGACATCTGGCTCTACTTCGTTGGGCCGGTGCTTGGGGGAGTGATCGCGGCGCTGTTGTACAACGGCGTGCTCAAAGAAGAATAAATCAGACCGTGAACGAAGAGCCGCAGCCGCAGGTGCCGATGGCGTTGGGGTTGTTGAACTTGAACCCGGCGCCGGTCATGCCGAGCACGTAGTCGATCTCGGTGCCGGCGAGGTAACGAGCGCTGATCGGATCAACGATGACCTTCAGCCCATTCTGCTCGTAGACCAGATCGGTATCCCGCTCTTCGTTGTCGAAATCGAGGGCATACTCGAAGCCGCTGCAACCGCCGCCACGAACCGCAATGCGCAAGCCACAGGCCGCATCGTAGCCTTCTTCTTCCTTGGTGATGTTGACCATCTTGACCGCCTTCACGGTCACCGTGACCGGCACCTCCGGCGGAGCGGTCACAGTTTCTTGACTCTGAGTATGTTCGACGTTAGCCATAGTGTTGTCCTTTCACATGAGCGGCGACACGCCACCACATCAAGATAACCGGGGGAGCCACAAGAGTCAACAACCGCCTCTGGAGCATTATTCCGCTATGATCGCGCCATCATGCGAGCGATTCTTTTTGACTTCAACGGCGTACTCGTGGACGACGAGCCGCTACACCTCGAGCTGTTCCAGAAAGTGCTGGCCGAGGAGGGGATCGAGCTCACCAGCGAGGACTACTACGCCCACTACCTGGCGTTCAATGATCGCGACTGCTTTACCGCCGCGCTTGAGGCAGCCGAATCTGAAGTGACGTCCGAACGACTGAGCAGCTTGATCGAGCGCAAGGCGCGCTACTACCAGATCCGCATCGAGCGGGAAGGCTTTCCCGCCTTTCCCGGCGGCGCCGAGTTGATCGCCGGGATCGCCGACGCCGGACTGATGCTCGGCATTGTCTCGGGCGCACTCAAACCCGAGATCGAAGGCGCTCTCGAGCAGCTCGGCGTGCGCTCCCGTTTCAAGACCGTGGTCGCGGCCGAAGACGTCGAGCTGGGCAAGCCGGATCCAGAAGGATACCGGCGTGGGCTCGCGGATCTGAATACCCTATCGCCGCGGCCCTCAAGACCCTTCGAGGCCCATGAGGTACTGGCGATTGAAGACTCACCTGCCGGCTTGGCGGCCGCCCAGGGCTGCGGTCTTCTGACCCTCGGCGTCGCTCAGACCTACCCGGCCGAAAAGCTCGCTGGCGCGGACCAGGTGGTCGAAAAACTCGATGGCTTCACCTTCGAGGCACTCCGAACTCTGTTCCCTGCTTCCGACCCCGTGCGATAGCATCCCGCTGATGGACGAACGATCAACAGGCCATATCGAGGTCATCACCGGAGGTATGTTCTCCGGCAAGAGCGAAGAGCTGGTTCGCCGCATGCGGCGCGCGGTCATCGCCCGCCAACGGGTCCAGGTATTCAAGCCCTCGACCGACACTCGACACGAAGGCGAGCGGTTGGTGACCCGGGACAAGCGTGAGCTCGACGCCGATTCGGTATCCGACAGCAGCGAGCTCTCGGACAAGCTTCACTGGGGAGTCCAGGTCGTCGGCATCGACGAGGCCCAATTCTTCGACGAAGGCCTGGTCCAGCTGGCAAACGACCTGGCGGATGCAGGCGTCCGAGTGATCGTCGCCGGCCTCGATCAAGATTTTCGTCGCCATCCCTTCGGTCCGATGCCCGGGCTCCTGGCCACCGCCGAGTACGTCGACAAAGTGCACGCCATCTGCGTCCGTTGCGGTGCTCCCGCCCACTATAGCCAACGAACCGCTGGCGGCGCCGAGCAGGTACAGGTCGGCGATACCGAGTCCTATGAGGCCCGCTGTCGTCGCTGTTTCGACGAATTCAAACCCGCGGCCAAGGCTGGCGATCCCTCCGCGCAAACCGGCCTGAGATCAAAAACCGCCTCCAAGTAAGCGGGACGCCGACTCCACCTCTTCAGGCGGGGCGACGTCGGAGTTGCCTTCTGCCGAGACCTATGCTATATTCACATAGCGATGAATCGCTTAGCGACTCGAGATCCGTATAGAACATATATAGGCCGCGGATCGCGGCCCTGGAGTCCAGATCTGGAGGCGACGGTCTCAGGGAGGAATACCATGTTGCTAAAGAATTCGACGATGCGATTACCCATGGGCTTGAGTGTCCCCACCACCTGGCTCGGAGCCCTCGGGCTTTCGTGCCTCAGCCTGGCCTGCACTCGCACATCCGATGAGAGATTGGCCGCGATCGCCAGGCTGCTCGACGAAGCCCGATCATTCCAGGCCGAAGAGTACGTGCCGGAAGCGTTCACTCGCGCTGAAGGGCTGTTGTCCGAGACCCGGAACGAGTTGGAGGCACAGCAGGACAGACCCTGGTTTCTGAGCAGCCAGCGTCGAGCCCGCGAGCTGCTCCATGAGACCGAGATTGCGACCAGCCTGCTGCGGGCCGAGGCCGCGGCGGCGGTAGTTCAAGCTCGCCAGGACGCGGCGAGGCGCATCAGCGGCGCCCACTCCGCCCTTGATCAGGCTTCTGAAGCCTACTGGCGTGCCCCGCGCGGCCTGGACACTCGCGCCGACGTCCTGCGCATGCGTTCTGACCTTGATCGCCTGCTCGGCGAGCTCACGGCGGCTGAGCTGGCGCTCGAGGACGGCGATTTTCTGCACGCGGGCCGCCAGGCGGCGGATGTCGAAAAGAGAGCCCGTAGAATGGCCAAGACCATCGATCGCGCGACGGCTTTCCGGATCGCTACAGACGCTCTCGATCCGCCATCTCAAGCGCCAGCTCCACGGCCTCGCGCGGCGAACGAGCGCTCCGGAGCAACGGCTCATCCCGGCCGTCGGGCCGGCTGAGAGACCAGCTTTCGAGCGTGATGACCGGGATACCAGCTTTTAGCGCGTGCGCTATCTCGGACAAGGTACCCCAACCGCCGTGGATGGCGATCGCCACGGCAGCTGACAGCACCACGCTGAGATTTCGCGCCTGCCCCATGCCGGTGTACACCGCGATGCTCACCGCCGGATTGGCCGGCGATTCGTGCGCATCGATTCCGGGCAGAATGCCGATCACCGTGCCGCCTGCCGCGCGAGCGCCGCGGCTGGCGGCCGCCATCACCCCGTCGCGGCCGCCGCAGACCAGGTGAGCCCCGGCGCGCGCCAGCGCCTCGCCGACAGCAAACGCCAACTGGTCGACACGCGCATCGCACGCACCGGCGCCGATCACCGCGACTTGCAATCGCTCAGGAGAGTCCACTGAAGAAACGCTGGAGCTGCCGGGCGACCTCTTCGGGCGCCTCGGCATGGGGCAGGATGCCGCCATCTTCGAAGATCTCGAGATCGGCACCGGAAAGCGACCGCAGCCAGAGATCCGCCGACTCGACCGGCGGCGTCGACGCCAGCCGGCCCCAACCGAGCCAAACCGGAACATCGATCCGGTCGAGAATCTCGCGCACGCTGTGATTGAGGTAGCCGCTCAAGTAGGCCGCGAGGGCGCCCTGGGCGCCAGGCTGGTGCGAACTGCGATAGTGCCGGTCGACCAGGGCATCGTCGACCCGCTGGGCCGAAGCATAGACCTCTCGCCGCAGGTAAGTGGCGATCGCCGTACGGCTGGTATAGATGTTGAGTGCCGAGGTCCCCAGGATCGGCAGCCGCAGCAACCAGTGGACCAGCGCGTCTTTGAAGTCGGGTTCATCACCATGCAACTCGATGCCCGACGGCACCACCAGACCCAACGCTCGGATCAGCTCCGGTTGATCGAGGGCCAGCTGTACGGCATAAGCGGCCGGCAGTCCGGCGGCGATCACGATCGGCCGCTGGCCGCCAAACCGCCCGGCGAGCTCACCGATCAGCTCGATGTAGAGCTCGCTGTCGTAGGTCAACGACGGCTTGTCGGATCGGCCCCAACCCAGCAGGTCCGGGACGAAAACCTCGTAGTCACCAGCCAGGCACTCGGAAACCCCACGCCATTCTTCACCGCTGTGCCCGGGACCGAGAGAATGCAGCAAGAGCACGGGGGCCCCTGAGCCCAGACGCTGATAGTGAATTTTGCCGTGCTTCCATTCGGTGGTTTCGCCACTTCCCCAAACCGCCGACGGCAGCTTTCCCACGCGTCGCGACACCAGGGCATTGATCAGCGCCGGCACGCCGATGGCGGCGCCGCCCATCACCAGCCCCTGCAGCAGACGTTTGCGTCGTTTTTTACGTAGCTCTTCGTCCCGGGTCTCAGCCATCCCTCCAGGATATCATGGGCTCGTTCTCAGACCGAGGTGGGCTTTCATCCTGGGAACTTAGTCTCGATCCCAGCCAGAAACGAATCTTCCTCCCAGGGAGCGGCGCCCGGATCCCCGAGGACGGCGCGGAGGCGTGTTTGAGCGCGGCCTTCGTCGGAGCGGCAAGATGTCTGTATTCAGCACTTTAGATGCCGAGAGAGGCCGCGCGAGTTCAGCGCAGCGCCGCCCGCAGGGGTTCGGGCGACGCGGAGAAATGGCCGTTTCTGGGTGAGATCTAGACTACAATGCTCCAGAGAGGAGGCTTCACATGTCGGTTCGCCCCATCGTTCGCCTGGGTCATCCCGCACTCCGCACCCCCGCGGAGCCACTCGCTCGGGATCAGTTTTCGGATCCTGAGATCCAGACTCTGATCGACGACATGTTCGAAACCATGCTCGACGCCGGCGGCGTCGGTCTGGCGGCACCGCAGCTTGGCATCGAGCTCCAGCTCTTCGTCTACGCGGTGATCGACCCCGAGAAGGACTATGACGCCGACGAACAGCCCGAGCTCCAGGCATTGATCAATCCGGCGATCGACCCGCGGCCCGGCGAGCTGGTCTACGACTGGGAAGGCTGCCTGTCGATTCCCGATCTGCGGGGCCTCGTCCCTCGCCACCCGGAGGTTCGAGTGCATGCCCGAAACCGGGACGGCGAGTTGCTCGACTTTCGCGCGTCGGGCTACGAGGCGCGGATCGTCCAGCATGAGTACGATCACCTCAACGGCGTCATCTTTCTCGACCGCATGCGCGACCTGCAGTCGCTGGCTTTCGGCGCCGAGTGGGAAGAATTCATGACCGAGAAAGACCCCGAAGACGCGCCGGTCGGCTGAGAGCAGAGGACCGTGGCACGACAGCTTCTGATCCTATGGTCCGGGCGCCATCAGCGCACTCCGTGGGAGACTTTGTGCGGCCAATATCGGACCCGGATCGAACGCTACACGGCATGCAAAGACCAGCGCGTCAAGATACGTAGCGGCGGCGACGAACCGACCCGCCGGCGGGTCGAGGGTCAGGCGCTACTCGCGGCGCTCCCCGAGCCCTGCTGGACCATCGCCCTCGATTCCCGCGGCAAGATGCTGAGCTCCGAAGGACTTGCCGCTGAGATTCAGCGCCTGGAGGACGAATGGCCCCATCCGGTCGCATTTCTGATCGGCTCTGAGGTTGGGCTCGACACCGAAGTGACCCGCCGAGCGCGACGCCGACTGTCCCTGGGCCCTATGATCCTCGGTCACGAGCTAGCCCGGTTGGTGCTCTACGAACAGCTCTACCGCGCGATCGCTATCAACCGAGGAATAAAATACCATCGGCCGGCGTTCTGATCGGTAGCCGGATTGCCCGGACTGTATATCGCCGCCGGTAAAGATCCGAACTAGACAGTGCACCATTTGAGGGAGATATATCGTGCCGAATACCAAGACAGCATCGAGGACCAAGAGCGCTAAACCGCTCCACGGCGCTGCCGTTCTCGCCGATTTTCGCGAGAGCCTCGACATCAAGCGGCAAGAGATGTTGAGCCTCTACGAGCATGATGTGCTAGCCGGTCAGCAATCGACTGACGACAACTCGGACGATTTCGCAGACCGAGCCAACAACTCTTACAACCGCGAGCTGATGTTCTCCTTGTCCGACAATGAACGGCAGATGTTGATTCGAATCGACGAGGCCATGAAGCGGCTCGAAGAGGGCAGCTTTGGCCGCTGTACCTACTGCAGTGAGCCGATTGGCCTGCCGCGCTTGAAAGCACTGCCCTGGGCAAGCTACTGTATCCGCTGTCAAGAGCGCGAGGAGATGGGACTCCTCGACGATTGACGGAAAGGAGGATCGCCAGCGATGCAGATTCGTACTTACGTCGGCATCTTCTTGGGCATCCTCCTCATCGTCTACGTCTCATTCCTGAACCGACTCAACTTCGATCTCCTGGTCCAGCCCTTCGAGCTCAGCTCAGGGGTCAGCATCCCGCTCTATGTGGCCCTCCTGGTCGTTTTCCTCGCCGGCCTGCTACCGCCGGTGAGCGCGCTGCTGATCTCTTCCTTGAGGCGGGACCTGAGGCAGCGCCAGGAACGCCGCCGGAGCCGTGAGCTGGGTAGCCTCGATCACCGTTTCCGACGCGCCACCGACTTCCACCTCGACGGCCAGCTGAGCAAAGCTGCCGCGCTGCTCGACGAGCTGCTCGCCGAACGCCCGGAGCACTTCGCCACCCTGCTGCGTTACGGCCAGGTGCTGCGCCAGCAAGGCTCGACAGAGGAAGCTCTCGAAGTCCACCGCCGGGCATCGGTGCTCTATCCACGCAGCGTCAGTCTGCTCTACCAGCTGGCCGAGGACTATGACGCGGTCGGCGAGGAGCAGGTGGCGAAAGAGATCCGCAATCGAATTCTGCGCGACTTTCCCAACCACGGTCTCAACGTCATGCGTCGGCGCCGCGATCGGGCGATGGCAGCCGGAGACTGGGCTGAGGCGATGCGCCGGCACGAGCAGATCGGCAATCGGCTCAAGGAGACCGGTGATGACGACGGTCTCGAGCGGGAACAGAGCGTGTCTCAGGGCTTGACCTACCAGCGCGGCGTCGCCCTGCTCGAGAAAGATCGACCGGCCGAAGCCGCGGTGATCTTTCGCGGGCTGCTCGAGCGCGAGCCGCTATTCGTCCCGGCCGGAATCATGCTCGGCGAGGCCGAGCTGATGCTCGACAACCCGGCGGCGGCACTCGACGACTGGCGCCAGGGTTTCAAGCGCACCGGCAGCCCGGTTTTCCTGCAGCGCATCGAGGATCACCATATCGAGGCCGAGGCGCCGGCCCAGGCGATCGAGACCCTGCGTTCCCTGATCGCCCACACCGACAACGACGTCCTGCTGCGCTTCTTCCTCGGCCGGCTCTACTACCGCCTCGAGATGCACGATGAAGCGCTAAAGGTTCTTGAGGGCATCGGCGAACGGCTGGACGATTCGCCGACCTACCACTTCCTGCTCGGCCGTATTCGCCAGCGGCGCAGCGATCAGCTGGGGGCAATGGCCCGCTATCTCACCTGCCTCAAACGTCTCGGCGTCTCGAGCATCAACTTCAGCTGCCAGGTCTGCGGCAACCGCTACCCCGAGTGGAGCGAGCGTTGCGCCGATTGCGGCTCCTGGAACGCGATCGACCTCGACATCCGGGACGAGCAGCTGGAGCCCGAAGATCTCGGTGTCGTCAACCTGCCGGTCTGGGGCGGCTATGACTCTCCCGAAGAGACTCGTCGCGAAGAGACTCAGGCGGACAAGGGCTGATTCGAGCGTGGCAAAACCGACCCTCGAAAAGCTGCTCAAGGCGATTGCCGGCGGCGAGATCAGCCCGGTTTACGTGATCTCGGGGGATCTGGTGGTCGCCGAGCCGCGGGCAGAGAAGCTTGCGAACGCCCTGGCCGAGAAGTCGGGGTGCAAGGTCGAGTCGTGGCGCCGCCCCGCCGGGCTCGGCGAGATCCTGCAGAACCTCAAGACCTTCTCCCTGTTCGACGCCGCTAAAGTCGTCTTGGTGGTCGACTCGGCGATCTTCGCCGACCGCAAGGCCGCCGCGGAGCTGATCGACTGGGCTGAAAAGGCGCTGCCGGTCGACGGCGAGCTCGACGTCGGCGGGCGCGAAGGCGCTTCGCGGCTGCTCCAGGCCCTGCGCGTCTTCGGCATCGACGCGGACGCCGATCCCAACGAGGCGATCGGCTCGCTGCCTAAATGGGCCCTCGAAGGGGGCACGACCCGCCGCAAGAAGAGCCGCAAGCGAACCGCCAAACAAATCGCCACCCTCCGTGGCGGTCTTGTAGAGCTTCTCGAGGCCGCCCACGCCGCCGGGCTCAAAGGCCACGCCGAGGGCGACCTGGCCGAGCTCGGCGACATCGTCGCCAACGGATTGCCCGAAGGCCACGCCCTGGTGCTCGCCGAGCACACGGTCGCCACCGACCATCCGGTGATCGAGGCGCTGAGTGAGCGCGGGGTGTTCCTGGCCCTGGGCAGAGTCTCCACCGGCCGCGACGGGTCCTGGCAGGGTCTGCGGGTATTGACCGATCAACTGGCGCGGGAGACCTCGGTGGGGATCAACCCCGACGCCGCCGCCGAGTTGGCCCGCCGCACCCTGCGTCAGACCGGGGGTTGGGGCAAGCGAGACGTCGACGCTGAATCGACCGCCCGCTTCGCCGGCGAGTACCGCAAGCTGGCGGACCTGGCCCGCGGGGAGCGAATCACTCGCCAGCAGGTCGAGGGATCGGTCGAAGATCGCGGCGAGGAGGACGTGTGGAAGATCCTCGACGCCCTCGGCAACGGCCGCGGCGGCGAGGCCATCGCTCGCTACCAGCGTCTGCTCGGCGCGGCCGACGACGTCATCTCCGCGCGTCTCTCCTTCTTCGGTTTGTTAGCCAACTTTTGCCGCCAGCTGACCGCGGTGGCCGGTATTGCCAAGCTGCGCAGCATCCCGTCCGGAGTCCGCAACTACAACCAGTTCAAGAAACTCTGGGTATCGCGTCTCCAGGCCGAGCTCGACGAGGGCAAAAATCCACTCGCCGGCCTTCACCCCTTCCGCCTGCACCGCGCCTACATGGCCGCCTCACGTATGGACCGCGGTCTGCTCGCTCGCCTGCCCGCGCTGGTGTTCGAGACCGAGACCCAGATCAAGGGCGAAAGTTCCGAGCCCGACGTCGCGGTGACCCAGTTGATGGCGCGGATGACGTCATCGGTCAAGGGATTCTGAACGCGGGGCTCAGCGCCGTCTGCCGCTCGGCCTGCTGGCCCCTCGAAACTTCATTTGCCCGGTTTGATCGAGCGAATGTAGAGCGAACGCGGCAGCAGGTCGTCCCGACCGGCGATAGTACGTTCGGCCTCAAAGACGACGTCGAGGGTCGATCCTAGCTCGAGGTCCTCGGGAATGGGCAGTTTGAATTGATGAAGGCTGGGGCCATCCGCGGGGACGGTCGTGACCACTCGGCTGCCGCCGCCGGGCGAAGGAATCCGAACGGTCAACTCGAGGGGATAGAGTGACGGCGCCGCCGGCAGGCGTTGAACTTCGATACGGAGTCGGCGTGCGGCCCTTCGCGGCCGGATCATGACTGTCGCCGCCGAGCCCATCAGCCCGGTCTTGGCATCGAGACGACCGGCAACCTGACGTCGCGCCTTGGGAGAGGGGATGAACCTGCCGGGGAATGACTTCGCCCTCTTCCCCCACATCTGGTCGCGTATCTCCC
>JAAUXY010001230.1_pt1 | contig 10122 bp, 9 predicted proteins | sample 7278121 | NCBI WGS metagenome assembly JAAUXY01 (sample SAMN14350117, study PRJNA611818) | marine sediment metagenome | isolation source: surface marine sediment (1.8m) | place: French Polynesia: Moorea | collected 2018-08
CGCCGCCTGGCGCGCGGCGGGCGTGATGGGCGCGGTGGGCGTGACGCTCTCGGCGCTCACCACCTACATCCAGCCCTACGCCCTCGAGCAGGGGATCCCGCGCGTGGCCGGCTTCTTCGTGGCCTTCTCCTCCACGGTGCTCGCCGTGCGCGTGCTGCTGGGCGGATGGCTCGACCGGGTCGACCGCCACCGCATCTGTGCGGCGGCGAGCGGCTTCTACGTGTTGGTGCTGCTGTGGACCGCGAACCTCTCGTCGGCGCAGCTGCCGCTGCTGGGGGCCGTGCTCGGACTCGCCCACGGGATCTTCGTCCCGAGCTTCAACGCCATGAACCTGCAGCGCGCGGGACCGAGCGAACGCGGCAAGGTGATGGCCGTGGTGAGCGGCAGCTTCAACGTGGGGCTGGCCGCGGGGACCTACGGCCTCGGACTGCTGGCCTCGGCCGCCGGCTACGTGTCGGCCTTCCGCGCCGCCGCGCTGTGCGCCGCGTTCGCGGTGGCGCTGCTGCTGCTGTTTCCCGGCTCGTCCCGCTGGTCGGCGGCCGCCGGCGCGGAGTCGTAGCCGAAGTCCGGCGACAGGCGGTCGCGGACCATCGCGTCGATCCGGGCCAGCTGCTCGTCGTCGAAGTAGTCCCGGTAGCCGCCGACCACGGCGCGGCGGACCTTGAAGGAGTCCGGATTCGCCGGGTCGCGCGGCGTCATGCGGCTCCCGCTCCGCCAGAAGTGGCGGTCCCGCTCGAGCGTGCGGAGGTTCTCGACGGAGGCGAACTCCACGGCCTGGGCGACCCGCTCGGGCTTCGCGGCCTCGCCCAGGAAGCCGAGGATGCGTCCCAGTCCGTCCACGGGCTCCGCCCGCAGGTCCTCGTAGCGGACCACGAGCACGTCCCGCAGCTTGGGAAGCTCGGCCGCCCAGAGGTTCATGAAGTCGATGATGTGCGGCAGCCCCTGGTGGGGGTCCATCACGAACTCGTAGGGCGTGAGGTCCGCGCCGTGGGCCGGGTAGCGGTTCAGGTCCTTCTTGTGGGCGCGCATCCGGAACTTCCACTGGAAGTACTGGGATACGGCCACGTCCTGGGGGCGGCGCACCAGCAGGACGGTCTTGAGGTCGTAGAAGTCGCGCTTCGAGTCCCGGTGACCGGTATAGTCGCGCAGGTAGTTGTCGTGGGTGAAGAAGAGGCGGGGGACGGCCGGATCCAGCCGGTGGAAGTTGTCGAACCCGATGATGATGTTGTCGGGCAGGTCGTGGGCCAGCTGGTAGTAGCGCGAGAGCATCACGCGCAGCCAGGTCCGCCCGCTCTTGCCGTAGGAGACGACGGCCGCGTCGGCGAGACCGCGCTTGCGGAACTCCTCCCGCCCCCGCCGCCAGCGCTCGAGGGCCCGCGAACGGTCCTCCGAGAGGAACAGGGACGCGAAGCGGACGAGCTGGCGCAGCAGGCGTTTGGTCAGGTAGTGCACTGGAGGGCCCCGGACGGTCTGGGCCCGTGTGTACGGCATCCCGGGGCGGGCTGCAATCGACCCACAGGGGCCCGGGGGGCCGCCAGATCCCCCTGGGGAATGCCGACTGCGGGGCCCCGGAAGCGCCGGGTGGCGCGCGTCCCGGCGGAGGGGTAAACCGGCGCCATGCTTCGCAGACTGCTCCGCGAGCGCACGGGAATCAGCTACCTGCGGCACCGAGCCCTGGCCCGGCGGGCGCCGGACGCGGTCTTCCTGTGGGTGCCGAAGACCGCGGGCAAGAGCGTCTACTTCGCCCTCCGCCCGGCGGGCTGCTACCGGCTCAAGACCCCGGAGGCGGTGCGCTGGACCTTCCCCCAGAAGGGACTCGTCACCTTCAAGCACATGGACTACGCCCGCCTGGTCGAGCTGGGTCTCGTCTCGAAGCGCTTCGATGCGTCGGCGTTCAAGTTCGGCTTCGTCCGCAACCCCTACGACCGGGCGGTCTCGCTCTACTTCTTCCTGCACAAGAAGAGCTACATGCCCCCGGACCAGGGCTTCCTCGACTTCTGGCGGCTCATCGCCGACTCCCGGCTCGAGCCGGTGGGCGCGCACAAGCTGCTCGGCCCGGGACTCTGCAACCCCCAGGTGCGCTGGCTCGAGCGCTGCGACGTGGACGTGGTCGGCCGCTTCGAGACCCTGGCCGCGGACTTCCGCGGCATCACCGACAAGCTCGGCCTGGGGCAGGTCGAGCTCCCGTGGGTCAACGCCACGGGCCACCGCCACTTCGCCAGCTACTTCTGCGACGAGTCGCGCCAGATCGTCGAGGCCCTCTACGACGAGGACTTCCGGAGCTTCGGCTACGAGAAGAAGCTGCCCGCGGGCGACGGCTAGACGCTGAACTTCGCTCGGCAACCACCGAGGCCAGGCCTCGGTGGGGCCTCGCTGCGCGCGCCGCTTCGCGGCGCTTGCGGCCGCGCTCCGCGGCGCTATCGGGGCGAGGCGTTGCAGTCCAGGGGGAAGTGCTCGACGCCTGGCTCGCGGCGGCAGCCCTGGGGCGCGTAGCGCATGTTGAGCCCGGCTCGCCGCTGGGGCAGCGGGTTGGGCGGGCTGCCGTGCAGCACCCACGAATGGAAGATGTAGAACTGTCCGGGCCGCAGCTCGAGGGGCACGGCCCGGGCGATCTCTTCTTCGGTGAGCTCTCCGCGCTCCACGAGATCCGCCCGGATGCGCTTGTTGAACTCGCCGTAGAGCCGGCGGTGGGTGCCCGGGATCACCCGCATCGCACCGTTGGCGGCGGTGACCTCGTCGAGCGCCAGCCATGCGCTCACGGTGGGGATGGGCTTTCCGTCGGCGTCGAAGCCCCCGTTGGTGTCGCCCACGTCCTGGTGCCAGGCGATCTCGCCGCGCACGCCCGGCGCCTTGACCACGAAGCGGCTCTTGAAGAGCGCGATCCGGTGGCCGGGGACGAGCTGGGCCACGCGCGCCGTCACGGAGGGGTGGGTACAGACCTGGAAGACCTCCGGGCGCTCGAGATGCAGGTTCTGGCCCTTCTTGAGCGGCACCTCCAGGCCCCGCCAGTCCGCGTCGCACTCGAAGGGGCCGAGATAGCCGTTCTCCTGGAAGAAACGCAGCTGCTCGGGCCCCAGCGGATAGCGCCCGCGCCCCGGCGCCGCCGCGCGCCGGGCCGCCCGGCCGCGCAGGCTGTCCCAGCTCTGGGGACGGTCCCAGAACGGGCCGGCGCGGCCGCCGTAGTAGGTGTCGAGCGCGTCGTTCATGAGCTGGGAGGTGCGCAGCGCCGCCTCGTCGCTACCGGTTCCCTCCGCGCCGCGCCGCAGGCAGTCGACGATGCCCTCCAGCATGGGTCCGTGGGGCCGCTCGTCGGCCCGGAAGCGGTGCGTCTCGCGGAAGGGGAGCTTGAGCGCCCGCCGCAGCATGCGCAGGTTGCGCTGAGCCGGGCTGCGGCTTCTCAGGATGGCGGGCCCGGGTTCCAGCTCGACGCGGATGGGAGACGTGCGGGACATGCCGCGAAGCGACATCCGACCCGCCAGGCCCTCGATGACGAGCTCGTCCTCCGCGTGCGACGCCACCGAGTTCCAGCTGGCCGTCCCGACGGCGCCGCCGCGGGTGCGGAAGGTCAGCGCCACGGCGTCCTCCTCCTGGTGCAGGGGAATGGCGCTCGTCGCCGCACTGCCGGTGAGCTCGAGGGGCCCGAACCAGGCGTCGAGCAGGTCCAGCACGTGGCCGCTCAGGTTGTAGAACATGCCGCCCCCGCTCACGCGGGCCGGCAGCCGCCTGCGCGGGTTCTTGCCCATCCGGTACTGGATGGAGACGATCTCCCCGAGCTGACCCGAGCCGAGGATCGCCTTCACGCGGCGGAACTTCGGCAGGTGACGTCGGTAGTAGGAGACGAAGAACGGGATGCCGGCCTTGCGGAAGGCCTCTACCATCTGCCGGCACTCCTCGGCGGAGCGCCCGGCGGGCTTCTCGACGAGACACGGCTTGCCGGCGGCGCAGACCGCGAGCGCGTACTCGAGGTGGTGCGCGGGCGGGGTGGCCACGTAGAGGGCGTCCACCTCCGGGTGCCGGATCAGCTCGTCCGCGTCCGTCGTCCAGAAGGGCACGCCATGGCGACGCGCGAAGTCCTCGGCCTTGTCCGCGGAGCGCCGCATCACGCCGGCGAGCCGGCTGCCGCGGATCTCCCGGAACGACGCGCCGGCCTTGCGGTCCGCCACGTCGCCGCAGCCGATGATGCCCCAGCCGATGAAGTCCTTCACGCGCCTCCTCGCGCCCCGAGGCGCGAATTCTAGCCACGGCCCGCGATCGACGCCGCTCGGCCCGCGGAGACGGCCCGCAGGGAGCGATTCAGCGCGCCCCTTCCCGGGCGCGCCCCAGGCGGGCGGCCGGCTCCGGCCAGTCGAAGGAACGGCCGAGGAAGTCCTCGAGGTCCGCATTGTGGGGCTCGAAGAAGCGGGTCAGGTGCTCCGTGACCTCTGACGCCACAGCCTCCCTATTGCCGCCGACGTTCCGCGGCCGCAGGTCCGGGCACCGGAAGGCGGCATCGACCCCCAGGAACCCGAAGAGATCCGCCAGCACCGCCGCCGGCTGCGCGTACAGCTCCTCGCTCTGCACCACCCGGAGCTGGCCGCTGCGCAGCCAGGGCTCGAAGCGCCGCAGCTGTGGCGCGTAGACGCCGCGGGCCTGGTAGGAGAAGCGGCGGTGGGGCCGGCTGACGTAGCGGTCGTCCGCCCACAGCTTCTCCTCCTCGCCCGCGAGCCGACCCGCCTCCGCCCGGAAGGCCTCCAGCGGCGCCAGCTCCTCGCGCCCCCGCCGCACCTCGTGGAAGTAGTGCGAGAGCGCCCGCTCGACGGGATCCCGCAGCAGCGCGATCAGCTTGACGTCCGGCAGCAGCCGCGCGATGCGCTCGGGCGCCCGCGGGTGGAAGAGGTAGTAGGGCGAGGACTCGAGCACGCAGAGCCCCGCGCCGGCCGGGACGCGCGGGAAGTGGCCCCGGTACCAGCGCTCGCCCCGGTGGTGGTTGACGTCGAAGTAGTGGACCTCCTTCTTCAGCGAGCGCCGGACCTGCGGGTGCTGGTCCAGGTAGCGCAGCAGCGAGGTGGTCCCGGCCCGCTGCGCACCCACGATGATGACGTCGGGGAAGGGCCGCGCTCCGGCGGTGGCCCACCGGAAGCGCTGGCGCACCGCCTTGAACGCCCCCTTCGCGCCCTGGATCGCGGGGCGGCCGCTGGCGAGCGCCGAGCCCGGCAAGTCACAGCCGCCGGGCGACGGCCCGGCGCAGCTGCCGCCACCAGTAGGGGCTGCGCGTCTCCGGCGCGGTGAAGAAGTCCGGAATGCGGCCGCGGTAGCACTCGGCGACGAAGTTCATGTAGCGGCGCGGCGTCTCGGTCACCGAGCGCTCCGTGGGGCCGTGGATGGCGCGGGGCGAGTTCACGAAGAGCACGAGCGTGTTGCCGGCGTAGGGCACGCGCTCGATGGGCTCGACCTCGTCCAGGTCGATCCGCGCGGCCTTGGGACGCGGATAGGTGCCCCGACGCAGCCGGTAGAACTCGAGGTCGCCCCCGGTGGAGTCGTCCGCCTCGTGCCGGAAGTAGAGGAGCCCCGCGAAGAGCTTGACGGGGCTGTCCAGATGGGGCCCGCGCACGCGGCTCTCCTCCCGCACCGGCGTGTTCCAGCTGAACTGCAGGTCCACCATCACGTCCTCGGACGCGTTGCGGTCGTCGTCGGCCTTCGCCGAGTGCCGGAGCCCGACCGAGAACGCCTCGAGCGGCTTGCCGAAGTTCCGCTCGAGGCCCGGGTGGGTGCGCGCCACGGCATCCCCGAAGAGCGCGCAGAACTCGCGGAAGAAGTCCTGGGAGGCGTGGTAGCGGAGGAACTCCTTCCAGATCTCGGCCAGCCCCGGGTCCGCCAGGCTCTCGCGCACGCCCCAGCGGTGCTTCACGTTGCTCTCGAGGGGCGCCCCGCCGGTCACCTTCTCCACGGACGGGAAGGTCCGCTCGAGCGCCTCGTAGTAGTCGTGCGGCAGGGCGTTCGGGATCGCGATCGCCGGGAAGCCGTAGTCCCGGATGTCCGCGGGGCGGACCGACTCGAGGATGCTGTGCACTTCGGGCACGGGTCCCTCCTGGGAGCGGAGAAGGGTAACGGCGGCGCGCGAACGCGTCGAGCGGATGCCCGGTGGCAGCGCCCCGCTCAGAACTCCCACGTGACGTTCAGGGTCACCCGCTGCTCCCAGAGGTCCTCCCGGTCCGTGAGCGGCCGCTCGTAGGAGGCGCCCACGTCGAGGCCCCAGGCCAGGGGCAGGCGGACGCCCCAGCCCATCGTGATGAACTCGTTGCCCTTCACGTTGGAGTTGCCCAGGTTGATGACGTCGACGCCCTCGAAGCCCGGGGCCGCGGCGCCGATGGGGACGCCTCCGATCGTCGTCTTCACGTTGCGGCTGCCGTCGCCGGAGCCGGCCCAGTGGATGCCCGAGAGCTCGATGAAGGGCACGATGAAGCGCAGCACGTCTCCCCCCACCGGGAACGAGTGGTCCACGTGGAAGTTGTAGAAGAGGTTCGAGCTGTTCTTCTCGTCGTCGAGGGGCGCGTTGCCTCCCAGCGCCGACACGACGTGCCAGTTGCCGTGCTGATAGGCCCAGGACACCGCGGGGATCAGGATCCCGTCGCCCTGGGTTCCCTGCAAGACGTCCTGCTGGCCGGACGGGATCTCGTAGCGCAGACTCGGCGTGACGATGGCGCTCTGGTTCTCGCCCTGCCAGGTCCAGGCCGCGTACTTGAAGCCGAGCCCCAGGTTGAAGAAGCCCTCGTCGTCGCGGATCAGGGGGTTGTCGCTGTCGAGGAAGGCGTAGCCGTCCTTGGTGGCGATGAAGGCCAGCCGCTCGGTGATCGCCAGCCGGATCTGGAGCGCCAGCACGCCGATCTGCCCGCCCATGAAGACCGAGTCGTCCGGGAACTCGTGCCAGATCCCCACGAAGTTCACGCCGCTCGTGATGTAGGGGTCCTCGAAGAGGTACGGGAACGACATGGGCATGACCGAACCGTCGGGCCGCGCCTGGCGCTCGCAGAAGAAGTCCGGAAAGAAGGTCGGACACTCCTCGCGTTCCGCGAACGCGGGGCTCGCCAACCCCACACCCACCCACAGCAGCACCGCGCACTGGATCGCCGAACCGATTCGCATGGAAGGCCCCCTCGAGATCGATGGACCCGGCACCCGTGCAAGTTCTCGGCCAGATGAGAAACACGTTCTCGCCCCCGGGAGGAGGCGCCGTGGGGCATCGGGGGACGGGCGTCGCCACAGCTGGGACGGACCGCCCCGGGAGGACCGGCGCCCGAGCGCGCCGCAGCGAACGCCGGGAGGTAAGCTCGAAGGCCGCAGGAGTGACCGACTCCCGGCGCGGAAGACCGGAGGACACACATCGTGAGGGCGTGGGTGGTGCGCGGCGTGGGGCCTCCGTGGGAGTCGTTCGCGCTCGAAGACCTCCCGGAGCCCACGCGCGAGGCGATGGCGCGCTACACGCTCGACCTCGCCGGCCTGCGCCCCTTGCGGGAGGGCGAGACCCCGTGCGAGGACTTCGTGATCCTCGACGTCGCCGCCGCCGCGCTCGCCACGCCGGACATCACGATGGCCACCGGCGAGTATCCGGTCCCGATCGAGCGGCCCTACGTCTCCGGACAGGAAGCGGTGGGGACCGTGCGAGACGCCTCGCCGAGCCTGCGGTCCCTGCTGGGCAAGCGCGTGATGGCCTTCACGCCCCAGCCCTTCGGGAGCTTCGCCCCCGTCTGCGTGGGCACGGCGCCGACCGTCTGGGAGTGCCCCGAGGAGTTCGGCGACGAGGAGGCGGCCGGCTTCTTCATTCCCGCCCACACGGCCTACCACGCCGTGCACCGCCGGGGTCGGGTCCGGGCCGGAGAGACGGTGCTCGTGCTCGGAGCCGCCGGAGGCGTCCCCTCAGCCGCGGTCCAGCTGTGCGCGGCAGCCGGCTGCCGCGTGCTGGCGGTGGCCGGCGGCCCCGAGAAGGCCGCCTTCTGCCGCGAGATCGGCGCGGACGTGGCCATCGACCACCGCGCCGAGGATTTCGTGGAGGCGGTGCGGCGCGAGACCGGGGGCCGCGGCGTCGACGTGATCGTGGACTTCGTGCAGGGAGAGACCGGCGCGCGCGCGCGTCCGCTGCTGGTGGTGGAGGGGCGCCACCTGATGTGCGGACACGCGGGAGGCCTCCAGCCGGTGCACCCGGTGGAGTTCTACGTGCAGAACTACACGCTGGTCGGCGTGTGCATGGGCTCGGGCTACGGCGACGCCCTGCCGGCCATCGAGCGCGAGGCGCACGAGGCGCTGCTCGCGCTGGTCCGGGACGGCCGCTACCGCCCCCTGGTGAGCCGTGTCGTCGACTTCGCCGAGATCCCGGACGCCCTGCGCGACCTGGCCGAGCGCAGGTCCGTGGGGCGGGTGGTGGCGCACATCCGCAGCCGGTGATCGCGGACTAGTCGTCCTTCAGCCAGGCGTTGAGCTTGCCGGCGACCGCTTCGGTCATGTCGTCCCAGCCATCCTTCACGCTGTCGGCCAGCGCGTCCAGCTTGGACTGCAGGTCCCGAGCCTCGTCGCGCGCCGCGCTGCGCGCGTCTGCCTGAAGCTCCTTGATCTTCGCCTGGAGGCGAAGCTTCTTTGCCTCGACCCGGTCCCTCAGCTCGTCCATCTGACTCATGCGCGCTTCATCCTCTGGTGAACTGCAGAGCGACGACGCTACAAGAGGGAATCCGCGGGCACAAGCGGATCCCTTCGAGCCGACGACATCCATCCGCCTGCCGAGCGCGCTCTGGCGCTATTTCCCCTGGAAGACGGGCGTGCGCTTCTCGAGGAAGGCCTTCGGGCCCTCGCGCGCGTCCTCCGAGGCCATCACCTTCATGGCCTGCTGCATCTCCACGCCGAAGGCCTCCTCCTCGGGCTGGGTCGCCGTGGCGCGCATGGTCGCCAGGATCGCGCGCACGGCCAGCGGGCCGTTGGCCGCGATCCGCTCGGCGATCTCGCGCGCCTGCGACAGCGCCTGCCCGTCGGGGACCACGTGGCCCACGAGGCCGAGCTCGTAGGCGCGCCGCGCCGTGATGGGCTCGCCCGTGAGCAGCATCTCCGCCGCCACCGTGAAGGCGATCTGGCGCGGCAGCCGCACGGACGAGCCCGCCATCGGGAAGAGCCCGCGCTGCACCTCGGTGACGCCGAAGCGGGCCCCCTCCGCCGCCACGCGGATGTCCGTGCCCTGAAGGATCTCGGTGCCGCCGGCCAGGGCGAAGCCCTCCACCGCCGCGATCACCGGCTTGCCCGGCCGGTAGGTCTTGAGCCAGCCCTCGAAGATCACGTGGCCCTCGTCGAGCAGACGCTGCTCGTACTCGTCGTCGGCGCGCCGCGCCGAGAGCTTCGGGATCACGGAGAGGTCCATCCCGGCGCAGAAGACCCCGCCGGCCCCCGTGAGGATCGCCACCCGCAGGTCGTCCTCCTCGTCCAGGCGGTGCCACGCGTCGCACAGCCCGCACAGGACCTCCGCGTTCACGGCGTTGCGCTTCTCCGGGCGGTTGATCGTGACGGTCAGGACGTGGCCGTCCTTCTCGACGAGCAGGGCGGACTTCGACATGGCATTCCTCCCGTGGGGGGCGAATCAGCGCATCCGAGCGATCACGTCGTCGGCGTAGCGGCGGATCCCGTCGCGCTTCTTCTCGAGCTCCGCGGTCTCCCCGTGGTAGAAGACCCAGGGCATGGTGAGCACGTGGGTCACGCCCGCGTCGGCCAGGCGGCGGTAGCCGTCGACGTCGAAGGCGTCGGTCGCACTGGCCATCACCTGGAAGGGCTCGCCCTCCCGGCCGAGCTCGCGGCGGAAGGCGCGACAGCGCTCGATGCACGCCGCGATCTCCGCCGTGCTCTGCAGGTCGGAGAGCCAGCCGTCGTTGCGCGCGGCCCGCCGCAGCGCCGCGTCGGAGATGCCGCCCACCCAGATCGGGATCCGGGACGGGGGCGACGGGCTCATCTCCAGCCGGTCGAAGGCGTAGTAGCGGCCGCGGTGCTCGACCATCTCGCCGGTCCAGAGGCGGCGCATGACCTCGATCATCTCGTCGGCCCGGCGGCCGCGGTTGCGGAAGCCCTGCCCCATCAGCTCGAACTCGACGTTCGACCAGCCCACCCCGATCGTCA
>JAAUXY010040029.1_pt1 | contig 10122 bp, 10 predicted proteins | sample 7278121 | NCBI WGS metagenome assembly JAAUXY01 (sample SAMN14350117, study PRJNA611818) | marine sediment metagenome | isolation source: surface marine sediment (1.8m) | place: French Polynesia: Moorea | collected 2018-08
ATTGATTCCGGGGAGCTATGCGCTTTCTACGCGCGTACAAAGTTCGTGATCTGCCAGCCGGCAGTACGCTACGAAAGAGCGATCGGGGGTAATACAAGCAAGAAACGACTTCTCCACGACACCGCGTCAACGCAAGTCCTTAGGGAGGTCGAGATGGCTGCCAGCCAGGTCAAGCGGATCAATGTTGCTTTGCAAGGAGGGGGCGCGCACGGCGCCTTTACTTGGGGCGTGCTGCACCGCTTGCTGGACGACAAGCGGATCGAAATCGCCAACGTCAGTGGGACCAGCGCCGGCGCGATGAACGCGACTGCTCTCGTGCAAGGCCTGGCAACCGGTGGTCGGCAGGGCGCGCAGGAGGTGCTGAATAACTTCTGGCGCAAGATCAGTGACGCGGCCAAGTTCAGTCCGATCCAGCGAACCCTGTTCGACGCCCTGACGGGATATTGGGCCCTCGACCGCTCGCCCGCCTTTATCCTATCACAGCATGCGCAGCGCGCGTTCTCGCCTTATGAGTCGAACCCGATGGACATCAATCCCCTGCGGGACATCGTGGAGGATTTCTTCGATTTCGACGCAGTCAACCATCCGGAAGCGCCCGGGCTCTTCATCTCTGCGACCAACGTCCGGACCGGCCTGGGGCATATTTTCCGTCAGCCCGAGATTTACGCCGACGAGGTGATGGCCTCAGCCTGTCTTCCGTTCCTGTTCCACGCCGTCGAGATCGACGGCGAGCCCTATTGGGACGGCGGCTACATGGGCAATCCCCCGATCTTCCCGTTGATCGACGAAACGGACGTTCGAGATCACGTGCTGATCCAGATTAATCCGTTCGAGAGAAACTGGATCCCGCGTACCGCGTACGGGATTGAGAACCGCCTGAACGAGATCACCTTCAATGCCAGCTTGATCAAGGAGCTGCGCGCGATCTTTGTCCTCGGTGAGGTTGCAGATCTTGAAGAGGAAAAGTCGGGGTTCGACGCCTACCGGGATGGGAAGCTGCACCGGATCCAGGCCTACAGAGAAATGAGCAAGCTGAGCGTCTCTAGCAAGCTCAATGCCGAATGGGCGTTCCTGGAGCACCTCAACGCCATCGGTCAGAGAACCGCGGAGAGATGGCTCGACAGGACCTTCGATGAGATCGGCGTGCGCTCGACCTGGAAGCCTGAATTCATTAAGTCAAAGTTTGACAATGAACTTGGCCGGCCACCCATGGGGGCCACCGATCTGGCCGAGGAAGTGCCGCTCCGGGCGCCGAAGCGGGCGATCGAAGCGGCTGAGGACGAGCCGATCCGGATGCCGAAGCTGGCGGCGCAGCCGGCCGAGCAAGAGCCGGTCCCGGCACCGAAACGGACGGCCAAGTTGACCAAGGTGGAGCCGAGCCCGGCGCCGGAGCAGGCGACCGAGCTGCCTGACCAGCAAGCGGAGAAGAGTCCCGCCCCGTCGCGGGCCAAACGCTGATCGGGTCGTAAGACCGCAGGCGCTATCGCGGGGCCGAGGTGGCGGCGCCGAGGCTTAGAACTTGGGCGCGTCCGGCTGGCTGAGAAACGCCTGCTCCTCGGGCGTGCTTTCCCGGCCGAGAAGTTCGTTGCGGTGCGGAAAGCGGCCGAACTGGCGGATCACCGCGCGGTGCTTTTCGGCCCATCCGGCGAAGCTGCCGTTCTCCTGCGGCGCGACTTCGTCCAGCGCACACATCAGCTCGTAGCAGCGGTCCTGGTCTTCGAGCGATTCGGCGTGCTCGAGCGGCAGGTAGACGAACAGGCGGTGCGGCGGCGACATGCGGGCGTCCAGTCCGGCCTCCAGCGCCTGCTTGGCCAGCGGCAGCGCCCGCTTGTCGCCGATATACATGCGCTTCTTGTCCCGGTAGATGTTGCGCGGCATCTGGTCGAGCAGGAGCATCAGGGCGACCAGACCGTTCGGCTCGTCCGCCCAGTGGTCGAGCGCGCCGCTGATCGCCTGATTGACCAGCGGTTCGAACCGGCGCTTCAGCTCCTTGTCGAACTCGGCGCTCTTCTGGAACCAGCATTTGCGGAAGCCGCGGGGCGCCTGCTCGCCGTCATGGGGCGTGAACCAGAATTCCAGGACTTCGTTGACCGCGTCGGCTTCGTTCGGGGGAATGGGCATGAATTGCGACCTGGGCAAGTGTGGCTTGGATGTAGTCGCGGGCTAGCACATCGCGTGCCAGCTCGCCAGAGACGGCGGCCCGGCTAGCAGGCTCTGCTAAATCATCCCCAGCGCGCGCAGCGAGACGTGGTCCTTGCGGCCGATCACCACGTGGTCGTGCAGACGGATGTCGAGCGCCTCCAGCGCGGCCTTGACCGCGCGGGTGATCTCGATGTCGGCGGTGCTGGGGGTGGGGTCGCCGGAGGGGTGGTTGTGCACCATGATCACAGCGGCGGCATGCAGCTCGATGGCGCGGCGCACCACCTCGCGCGGATAGACCGGGGTCTCGTTGATGGTCCCGGTCTGCTGCACCTCGTCGGCGATCAGCCTGTTCTTGGAATCGAGGAACAGCAGGCGGAGCTGTTCGACCTTCTCGTGGCTCATCCGGGCATGGCAGTAGTCGAGAAGCTGCTGCCAGTTGGTGATCACCGGGGCCTGTGTCGCCTCGGTCTTGATCAGCCGTGCCGCACCCTCCTGGACCGCCTTCAGCGCCGCGATCGAGGCGTTCGACAGACCGTCCTCGGCTTCCAGTTCGCGCGGGTCGGCAGTGATTGCGCCGGCCAGGCTGCCGAACCGGTCGATCAGCCGCTTGGCCAGCGGCTTGGTGTCGACGCGCGGCTGAGCCATGAACAGCAGCAGCTCGAGCAGCTCGTAGTCGGGCAGGGCGGCCGGATCGGCCAGAAAGCGGTCGCGCAGGCGCTTGCGGTGGCCGTGCTGATGGGCGGAACCCTTGGGTTTCTTGCCGGAGCCCTCCTTCCGAGAGCGCTCCAGGTCTCCGAACAGCGACGCGTCGCGTGCCGGCGGCACTAGGCGGCCGGGACGGCCGCGGTCGACGGCTCCTGTCTCGCCGGACGGCGGTAGGGCGGCTTGTGCAGCTCGGCGGGTGATACGGTGAACACATCGCAGCCGTCCACCGTTACGCCGATGGTGTGCTCGAACTGGGCCGACAGCGAACGGTCCTTGGTGACCGCGGTCCATCCGTCGTCCAGAACCTTCACCTCATAACGCCCGGCGTTCACCATCGGCTCGATGGTGAAGATCATGCCTTCCTTCAGCACCATGCCCTTGCCGGGCTCGCCGTAATGCAGCACGGACGGCGCATCGTGGAACACGCGGCCGATGCCGTGGCCGCAGAAGTCGCGCACCACGGAGAACCGGTGGCTCTCAACATAGGCTTGGATCGCATGGCCGATGTCGCCCAGCGCGACGCCGGGGCGAACCGCCCGGATGCCTTCCCACATCGCCTCGTAGGTGACGTCGATCAGCTTCCAGGCGAGCCGCTTGACCTTTTCGCCGACCACGAACATGCGGCTGGTGTCGCCATGCCAGCCATCCAGGATGACGGTCACGTCGATGTTCAGGATGTCGCCGTCGCGCAGCAGCTTCTTGGGGCTGGGGATGCCGTGGCAGACCACATGGTTAACCGACGTGCAGATCGACTTCGGATAACCGCGATAGTTGAGCGGGGCCGGGACCGCACCGTTGTCCCGGATATATTCTACGCACAGCTCGTCCAGCCGTTCGGTGGTCACGCCCGGGGTGACGAACGGCGTCAAATAGTCGAGGGTCTGCGCGGCCAGGGCGCCGGCGCGGTGCATCGCCTCGAAAGCCTCCTGGCCGTGAATCTTAACGGGTCCGGTTGCCACGTGTCGGTCAGCCTGCTGTTGCGGTGATCTCGCCGCCGGGTGCTATCAAATCCAGCCGAAGCGCCTCGGCCAGCTCAATTTCGGTCGAGGATACATGGCACGCGTAACAGAGCGCTTCAACCCCCCGGAGGCGGGCCCGGGCCAGGGCGGATTGGTAGGCCGGATCGATGTCGCCGGCGATGCGGAACACCTCGCAATCGCCGCGCTGGACCACGTAAAGCATGACCGCCCGAGCCCCGGACTCGACCATATCGCCAAGCTCGTCCAAGTGCTTGGCGCCGCGGGCGGTCACGCTGTCGGGGAACTCGGCCAGGCCGGCCTCGCGGCTCAGATGCACGTTCTTGACCTCGACATAGCAGGGCGGACGGCCCTCCTCACTGAGCAGCAGGTCGATCCGGCTGGACTTGCCGTATTTGACCTCGCGCTTGATCTCGGGGTAGCCGGCGAGCTCCGGGATCACGCCAGCGGCGATCGCCTCGGCGGCCAGCGCGTTCGGCCAGCCGGTGTTGATGCCGACCATCGCCCCGTCGGCCTCGACCAGCTCCAGCGTGTAACGCAGCTTGCGCTCCGGATTGCGCGCCGGTGACACCCAGGCCGGCAAGCCGGGGTCCTTGAGCCCCAGCATGGAGCCGGGATTGGGGCAATGGGCGGTGACCACCTCGCCGGTCTTCGGGTCGTCGGTCAGCTCGACGTCGGCGAAGAAACGCTTGTACCGGCGCACCAGACGTCCCGGCAGCAATGGATCAGGAAACCGCATGGACCCCAGCTTAGGATAACGCGGGTTTCCCGGCGAGTGGCTTGAGCTCCTCGGGTCGGTCCGACGCCGGATCAAGCAGAGGATCGATGAGGGCGTCGAAATCCGGCCCCGGCTGCGCTGCGGCCGGACCGTGCGGGTCGAGCGGGCCGGGTCGAAGCGGCGCGCCCTTAAACGGCGCCTTGAGGTTCTGAATGGCGTTCAGCGCGGCCTTGGTCAAATCCCCGGCCTCGGTGTCGCGGGCGAACTGGCCCAGCACCTTGTCCAGCGCCGCTGGGTCGAGCACGTCGGCGAGCAGGGCGTCGGTCGCCAGGACCGCCTGCCGCTCGGCGGTCGAGATCAGAAACACGATCAGCGGCGTATCAGGACCGATCATCTTTTTGTGGTGTTCGAGCACGTGGGCTGCTCGATCCCGGCACAGCCGCCGCTTGAGGTCGGAATTGGCGAGATCGAAGGCCAACCGGTCGGAGCCGGCCGCGATCAGCATGGCGATGGCGGCGGCCGCCAGCCACCAGGGCATCGCCGGCCCGAGATCAATTCTCAGACCCAAGGCTTCGATGGCGTGCGGCCAAAGCAGCGCTGAGGCGATCAGACCGCCGGCCAGGACCAGCGCCCGGACGACCGCGTGGTTGCGATAGGCCGCGCTGATCGGAGCGGCGAATACCATCAGCGCGGCGCCGCACTCGCGTTCGAACTGATCGACCACCGGGCTCAGCCTGGCGGCCGAACCGCGCCAGCCGGTGCGGCGCTTCCAGGCCACCGAGGCCAAGATGGCGGACCGGCCGCCCGGTCCCTGCCGCGGCGCAAATTGCGCATTGTCCAGGCCGAACGAACGAAGCGGTTGCAGCAGTGCGGGCCACCGCCGGCTCCGCCCCAGCCAGCGGTCATAGGCGGCGAGAAGCGCGAGCGGGATGGCGATCGCGAACAGGATCACGAGCCCGCTTGCGATCAGGTCGGGCGCACGCGCCGGGTCCGGCTGCGCAGGCGCATTGTCGGCCGGTTCAGTGCTCGCGGCTGCAGGCTGCAGTCCAGGAATGTTCAAATTGCCGCGAACCAGGAACTCGCGCAGGGTGACGCCAAGCTGGGCGACGGTCCGTTCCGACGGCGTCTGGGCCAGCTTGATCGAACCGAGAAGCGCCATCCAGGCGGCGCGGCTGACGAACCCGGCTTCCAGCTCGGGTCTGATCCCGCTGAGGATGCGGTCGACGCCTCGGTCGAGCGCCTGCCGGTCGACTCCGGGCGGGGCGGCGATGCCGGCCCATGCCGTGGTGGTCTCCGGCGCATCCGGCGCGCCTTCCAGTAACACCAGGATGGCGCCGCGGGCGTTCACGTCGCGCGCATACTCGGCGGCCAGGCCGTCCAGCTCGTCGCGGCTGAACTGCGCCACGCCCTGCGGGACCGTGCGCAGGGCGACCGCGATGCCCGGACCGAAGCGGTCTTCTCGAATCATGCGCGCCGCCGCCTCGGCCGTGCCTTCGGCGAGCAGGCCGACGGGATCGGAGATCAGCTGGCGTTGCCCGGTGGCCGCGACCGCAGCCCCGGCTGCGGCGGCAAACAGCAGCAGCAGAACGAGCAACCTCGGTGCAGTGGTGGACGGGGTCCAGCCAAGCTTTTGCGTCATCAACCTCTATCCGGCGCGCGATGTGAACCGTTCTATCTTGGCAAAGAAAAGGTTAAGACAACGTCGACGCGCCGGTCGTGGATGGCCGGCGACCGCTGCAGACAGGAGCCCGTGCGATGGCCTCGGTCGCCTCCGATAGCACCCCAGCCGATTCGCCAAACCGGACGGTTCGGGCCTGCCTGTTGATCATTGGCAACGAGATCCTGTCGGGCCGGACCAAGGACGCCAATCTGGCTTATCTCGGCCACGCGCTGAACGAGATCGGCATTCAGCTCGCCGAGGCACGGGTGATTGCGGACGAGCCGTCGACGATCGTGTCGACCGTGAACGAGGTGCGTGAGACCTACGACTACGTGTTCACCACCGGCGGCATCGGGCCGACCCATGACGACATCACCTCGGAATGCGTGGCCGATGCGTTTGGCGTGAAGCTGCTGCGCAACCCGGAGGCAGTGCGCCGGCTGGAGGATCACTATGCGGGCAGCGATCTGGAGCTGAACGAAGCGCGGCTGCGGATGGCCAATATCCCGGACGGGGCGGAGCTGATCGACAACCCGGTCTCGGCGGCTCCGGGCTACCGGATCGGAAATGTGCTGGTGATGGCGGGGGTGCCGCGAATCATGCAAGCCATGTTCGATGGCATCAAACACACGCTGACCGGCGGCGCCAAGGTGCTGTCGCGCACGGTGCACTGCGACCTGGGCGAGGGCAATGTGGCCGCCGGGTTGGGTGAAATCCAGGCCCGCCACGCCGGCGTGGAGATCGGCAGCTATCCCTATTTCCGCAGCGGCCGGTTCGGCACCAACCTGGTGCTGCGCAGCCAGAACGAAAGCGCACTGGATTCGGCCGCGGACGATGTTGTCGCGCTGGTGCGTGCGCTCGGCGGCACGCCGACGCTCAAATTGGGCGAGGCGGAAACGACGGAATAGGGCATTTTCCACTGGCGTGGAATCGCACTGGCTCCGTCTGAACGGAAAAGGCTCCAGCCGTCATCCGGGCGACTTCGGCGGCCAAAGGCTCACGGCCAGGAAAACCGAGGCCAGCCACGCGGTGGCGACCCACCAGCTCTGCGCGACGCCGTAGCTCAGCCCGCCGATGGTCATATAGCTGGCATAGGTCGCAAAGGCGCAGGCCCGCCATGCCGGGTCCTGGCCGGTGCGGCTGATCTTCCAGCCGACGGCCGCACACAGCGCGGCGAAGAACAAGCCGCCCAGCGCGCCGAGCTCGACCCATACCTGCAGTGCGTTGTTGTGCGGGTGCAGCGGCAACACGCTGATCCCTGGGCCAAATGGCCACCTGATTTTCGGGTCGACCGTGCTGGCCAACTCTCGCGAAGCGGCCAGCCCCCAGCCAAGCCAGGGACGCTCATCGATCTTGGACAGGGTGAATTCCCAGATCTTCAACCGGTGCGTCACGCTGCTCGCGGAAACATCGGCTGACATTTCGCCGATCATCGCGCGGGGCGTCGAACCGCTCAGGGCCGGTGGCAGAACAAACAGCGCGGCTGCCAGTACGATGCCAGCGATGGCCGGGATCTGCCGGTGGCCCCAGCGTGCGATGATCCAGCAGACCAGACCGATAACAAAGGCCAGGTTCACCGCCCGCATCGGCAGGGCAAGCACACAGGGCACCAGCAGCGCCACAAGAGCACAGGCCAGGCGCCAATCGATGCGCCGGGCGATCACCAGCGCGAGCGGCCACAGCACCACCACCAGGATGGCCGAGCCACGCGTCGGCAACCGCCACTGCTCGGGCGACGGCAGCGGATAGCCCATCAGATAATGCCGAATCTGGAAGACGAGCGCGCCGTCGGTCGCGGCGTTGACGATGTAGAAGGCGATGAATACGACACCGCCCCAGGCCAGCGCACTGCAGGCCCGAGCCCGCACGCGAGACTCGATGCCGGACAGCATGATGAGCGCGAGCAGCCCGGACGCGGCCATGCCGGTCAGCCGCGCCGCGGTCAACGCACCGTAGCCGGCGTTGGTCGACCAAAACTCGCTGAGCCAGGCGGTCACGAGCAGTCCGCCCACGGCGACGAAGGCCGGCTCGGTCCACCACGCACGCGTGACATCGCGTCTGGCCGCGGCTTCGTCCCGCAGGGCCTGGTGCGACGCGGCCGTCCAGACTGCGAGCGCGGCGACCAGCCCGATGATCAACACATGAATCGGCGTCGCGCGTGGTCCGAACAGCGTCAACACCGGCGACAACCCCAGCAGGAACGGCAGGAGCCAGAGGCGCACGGGGTGCAGGACGGCGCGGGCTTCGGTGAGGGCCAAGATTGGGGTCTCGCGAAATCTCAGGCAGTTATCGCCGATAAGCTCTAGCTTGGGTCGGAGTCAAGGACAGGGTCGTCAAGATGTCCCGAGTGCAACCGCAAGCGCGCCCGTGAGGCCCCTGTCCTTGGCCAGGTGTCCGGGCTAAGCTGCGCCCGGCCGCGCATCCGGCTCTCGTGCCCGCTTGGCGGAATTGGTAGACGCATCGGACTTAAAATCCGAAGCCCGAAAGGGCGTCCCGGTTCGAGTCCGGGAGCGGGCACCAAATCTAGGAAACTCGGAGTCGATGGACGCCAAGACTTCGCTCGGCGTAGTGCTCCGCGTCAGCCAAAAGCGATCATCCGGCGCGTCAGGGCCCGTCCTCCAGGTCCAGCTCGAACAGCAAGCACACATCCGGTCCCGGCTCCGTCCGGCAGAGCCAGCGCCCGAGGCGGCCGGCAGGACCGGCCTCCTCCCACTCCAGGTCAGACGGCTGCAGATCGCCCCATCCCTTGGCCGGGACGCCCTCGCGTACGAGCGCCTCGCGCACCTCGGCCCGCCTTCGGTTCAGCTCTGAGCAGGCCGCGGCCTCGGCCGCCTCGAAGGATCGGAAGGCCTGTTCGGGCATCAGGTCGCCGTAGTCCCCGTCGCGGATAGATTGCATCACGACTGCGGGGCTCAGGCGCAAATAGCACCAGAACCGCACCGCTATTCCCCTCAATTTCCCCTCGGCGGGTACCAGCTTGCCGAGAGATTCCCAAAAAACTGCTAAAATGCTGAGAGAATTCGGCGGGTCGTGGCGGGGGCCAGCCGCAACTCGCCAGCCGCGCGCCGCAGGCCCCGCATGGATGCATCCTGTTGGTGCGCCAGGGCGGCGCTTCCCATATGGTGGCCCACCCGGACAATAGCGGCCCCGGAGTGTTCATGGCCGGATGCGCGCAAACGCTTGAGACCGAGACCTTCACCGGTTTGTCGCCGGCCTACCGGCGCGCGCTGTGGGCGGTGATCGCGATCAACGCCACCATGTTCGCGGTCGAGCTGATCGCGGGTCACGCGGCCGGATCGAAGGCGCTGCAGGCCGATGCGCTCGATTTTCTGGGCGATACCATGACCTACGCGCTCAGCCTCTATGTAATCGGCAAGCCGCTGTCATGGCGGGTCCGGGCTGCGCTGTTCAAGGGGCTGAGCCTGGCCGCGATGGGGCTGTGGGTGCTTGGCTCGACCGTCTACGAGGTGCTGGTGGTGGGCGTGCCGAGGGCCGAGGTCATGGGCATCGTGGGCCTGCTGGCGCTGGCGGCGAATCTCGCCAGCGTGGGGCTGCTGCTGCGCTACCGCAACGGCGATGCGAACGTCCGCTCTGTGTGGTTGTGCAGCCGCAACGACGCGGTGGGCAACGTGGCCGTGATGGTGGCCGCCGGCGCGGTGTGGGCGACCGGAACCGGCTGGCCCGATCTGGTGGTCGCGGCCGTCATGGCGACGCTGTTCCTCAACAGCGCGGGGCAGATCGTACGCCAGGCGCTGGGCGAGCTGAGGACGGCGGCGAGTGAGGCGTGACCCGCATTTCTCACCAGGGATCGGGCCGTCATCGCGTTGGGCGGTGTTCGATCCGCTAGGAGAAGGCCGCGGAGCATAGCAGCGCTATGGTCAAGGCCTTCGACGCCGCGGGCGGCCCGCCCGGCGCGACCC
>JAAUXY010175394.1_pt1 | contig 10119 bp, 6 predicted proteins | sample 7278121 | NCBI WGS metagenome assembly JAAUXY01 (sample SAMN14350117, study PRJNA611818) | marine sediment metagenome | isolation source: surface marine sediment (1.8m) | place: French Polynesia: Moorea | collected 2018-08
CCGCGAAAAAACCGTCCGCTTCGACGTCTACCTGACCACCTGATTTCGAGTCTATGCGGCCCGGCGAGAACCGAAACCGGTTGGCGGGCGGATTAGTCGCGGAAGTTCTGGAACTGGAGGGGAATGCCGAGACCGGCCTCGCGCAGGAGTTTCATCACGGCCTGCAGGTCGTCGCGCTTTTTACCGGTGACTCGCAGTTGTTCGCCCTGAATCGCGGCCTGTACCTTGAGTCGACTGTCCTTGACCAGCTTGACCATCTTGCGCGCAAGGTCACGATCGAGACCTTCGCGCACGCGCACAGCCTGGCGTGCGCGCCGGTTCATCTCGACCACATCGCCGAATTCCAGACATTCGACGTCGATACCGCGCTTCGACATTTTCTCCTTCAGAATCGGAATCATTTGCTGGAGCTGAAACTCGGCCTCTGCCTCGAGACCGAGTTCGGTTTCATTCTGTTCGATACGCGCGTTCGAACCCTTGAAATCGTAACGCGTACCAATCTCACGATTAGCCTGGTCGATGGCATTGCGCAATTCGTGGTGATCTACTTCGGAGACGACGTCGAAAGATGGCATGGCTTCAGGGATATACGGTCAAGATCTTGCGATCGGCGCTGAAATTATAAGCCGGTACGGTCAGATTCGGAAACTGCCGCTGACCGCGCAACGCGCGCCCGGCAAAATCGTAACGCGCCGATCCACAAACCTCACGCAGAACCCGTTCGTCGACCGCCAGCGGACATCCGAAGTCGGTACCCATGGCATAGGCGACAAAATACTCGGCCTCGCGCGCGCGGTGTCGGCGGTCGACATCGTCCGGCTGGCGACTCGAACCGGAATCGGGATCCTGCAGTAGGCTGCTCTCGCTTTCGATCGCGCCGAGGATCGCGGTCGAACGCCGAATCACGACCAGGCTGAGATTGTCCTGGCGCAGGATTACGGGCTCATCGAACTCGAGTGCAGGCAGGGTGAAACGGTAGGAACTATCCACCGCCGGTGGCCTGAAATCGATCGCAAAATCGAGCAGTACATAAACCAGTCCAATGCCCAGTACCACGCTGAAGATGCGCAACAAACGTTCGAGGAGCTTTCGCAGATGCATTGCGGATCTCGTACCAATAGGATCTAACTTCTGCCCGACCGCCCTTTCACGGGCGGTGCTTAACCCGGCAGATAATCACCGAAGACAGTCAGGTTACGCAACGCAGGTAGCGCTGGATCAGGACGAGTCAGCGCACGCACTGGGTGGCGGTACCGCCACAGACCCCACCTTCGGCGATCCAGTTGACGAATCGATCGTAGTCTTCGCGCCCAACGGACCCGACCCCCACCGAGGTATCGAAACCGGGCCGTTGCGCGCCATAGTGATGCGTTCCCACGGGTTTCTTCAACAACAGGCTGTCTTCTATATTATCGAAGTTGACCCGCGCCATAACCTGTTCGTAGAACCCGAGCGAAGGTGGGTCAGCCGTGGTAGCCGGTACGCCCAGAGGCTGCGCGCCGTCCGCCACCCACCAGACCGGAACCCCCGGCTCGCCGCCATTTTCGTGACAGGCCGTCGCGCAGTTTGCCAGCCGTAAATTGATATCGGCATAAAATGTCAGGTCTCGCGGTGCGCTTGCCAGCCCGCTATCGACGACGACGGTCAAGCTATCGCTCTGACTGCTGCCGCTCGAGGAAGAACTCGCGCTAAGCCGCAGCGTATACTCGCCATCGACATCCGCGGAAAAGTCGGTGCGCATGCTGCCGGGCGATGACAGCAGCGGAGTCGATCCTGCCGGTGACATGGTGACCTCCCAGCGGTAGCTATCGGTAAACAGGCTGGCCTGCGCATTCAGCGTAATCGCGGCGTTGGGCTGGGTCACACGATCAGGACCGGCGCGCGCCACGGCCCGCCCGGGCAGGACGATGTTACCGGCGCCGTCGGTGCGTCGCGCGGCGAACCCGGCAGAATCGCTGACGTACGGCGCGATAAACGATGCCAGCAACTCACCCTTTTCGGGATCGTCCCAGAAATTCTGGTAGTTGAGCAAACCCATCGGCATCTTACCCTCGTCGTAGACCAGGATTTCGATTTCGTCGGCGTGGCTGATGAACTTTTCCCAGGTACTGAAATCGAGGTCCTTGCCGTCGCCGGAAGCGTTGGTATCGGTGCCCAGTTCATTACCGCGTTTGCCGTGACAAACGAAGCAGTTCGGTCCCACAACTTCCCTGAACAACACGTCGGCGCCTACCGGTACCAGCGGCGGCGTCAGCGACGGGGTCCAGCCGACCGGAACGTACTCATCATCGTAGGACGTGTCGGGAGTCTCGAGCGTATTGCCATACCACCCCAGCATCATGTCGCGCGCAAAGTCGCCGCTCCATTCGCCGACATCCGTCGCGGCCGGCACGCCCCCGCCGAAACCGGCGCAGGCCGGATGGCCAGCGCTGCCCGGGTAGGTGCAATAAATCGCCGAGTTCATGATCCGCAGACCTTCCTCGTAATCGTCCCGGCGATGACCCGTTTCATCGGAAAATTCGAAGGTATCGACCTCGAAAGCCTGCAGACGCGCCTTGGTATCGCCCACCTGGGCCGGACTGTCATTGGCGTGCTTGGCAACGAAGCGACCGAATCGATCCAGTGGCCGCAGTTTGCCGCCATGACAGGAAATACAGGGTTGCGGCATCGCCTTCGTCCCCCTGCCGTCAAGATCGACCCGATCGCGGCGCAGGTGGGACGCCCCCGGGGAACTGTAATCAGGTTCATAGGTAAAAAACCGGGCCATGGGTTCCGGGGTACAGGATTCACCGGCGACGTCATCGCGACCGTAACCGAATTCGATCGCATTGGTGCCAACGTGGTGCTGCAGATCTTGCGCGATCGCAGCTTCCAGGTTGACCGGCCCGTAAGCGAAGCCTTCGACGATCTGCACCGAGAAGTTACGCACGAAAAAAGCGATCGTCACGGCACCGGCCGGACCGCAGGTAATGCCTGCTGTCGCGTTGTCGTATACCGACAGGTACATGTCCCGACCGTAGCCGAGATCCTTGGAATCGCGAAAGATCACGTGCTCGTAGAGTGCGCCGGTACCGAATTGATGCAGCGACAGGAAATCCTGCGCGGTTGCGCGACGATTATTCGGATCGATCGCATCATAGTAGGCCGCGGCGAAGTCGGTTTCGTCGATTTCCGATCCCGAGAACGACAGGGTTTCGGCCACACCGACGCCATTGTCGTCGGCGGTCGCAACCACGGCCGGGGTGCCGCTGGAATCGACAAGGTAAAGAACGCCGTCGAAAACAGTGTTCAGTGTAAAGGTCGCGCCGTTCGCATCGGCAAGCTCGATCGGGCGGCAGTAGTTGCCGCTGGCACAGGCTGGATCCGAATCGAGTCCTCCCGAGCCCCCGGGTCCGGTCCAGTTGCCGTTAATTACCTGGGTACTGCCATTGCCGAGGCGTATGCCCAGGCTGAAGCTACCGATATCGCCGGCGGAGGCCGTGCCGACGACCAATGTGTAACTGCCTGCGCCGAGGTCACCCTGGCGATTGAAAAAGGTCAGAAAGGCATCCGGCGTCGAGGCATCGATGCTACTGTCGAAACCATCGTATTCGTCACCCCCGCCGCAGGCGCCCAGCACCAGTGGTAACAGCAGTACGCCGCTATGCAAGGTTTTTACAATCCACTGTTTCATGTTCAAAATCTCCCGAGCAGACTGGCCCGAACAATGGTCCGCTCATAGCCGATACTGTCGTCATCCTTGGCTTCGGAGTCGACCAGGCGCGCCGAAATGTCGACCGACAGATCGCGCGTGATAATCCGGTTGTATCCCAGTGTCAGGACGACGGTATTGGCGTCGATCCGATAGGCGAACTGGTTGGCGTCGATACCGCCGAAAGCATCGTCCGGTTCGATGGCATCCGACACGTTGATGATTCCGAGCGTGGGTGTTGCGCTGGAGGCTATGTCGCCACTGATATACGAGAAAGTCGTGTAAACCAAATCGTTCTTGCTGAAATTCGTATCGAAGTTGACGAAGGCACGGACCTCGCCGAGATCATAAACTTCGCTGACCGACTGCCGCTCCCGCAGGCTAAGACCGGCAGTCATGTTAATCGTGTCGGTAATCCACTTGTTCAGATCTGCCGACAGCGTCAACACACTCGAATCCCGCATTTCCGACTCGAACTCCATTCCACCGAGCCGAATGCCCAGAGTATAAATCGGAGAGGTAAACTCGGAGGTCAATGCAAACCGATAGCGCGTATTGATCTCGAATTCGTAATGGTTCAGATCCTCGAAGGTATCGAACAGGTTATAGGTCAGGCTGCCGCCGTAGTTCCAGATACTGAATCGGTCGATCGACCTGCCGCCGCGAGCCTTCAGCGTGCCGGTCAGGATTAAATCATCGCGAATATCGTCGTCATCCTGGGCGAGTCGAACGTTGTCGTCATTGACCACGGCAACATCATAGCTGTAGCGAAACAGCGGCTGTGGCTGGGTCCGTCGACGGCGTTTCGGTTTGACCTGGGGCTCCGGCAGGCCCTGCTGGATACCCAGCGTTTCGCCTTCCTGTTGCAGCTCCTGCTTGACTTCTTCCAGGTCGGATTGGCTGGCTGCCACCAACGGCAGCTTTGCGGCCGGCATGAGATCCGGTTCGCGGGGTGTTTGCGGCAGAGGTTCGAGCTCACCGCGCTCCACACGCAGTTCACGCATCTGGGTCTCGTAGGTTTCTATCTGCGAAGTGGCCTCGGCAAAGGCATCCCTGGGAGCGGTCGCGGTGACCGTCTCGAAATCCGGAATACGCAGTATGGCACCGACCTTGAGCCGGTTGATATTGTTCTGGGCGAAAGCTTCCGGGTTCTCGCGAAATATGGACATCATCAACTGTGAAATGGTGACTCCCTGGCGCCGATACTTCAGCGCTATCCGGTACAGACTTTCTTTCGGCTGCACCGGTCCGTAAACCTGTTTCGCATCGTCGGCCGCAACCCCTCGACCACTGACGCACAACAGCACCAACCCCAACACTAGTATCGTTTTTTTCATTAAATTTATTGGTTGTTAACGACCCCGTCTCCCCCGAATCTGGCCGTTACAATCGATTTCGTCTTCGCCGCAAGACCGCAATCGAGGTCAGCAACGCCAGCCAGGTAATCAGGGGTAATGCCATGTCGCCGCCGCCGTCTTCAACTTCCTCCAGCAGCGGATCGGTGAGGCGAACGCCGATGCTGCCCGGATCGGAAACCACGCCGTTCGCACTGCTATCGGCATCGTTCGGTCCGCCGTCCTGCACGGTCAGCTGCACACAATGATAGAGATAGATCAAACCGGTGACGTATGCCGGGCTGCCGGGTTCGGGACAGGCACCCGGCGCACCGGGTGCGCTGGCGACTCGATTGGCGCCGTTGACGACAAAGCTGCTCCAGCCGGTCGCCGGGTTGAACTTGCGATAGACCGCGTTGCGCGGGATCGGAGTCTGCAGCGGGATCACGATGTTGGCCGATGCTCCCGGCACGAGGCCGCTCACGCTGAACTCGTATATTCCGCTGACGTGACTGAAGCTGTCGTCAGGATTCAGCGGTGGTCCACCCGCGGCGCTTCCGAACTGGGCAATTTCATTGTCGGTCAAAAGCACGCCGAACTGATTCGCGGCCTGCGCGGTGTTACCGGTCGCGAGCTTCAGGCCGGGGTCGGTCTGGATGATATGACTGTTGGCCGGATCGAAGGTCTGATCGGGAATCAGGTTCAGGTTGTTCGGTGATCCGGTACCGACCGAACTGTCGAAGGGATCGAGATCGTTCGGAATACCGTCGTCGTCGTCGTCGGCGTAATCACCGACCGGCGCATTGCCCGCGGTTACATTCAGGATGCGGCTTATCCGGGTTGATTGCGCCGGGACCCCGTTATCGGTCACGAGTACGTCGACCAGGTAGTTGCCCGGTGCCGGCGCCGCGATAGTCCAGTTCGCGACGTTGCCCGGCGGCAGCAGTGCATTGTCGGTGCCCGACCAGTCATAGCTGTGTACCTGGCCGGCATTGACGTCGTTGACGATCGCGTCGAGCTGGATATTACCGTCGGCGGCATAGGCAGTCGCGACCATAGCGCCACCCTGGGTGAACTGCAGGTTGACCGCGGGAGCGACATTGCCTTCGACAATCGTCACCTGGTGACTGTCCGCGGCCCCGATCGCGGCGTTGGTCGCATCATCGATCGTAAATATGATGGTCTCGTTCGGATCGGCTCCGTCACCGCCTGCCACGTCGAAAGTAATCGTCTGCGGCGTCGTATCGTTGAATACGACACTACCGCCCGGCGCGGGCGTCGTGTAGTCGGCGCCCGCGGTGGCGCTGCCACTGAAGCTGTAATCGACGGTAACCGGATAAGCCGGCGCATCGCCGTTGATCGTCAGCTCGACCGTGACCCCGAGTGTGCCCTCTTCGACCACCTGGCTGGCGGCGAAGTTGACCAGGGGATTGATCCGGAAGGCCTGGATCGGCGGATTGGAGACCAGGTTGCCGGGATCGTTGGTGGCGAGGTCGGGATCGCCGACATTCGATGGTGTCCAGGTAATGTCGTTGATTCCGGGACGATAGGGGCCATAGTCATTGGCGGTAACCCGCGTGGCCAGCAGGTGGATCGAGACCGGATCGGGTTCCGGCAACGCAAACGGCGTCCAGTAACCGGTCGCATCGATGATCAGGTTGAACGAGTTGGGATTGGTACCGTCGAGAAACTCCTGCAGGTTCGATACGCCATCGCCGTCGTTATCGGCGGCTGCATCCAGCGCATCGAAGGGATCCAGCGAGTTATTGTTTTCATAAGTGTCGGGCAGGCCGTCGTTATCATCGTCGGTATCACAAACATCACCGCCAACCGTATCGTTGGGATCGACGTCGATCCCGGCGGTGCCGTCGCCATCGTTATCCGCGTTGCTAATGTCGGCCGTATTCGGGCAAAAGTCGTTGTAATTTTCGACCATGTCGACATCATTGTCTGGCGGTCTGACCGTGATGTTGAACTGCGTCGTGGCCGCCACCGATCCGTTTTCGCCGCCATCGACAACCTGCACCGTAATCGGACCGTAAACCGTCGCGGGATAACCCGTAATCGGCGGATCCCAGGTAATCCGCCCCTGGTTCGGATTCAGGTTGTCGATCATCATGCCGGGCGGCGCGCCGATCAGCGAATAGGTCAGGGTCGGGATTCCGCCGCTGCCGAGGCCGCCATCGTTGACGTCGTCGTCGGAATCCGGATCACTGGCCACTGCAACATCGATATGGGTATAGGGATCCGCGGGGGTATTTTCGAACGCGTTTCGGTCCGGGATGGCGGCAATACCGGGTGAATCGTTGGTGCGGGTGACGGTCAGGATCTTGGACGACGGGCTGGAAAACGCGGTGTTGATATCGCGCACACGAAAGTCGATCGTCTTGTTGCCCGTCGCCGGATTGTCCGAACTGCTGTTGAACTGCACCCCCTCGAGGATGGCTTCGTACTGCGCCAGCGTCCGGGTACCGGTAATCGTCAGGGTCGGCGCGGTCGACCAGTCACAGGTCACACCGGTGCTCACGGTGCAGGAAAGATTGTCTTCGCCACCGACGTAATTGGCTGAAATCGTAACCTCGGCACGGTCGATGTCATTGTTTTCGACATCGGCGAGACTGAGTGTGTTATCGACGATGATCGGCGTTTGCTCGACGAAGGCGGTATTGCCGGCACTGGTCGAGATCGTCGGCGGATCGTTGCTCGGCGCGATGTCGATATAAACCAGCGCCGCGCTCGCCGAGTAAGCAGTGCCGTCATAGGTACAGTAGCTGAAACTGGTCTGATCGCCGCTGAGCGTGTTGGTGCCGTCATGCGTGTAGCTGAAGGTACCGTTGCTGTTGAGCGAAAAGGCAAGCGACTGGGCCGGCGAGGTGGCCGAACAGTATGCGGGCACACCGGCGCCGCTGCGAACCGTGGTCAGGCTGCCGGCATCGCTGGTATCGGGATCGCTGTCGTTGCCGAGCAGGCTGCCGATGATGGCCGACACGGAACCCTCGTCGACCGACACGTGACCGGCGCCGAAACCCGTTGATCCGTCCTGCGCGGCAACGGGTGCATCGTTGGCTCCGTTGACACGAATGGTAACCGTCGCCGTATCTCGACACGGGCTGCCCTGGCACTGGGTTAAACCGGTGTAACTGTCTTCGCGGATCGTATAGGTGAAGGTCTCGGTGGCGAACTCGCCGGTATCGAGGCTTTCGAACTGGCCATTGGGTCGATAACGGTAAGAGCCGCCGGAACGATTGAGATCGCCCTGCACGCTGCCGATGCTGTGGCTAAACCACGAGAACGCATCGCCTTCGGTCTGCAGATCATTGCTGAGTACGTTGACAAACGACGAGTATGCCGTGGCATCTTCCGATACCGTGATGGCGGTGAAATTGCTGATCGCGTTGGGGGGATTGTTGATAACTTCGAAAGTATCCGCGTCACAGACCGACGGACCGTCGCCGGCATCGAATCCCTGGTCGTCGCCATCGACCGGGTTCAGGCAGCCGTAAATCGAATAAGTACCGAGCGTATCCGGCGCGGTAAAGTCGAACTCCGGATTGTTGGTTGTCGTCAAGCGATTGAAATGTTGCAGCTCGCCGTTGCTAAACCCGGAGTAGACGACCGAGTTCTGGTTACTGTAGTTGCCCGTCACCTTGACCGCGGACGGGTTGTAGATCGCAATATTGAAACCCCAGCCCGGCGCATTGGTACTGACGATGAAGCGAAAGGCACGTCCCGTGGTGGTCGTGCCATGAGGAACCGTAGCGGGAATGCTGAAGTTCGCCGAACCCGTGTAGCCGCCGCCCGTGCCATGACAGGCTGCATTGGTGCAGTTGAAACCGCTCGGTCCTTCGTGGTAACCGGAAATGGGGCCAGATATACCACCCAGCTGGGCAAACAGCGGCCAGCTGGCAAGCAGGGCAAGGCCAGCAAAGACTCCACTCGTTGTTGTTTTTATAAAGTTCATCAATCTCTCGATGCCGAGAAACTGTACTTGATTGTAGTATTTAAGGCGCTTGCACGCCCGAATATATACTATTTTAGTGTGACCACTTTCAATTTTTAGGCCAATTTCCTCGCCTATATTCAGCTTGTCTTCTGGTATCGGCCAAAAAATAAATACGAGAGAGCCATGTTACGCGACGATGATCTGTCACCCGACGACGATAAACGACGGGAATACCTGGTCAAACTGCTGACCGCCTCCGGTTTCGCCATGGCGCCGTTGAGTGTCGTCCGGGCTTTCTGGGGCAGCACTCCAGACAAGTTACCCGACGACAAGTCGATCTTCAGCCTCGAGGGCGACGTGCGTGTCAACGGGCGCCAGGCCAATCTCGACACCCGGATCAGCGGAGGCGACGTAGTCAGCACACAGGACGAAAGCGAAGTGATATTTGCGGTTGGCAGCGATTCATTCATTCTGCGCAGCAATAGCGAAATGCAGATCGACGGTGGCGGTTTTTTCGTTGAAACTCTGCGCATGCTGACCGGAAGCGTTCTATCGGTGTTCGGCAGACGCTCGAGCGCACAGCAACTGACCATGAATTCGTCCACCGCGACCATCGGTATACGAGGCACGGGTGTCTATATGGAATCAGAACCAGGCCTGACCTATCTGTGCACTTGTTATGGGCAGGTTGGCCTTTACTCGAATCTGGATCTGAATGACAACGAACTGATTACCGCAACGCATCATGATGCGCCCAAATACATCACCAATCGCAAGGTGCGCGATAGTTACATTCGCCCGGCACCCTTCAAAAACCACACCGATGCCGAACTGAAGATCCTCGAGGCCATAGTCGGACGTGCCGTGCCTTTCGGAATCGAGTCCGAACTCTACAAGGGCGAACGCCGCGACTACTAGAGTGGGCATTATTCGCTCACATCGCGAGTGCAACGAGACGATCTCCCGCGATACAAAGGTACGACCGATTTAACGGGGACAATGAGGCGAGAAAAGTCTATTCCCGTTCAGGCATCAGTGCAGAGATTGCTCCGATCCTGCGGGGCCTGGCAACCTGATCGGGGCCTGAGTTCGACCGGCTCGCCGGCCTGCTCGCTGCAGTAGCGACTGAGACAGGCAAACAGTTCGTCGTC
>JAAUXY010175610.1_pt1 | contig 10116 bp, 4 predicted proteins | sample 7278121 | NCBI WGS metagenome assembly JAAUXY01 (sample SAMN14350117, study PRJNA611818) | marine sediment metagenome | isolation source: surface marine sediment (1.8m) | place: French Polynesia: Moorea | collected 2018-08
ATGAAACAAATTCCCATAAACCCGGAAGAAATCATCGAGCGCGCTGCAGCCGTTACGATCCTCAACCCCGCCGATGGACAGCCTATCGTTAAAGTCACTGAACTCATCGATGAGGAAATACTAACCAAGCTGGGCGAAAGTGGTATTACCGATTTTGAATTGCTGTATGTCGACGCGAGTTCCAACAGCGATTCAATCCGCAAAACACTTTTGTTGGACAAGGTAGAAACAAAAGAAGACGCCCTGATCGAGATTTATCGTCGGCTCAGACCGGGAAATCCGGCGACGCCGGAAGTGGCACAAGACTTTATAGACAACCTGTTTTTCAGGTCCACGTATTATGATCTTTCAGGTGTGGGTCGCCTTAAAATCAATCAACGTTTAGGCATAAGCAGTGCTGTCAATCTTAACATTTTGAGAAAAGAGGACATTTTACTGACGGCCAAAGCCTTGATTGAACTGCGAGATACCCAGGGCGTTGTTGATGATATTGATCACCTGGGCAACCGAAGGGTTCGGGCGGTCGGTGAACTTCTGGAAAATCAGTATCGCATCGGACTTGTGCGCATGGAGCGCGCGATAAAAGAACGAATGAGCCTTCAGGAAGTCGATGCGCTCATGCCTCATGACCTGGTGAATCCCAAGCCTGTTTCAGCAGTCGTCAAAGAGTTTTTTGGTACGAGTCAATTATCCCAGTTTATGGATCAGACCAATCCGCTTTCAGAAACAACACACAAAAGGCGGCTCAGTGCATTGGGGCCGGGCGGTCTGACCAGGGAACGGGCAGGCTTTGAGGTTCGAGATGTCCATCCGTCACATTACGGGCGTATATGCCCGATTGAGACACCTGAAGGGCCAAACATCGGATTGATTGTGTCTTTGAGTACCTATGCCCGGGTAAACGAATATGGTTTTATCGAAACACCTTACCGTGTTGTCGAAAATGCCAAAGTTACCGATGAGATCAAATTTCTCGATGCGTTTGAAGAAAAGGAGCATCCCATTGCCCAGGCCAACGCCCCTATTGACACAAAGGGCGCTTACGTGAATCCGCTGGTCACTTCACGCGTTGCCGGTGAATTTATGATGATCAATAAAGGCGACATCGATCTGATGGATATCTCACCCAATCAGCTGGTAAGCGTTTCGGCCTCTCTGATTCCCTTTTTGGAAAATGACGATGCCAACCGTGCTCTGATGGGGTCTAACATGCAACGCCAGGCGGTGCCTTTGCTTATCAACCAGGCGCCTCTGGTGGGTACCGGTATAGAAGGTGTGGTGGCCAAGGACTCCGGCGTCGCTGTGGTCGCCCAGCGGGATGCTGAGGTCGTCAACGTGGATGCCGCTCGTATCGTGTTGAAACATCACCCGACCGGCGAACCTTCCGAAAAAGATGTTACCATTTACAATCTCTCAAAATTCATCCGTTCCAATCAAAACACTTGCTTCAACCATCGGCCCATTGTTCGCAAGGGCGAATATGTTGAAGCCGGTGAAATTATTGCCGATGGACCGGCAACGGATCAGGGTGAGCTGGCCCTGGGGAAAAATGTCACGGTGGCCTTTATGCCCTGGGGTGGTTACAACTTCGAGGATTCGATACTGGTAAGCGAAAGACTGGTGCGCGATGGTGTTTACACCTCGGTACATATAGAAGAATTTGAAGTGGTGGCGCGAGACACCAAATTGGGAAAAGAAGAAATTACCCGTGATATTCCCAACGTGGGAGAAGAAGCATTAAGAAATTTAGATGAAAGCGGAATTATTCGCTTGGGCGCCGAAGTGCAGCAGGCCGATATACTGGTGGGTAAAATTACCCCAAAAGGCGAGACGCAGCTTTCACCTGAAGAAAAACTGCTGCGTGCCATCTTTGGTGAAAAGGCCGGTGATGTAAAAGATACCTCATTGAGAGTGCCGCCGGGTGTTGAAGGGATCGTTATTGATGCAAAAGTATTTTCAAGACGCGGCATTGATAAAGACGACCGCACGCGTCTAATTGAGGACGAAGAAATTTCCTCACTGGAAAAAGACAGGGATGATGAACTCGCTGTCATCGACGAAGTTGTCCGCGCACAGCTTAGCGATCTGCTGGTGGGCAAAAAGGCCATGGCGGCCTTGAAAAAAGGAAGAAAGGTTTACATTGATAGCGGGGCCAAAATCGACTCAGAAACGCTATCCAAGATACCGCTGACACAGCTGGAGAGCCTTGTTCTAAAGGACCCCAAAGTAAGCGCGCAAGTTCATGAGATTCTTGAGCGCTATCGGGATCAACGCGAACTCTGTCGACTGGCATTTGAGCAGCAGGTCAGCCGCTATGAAAAAGGCGATGATCTGCCGCCCGGTGTTATTAAAATGGTTAAAGTTTATGTGGCGATGAAGCGCAAATTGTCGGTCGGCGACAAAATGGCCGGTCGCCATGGAAATAAAGGTGTTGTATCCCGGATTTTGCCCGTCGAGGATCTGCCTTATTTCGAAGACGGCAGACCGGTGGACATGGTGCTGAATCCGCTGGGCGTGCCTTCGCGAATGAATGTCGGACAGATATTGGAAATCCATCTGGGACGCGCTGCCAAAGGACTTGGTGAGCAATTGACCGAACTGATGGAAGCTGAAAAATACAAGGCAGTGCGGGATAAAATGAAGAAGATATTCACCGCCCCTACTCATCGAAAAATGATTAACAGTCTGGATGATAAGCAGCTCAACAATTTTACGAATTTTTATAAAAATGGCGTTCATATGGCCACACCGGTTTTTGATGGTGCTAAAGAAGATGAGATAAAAGCGTTACTGGAAGAAGCCGGTTTGGAGCAATCCGGGCAGGCGATCCTTTACGATGGCCGTACCGGTGAGCCCTTTGATGATAAAGTGACCGTAGGGGCAATGTATGTAATGAAGCTGCATCATCTGGTGGATGATAAGATTCATGCCCGTTCAATCGGCCCCTATTCATTGGTGACGCAGCAACCGCTGGGCGGAAAGGCCCAATTCGGCGGCCAGCGTCTGGGTGAAATGGAAGTGTGGGCCATGGAAGCTTACGGAGCCGCTTATGCGCTGCAGGAGTTTCTAACCGTCAAATCCGACGATATGGCCGGTCGGACGCGAATGTACGAAAAGATTGTTAAAGGTCAAAACGTTTTGGAGCCCGGGATCCCCGAATCATTCAGGGTGATGACCAAAGAACTCCAGGCCCTTGGACTGGATATTGCGCTTTTGGAGGAAACTGAGAAATAAATAATTTAGGAACGATGCGAGCAATGGCGTGAACCCATGATGCCGTCATCCTAAAACCCCTTAATCCCATAAATAGGAATTTGCTATGGAAACTCTTTATGATTTTTTCGCTAAACCCACGGACCCGCGAAAGTATTTTGGAATCCGAATTGCGTTAGCTTCGCCTGAACAAATTCGAAAATGGTCGCATGGTGAGATCAAAAAACCGGAGACAATTAACTATCGTACATTTAAGCCCGAGCGTGATGGGCTGTTTTGTGCCAAAATATTCGGCCCCACCAAAGACTATGAATGCAATTGCGGTAAATACAAACGCATGAAGCATCGGGGTGTCATTTGCGAAAAATGCGGTGTTGAAGTCATTCAATCCAAAGTGCGCCGCGAGCGAATGGCTCATATAGAGCTGGCGACACCAGTTTCGCATATCTGGTTTTTAAAAAGTCTGCCCAGCAAAATCGGCAATCTGCTCGATTTGACACTAAAGAATATGGAAAAGGTGCTGTATTTTGACAATTACATTGTGCTCGATCCCAAGGATACACCCCTTACAAAAGGCCAGCTACTGTCGGACGAAAAATATATGGAGGCCATGGAAGAGTATGGTTCCAAATTTGAAGCGGGAATTGGTGCCGAGGCGGTTAAAGCCCTGCTGGAAAGCATTAATCTAGAGGATTTATACAATGAGCTCAAAGCAGAAATTAAGGCCACCGGATCGGTTGCCAAGCGCCAGAAGCTGTCCAAGCGCCTGAAGATCGTAGATGCCTTTCGTAAATCAGGGGTGGACCCGATCTGGATGATTATGGATGTGATCCCGGTTCTTCCACCCGATTTGCGACCCCTGGTTCCTCTGGAGGGGGGGCGCTTTGCCACATCCGATCTCAATGACCTGTATCGACGTGTGATTAATCGGAATAATCGCCTGAAACGCCTCATTGACCTAAAAGCGCCGGAAATTATCGTGCGCAATGAAAAACGAATGCTGCAGGAATCCGTTGATGTTCTTTTCGATAATGGTCGTCATGGCCGGGTAATTACCGGAACCAATAAACGGCCGTTAAAATCATTGAGCGATACATTGAAAGGCAAACAGGGCCGCTTTCGCCAGAATTTACTCGGCAAACGGGTGGATTATTCAGGTCGAACCGTTATTACCGTCGGACCGGATTTAAGGCTTCATCAGTGCGGTTTGCCTAAAAAAATGGCGCTGGAGCTCTTTAAGCCGTTTGTCTATTTTCGATTGGAACAAAAGGGACTCGTATCGACCGTGAAAAGCGCTAAAAAAATGGTGGAACGAGAAATTCCGGAAGTTTGGGACACGCTGGATGAAGTCGTCAAAGAATATCCTGTTTTACTCAACCGGGCGCCCACGCTTCATCGGCTCGGTATTCAAGCATTTGAACCGATTTTAATCGAAGGCAAAGCCATCCAGCTGCATCCCCTGGTGTGTACCGCATTTAATGCGGATTTTGATGGTGACCAGATGGCGGTGCATGTCCCGCTTTCGGTCGAGTCACAGATCGAAGCACGTGTTTTGATGCTATCCAGCAACAATATCTTATCGCCGGCAAACGGCAGCCCCATTATTGTGCCGAGTCAGGATATTGTGCTGGGCACCTATTATATGACCCGCGAAGTTACGGGTGTAAAAGAAGACGCCAAGATTTTTGCGAACGTCGAGGAAGTGCGCAGCGCCTATGATGCCCATGAAATTGATTTGCATTCGAAAATCATCGTGCGCATGCATGGAAAACGTTATGAGTCAACTGTTGGTAGAGTTCTTTTGTGGGAGATTATTCCTCAGGTGGATATTTTAGAACTGCGACACATCCAGGTGGAAACAGAAGAAGAGGCCCAAGAAGTTTTTGGCCAGATCAATGACGGCAAGTCTTTTGCTGGATGTGTAAAAAAATATTCCCTGGCTCCCGACAAGGATAATCAGGGAATGATCGGCAAGCTCAGCTTCAACGAGTTTAGAAGCCTATTTGCCTGTAACGAGGCTGACATCGAGGCATTGTTCTCTTTGAAACCGGGCGATACAAGCAGCATTATCTTTGCAGACAATGCTTACCATCTATTTGAAATTATAGCCAAAGAACCGGCAATACCCTTTGATATCGCCAATGCAGTGGCGGATAAAAAGATGCTGCGACAGCTTGTGGATTACGTCTACCGGAATTTAGGCCCCAAAGCCACGGTCATCCTTTCGGACCGCCTGAAAGATATTGGTTACAAATATTCAACCCAGGGCGGGTTATCCATCGCCATCGATGATATGATCATCCCGGCTACGAAATGGGATATTTTAAAGAATGCCGAAACTCAGGTGTCAGAGATCGGGCGGCAGTATACCGAAGGTCTGATTACCCAGGGTGAGAAATATAATAAAGTCGTCGATATCTGGGCCCGGGCCACTGACGAGGTGGCCAACGAGATGATGGAGGCCATGAAGCTGGAGGTTGCCGTGGACAAGGACGGCAAACCCATTAAGGGCAAAGGGAGAAAACCGGTTTATTCAGAAAGTTTTAATCCCATTTACATGATGGCAGATTCCGGGGCCCGGGGCAGTAAGGATCAGATGCGTCAGTTGGCAGGAATGCGCGGGTTGATGGCCAAACCGTCCGGAGAAATTATTGAAACGCCGATTAGTGCTAATTTCCGAGAAGGGCTTTCCGTGCTCCAGTACTTTATTTCGACGCACGGTGCCCGCAAAGGACTGGCGGACACTGCTCTAAAAACCGCCAATTCCGGATATCTGACCCGCCGGCTTGCGGATGTTGCGCAGGATTGTGTGGTTACCGAGATCGATTGTGGTACCACCTTGGGTGTAGAAGTGGAACCGTTAATGGAGGGAGGCGAAATCATCCAACGGCTGGGCGAGCGTATTTTGGGTCGAACACTGGTGGAGGATATTCATGATCCGTATACTGACGACATCGTCGCTAAAGCTGGTGACGATATCGACGAGGCCGCTGTTCAAAAAATCGAAGAAACCAGCATCACCAATGTGAAGATCCGATCGGTATTAACCTGTAGAGCTAAAAATGGGGTCTGCACCAAATGTTATGGACGCGATCTGTCGCATGGACGCCGTGTGGAAATCGGCCAGGCAGTCGGAATTCTGGCGGCGCAATCTATTGGAGAGCCGGGAACCCAGTTGACCATGCGGACATTTCATATTGGTGGTACGGCCAGTCGTCGGGTGGAGCAGGCCGATATTCGTGCCCGCACAGATGGAACCGTTAAGTTCGCTGACCTCAATGTGGCTAAAAATTCTGAAGGCCAGCTGGTCGTAATGAACCGCCGGGGCGGAAAGTTTACCATCATGAGCAAAACCGGCCGCGAATTGGAAACGTTTCCGGTTATTTACGGTGCGCACCTTAATGTTAAAAACGGCGCGAAGGTCAAAGCCGGTGACCTGTTGGCGACCTGGGATCCGTTTACGACACCCATCATATCCGAAGTGAATGGAACGGTTAAATTCGGTGATATTATTGCGGGACAGACCATGCAAGAAAAGGTGGATCCCGTAACCGGAAAATCGAGTCATACCATTATTGAATCCAGAAGCGCGGAAGAGCGTCCGCGAATTTCAATTAAGGACAAGGACGGCAAAACTGCTAAACTGCCGGGCTCAGCGGCCATGGCGCGCTATATTTTGCCGGTCAATGCGATTCTGCTTGTGGAGGAAACAGACGCGGTCAAAGCCGGTGATGTGGTTGCCAAGCTTCCGCGAGCCACCACCAAGACAAAAGATATTACCGGTGGTTTGCCTCGGGTGGCCGAGCTTTTTGAAGTCCGTAAACCCAAAGAGGTAGCGGTTTTAAGTGAAATTGACGGTTATGTTTCGATTTCAAAAAGCACTAAAAAAGGTAAACAGAAGGTAACCATTACGCCGGTCGATGTGGGTGAAAAGAAGGAATATCTAATCCCCAGGGGCAAACATATTAATGTTTACGAGGGTGATTACATTCGAGCCGGCGAACCGTTAATTGGCGGCTCTGCCGTTCCTCAGGACATCCTGAGCATTAAAGGTGAAGTCGCATTGGCCCGTTATCTGGTTGATGAAGTTCAGGAAGTCTATCGCTTACAGGGTGTTCGCATAAATGATAAGCATATTGAGGTGATTGTACGGCAGATGATGCGGCGGGTAAAGGTGATAAACGTCGGTGATACCGATTTTATTACCGAAGAACAAGTTGATCGTATGAAATTTGAAGAAGCCAATAAGGCTGTGATCGAAAAAGGCGGCAAACCGGCAACTGCCGAACCGCTAATTCTGGGAATCACCAAAGCGTCCTTGAGCACGGACAGCTTTATTTCAGCAGCTTCTTTCCAGGAAACCACCAAGGTCCTCACGGATGCCAGTGTGTCCGGGGCAGTCGATAGCCTGAACGGACTTAAAGAAAATGTGATCATGGGTCGCCTTATCCCCGCCGGAACAGGCATTCGGTCATACGGGACCGTCTCGGTAGAAATGGAAAAGTAAATAGAAGGACTTTTTTCAATTGATGCAAATCGAAAGTATTTTGTTTAAAATATTAAACAAAATGCTTGACATTCGGTCACTTACTGTATAAATACGGACATTTTACCAACCCGGATTCATATAGGAAAAAGAAGAGGATAATAACGAGATTATGCCAACGATTAACCAGCTAGTTCGCAAAGGCAGGAAGAGTGCCAAAAGAAAAATTACGACGCCCGCGCTCAAGGGCGCACCACAAAAGCGAGGGGTATGTACACGGGTTTATACATCAACTCCCAAAAAGCCAAATTCGGCGCTTCGCAAGGTTGCACGAGTGCGTTTGACTACGGGTGTCGAGGTGACTGCCTATATTCCCGGCATTGGCCATAATCTCCAGGAACATTCCGTCGTGCTGGTAAGAGGCGGCCGTGTCAAGGATCTGCCCGGAGTTCGGTATCACATTGTAAGGGGCACACTGGATACCCTTGGCGTTGAAGACCGCAAACAGGGCCGGTCAAAATACGGGGCGAAAAAGCCCAAATGATGATAGGTATTGGTTAATGGTTTATTGTTATTGGCTAAATTAAGGAACAAATCATTTTTTTCCAATAACTAATAACCAATAACTGATAACGATTTGTAGGAGCATTTATGCCGAGAAGAAGAGAGGTGCCGGAGCGCATTGTTGCCCCGGATTCAAAATATGGCAGTCCACTCGTAGCCAAATTTTTGCATTGTATTATGCGAGACGGTAAGAAAAGCACGGCTGAATCAATACTGTATAAAGCGCTGGACATCATCGGGGAAAAAGCGAACGAACCTCCGTTAAAGCTGTTTGAGCAGGCTGTGGATAATGTAAGACCCTTGATTGAAGTGAAGTCACGGCGCGTGGGAGGTTCGACGTATCAGGTCCCAACCGAAATACGACCATCCCGCAGAACCGCTTTGGGCATTCGATGGATTATTACCTATGCTCGCCAGCGGCCTGAAAAAGGCATGGCCAATAAGCTTGCATCCGAGTTGCTGGATGCAGCAAAAAGCAGAGGCGCTTCCGTAAAGAAAAAGGAAGACACTCATAAAATGGCAGAGGCGAATAAGGCCTTTGCGCATTTCCGCTGGTAAGCCATAACGCAACTCACCACGGGTAAATCGCATAGAGAACATTAATTTGCAGCGTTCTATGCGCGCTGCCATGCATGTCTAATTGGGAGGACAAGACGATGGCGAAGGAGAAGTTTGAGCGAACCAAGCCGCATGTAAACGTGGGCACGATTGGTCACATAGATCATGGCAAGACGACGTTAACCGCGGCGATCACCAAGCATTTGGGCAAAAAAGGTCTGGCGGATTTCATTCCGTTTGATGAGATCGACAAGGCGCCTGAGGAAAAGGAGCGCGGTATTACCATCGCCACAGCGCATGTGGAGTATCAGACCGATAATCGTCATTATGCGCACGTGGATTGTCCGGGTCATGCGGACTACATTAAGAACATGATTACCGGCGCGGCGCAGATGGATGGCGCGATATTGGTGGTGGGCGCTGATGATGGTCCGATGCCGCAGACCCGTGAGCACATATTGCTGGCGCGTCAGGTGGGTGTACCGCGGATTGTGGTGTTTTTAAACAAAACCGACATGGTCGATGATGAGGAGTTGATTGAGCTGGTGGAGTTGGAGTTACGGGAGCTGTTGGACAAGTATGAGTTTCCCGGAGATGACACACCGATCATTCGGGGTTCAGCGCTAAAGGCCTTAGAGTCTGATGATCCGGACAGTGCGGAGGCCAAGTGTGTATTTGAGTTAATGGAGGCCACTGACAGCTATATACCGGAGCCGGAGCGTGATGTGGACAAGCCGTTTTTGATGCCGATAGAAGATGTGTTTAGCATATCGGGACGTGGGACGGTGGTAACGGGTCGTGTAGAGCGCGGAATTATCCATGTGGGCGATGATGTAGAGATAGTGGGTATCCGGCCGACGTTAAAGACGGTGTGCACCGGTGTGGAGATGTTTCGCAAGCTGTTAGATGAAGGGCGCGCGGGGGATAACATTGGTGTATTGTTGCGTGGCACCAAGCGCGATGAGGTTGAGCGTGGTCAGGTGGTGGCGATACCGGGGACGATTACGCCGCACACCAAGTTTAAGGCTGAGGTGTATGTATTGAGCAAAGAAGAAGGGGGTCGTCACACGCCGTTTTTTAGTGGGTATCGGCCGCAGTTTTATTTTCGCACCACCGATGTAACCGGCGTATTGACGTTGCCCGAGGGTGTGGAGATGGTGATGCCGGGTGACAACGTGGCCATAGAGGCGGAGTTGATCACCCCGATCGCGATGGAAAAGGAAGTGCGGTTTGCCGTACGTGAAGGTGGTCGCACCGTTGGCGCCGGCGTGGTCAGCGAAATTATTGAATAACGG
>JAAUXY010075993.1_pt1 | contig 10115 bp, 6 predicted proteins | sample 7278121 | NCBI WGS metagenome assembly JAAUXY01 (sample SAMN14350117, study PRJNA611818) | marine sediment metagenome | isolation source: surface marine sediment (1.8m) | place: French Polynesia: Moorea | collected 2018-08
AGGGCTCATGTTTCAGCAGGGCCTCCAGGTGTTGCGAGGCCTGCTCCGGCAGGTTGAGGTGGAATTCCGTCACCGCCAGGTCGAACAGCACCGCAATACTCTCCGGCAGGCGCTGGTGCGCCTCCAGCAGCCAGTTGCGGGCTTCCTCGGCCTGCTGGAGGCGCACCAGCGCCTGCCGGAGAGTATTGCGGTGCTGTTCGACCTGGCGGTGACGGAATTCCACCTCAACCTGCCGGAGCAGGCCGCGCAACACCTGGAGGCCCTGCTGAAACATGAGCCCTATCACCCCGGTGCCCTGCACCTGCGCTCGCAGCTGGCGACCCATAGCGCCGAGAGCAACAACATCGAGTCGCTGCGCAAGTGCCTGGCCACCGGCCCGGACCACCCCAACCTGGTGACTGCCGCCAACTACGCGCTGGCCCGGGAACTGGAAGACCTGGAGCGCTATGAAGAAGCGTTTGCAGCATTGCAGGCAGGCGCCAGCGCGTACCGGAAGACGCTGCAATACGACGGCGACGAAGAGCTGGCCTCCCATGCCCTGATTCGCGACGGCTTCAGCGCCGCCGACTTCGAGGCACTGCCCGGGGGCTGTGATGACGAGGCGCCGATTTTCATCGTCGGCCTGCCGCGCACCGGCACCACCCTGGTGGAGAGGCTGCTCAACAGCCACAGCCAGGTGGTATCGATCGGCGAGTTCAAGGACTTCCCGATGATGTTGGGTGATATGGCGGGGGCCGTGGCGCCCTCTATGCCCGGCGCTTCCAACGCGGAAATTTTCCGCTCGGTAGACTTCAAGACCCTGGGCGAGCGCTACATCGCCGCCGCCCGGGAAGTTGCCGGAGACAGCCCGCGCTTTGTCGACAAACTGCCCTACAACTTCCTGTACTGCGGCTACATCCTCGGGGCGCTGCCGAAGGCGCGCATCCTGCACCTGAAGCGCCAGCCGCTGGATGCCTGCTACGCCATCTACAAGACCCTGTTCTTCGGGGCCTACAGCTTCTCCTACGACCTGGATGAACTGGCCGACTACATCATCAGCTATCACCAGCAGATGCAGCATTGGCACCAGGTCGCGCCGGGACGGATTACCGATATCCAGTACGAGACCCTGGTGCAGGACCCGGAAGCTGAAGCGCGCCGGATTCTCGACGCCTGCGGCCTGCCCTGGGAAGACCAGGTGATGGAGTTCCACAGCCAACAGGCTCCGGCCATGACCGCCAGCGCCATGCAGGTGCGGAAGCCCATGAACACGGATTCCATCGACGCCTGGCAGCGCGCCGGCGATGGCCTTGAAGAGGTACGGGAAAAGCTGGCGGCAGCGGGACTTCTCTAGCCGGCCGCACTTGGCCAGCCGCACTTGGCCAGCCGCACTTAGCCGGCCGCACCTAGGCCGGTTGGCTGCTCATCCAGTCACTGTGCTCGCGCAGCAGCGCCGACACCAGGTCGCGTTCTTCCGCTGACAGCAGTGGGTTCCAGATATCGAAAATCATGATGACGCGGGTTTCATCCGCGTCGTTCCAGGCCTCGTGCTCGATGGTGTCGTCAAAGGCCCAGGCGTGGCCGATCTCCCACTCGCGGGTTTCACTACCCACCCGGAAGCCCGCCGGGCCCGGCAGTACCAGCGGCAGGTGTACCAGCAGTCGCGAATTGGTGGAGCCAGTGTGGGGCGGAATGCGGGTATGCGGCGCCAGCGCCGAGAACAGTGCCGTCGGCGCAAAGCCCGGCTGGTCCGCCAGTGGTAGCTCCGAGAGCACAGCGGTGGTCTCGGGGCAGCGTGCCATGGGCTCTTCCTGAGCCACACCGTCTTTCCACAGCCACAGGGAGCTCCAGCGCTCATTGTGATTGAGCTCGGCGAACTGGTTTTCCGGCGTGCCAGCGGCGTACTGGATATAGGGCGCAAAGCCCGGCATGCCCTCCTCCAGCAATGCGACCAGTTCGGACCGGATTACGTCGGTGGCCGCCTCCAGGGTTGGCAACCAGGGAAAGTAGTCGCGTTCAAAGAAGGGAATCGCCGGCAGGCGTGGCACCTGCAGCTGTATCGACTTGGAGTGATATACCTCGGGCTGCACCCCCGCCATCAGGTCCACCGCCTCATTTACTCGTCCCAGCGCCTCACCACTGGTGCGGCCCAGCAGCTCGCCCAGGCGTTCACGCAAATGATCGCGGAGCTGGGTGGACTGGGTATCGACCAGCTCGCGGGCCTTGCGCAGTTGCTGCTGCAATGCCGGCGGCGCCTGCTCCATCGGCGGCGCGATACGCAGCGCATCACCATAGACCTTGGCTGCATGGCGAATGTGCCCCATCTGTTCCAGTACCGCGCCCTTGGAAATCAGCGCCAGGAAGTAATAGGGCTCGATGGCCAGCGCCGCATCCAGCGCCTGCACCGACGCCGGCAGGTCACCGAGGTTTCGATGCACCATGGCCCGATTGAGCTTGATGGATGCGTCACCTGGGTACTGCCTTTCGGCTTCATGAAGCTGGGCCAGGGCACCCTGGCCGTCACCGCGCTGCAGCGCGGCGATCGCATTGGAAATAAGTGCCTGCGGCACTGACTGGTTTGTGGACGACAAGATGTTCTCAGTAAAGAAGGTTGTAAATGCGTTCTACGGAATCGGTGGCGACCACCTCTCCGTCCTCAAGCCTGGGGCGGAAACGCATGGAACGCAAGTACTTGTAGCCTCGTATTACGGCGGACTGGTTATCTGTTCGGTCTGGCGCGAGGACTTCAATATCCTGCGCGACCCCAAGCCTGGAAACCGCAAAGCGGACATGCACATCAGTGCCGTTATACAGGCGCACCGGGATCCTGCCGGGCTGGAAAACACGGCCCGCCGGGAGTTCCCGCGGGTTGTCGAAGTTGGCCAGGCGCCAGTTCTCGGCATCCGGGTCACCCTCCACCACCCGCCAGGCGTTTTCGTAGAATTCGGCCGCCCGGACATAACCCCGGTGCCACTGGTACCAGTCGCCTCTCATAACCAGGACGTCCGCCAGCTCCTGGCGCGTGGTGCGAGGGTCGGCCGCAAGGATGTCGTGCATCTTCGAGATCGCGGCGAGGCCCCGGCGGAAATTATCATTGCGAAACCCGGCAAAGCGCAGCCGGGTGACGTCCGAGGCATCGGTGTTGTCGCGCTGCCGGATATCAGCTCTCGGGGGCTGGTACTCCTTTTCACCAGGATACACTGACAGCAGGTAGGCCGTACGCAGCTTGCCTTCCAGATAGGGCAGCTTCGCTCGACTCAGGTCTCCACGCTGCTCGTCGACACTGCCCAACATCTCTTCGTACAGGTCGAACAGCTCCACGATCCTGGGATATCGCAGGCGGTCAAATTGGCTTAGATAGGCCGAGCGATGCCAGTGCGCCAGCTGGTCGACCGCTTCCAACAGTTCCGGGGCGTCAGCAGCGTGATGCTGTTTGCGAATCCGGAACAGGTATCTCTGCTGGTCATCTGCAGAGACATAATCGCCTATGCGCACATAGGCTTCGATCATCTGCCCTACCATGCCCGCCTGTGAGGGCGTGTTCAGCCCTTCATTGACCCTCAGCAGGTGAACAGCCCGCCGGTAGGCGGCGATCGCATCCGGATACTGGCCGTCCAGGAACAGGGCGGCGCCCAGATCCTGCAGCACCGGTGCCAGTTCCGGTGAATAGGGGCCCGTTTCATTTTCACGCAGCCACAGCTGCTGCAGCAGGATCTCGGTGGGGGCAGAGGCATCGCTGGGAATGAAGCTGCCGGGCTCATAGCGGCGGCCCGGATCGTCGTTGCGGTAAATAGTGCCGCCATAGGTGGTCGCGGGGGAAGCGTCGTCTGTCAGCCTCGCGCTGGGAACGGACGTGGCTAAGGCAGGGACCGCACCTGCAACCAGGAGGAGTGCCAGTAGCAGGAAAATGCCCCCGGAGTGAGCCGCCAGGGATCTCGACGAAGCGCCCTTTGCGGGTGCCAGGCCCCTAAACACACTCAACATATAAGGCGTTCCTCCCTACCCGATACTCACCATTTGATACGCAGGCTCCGCAAATTTGTGCCAGCCCTCTACATGGTCAGTAACGGATATTATAGGTTCGCTCGATCGCCGCCGCCGTCACCACAACGCCGTCTTTCAACCGCGGCCTGAAGCGCATGTCACGCAGGTACTTGTAGCCCCGCGTCACCGCCGGCTGGTTGTCGGACCGGTCGGGCGAAAGGATTTCAATATCATGGGCCTCGCCGTGGCGTGTCACGGCAAACCGCGCCTGCACCTCGGCGCCATGATAAAGCCGCAGCGGCATACGACCCGGCTGGAATACCGTCTCGGAGGGCAGCTCCAGCGGGTTGGAGAAGGTGGCTGCCCGCCACTGCTCCGCATCCGGCTGCCCTTCTACGTGGTTCCAGGCTTCCCGATACAGGCGAATGGCCTGGGCGTAGCGCCGATGCCACTGGTACCAGTCCCCTTTCATTACTATCACATCGGCCATTTCCTGCCGCGTGGTATTGGGGTCGCTGGCGAGGATGCCGAGCATCTCGCGCAGCGAGGCGAGGCCGTGACGGTAATTATCGTTGCGAAAGCCGATAAATCGCAGCTTGGTCAGGTCTGGCAAGTCTGCATTCTGGCGCTGCTCCGCCTCTACCTGCAGTGGCTCTTCGCTTTCGCCCGGGTAGACGGACAACAGGTACTCGGTTTTCAGCTTACCCATCAGGTAGGGCAGCTTTTTCCTGCTGTTGTCGCCGTGAATCTCGCCAACCGCGTCTGCCATTTCGTCGTACAGGTCAAACAGGTCGACAATGCGCGGGTAGCGGTACTTGTCCAGCTGGCTCAGGTAGGCATTGCGGTGCCAGTCAGCGAGCTGCTCGACCGCCTCCAGCATCTCCGGGTCATCAGGCGCCAGGTGCTGCTTGCGAACACGGTGCAGATACAGCTGCTGGTCATCGGCGGCCACAAAGTCGCCCAGTTCAACGTAGGCCTCGACCAGCTGCTCCACCATTCCAGTCTGGGACAGGGTATTGAGTCCTTCATTCACGCGCAGCAGATGGATGGCGCGCCGGTATGAATCTATGGCGTCCTTATACTGGCCATCGGCGAACAGGGCAGCGCCCAGGCCTCGTAATTCCGGCACCAGCTCAGGGGAGTAGGCGCCCACCTGGTTCTCGGTTAGCCACAGCTGCTGCAGCAGCACCTCGGTGGGCGCCGTGACATCGAGCGGCATAAAGCGCTTGGACTGGTAGTGGCTGCGCGGGTCGTCATTGCGGTACATGGTGGACCCATAGGTGGTCGCGGGCGGAAACTCCGGCGATACCGAGTGTGTTGGGACGATCGGCGCCTGCGCCATGGCGAGATTCCCGCCCAGCGCCAACAGCAACGCACAGCAGCCACCACGGCCCATCACGCCGCGACGGCTCGGGGAGTTCGTGTTTCCGAACCTTCTCACCGATACGCCCATTTCCACCACAAACTAACCCTGAATTAGTACCGGAAATCGCTTCAGGGTTCAATGTCGGCGGGCCGGCCGACGCTTGTACAGGGCTCCCTGTCACGGCATCATGCAGGTTCAGGGCTATCCCGACGGGAAGCTTATGCGCAGACATCGACACAACGATAATAACGGTGCGCGATTCCTGACAGTACTGGTGCTGTCGGTAACGCTGTGTGCCTGCGTGGGCGGGCTGCCCCCTTCCGTGGAAATCCAGTACAGCCCGGAAGAACTGGTGCCGGAGCAGGCGCCCTTCTACACTCGCGGCGACCTCAGTCGCCTGCCCCCGGTCGACCCCCTGGCCCTGGACGAGGACATGCACGCCTTCCTCGCCGATATCCAGGCCCGCAGCGGCTCGGACCGTTCGGTGCTTAACAACATCTTGCGCGGACTGCTGGACGACGCGTCCATCGAGTACGACAACTTCAAGACCTATACCGCGCAGGAGGCCTTTCACGCCCGCAAGGGCAACTGCCTGGCCTTCACCAACCTGTTTGTTGCGCTGGCCCGGGAGGCAGGGCTCACCGTGCACTACCAGGAGGTGGATATCCCCCATAACTGGGAGCGACGCGGCGAAACCTGGGTCTACAACCGCCATATCAGCGCCTTTGTCGACCTCCAGGGTCAGGGTGAATTCTTTGTCGACTTCAACCTCAACCCGACTCAGGTCGAGGTTTACGATACCAAACGCATCAGCGACCGCGCCGCCCTGTCCCAGTATCACAACAACATGGGCGTCTACTGGATCATGGGCGAGCGCTACGACCTCGCCTACCTGCACCTGCGCGAGGCGATCACCCTGGCTGACCAGGAGCCCTGGTTCTGGACCAACCTCGGTGTGCTCTACAGCCGGGTGCGGGACGACCGCCGCGCCGAGGCCGCCTGGCTGCACGCGGTAGACCTCGGCAATGACCATGCCGCCGAGAGTAACCTGGCTCGCTATTACCGCGGCGCAGGCGAGGATGAACTGGCCGATGTGTTCCAGCAGCGCGTGCGGCGCTACCGTCTGAAAAACCCCTACTACCGCTATGAGCTGGCCGAGACCGCCTATTACGAGGGCGACTACGACACAGCCATCTCCGAACTCAAGGCCGCCATCCGCATTATCGACGACGAGGAAGCGTTCTACCGGCTGCTGGGCCTTGCCTATGTGCAGGTGGGCGACCGCAACCGGGCCGGCGACGCCTTTGCCGAGGCCGAATCGATCACCGAAAACCAGCAGGCTCGCCAGGTCTACGGCGAGAAACAGAAGATCCTGCGGCAGAGCGTCGCCACCCGCCAGCCCCGCGAATAGCGGTGAAATCGCCTCCAGATTAACGTTCACATTTGGTGAACGATCAACACGAAATAATCAATTTCACAGATGGATGGCCGAGCGGTAACTTAGCTCCAATTCTTATTGGAGCGACCCGCATGTCACAGCTTTGCCACGACACGCCCGACGGCCAGAACACTCATCTCAAGCTGGTGTCTGCCCCTGCGCAGAAGCCCTTCAAGGTGGTCAGCCACGGCATCGCCCGCGCCTACCCCAACCGGCTGGTGAGCCTGTTGCGGGCGGCGGGCGCCGGCCTGACGCTGGAGCGCGCCGGTGAGGGTTCCTTCAAGAGTCGCGGCCGGCACGGCTTTGAACTGCCGACCCGCGCCTTTCCGGAACTGCAGGCCCTGGCCCAATCCGGTTTCTGCCTGTACCCGGTGGGCGGCCTGCCCGGTGTTATCAAGGGCCTCGCTCCTGAACTGAATACCCTGATCATCGGCCTGCCCGAAGAGACCGATGGGGCCATGTGCAAGGCACTGGGCCTGATGCTGCGTCGCGTGTTGCCGGAAAATCCGCAGGTCGTGGCGGTCGATCACCTGCTGGCCTATCGCGGCCTGCAGACCGAACTGCCGGACGCCGACATTCGCCTGCTGGATGCGGCAGAGGTTATGGCAGAAATGGTGCAGTCCAGTGCCCGGGTACCGGTACTGGTAGTACCCAGCGAACTGGCGCCGCTGTTCGCCTCGGCGGCGATTGGCCTCAATGGCAGCCAGGCACTGGCCTGCAAGATCGAAGCCGGCCGCAACCGCCTGTGGTTCACCCATGAGACTACCCACGCGACGCCAGTCGAGCCCGCAGCCATGGTACTGGCACTGGGCTGGCTGCTGGTTGCCCTCGGCAAGCCCGGCGTTGCCGGCTGCCTGCACAACGCGGTACTCAAGACCCTGGAAGACGGCGTGCACACCGACGCCCTGAGCCTGTTGAATCCCTACGCGACCCAGGTCGGCGACACAGCCATGCTGGACGCCATCACTGGCCGCCTCGGCCAGAAACCCGCCCGCTTGCCGGCGGTAGACTACGGCACCGCGCGCTCACGCATCCCCGGCCGCGCCAACCTCACCTGCGTTAGCTGATACCTCAAATGTCCCGGCCTTGGCATCACTGCGCCAAGGCCGGAGCCTCACCTTATGCTACTGATGCCGCGCGCGCAGCGCGCGCTCCGTTCACCCAATCCCCAGAAAGATAGGTTGCTTGGATCGGATTCGTCATCCCCGCAAAAGCGGGGATCCAGTTGCGTCTACGTATTGGCGGGCTGGATTCCCCTCCGCGGGCCGCCGCCTTCGCAGGAATGACAAAGCCAAAGACCGTCCTACGCCGGCTCTGCAAGACAGAATATCGCTGTGCAGGAGGGTGTGAGCTGGGTATCTACCCTCCACGGACCGTCGCCGGCCAGGACGGCCGGCGCCGAGCGAGCCATGGACGGCATGCTTTTAGCGTGTCCGGGGAGGGTAGATACCCAGTTCGCGCCCGCCTACGGAGCTATTCACAAAGGTTGCGACGAACAAGAATACGCCCCGCAGTGCGGAGCGTTGAACTTATGACTATGGGAGTCTGGACAGGTGGGCTATGAGACCCGGGCGTCAGCGAAGGCATCGACCCAGAGGTTGCGGGCGTCGCTGACCTGTTCGTCGGTGACGTCGCCGATGTTACCGGCGACAAAATCGACGCCGTCCACCAGCCACCAGGCCAGCTGGTTGGTAGACAGGTCGTAGATGCGCTCGCGGCCGGCGGCCTGCTCCACCACCAGTCGGTGAGTGCGCAGCAGGGCCAGGTGCTGGGAAACGCGGGTCTGGGGCAGGTCGAGCTTGTCGGCGATATTGCTGACACTGTGCTCGCCGCGACTGGCCAGGAACTGGATGATCAGGATCCGGTCAGGGTGCGACAGCACCTTCAGCAGGGCACTGAGTTCGCGGGCGACAATCTTGCGGTTGGGCATATCAGGCGGCCTCGCTTTGCCTGGCTTTCGCCTCGCTGTCTTCCAGCACCGGCACCCAGTCGGCGCTGTCGACGCGGCGCCAGAGTACGCCTTCGTCGTCCAGCGCGTGCATCTGGATCCAGCCGTTGTTGACCAGGTCTGCCAGGCCGCCATGCTGGTAGATGACGTAATCGATGGCCTCAACCGGGGCCGCGATCACTGCCATCAGGCGCAGCGGTTCGTGCAGGAACGACTCGCCATCGTGCAGGGACTGCATGGGCAGGCCGGTGCGCAGGTCGCCGTCCACCCCTTCCAGTACGCCAATGCCGCTGACCACGTTGTGCAGGGTCTTGTCGCCACTGCCAAAGTGCAGGTTGTCGACGGTGGAGCCGTAGTACTGCATGGTGATCCAGCTCGCCACCACCAGCGGCGCGGTGAGAATCGTCTCCAGCACCGCGTGTTCGCTGTCGCGCTGGTGCTCGTACTCATGCAGGAAGCTGCGGCCGTCGAGGTCGATGCCCCGGGTTTTGTCGCGGGGTGCCGCGATAAATGCCCGGCAGCCTGCCAGGCCCCACTCGGGACGCACCTGGGACCAGTCGGACCCGCGTAGCAGCAGGGCGTCACCGGAGATCTCGCTGAGTGATGCGGCGCGCTCGCTGCGCGTTGCCCGACCCGCCAGTTCAGCCTGGGTGCGGAAGCCGTCAAGCTCGGCACAGGGCAGCAGCAGGTCCTCGTCCAGCAGGATCATGTCGTCGGTAGTGGTGTCGTGCAGGGCCGCCACAAACTGGGTGTCGGCGGGAATCTCGATTCCGCGTTCGATCAGCCCGGCACGGACAAAGTTGTCGTTGAGAATCTGCGCGGCGATGCGGGAATTGGCATCACCGGCGTGGCCGCCGCAGGCCCCGCAATCCAGTGCGGAGGCGTAGGGATTGTTCTCGGTGGAAGCACCGTGTCCCGCCAGCACCACCAGCCGTGCGAAGCGGCTGGTCAGCGACATGCCACGCAGCAGGCCTTCGGCGAGGTCGATCTTCTCCGGCAGCGTGGCCCTGAGCTCGGGGATTGCGGTTTCGCGGCGCCCCTCGGTCCAACCGAGGCTGGCCTTGAGCAGCTTCCAGGCATAACCGAGGCCCAGTGCTTCGACATAGCTGAAACCGGCGACACCGGCGCGCTGGAAACGCGCCCAGCGGCTATTAACAAACTGCCTGGTTTCGCTATGGCCGTGGTCGTGGTCATGGGCACAAGCGGAATGGCCGGGCTCAAGCAGTACCGGGCAGCGGGCGCTGTCGCCATCGGTGCTGGATTCCAGCGCGACGGCCAGGCCAAAGAAGCCGGCAAAGCCAATGGTTTCGATCTTCAGCTCGGGGCTACGCTCGAGCTGGCGACGATAGCGCTCGGAGCGCACATCGATACAGAACGCCGCCTGGACGTCGGGCCGGGAT
>JAAUXY010086711.1_pt1 | contig 10115 bp, 12 predicted proteins | sample 7278121 | NCBI WGS metagenome assembly JAAUXY01 (sample SAMN14350117, study PRJNA611818) | marine sediment metagenome | isolation source: surface marine sediment (1.8m) | place: French Polynesia: Moorea | collected 2018-08
CCTGGCCATGGAAAAAGCCCACGCCCAGGGGTATGCTTCGGTGATTTTTCTGGATGCCAAAGAAAAAGCGTATATCGATGAATGCGGCCCGGCCAATTTTTTTGCCATCAAAGACAATACCTATATTACACCGCAATCGAGTTCGATTCTGCCTTCCATAACGAACTTAAGTTTAATGGATCTGGCAAGAGATATGGGCTTAGAAGTTGAGCATCGTCCAATTCGGGTTGAAGAACTGGCCTCCTTTGACGAGGTCGGCGCGTGTGGAATCGGGGCCATTATTACGGCGATCAAGAAAATCGTCGACAACCAATCCGACAGGGTTTACGAATACTGCCGTGAAGGCAAAGTGGGGCCCATAACGAGCAAACTCTACACCCGTCTGCTTGATATCCAATACGGAGCATCGAAGGATATGTTTGGCTGGGTTGAAATCATCAGCGAGTAAGACCGGTGTACTCCGGTTAACCGATGGAGTCGGTCAATCGGTGAGCGATGGAGCCGGTCAATCGTTGAGCGGTGGAGCCGGTGAAAAGGAGATCTGTATGGGTGCAGAGACGCTCTCAAAGGTAATGCGATACCGCTGGCTAATTTTCTGGATCCTGGCCTTCGGATATGTCATGGTTTATTTCCACCGGCTGTGTCCGGCGGTGGTAGCCGAGGATATGCGACGCGATCTGGCAGCCGGCGGAGGCCTGCTGGGACTCCTGGGCTCAGCATACTTTTACCCCTATGCGTTGATGCAGCTTCCTGCCGGGCTGCTTTCGGATTCATGGGGCCCGCGCAAAACCATCACTCTGTTTTTCGGCGTTGCCTTTGTCGGTTCCGTGGTCCTGGGCATGGCGCCCAATGTTTATGTGGCCATTTTAGGCCGTACCATCGTCGGCATTGGCATCGCCATGCTTTTTGTTCCGACCCTAAAGGTTCTGGCAGAATGGTTCCGGGCCAAAGAATTTGCCACCATGACCGGAATCCTGATGGCCATGGGCGGGATCGGGTCTTACACTGCCGCCGCACCGCTGGCCTACATCAGCAACTGGATCGGGTGGCGCCAGTCCTTTGTGCTCGTCGGTGTTCTAACTTTGCTGTTAGGTGCCCTGGTCTGGGCATTTGTTCGTGACCGGCCCGCGGATCTGGGCTGGCCTTCGCCTTCGGATCCTTCAGAACCGGGGGAAGAATCCATGGGCCTTATGCAGGGCGTCAAAAGAGTTCTCTCCAATCCGCGTTTCTGGCCCCTTTCGAGCTGGTTCTTTTTTACCTGCGCTATCTTTTTCTCTTTTATCGGCCTGTGGGGAGGTCCGTTTTTAATGCAGATATACGGGCTCACCAAAGCAGATGCAGGCCATATTCTTTCCATGGCAGCCATCGGCATGATCGTCGGCAGTCCCTGTTTGAGCTTTCTTTCCAATAATCTGTTCAGAGCCCGCAAACCGGTTCTTATCATAGCCAGTGTCTGCATGTGCATCATCACAGGTTTGCTGTATTTATTTATCACCGGCATACCAATTTTCGGACTTTATCTGATCTGTCTGGGAATCGGATTGTTTTCCGGAGCCATCGTCACCATTGGGTTTACCACCAACAAGGAGCTCTTTCCCATCGCCATTGCAGGTACGGCCACAGGGTTGATCAATTTCAGCCCTTTTTTCGGCGGCGCCGTTTTTCAAGTCATTTTGGGAGCCGTCCTGGACAGCCAGGGATTAACCGCGACAGGTGGATTTGCACTTCAAGGATTCAAATATTCCTTCTTGGTACTCTTTCTGTGCGGGGTGGTCGCATTGATCTCAAGCTTTTTCATAAAAGAAACTTTGCGCTCTGTGAAAGAAGCCTGAAAATTGCAGATAGGCCCATCATTGGATTTAATAAATCGATCGATTGTAAAACTTTGAACAGTAAAAACATTCGGTTATTGATTAAAATGAATATAATAGATGCTCGGATCGGAGGGACAATTAATGCTCAAACTGTTAGGCATCAGCGGAAGTCGCGTAAAAGATGGAAACACGATTGCATTGCTTGATGAATCATTAGATTACGCCCGTGCGCACCACGGTGTCGAGGCCGAAAGCGTATCTTTAGCCGGCAAGAGAATCGCAGCCTGCAATCACTGCAACTGGTGCATTCGCGATCAAAGCGAAGATAAATACTGTATCCAGGACGATGACATGAGCGCCATTTACCCCAGGCTGTTGAAGGCCGACGGCATTATTCTGGCAACACCGGCTCATTTCGGAAGGCTGTCCGGCATCATGGCTGATTTTATTGACCGTACCCGCGCCTTTATGCATGCCAACATCTATAAGCTCAGCCTGCGCAACAAGATCGGCGGCGCCATGGCCCTGGCTTATTTCAGGGGCGGCGGTATCGAAACAACCCTGTCGAGCCTGAATCTCTTTTTTCATGTTCATCATATGATCATGGCAAGCTCGGGACTGTACCAGCTCGGTGCCGGGGCTTTTACCAGTCCGGACGGGAAGGGACAGTTTGCCAAAGAACCCCGTCATATCGTTCTGGAAGATAGCGTCGGCGTCATGTCCGCAAAAAGGCTGATCGACCGGGTGGTGGAACTTGCCCGCATCGTCAACGCCGGGCAGGAAGCACTCAAGGTCTCGTAGTCAGCACTCACCATTTTTTCTCACTTTCAATATTTTTAACACGCCCGCCAAAAAACGTAATGATATAAAAATGGCTCCGGCTGAAATCATAGGTCCAACTTTCTACTAAAAATTCTATTATATCTTCACTCTCCGGTCGCTTTGAATATCCTATGACTTCAGCTAAATTGGGCTCACCGCAGTGATAAAGTATTCTAGATTTGCTGTCTCCGATGGAAATCAAACTATTTCCACAGCGTAAGCTGGTATCTTTGGAAACCGCTGCTATTGGAAAGGCAACCATCACAAGGACCAGCCAGATTGGCAGGCTTTTCCTGAGCATCATATCCCTCCATATTTTGACCTGTTTGAAATGATAGACGAAGTTGGAGAGTAATAAGTTTACAGAAAAAGATCGGCAAAGGGCTGTAATTCGGATGCATAGTTAATGGGCCGGATTTTGATGTTCGGCAGTTCTAAGTCCGAATTGGCTGTTATTGGATGGGCTGGATGGGGATGACAGCTTCATCACGAAAGCACACTATCTCATGTGTCCGGATAGAAAATCATCGACCACCCGATTATATTTTTCCGGGGCTTCGAAATGCGAATAGTGACCCACTTCCGGCAAAACGCATAATTCCGCACCCGGAATAAGCCGGGCGACTTCTTGCATGAGCTCCAGCGGAAGGACTGTATCCCTGTCACCGGCTACAACCAGGGTCGGTATCGAAAAGCCTTTCAGTTTTTCGGGGTCGAAAAATAACTCCCAAAATTTCATTCGCTCCGGTGCTCCTACAAGCTCTTCATAAGAAAATGAGACATTAATCGTCTGCAACTGCTGATACAAAAACCGAAGGCTATGGTCAGGACTCGTAAATGCTGAATTTCTCTCCCAGGGCAGTACGGTTTTCTGCTGCAGATTTTTCTCTTCTTTTCTCAGGTTTTGTAGAACCTCGGCCACTGTGTTCAATATGTTGGGTGTAGTCAAACCTGCAGGTGTATGCCCCAGCACCAGACATTTAACGCTGTCCGGGTATTTCAACGCAAATGTTAATGCATACAAACCTCCCATGGATTGGCACACCAGCGCGGCTTGCGGCAATCCGGCGTGATCCATGATAGCATTTAGATCTTCAACCAGATGGGATGAAGCGAGTGAATCCAGATCGTCACATCTGGATCTCCCAAATCCACGATGATCGAATATCAGCACTTTGTATTTTGAGGCAAAATACGGGACCTGTTGCCACCAGCTCAGGGCATTGGTGTCTCCCCCGTGGGAAAAAATAAGTGCCGGGGCATCAGCTTCTCCATATACTTCGTAATAAAGCTCGGCACGTGCATGCCGGACAACTGCCATATTTTCCCCTTAAGTCTTCAGCCTCATTTGAAGGCAGCTTTTATTCCGCTTTTTTTACTTCTATGACTGCATCCTTCGGCAAGGCCAGCCCGGAGGCTACCTCAATCGCTTTGATAATACCGGAGGGCACCGGACAGGCTGCATGATGGCAGTGCCTGGCTGCCAGTCGCAACGTTTTGGGGCCGTCTCCCCGGAAAGAAATTTCTTCAAAAGGGTTTACCTCTATCAGGTCACCGGCCAGTTTTTGGATGCCATCACAGCGGGTATTGAACTCCAGCTTAACAGTTCCCGCCTGATCATCTGAAGTTGCCCGGACTTCGGTGAGCATCCCACAAATGCCGGACATGACTTTTACGATTCCTTTCATGGTAGCTTTTCGCACCTCCGGAAACTAAAGATTAGATTGGAAATATTAACATTTCTGATGATTAGAATAGCATAGGGCGAATAAATGGAAGGTGTCAACGGAAAAAACGGAAAAAGCACCATGAAGATACAGAGGTGAACGGGCGAGGAAGGCGGGCCGGAGATTAAGATCAATTTTTTAAAAGACGCAGGTTAGCTGCCGCCTTCCCTGCGCCTGATGATAAATTCAATCCGGTGATTAAAATTCAATAAAAACATATTCACTATCGATTTGACGATAGCGGTTTACAGCCCGCCTTTTTCAAAGCTCCAGTTACCCGGTGTTACCGTGATCTGGGTAATGCCTTCTTTAATATCCATCAACATTTCATGGATGGATTCATCGCTATCTCTCCAGATGACATAGTACTTGCCGTTGACATATCGGTTGGTGAGATCCCTGCTTTGCAAGGCACCCAGTTCACCGGCGGCCATATTTGCCGGGTGCATCGACTCAAACGGATGATCCAGCCAGTAGAAAATATAGACCATCTTTTGACTCGAGGTATTTTCAAACTTTATACCAAAGTTCGCGGAGACCAGGGTCGGCATCAGAAGAATCACAAGAATAATAAGAAGTTTTTTCATGATCAATTTCCTTTAACGCTTATTTAGCGCAACTTAGAGCAGTTCCTGTCATTTTATCTGTTCTAAGATATATATCGGCATTATCGGGGGATAACTTTAAGAATTATTAATTTTTTCGGGGATTTTTGGATTAGGCCGGTGGGATGGAACCGATCTCAAAATTGGGGGTTTTTGTTACGCACTGAAAGCAGAATTTCAGGTTGTGCTCTAATAAATGCCAATTCGAACAGGCAAAACGGGGGTTGGCTCTAAAGCGGAGAATCCGCCCGAAGCGGATCAAAAAATAGGTCACGGCTGCCCGTGTTAATCAGCATGCAGGCCAAAACCACTCCCAAATTCAGTTTCATCAATTCAATCAATTTGAAGCAGATCATCTTAAGGGCTTGTGGGAGAGGCTTTTGCTTGCATCTCGTTTGACAGGGTAGCCGTGATACTGTGATTCTATTCGGGGCAACTCGATGTTCAAGGCGCTTTTTCGAGATAAATCTTCATAAGGATCTTGCCCCAGCCGCCCTTATCCAGGCCTACATCCGGGCATTGAACGATATTATAGCGTTCAAGCTCAGGATCCGCCTTGTTGATCAAGCGCTCGGTGATGGCCTGCAGGGCTTTGTTCAGTTCAGCCAGAGCGGAGATGCACATTCCTTTGGGACATTCATCTTCAATCAGCTGACCGCCGGGTGTAAAGACAAACCGGTCTCCCACCTTGTGCTTGGCATGACAGCCGTGGGATTCAATCACCTCGGCCACTACCCGGCACTTTACAAACTCCGGGGTCTGGGTAACCATTTTTACCTTGATGGGATCGGATTTAAATATTTCCATCTCCTCATCGGTATATTCCATGTGGGCTTGAAAGAGTTTCCAGATTTCTTCGACTTCCATGGTGATCTCCTTTCCAGTTGAAGTTAATATTCATTTTTGCCTGCATCTATGCGGATATTTTTCGTCTGAGAATCATGCCCGGTGCTTCTGCAGGCCGTTCGACAAATCCTCTTTTACGATAAAAAGACACTTTCCCCCTGGCGGAAAAAAGCTGGATATCCCGCAATCCAGAATCGTTGCACTTTTGAACCAGCTTATCGAGAATGGCTGTACCAATGCCCCTGCCCTGGTGTGATGGCTTTACAATCATATCGTAGATCATGGCGTAAAGGACTCCGTCGGAAACCAGGCGCCCGACTCCGACAAGTTCACTGCCCTGATAAGCCGCCACGACATACCAGCTATTGTCCAGTGCCTGGCGAAGGTCTTCCGAATCCGCTTTGTACATGGAATTCCAACCGGTGCTTTCAAAAAGCTTCAGGAATTGCCGGGCATCCGGATTGGTTTCTTTATATTCGATATCTGACATTGATTACCTCAATAACGGTCAAAGGACAGCTATCGATCACTTTAAATAAATTTCGACCCTTTCTTTTCCTTTACCGATATTTTTGCGTTTCAATGCAATTTCACCGACCTCACCCGTGCGCTTTAAGTGGGTTCCGCCGCAGCCGACCTTTGCAAACCCATCGACCTGCCAGTATCTTCTCTCGGCCTCCTGGTCGCTAAACTCACTTATTATTTTTGAATCGGCATCGATGATCATTTGCGCCTGTTTTTTGATTTGCGGCAGAATTCCGGAAATACTCTGCGGCCACGCAAAGTCAATGCGTGCCTTTTCAGCAGAGATATGCGCCCCGATCTTGGTTGACCCTTCTAAATTTCGCGCTATCAGCTCGAGCACAATCTCCGCCGCAAAGTGCAGACGCATAATGTTATAGCGACGGTCCCAGTCAATTTCGACGGTGACCCGGTCACCAGCAGCTATATCATGATTTTCAGGCAGGATGTAATAAATTTCTTTGCCGCTTTTGCGCGCTTCGATAACAGGCAAGCCGCCGATCGATCCGGCGTCGCTTTCCTGACCGCCGGCAAATGCAAAAAAAATCGTTTCATTCAAAGTTAGGCCGGCAGCAGACACAGACGTCACTTCTGTTTCAAGGTGCGTCTGATAGGGATCATTCCAAAATAGTTTCTGGGTCATTGAGATTAGCTCTTATCATCACGTGAGATAATTTTATGACGATCCCTGAGCCACGAAAGTGCCTGGGTGGCCAATTCCAGAGTTGGATAGATCATGATCCTGTTATTGGATTCAAATTGCTTTTGCACCTCAGGGATATTGGGCCCGTATATCCAGCCGATGACGGGTTTATCTGCCGGCGCTGCGGCAACCACCTCGTTGAGGGCCCTGGAGACGTTCAGAAAGGAAAACTCCGGCAGGGGGGCTATGGCGACACACATAACTCCGTCCACTGCGGGATCATTTAAGACCGCTTCAAGGGCCACCGAATAGGCTTTGTCCGCGCCATGCACCATAACCGCCGGCCAGATATCCAGGGGATTTGAAAGCGGCATCCAGCCCGGTGAAAGTGCAGCCACCCGTTCTATGACCGTATCACTCAGATCCGCCAGTTGAAAGCCATGCTTGTCCAGACCATCGCTGATCATAATACCGGCACCGCCGGAGTAAGTGATAACGGCAATGCGGCTGCCTTTCAGGGGCGGAAGGTTCAACAGGGTTTTAACGGCATAGGGCATCTGGCCGCCCTCTTCCAGAAAAGTGACACCGGCTTGTTTAAAAGCCGCCCGCAGCAGTTGATAATTGCCGGCCATGCTGCCGGTATGAGACATAGCGGCTTTGGCCCCGGTTGCGCTGCTGCCGGTTTTATGGACAACAATCGGTTTTTCTTTGACCACCCTGGCAGCCAGGGGCAGAAAATCCCTGCCCTGGTTGAGACCCTCCATGTGGATGGCAATCACATCTATATCAGGATCATCTGCATAATAGTTCAAGGCATCATAAAAACCGATATCGCAGGCATTGCCCAGATCCACGCCCTTTCCGATCATGCCGCTGAATTTGGTGGGCCCGACAAAATGAATCCCGGACTGGCAGATCAGCCCTACCCCGACGCGTTGCCGGGTTACGGGCATAAACGAGGTGGTAAAACCGGAAAAGCTATTGATGACGCCAAGGGTATTGGGGCCCAGAATTCGAATCCCATTTTGCGCGGCCAGATCTACTATCTGCTGCTGCATTTGTTTGCCGAGCTCGTCGGCATCGTTAAACCCCTGGTTGACCACGATGGCTGCTCTGATGCCTGCGGCTGCACAGTCCTGCAAAATATCCAGTGTCGTCTTACGCGGGGAAGTGATGACGGCCAGATCGATATTCTTTTTTATGTCGCTTACGCTGGAATACGCCTTTTTACCGAGAATCTCACCGGCGTTGGGGTTCACCGGATAAATATCACCGGTAAATCCGAAGTCGGCCATGATCTCCATCAAATTAAACGAACCCGGTCCACTTCGGCGACTGATTCCAATCAACGCTACACTCTGGGGATCCATAAAAGAATGCATGCTATATCCTCTTGTCAGATCAAACTATTGGGGAGCATTTGCCAAATCAGGAAGACTAAATATATTTACTTTATGAAATGAATGGCGGCATTAATCAAGACAAAACTCCATGGAGGTGAGCATGAACATCTACGACCATAAATATATGCGCTTTATTTTAAAAGAGGACAGGATTGATTTTATCTGGAAAGCGGAAACTGATGACATGGATGACCACGGCTTTCAGTATGCTATCTTACGATATGCATCATACGTGATGGAATACGGTACTAAAAAGGTCCTCATCGATCTCACTGATTTCAAATTCAGCCCCACTGAAGCATCCGGACAATTCCATTCGGATTATGTGACCAGGATCTACAATATGATGGGAGTTACCCGCAAAGTTTTCGTGGCACCTTTCATGGATAATCAAGTTATCGGAAAAGAACCCGGGACTGACTACGACAACGCCTTTATGAAATCATATGATGAATCGGTTCAGTGGTTGAATGCGTAAATCATAGGTCTCAGGTCTCAGTGCTCAGGTCTCAGGATCTGGCCGATTTTGTTTGAAGTTTCTACTTCAAGTATGCAAAAGCACAAAAATTGGCAGTTGCTACGGAACAACGGCAACATATTGCTGAGACCTGAGCACTGAGACCTGAGACCTTATTTGCCTTACATTGAATGCCATGAACAAAACCATGCTTCTATGATTTATGGAAAATTTGTGTTAGGTTTTCTATAATCTCAAAGCTAGGAGCGAGGCGGATGAAATCACGAGATTCCGGTAAACGTGTCCTGATAGCGGCTCAGTGCAATGACCACAGTGCACGCCTGGCGGGTGTACCGGCCAGACGTTTCTTCACGGATGCGGAGACCTTTGCGCACACACAGCTTCTCACCACGGCATATTACGGATTGGATGCCCCCAACAATCTCTGGGATGTCTATAATATCGAGGCCGAAGCAATGGGTCAAAAAATCGTTTACCCGGCCGACGGCATCCCTGACGCAGACCGCACCGACCCTCTGATCAAGTCACCCGCTGATCTGGATAAAATTAAGATACCTGATCCCGAGCAATCGGGACGAATGCCCTGGGTTCATCGGATCAACCAGCTCTATCTGGAGCGAACCGGCAGGCCGGCCCGGGCATATTTTTGTGCACCCTTCAGCCTGGCCGTAAACATCAGGGGTTACGAAAATCTGATGATCGACATGGCGCTAAGACCGGATTTTGCCCATGAGCTGTTTACTTTTCTGTGTGATGAAGTTCTCATGCCTTACATCGAGGCCATGCGCGCTGCAGTAGACAGCCCCACTCTGCTGGCGGACGGCAACGATGCCTGGGCATCACCACCCATGATCACGCTGGACATGATGGACGAATATGTGGTCGCATATACCGAGCGTTTACGCAGCAAACTGGGCGATAAGGTCGTTACCCGGGGCAACTGGGGCGATGCTGAAAGTCGAGACCCGGAACGATTCATGGCGCAGTAGCTAAAATGCAGCCCGCGGGTTTTGAGCACCCTGGATCCGGATTTATACAACGTCGGCCCCCAACGGGTGAAAGCATTTGCGAAAGACCGCAATGTTTATATCACTGCCGGTATAGATGCTACCCTGCTGTGTGAGGGACCTGCAGAAGCCATTGTCGAGCGCGTCAAGCAATATATTGATGTACTGGGAAGAGAAGGGAATTTTGCCATTTACCTGAATCAGATCCCGGCTGAAACGCCTGCCGAACATATTCATGCAGCCGTGGC
>JAAUXY010045223.1_pt1 | contig 10113 bp, 9 predicted proteins | sample 7278121 | NCBI WGS metagenome assembly JAAUXY01 (sample SAMN14350117, study PRJNA611818) | marine sediment metagenome | isolation source: surface marine sediment (1.8m) | place: French Polynesia: Moorea | collected 2018-08
AACGTTACCGTGGTCGCCGCGCATCGAATGGTGACCCCTGGCGCCCGCGTTGCTGGCCGCCCTCTCTGCGAAGGCGGTGCGCATGTCGTTAGAGGGAACCTGGATTCAGGTGGCAAGCTCTCAGTTCATTCGAGGGAGGACTAGGATACGCCATGCCTAGCCATGAGAGGTCTGTTCGCTTTGTCGTCGAAATCGAAGGTCGCGGAGTCGGCGTCTTGGTCGCACAGCGATCGGGCTACAAGTATTTCGCGGCGGACCAGAGTACCGCGCGGCTTGACGGCCGAAACTTCGCCTCGCCTTCACAAGCCCAAAACGCTGTCTCGGCGCTCCACGACTCCTCCGCCGCGGCGCCAAGGAGAGGCGGCCGCCACAACTGAGCGGAGCGGATCGCTCCGCAGAGGCATTTGCGGGTTGTGACTTCAGTCAGACTCCGACCTTGCTATGTGCCACGATGGGAGGTTGCTGTCTCAATGTCTTGAAGGTGCCGAAGGAACGTGTCGATGTCGCTCTCGTCGTTATAAAAGTGCAAAGAAATACGTATGCATCCGTCGACATGCGACACGAATACGCCGCGGCGCATCAACTCAGCGGCGACCACCTCCGCATTGGAAACTCGCGCCAGTGTGATCCCCGACCTTTCATCTGGATCAGTTGGCGAAGCGATTGCGTAGCCTGCCGCTGCGAGGCCCTGGTGTAATGACTGCGTCAAGTCGTCGATGCGCGCGGCGATCGTGTCAACGCCGATCTCTTGAACAAGCCGGACTCCAGCGTCGAGGGCGAACACGCCTGGGAATGGCGGGTGGCCTACCTCAAGCGCCCGACCCTCGTGAACGATATCGAGCCGGTCGTAAACCATCTCATAGGGCACGCGGGCACTTCGCCATCCGACGACCGGGAGGTCCACCGACGCCAGAAGATCTTCGCTAACATAGAGCGCTGCGATGCCATAGCCAGCTGTCGTCCATTTGTAGCCGCTGAATAGAAGGACGTCGATGCCGAGGCGCTTCACGTCGATCGGATAAGCCCCCACCGATTGGGTCGCATCCACAATGAGATGAAAGCTGTTGGAGTCACACATGGATTGGAGCTTGCCCAGATTGTACCGATACCCGGTGTGGTATTGGACGTGGCTGGCGACAAAGGCGATCGTTTGCGGATTCAATTCCCGTTTCGCCTTCGACAAGTCCACAACGCCGTTTTGCGACAGCGGCAGGAAGTCGATTTCCGCACCTTGTCTAAGCCATGGCAGCGTCGCCGAGGGAAACTCCTTCTTGGCGGCGATGATCCTAGCGCCCGGATTGCCCAGCATCAGCGCCACCAGGTTCATCCCAAGCGATGCTGTCGGCACGAAAGCGATTTCTTGCGGACTGGCGTTCAGCAGAGCCGCCAATCTTTGGCGGCTCACCTCGGTCCGCTCAATCCACCTATCCCAGTGGGTATCGCCCCCTTCGACCATCTCATCGAAGTAGCGTTTGCCCGCCTCTGCCGCATCGACGGACATGGCACACCCGCCCGCGGTGTTGAGATAGGTGTACCGCTCAAGTGCCGGAAAGCGTTTGCGATATGCGCTCCAATCCGCGGTCAAGGAATTACCTCTTGTGGTCGACCGAGTCGGAGACATTCGCCCGCTGGGAAAGCCAGGGAAAACTCGTCCTCCACGGACTCCATGAAAAGATAATCAGATGAGCAATGAACTTGAACAAAAAATCGCCGCCGAACTTCGCGCCGCCGAAGCAAGCGCAGTACCAATCGAGCCGTTTGCGGCGAGGCTTGGCGAACACGACATTGCTCGCGCATACCGTGTGCAGCACATCAACTCCGACTTCGCGATCTCCGCCGGGCGGGTTTTCTGTGGCCGCAAGATCGGCCTCACGGCAGACGCCGTCCAAGAGCAACTGGGTGTCGACGAGCCGGATTACGGCGCTCTCTTCGCCGATATGCGCATCTCGTCGGGCGGATCCGTCGACGCGTCCAAGCTGATCGCGCCACGAATCGAGGCAGAGATCGCTCTCGTTCTTGAGACAGAAGTTACGCGAAAATATCTGCCCTTAGACGAACTGGCAGCATGTATCGCCTATGTTACCCCCGCAATGGAAATCGTCGACAGCCGTCTCAAGGATTGGCGGATCGGGATCGTTGACACGATTGCCGACAACGGCGCGTCGGCAAGGTTTGTTCTTGGCGAGGACCGATATTCACTCGATGAGCAAGCCCTCGCGCGATGCGAGATGAAGATGTTCAGAAACGGCGAGCTTGTATCGTCCGGTAGCGGAGCTGCCAGTTTGGGCAGCCCGTTGAATGCCCTGTCATGGCTCTGTGATATTCTGATCGATCACGAGAAGCCAATGCAGTCCGGGGATTTGGTGCTCACCGGTGCCTTGGGTCCGGTCGTTCCCATGATGGCGGGCGACAGGTTCGAAGCCGATTTTAGCCTGCTTTCGAGCGTGTCGGTGAGCGTCCGGTAACCGATGTCCACCTCCCATCTCCTGCAACTTGGAGATGTCCCAAAGGGGCTCAACCCAGCCATAGCAATCCTCGTCGCCAATAACTTCTCCTAGAGCACGATGATAAGAGGTCGATTTGACCTCTTATCATCGTGCTCTAGGCGGACCCACCCCCTTCCATCGCTTCACAAAAAATCATACTGCGGGAAGGGAAGGGGGCTGGCTTCAATCCGACGCGGTCGTCCATGGCGTGGTCGCGAAAGGTGGCATTCGGACCATAATTCGATCGCCCAACTACAGCTATCGATCGGGTCCTTGATGGACAGGAACGCAAGAGAAGTTAAGTGCGGCTTCTGGTCTCAGATCACGGCGCGATGCAGAACCAATCCACCCTTCTCAAGCAGTTTAGTGACTGTCCCGAAGCCCACCGACTCAAGTGCCGTACGCTGTTCTTCGACCGTCATATAGAGATCTGAATTCGACATCCCGTCACCACCAACGTAGTGGTCGCAGACGAGATATACTCCGTGCGGTTCCAGGACTGAACGAACGGCTCGATGCAGCGCAGGCACATGCCTTTTGTGACGAAGCTCATGGACCGCCTGATTGGTCACAACGGCATCGAATGGGCCCAAGCCGTCGCACCAGTTGTCTTGCTTGAAATCCAACTGTACTTGGCAGGCCCTCCCGATCATCGAACCCAACCGCTCTCGTGCGAGGTCATGCATTGCGGGTGAAAAATCCAACATCGTGTACTTGGCCGTCGGCAGCGCTTGCAAGATCGATTGAGCGAGAAATCCTGGGCCAGAGCCGAGTTCAAGAACCTGCAACGGATTGGTCTCTAGGGAGCTGAGTTCGTCACTGAAGCGCTGAAAGAACTCTTCACGCCAAGGCCGCTTGGACATGGCACTGGAGGCCCACTCCCGCGCATCAACCATTGAGCGAAGATCGATTGGGCTGGGAACGTCTTTTGAGGTGTCTTGGATCATTCGCAAATGCTACATCAAGGGCCCCAGTGAGACAATCCGCGGGGCAGAAATCGGTCAAAATCGGCAACATGAGCCGCGCTGTCTGAACGTCCGCGTCGTGATCAGCAAGCGGACCTTGCGCAAGGTCACGTTGGACTGCCGTACTTGGCCGAACGCCGCCTTTGCCGCGGAGCTATATTGAATGACCAGGATAGGTTATGGGTCGCCTTGGGAGGACCGCGCTCCGGCCGTCGGCTTTTGAGGCAAGAACGGAGACCTGCGGCGAAGACGCCGCGGGCCGCCTTGCGAGCCTTGCGTGCCCTCCTGGGCGCCGGCAAGTCGGGACCGTCAGTCGCAACGCCGTTCACCCCGGCCGGGACCGGGACGGCCTCCGGCGCCGAGGCCCGGGCCCTACTCCTTCGTCGCCTCGACGAGGAACTCGATCAGGTCGGCGCGGTCTCCTGCCTCGAACACCCCGTGGATTTCCAGGTAGTTGTTCAGGTGTTCCCGCGTCCAAAGGGGGTTCGCGTCGGTCCAGACCATCCGATAGGGAAAGCCCTCGACCGCGCCGTACCTGCGCTCGAAGAGCCGGGCCAGGTGCGGCCCACGATAGCCCGAAGCCGTCGGGTCGAAGCTGTGGCACTTCGCGCACCTGGCTTCGAAGTCCGCGCGCCCCTTCGCCGCATCGCCCGCGGCTGCGGGTTGGGCAAGGGCCAGGAAAGCGAGCACGCTGGCGACAACGATGCTTGGTCTCATTCCGGCTACACCTCGGGTTGGTTGCACGTGACGTCCATGACCGGAAGGCGGTCGCTCGGCACCTTCCTAGCGCTGGCGCCGGCACCGTAACATGACGCACATCAATCGAGGTCCCCTCTGCGACTTCCCGGGTGGGACCAGGCCGGGCTTGGACAAGGCGTGGCAGCCCGGCGGGAGCGATCCTCGGGGCCTGACCCGTGGGATCGGCTCCCCCGCCGCGCGCCATCAAATGAATCCGTATCAACGCGCCTTGGTATCACCTCTCGCCCCGGAAATCGGCGTGGCAGGACATGCAGGTGCGCAGCAGGCGCAAGTACACCAGTTTCGGCGGCTGTCGCGAAAGCGAGCCGGTATTGAGCGGGCGTGCGGCGTAATCCGGTCGGACCGTCGCGGGCAGGCGTTGGGTGCCGGGGCCGGCACGCCGTTCAACCGCCTGTGCCAGGCCTTCGCCGAAAAGCTCTAGGTCCTGCGCCAGCGACTCGAAGCGCTTCCAATCGGCCCAGATTTTCGGTGAAGCCTTGCTCGGGCTTTCCAGGCTGCCTTCGGGAAATTGCCGAGTCAGCCTTGAGCCGCCGTGAGAGGCCACCAAGCGCGCGGCGGCGGCGAGGGCTTGCGGATCGTAGGCTTCTCGGCCGAGCATCATCTCGGTGATCCGCTTCGCCGCCGCATCCATGCTTTTCATGACCAGCCTGCGCTCTTCGACGACGCCGATGCCATCGTCGCCGGCAAGCGACGCCGCGGGAAAGATCCCGAAGACCGGGGTCATTGGAAGGATCACGCCCAAGATCGCCAGAAAGCGGCGTTTCCTCGGTGTCCCGTTCATCTTTCGAACCCCGCGACAGGGGTGAGCTTCAAACGCCCGAAATGTCGAGCAATCGATCCGGGGGACCGCTTCCCCCGGTCGATCCTGTCCTCGGCTACGGCAGGATGGACGCCAGCTTGCGCGCGCTTGAAGGGCTCCGCCATTTTTCCTCCCCGGCCTGGCCCCAGGGCCAGACCTGTTCATGGCCTGTCTTCTTCACCCAAGTATTTCCGGGCACCGGGCAAATATGGAATTTCGCAGCAATGCCCATTGCCGTCCTCGTTTGCGGACACCTGCCACGGCGGCAGTGTCATCGACCGACCCGGCCCCGGGTCGGCCCGCCTCCCGCTCGGCGCCGCCCGAGACCTCGGTCGATCTCAGCGTGGACCAGGGTCGAAAGGCAGAGAAGAATTGCCGGCGAACCACTTCAACTGCCTCTCGACCTTGGCCTTCCCCTCCACGGACGCGACGGCTTCCAAAGGCGACCGGCCGTCGAGCAAGCGCGTCGGCGACTTCAGCCATCGCTCCGCCTTTTCGACATCCCGAAACGCCCGCACGGCTCTGACGGTGAGCCTGCCGTAGGTCTTGACGTGCACCACTTGCTCTCTTGGCAAGAACCAACGTTAAGGGAGACATCTTTCCGGCACAGGCTAGCCTTGCCTGAGGGCAAACACTTACCACTACATGCCAGTTCGCGGTTTTCGATGTGCGGCGCCGGCCTGCGCGCTCGCAGGCAGGGCCAGGGCGACGGCGATCAGCGCGGCCCGGGACAGTCCGGCGACGGGCCGGAGGTGCTTGGCGATGTCTCGAAGGCTTCCCATGGGGTTCTTTCCTGTTCGGGGTCCGGGGCATCGGGCGGGCGGCCTTTGCCGCTGCCTTGCGCTCATCCCGTCAAGCGGGATCCCGCGGGAAGTTCCCTCACGCCTTTTCGCCCGTGCCGGTATTCTGCCCCGCCGGGCGGGTCCGGATGCCGCAGCCCCGGGGGCCGGAGCTCACTCGGCGAAGTCCTGGCCTTCGAAGCGGCAGTCGCCGGTGGAATAGGTGTTGGTCACCTGGCAGGCCGTGTTCAGGTCGACGATGAAGCGGCCGTCGCAGTCCTTGGGCCAGATCCAGACGTGCAGCCCGACGACCCGCCTGCGCTGGGCGGGCGTGTACTCCGTGAGGTCCTGCCGCCGCGCGATCTTGTCTTTGGTCAGGCCGACCGACTGCAGGAAGCCGGCGACCTCCCGGCTGCAGCCGTACTTCGCGTCCTGGCCGAAGGCCGGCGACGGCAGGGCCGCGATCGTCAGGATCGCGAGCGTTATGGCTGGTCTCATGCGGCATCCCCCCTCGGCGAAAGGCAACAGCGGGAGTCATAGCCCGCTTTGCCCCGGGCCGCCACGCCCGGCGGCCCAAACCGGCCGCATGCACCACGGGCCTTTCGGTCCCCGCCTCTCTGCCGGGCCCGAGGCGGCCGAGGACGCCGGCAACCAGCCCGATCGGACGGGGCGCGCCGGGACTCTAGATCAAGAACGGCTCAGATTGGATCAATCTGTGCCGTGAATCTTGATCAACTTGAAAAGGTCAGAGCATGAGCCACGTGTCACAGCGCTGCGGCGTGACACGATCATGCTCTAGTGGAGGGTAAGCCGCGCGTCGTGCAGCAGGCAGAGGACGCAGAGCCAGAAGCGGTAGTCTTCGCCGCGCTGGTCCGCCCGCGCCGCCAGGGCGCGCTGCAGTGCCGCCATCTTGGCCCCGTCACCGTGCTCCCGGTGCAGCGCCGCCGCTGCCTGCCCCGGAACGACAGGGTCCCAGAAGCTGTGCCAAGCTTCCAGTGACTCTCTCATGACGGGCAGTCTAACGCGTTCCGGCGCTTTCGCCTAGTGTTTGTTTGTACACATACGGGATTTGGCGCCGCCGCGCCGGACCCGCTCCCAGCCATGCCTCTGGCATGTAATGGCAAGCACCTCTCCTCGCACAGCCGTAGCTTCCGGTCCCAAGGAGTCCACGAAGGATCCTTGTTTGATCCGCACACTTGGGAGGAAGAGTATGCCGAACGACCTGCAGGAGTTCGTTTTCACCGACTACGAGGAGTTCCAGAGCGAGGTCCCGAAGGGAGCCTTCCCGAAAGCGGGCATGTCGGCGCGCGCCGCCCAGGCGATGGTCGAAAGCCACATGTGGACCGATTCCAATCCCATGCTGAACCTGTCGAGCTTCGTCACGACCTATGCCGAACCGGAATGCGCGGAGCTGATGGCCAAGCACGCACATGTCAACTACATCGACCACGACATGTACCCCAAGTCCTATGACCTGGAGCACCGGATGGTGACGATGCTCCACGAGCTCTACAACGGGCCCAAGGGCGTCGTGCCCTACGGGACGGCCTGCGTCGGCAGCTCCGAGGCCTGCATGCTGGCCGGCTTGGCGCACAAGTGGAACTGGCGTCAGGCGCGGGAAGCCGCGGGCAAGGATGCCAGCCGGCCTAACATGGTAACGGGCGGCAACGTCCAGATCGTCTGGAAGAAGTTCCTGAGATACTTCGACGTCGAGCCGCATATCGTACCCCTGTCGCCGGGCAACTATCGCCTCACGGCGGAGCACCTCGACAAGTACGTGGACGAGAACACCATCTGCGTGGTGGCCATCGCCGGCTCGACCTTCACCGGCGAGGACGACGACCTGAAGGAGATCCACGACTGGCTCGACGACTACGAGAATCGAACGGGGATCTCGATCCCGATGCACATCGACGGCGCGTCGGGCGGCTTCGTCCACCCCTTCCTCTACCCCGACTACGAATGGGATTTCCGCCTGCCGCGCGTGCAGTCGATCAATGCCTCGGGCCACAAGTTCGGCCTCGTCTATCCGGGTCTCGGCTGGGTGATCTTCCGGGAGCGCAAGGTCTTCAACGAAGACCTCGTCTTCTACGTCAACTATCTCGGCGGCGAATCGGCGACGGCGACCCTCAACTTCAGCCGGAACGCGGCACAGATCATCGCCCAGGCCTATCAGTTCGTCAGGCTGGGCCGCGCCGGCTACGAACGCGTCATGCGCCTGACCCTGGACAATGCCGAGCACCTCAGGAAGGCGCTGGTCGACAGCGGCCATTTCACGATCATGAACGAGACCCAGAGCATCCCCGTGGTCGCCCTCACCTTGGCTGACGACATCAAGAACTTCAACGAGTTCGACGTCTCCTTCAAGGTGCGCGAAAAGGGCTGGGTGCTCTCGGCCTACTCCATGCCGCCCAACGCCGAGAGCGTGAACTCCTTGCGCGTGGTCGTCCGTCCGCATCTGAACAGGAACGTGGTCGACAATCTGGCCGAGGACATCATAGGCGCCTGCAAGTACCTGCAGGAGCACGGCGGGACGGCGACGCCGCCGCAACTGCACAGCCACGCCAAGGCGGCGCCGAAGTGCTGACGACTTAGCCCGCGTGGCAGCCCGACGGCGCAGGGGGCAACGTCGGGCTGCCGCTGCACGACAAGCCGGTGCCTTCCAGCGAACCAGGTCCGGTCGGGCCGGGGCTCTTTTAGGGACGAGGCGCAACAGCCTTTTTGATCTCCGATCGCTTCGCTAACGTGAGCCTCGCGCACCGAAGCGCAACCGCACGTCATCCCGGAGAGAGGCCCCGCCGAGCTCGAACATGATGGCCGTCGATGGCGACTTCGTCTTAGGCTGGTTTTGCCCGTCCAGCCCTGCCTTCGGCGTGACCCGAAAAGAGGCTCGAAGCGGAGGTTCCACCCGGTTTCGAGCGCGTCACCGCTCGGTCCGGGACGGCGGCCTTCGGGGCGCGCCGCAGACTGCACGCGAGGGCGCGCAGGGAGTGTGAGGACAAGGAGGGGAGTTCCGCAATGAACACATGGCTGCGTGCCGCGCTCGTCTTGAGCCTGGGCCTGCTTGCGCCGTTCGACGCTTTGGCCGCCGAGCCGCGCGAGGCCTTCCTGGTCCCGGATCCCACAGAGGTGCCGGCGGCCTACCTCTGCCTGGCGATCTTCCTGGTGTCCTACCTCTTCGTGATGACCGAGGAGAAGACCCACCTGCGCAAGTCCAAGCCGGTGATCCTCGGCGCAGGCATCATCTGGGCCCTGGTCGCCTGGCTGGCGCCCGGCTACGGCTTTCCGCAGGAAGAGATCCACAAGGCACTGACGCACGACCTTGAGGAGTACGCCGGCCTGCTCCTCTTCCTCCTGGCGGCGATGACCTACATCAGCGCCCTGCAGGCCGGCAACGTCTTCGAGGCGCTGCGCGCCTGGCTGGTCGGCCGCGGCTTCAGCTACCAGGCGCTGTTCTGGATCACCGGCTTCATCGCCTTCTTCCTCTCGGCGGTCGCCGACAACATGACCACCGCCCTGGTCATGGGCACGGTGATCATGGCCGTGGGCGCCGGCAACCCGAAGTTCGTCGCGATCGGCTTCGTCAACGTGGTCGTCGCGGCCAACGCCGGCGGTGCCTTCAGCCCCTTCGGCGACATCACGACCTTGATGGTCTGGGTGTCGGGGCGGGTCGAATTCTTCGAGTTCTTCGAGCTCTTCATTCCCTCGCTGGTCAACTACCTGGTGCCCGCCGTGATCATGTCCCTCTTCCTGCCGAAGGGTCAGCCCGAGAAGCTCGAAGCGGCGGTCAGGCTGAAGCGCGGCGCGCGCTTCGCCACCCTGCTCTTCGTGATCACCATCGCGATGGCGATCAGCTTCGAGCAGGTGCTCCACCTGCCGGCCTTCATGGGCATGATGACCGGCCTGTCGCTGCTCATGTTCTTCGCCTACTTCCACCGCAGGACGCGTGCGCCGGACGAGGAGGAGTTCGACATCTTCCACCACGTCGCGGCCGCCGAGTGGGACACCCTGCTGTTCTTCTTCGGGGTGATGTTCAGCGTCGGGGCCCTGGCCTTCATCGGCTGGCTGGCGGTCGCCTCGGAGGTCATGTACGGCGCCTGGGGGGCGACCGCGGCGAACACGACCTTTGGCGTGGTCTCGTCGATCATCGACAACATCCCTGTCATGTTCGCCATCCTCACTATGGGCCCGGAGATGCCGCATTTCCAATGGCTGCTGATCACGCTCACCTGCGGGACCGGCGGCAGCCTGCTGTCGATCGGCTCCGCCGCCGGCGTGGCGCTGATGGGCGCCTCCAAGGGCCAGTACACCTTCATGGGCCACCT
>JAAUXY010061857.1_pt1 | contig 10113 bp, 10 predicted proteins | sample 7278121 | NCBI WGS metagenome assembly JAAUXY01 (sample SAMN14350117, study PRJNA611818) | marine sediment metagenome | isolation source: surface marine sediment (1.8m) | place: French Polynesia: Moorea | collected 2018-08
CAGCGAAATCGCGACCTTCAACGACAGCCGCGAGCAATAGGCAGGGCGCAAGTAGTACGAACGCACTGTACCAATAACCATGTTCATGATATGTTCTTTCCGGTCGCCGGGTGAAATCGGCGGCGACAGCACTACTTTTCTGACTCGAACAGCTTCTCAGGGAATGGGGTCGATCAATGGACGCCAGCCAAGCTCTGGAAATAACGAACGCCACCCTCGCTGACGGTCTTCGGGGGTTGGCCGAGGATCAACTCCTCAGCGCCTTTTGCGAGCGGCTCCTTGCCAATGGCGTGCCCCTACGACGCGCCGCCCTCGGTAACCCGACGATCCATCCAGTCGTCGTCGGTCACAACTTTGAGTGGTGGCGCGGCGGTCAAGGCGCGAAGCAGGATCCTTGGCTGCGCAACAGTCGCATGTCCGACGACGAATTCGAGAAACACCCGTTCGCCTTCATGTACCGAAACGACGTCGACCGGCTGCGCCGGCGGCTCGACCGGCCGAACGCGGAAATCGAGTTTCCCTTGCTCGAGCGACTGCGAGACCAAGGCGCCACTGACTATCTCGCGTTGAAGACCGGCTTCGGTGGCGAGGATGCGAAAGGGCCGCTTTCAGGCTTCGCCTCATCGTGGACAACCGACGCGCCTGGCGGTTTCTCCTCGGAACAGCTTCAGACGATCGAAACCCTTCTGCCAAGTCTCGCCCTTGCCATTAAGGGCGCCTCAACTTACCGGGCGGCGGAGAGTGTCCTCGAGACATACCTGGGCACTGATGCCGGCCAGCGGGTCTTGAGTGGCGCGATCGAACGAGGCTCAACGGAGACCATTCGCGCCGTCCTCTTCTATGCCGACCTCCAGGGCTTCACCAAGATCGCCGACACGACCCCTGGCGAAGAGCTGATTACCATGCTGAATCAATACTTTGGATGCATTGTTGATTCAGTGCATGAGCACAACGGCCAGGTGTTGAAGTTCGTCGGTGACGGTCTCCTCGCCATCTTCCGACTGAACGAGGATCGCGGCGTGTGCGCAAGCGCCATCGCCGCAACCGACGCCGCCTTTGCAAGGGTCGGTGGAATCAACACGGAGCGTCGCGCGATCGGCAGCCCGACGACGCATTTCCACATCGCAATGCATTTGGGCGATGTCCTCTACGGGAATATTGGCGGACATGATCGCCTGGATTTCACTGTTGTCGGGCCGGCGGTGAATGAAGTCAGCCGCATCGAGGATATGTGCCGATCTCTGGAGCAGGATGTCATCATGTCGGCCGCGTTCGCAGAGGCCGCTAGTACTTGTACCGGCCGCATTGTCTCTCTTGGGCGTTACGCGCTGCGAGGTGTGGGCCGCCCGCAGGAATTGTTTGCTTTAACAGCCGATAGCGACCCGAAAATCGCCGCCTGATCGGCACGATCGAGGTACCGCAACGCTTTGGACGTTTGAACCTATTCGGTTTTCCAGTTTGCCGGTCTATATAGTCCGACATCGGCTCACGGAAGAAAGGACAGGGATTTCGCCATGGCGGTTAGAGTTGCAATCAGTGGTTTTGGCCGCATCGGTCGGCTCGTCCTGCGCGCGCTTCTTGAAAACAACCCACAAGACTTTGAAATCGTTGCCGTAAACGATCTCGCCCCGGCTGAAACCAATGCGCATTTGCTGAAATACGACAGTGTGCACGGCCGCTTTCCCGGCGAAGTAGAGGCGACGGCAGAAACGATCACTGTGAACGGCAAGCAAATCCGTTCGTTAGCCTTGGCCGATCCAGCGAAACTGCCATGGAGCGACCTTGGCATTGACATCGTACTGGAATGTTCAGGCATCTTTACAAAGCGACCTGACGCGGAAAAGCATCTCGCCGCGGGCGCCGGCAAGGTGCTTATCTCCGCGCCGGCGACGGACGAGGACATCACCGTGGTCTATGGCGTCAACCACGACCGGCTGACCGCGGACCATAAGATCGTTTCGAACGCCTCCTGCACCACGAACTGCCTGGCACCGGTGGCATATGCGCTGAACAACGCCGTCGGCATCGACCGCGGCTTCATGACGACAATCCATAGCTATACCGGCGACCAGCGTATCGTCGACACCATGCATAGGGATCTACACCGGGCCCGCGCCGCAGCTCTATCGATGATTCCGACCTCGACGGGCGCAGCCCGAGCGGTCGGCAGAGTCCTGCCGGACCTGAGCGGTAAGCTCGATGGCGTCGCCATGCGCGTGCCGACACCAAACGTGTCAGTCGTCGATCTGACCTTCGATGCCGGACGATCCACGACGGTTGAGGAGGTGAATGACGCCGTTAAGCGGGCCGCCGATGGCCAGCTCAAGGGGGTCCTCGCCTACTATGATGAACCGCTTGTCTCCACGGATTTTAACCATGATCCCCACTCATCTATCTTCGCCCTTAAGGAGACCAAGGTGATCGATGGTGGCCTTGTCCGCGTGCTGAGTTGGTACGACAATGAGTGGGCTTTCTCCTGCCGCATGGGCGATACGGCACTGGCCATGAGCAAGGCGGGCTGAAGGTCGAGAACGGTTAGGCAAATGCCGCGGGCCAAGACGAGATTATTCTGGGGGAGAGAGAATAGGATAGCGATATGTCTCGGAGACGTCGGCAATCCCGGATTTCATTAGCCAGTAGCCTGGTGGCTGGCTTCGCTGCCACAGGTGCCATCTACCCAGCCTCGACCAGTGGGGCGACAGAGAACTTCAACGATATTGCGGTCATCGTTAGTACTGTTAACGAGGCGCTCGAAACAGCGCGGACTGGCACGGTAACACCATGGGAGAATGCGGAAACAGGCAGTCGCGGCAGTGTCACGATAGAACGAACCTATTTCGAGCCCGACGGCACCCCCTGTCGTGACTATGTCCGCGAGACCGAGGGAACACCGCCGATCGTGACCAGTGGTACCGGCTGCCGCGAGGAGCGAGGGCGATGGAAACTCACCGAATCGCCGACCCCGGGCGGGTCATCGCGTTCAATCCGCACCGCCGGCGCTGCGAGCGAGGAGATTGCGAAGGCACCGGAACCGCCCGCGGAATCCACGCCGGAGACGGCGTCCGCCGCAGAAACGCCTACTCCAAAAGCCAAACCACCGCTTATCGCTGGCAGTATGCCATCACGCTCCAACTAGCGCGTGAGTACCACTGCTCTCCAGTATCCGACTGACCTCACCGCCGGCGACAGGTTCGGCACTTACGAGGTCCTAGCGGTACTTTCGCAGTCGCCGGAGGTAACCGTCGTTGCGGCCCACGATCCGGAGACCAACCAGGACGTCGTCATAAAGCTCTGCTCGTCCGAAGATCAGCGCCCGGCTATGCATTGCGAAGCGCAGGCTCTCCGTCGAGTACAGCACACGAATGTGGCGACTCTCATATCGAGCGGCGAAAGCGAAGCGGGAGCATACCTTGTCCTCGCTTTTGTGCCCGGAAAGAGCCTGACACAATGGCTGAAGGACAATCCCAATCCCGCTGAATCGGATGTCGTTTCAATTCTCAAGGGTCTCGCGCACGCTCTCACCGCGGCCCACACGGCCGGCTATGTCCACCGCGACATGAAGCCGTCCAATGTCATCATCCGTCCGGACGGAAAGCCGGTCCTGATAGACTTCAGTGCGGCAACGCCGATTGTGGATGCGGCCGCCACGGCAACCTCCGACTTGACGCCCGGCTTCGCGGCGCCAGAACAGTACGAACTCGGCGGCCAAGAGGGGCCGTGGACGGATGTTTATGGCCTTGGTGCCGTTGGCTACCGGATCGTTACCGGCAGCCCACCTCCGGACGCAGCCGAGAGGTGCGCTAATGACCAGATATTGGCGGCCAGCGATATCGCCCATGGCAAGTACTCCGCAAGCCTACTTCGCACGATCGACACCGCCCTGCAGCTTGATGAGATGGCCCGCCCGGGATCGGTCGACGACTTCCGCCTATCGTTGGCCAAGCGTAGCCCGATTGCGGACAACCAACGGCCTGGCGAAGCGAATCCCGACGAGGCTCCGACGCGCAGGGTCCAACGGCTCCCGTCACTTCGGCCAGCGCCCGCCATCCTAACTGGCGCTGCGCAGCCAAGGCCGCCCCGCGAATTCCCGCGTAGCCTGCGGCGGCTCGGCCAAGCCGCTGCGGCGGCCATAGTACTCGCTGGCATATTCGTCACATGGGACCAACCGACCCGCGAGCCACAAGATGTCTGGGTCGTGGATCCGGCGGGATTGGGTGATGCGACGACCATCGCGGAGGCTCTCCTCGCCGCGCCAGTTGGCGCAACCATCAATGTCCTCCCTGGCGAGTATGTCGAGACGCTGCTCCTCGACCGCCCCGTATCAGTGATCGGCACAGGTGACGAACCTGGCGCCAGAATCCTACCGGCGTTGGGCCCTTGCCTAATCGGGACCGCAAGTCATGGATTTGTGAGCGGACTTCACTTCGGCGCCGGCGGCGACAACGGGCACGGCGCCTGTATCGTTTTGTCTGATGGCGGGATCGCGCTCGAGAACAATACATTCTCCGACCGCTCCGGGCCCGCAATAGCGATCCGTGGTGGTGCGCGGCCCTTCATCAGAAACAACAAGATCGGACCAATCGATGGGCCCGGCATCCTGATCGAGGCCGGCGCAACTGGCTTCATCATCGGCAATGAAATCACCGCGACGTCTCAGGCCGCAATCGTCATCAGTGACGGCGCCCGGCCGACGATCAGCCAGAACACCATAAGCGAAACCCAGCAGGCCGGAATTCTGTTCGAGCGCGGCAGCGCTGGGCTCGTCATAGACAACGATATTCTTGCAAGCAAAGCATCCGGCATTGAGGTGAGGGATGCTGCAAGACCGACTATCAGGGCCAACCGGATCCAGGCGGGGCGGCAAGCCGGACTTTACGCCTACGCGGGCGCCTCCGGCCAGATCATCGAGAATGTCATCACCGACAACGCATTCTCGGGTGTCGTCCTCGAAGGCGCCTCCCCGATCCTACGGGGCAATGAAATCCGGGACAACGCGGAGCACGGCATGCTGATCATGAGCGCCAGCGAAGGCCAAGTTCTCCGCAACACAATAATCGACAATGGCGGTTTCGGGCTTGCCGTGACTTTTGGAGCCAAACCGAAATTCGAGGACAATCAATTGTCCGGCAACCAAGATCCGCAGACTCAATACGGCATCTTGTCGGACACCGAGTAATGCGAACGCTGATTATCGGCCGCAGCAGAGGCGCCGACATCATCCTAACGGACAAGTCGGTCGCCCCGAGGCACGCCGAGTTGGTGCTGACGGACGACGGCAAATGCTACTTGACCGATTGCGCGAGCGGCGGTGGCTCGTGGATCCAGGTCGACCAGGAATGGGCGGAGCTACGGCAGTCGTTTGTCACCAAGGAGCAAAGGATTCGCTTCGGTGATCACGAGTGCGATCTGCCGGCCCTGTTGGCGACGATCAGCCGCCGCCGCAACGTCGCGGGTGTCGGCGTAGGCGGCGGGGAAGGCGGTGAAGCTGGCACGGGACAAGCGGGTACGGCGCCGCTCACCGGCACCGTCGAGCGCGACCCCGTAACTGGTGAGATCGTCCGCAAACGGCCTTAGCGATGGCAGAGCTAGCCACCAACTTAAGCGCCAACGTCACCCCAAGCGTGAGAGTGCGGCGCGTCTACGCGCAGCCCCTGGTATTGACCGGCTCACTGGCGGCCGCCGTCTTGCTCATAGCCGCCGTCCATACCCTGGCACCTGACTTCGTGGCAGTCATTCTCATTGACAAGAACCGAGCAACATTTCCACTGACCGTGCAAAACGCCATGTGGCTTGTCCTTGGGTTAGGCCTGGGTGAACTTCTGCTGCGGTTCCTTGACGCCCGGGCCGAGCGCGCGCAACTGGGCGCGGGATATCTCCCCGAGGACGACCGAACGATCCTGCAGCTGCCCGATTTGCGCCATATCGCCGCGCGAACGGCGGCCGCAACCCGTCCGGACGCGCCAGATCGATTTCTACCGCGCCTAATTCAACGCGTTGTGTTCCAGTTCCAATCCAGCCGCTCCGTCGACCAAGCGCACACGCTTCTGAACTCGAGCCTTGAGCTCTTCCTGCATGAAATCGATCTGCGCTACAGCATGATCCGCTATGTCGTCTGGGTCATCCCGACGCTCGGTTTCATCGGCACGGTCATCGGGATATCGCTGGCCCTCGCGTTTGCTGGAGCTGTCGATATACAAGATCCCTCCCTGCTGGCCGAACTGACCAAGCGTCTCGCGGTTGCGTTTAACACAACCCTCCTTGCACTTGTGATGTCCGCCGTTCTTGTCCTCATTCAACACGTCGTTCAGGCTCAGGAGGAACGTGCGCTGAATCAAGCGGGACAGTATTGCCTCGATAACCTGATCAATCGGCTCTACGAGCACTAGGCCGGAACCATGATTCGCCGTGCGTCGCGCCAGCTGGAAGTCCTCAGCATCTCTGCCCTGGACCTTTTTGCGTCGGCCCTCGGTGTCTTCATTCTCGTCGCCATCTTGTTGTTTCCTTTTTACCTGAAACAACCGTCGGTCAATGAAGCTCTGCAGGGCGCCCGCGAAACACTACGCGGCGCCGCGGACATGAACCTTCAGACCAAGGATCGCTCCGCCAGTGCCGCAGCGGAACAAGTCGCTGCAGGAGCGGCGCGTGACGCCGCAGCGGCCGAACTGGCGCGCGCCGAAGCGGAGCGCGACCAAGTCAGAGCTGCGGCGGCCGAGGCGGCCGAACGGCGGCAGAAGGCAGAAGAACAGAAGGCCGCCGCCATCGAAGAGTCCGCCAACATCTTCATTACCGATCTGGACCTGGTCTTTGTTATGGATGCAACGGGCAGCATGGATGCCGAGATCTCAGACGTGCAAGCAAATCTGCTTGGCATCGTCCGCGTCCTCAATCGCCTGGCACCTTCGCTTTACGTGGGATTCGTTGCCTACAAGGATAACGGATCCGCTTACGTGACGCGGGTCTTCCCACTGACCAACATGGCCGGCGATAACCTGCAGCGCGCCCAGACATTCGTTGACGGCTTAATTGCGGACGGGGGCGGCGACCATCCGGAGGCCGTCGACGCTGCCCTGGACGATGCATTCGCGATGGAATGGCGTCCTGACGCCCAGGGCCGAATCGTGGTTGTCGGCGATGCACCGGCCCGTCGGCCGGTCTGGAACACGACATTTGCCAAGGTGCAAGAGTTTGCTGGCTCGGCGCCACCGCCAGGACTGCCCCGTTATGTGTCGGCGGTATTCTCGGGGCGCCGCCCTGCGGATCGCGCCTTCTTTGAGCGGCTCGCCCGCGCCGGCGGCGGCGATTTCATCGCCCACCGCGGCCAAATGATGGAGAGCGTCCTTCTGTCCGTGCTGACCAAAGGGCGACGTGGCGAATGACGGAACTGGAATCCCGGACTGAAGCCGATTGGGAACTGTCCGGAAGCGACAGCGAAGGCAATGAGATTTCGCTTGTTGTTGGCGCTGCGCGCCTCATGGAGATCTCACCGGGACTAACGATTGGACGACACGCGCAGCTCTGTGATTTCACCATCCCGGACGAAACCATATCGCGGCGCCATTTCCGTCTCGTGCGAACCGCTGACGGGATCATGATCGAAGATCTCAACTCGCTAAACGGAACCTATGTCGACGGCTGGCGCCTCGAGCCGTTTCAGGTCGTGCCCGTACGCGATGGCATGGCGATCACGGCGGGCCACGTTCAGCTCACCATTTCGCAGCGGATCCAGCAATGAAGCGCCGCAGCCGGGATTTGTCCATCTTCAACATGTCAGCGCTGGACGTGTTGGCGACGGCAACCGGCACCTTCGTCCTTCTGGTCGTTATGCTGATGCCTTACTACCGGCAGACGTTCGACGCCAATGCCGAGATGGAGGACATCCGGGCAAGCACTGAACAGCTGCAGATCGAGACGGAAACGATACTCGAGACCACGGCGAACATAGACGAGGACACGGCGGTCGTCCTCACCCAAGCCCAGGCGCTGCAAGCTGACGCCGCCAAGGCGCGCGCCGAAACGGCCGCTCTACGCGCGGCCATGGCTGAAGACGGCCGCGTCCTCGACCAAACGACGGAGGAAGTTGAAGATCTGGCCGCGATCATCGACCGCAGCACGATCCGCGAGCTCGACATTGTCTTTGTTGTCGATACAACCGCCAGCATGGGGCCTGCACTGCTGGACATGAGCTTGTCCCTGGCCGGCATCGTCCGCGTCCTTGAGCGCCTTGTCCCATCACTGCGGGTCGGCTTTGTCGCCTACCGCGATCACGATGTACCCGGCTGGTTGACCCGCCAACTGCCTCTGCGTCCCACAGACACCGATCTTGACAATATCCTTGGGTTCGCTGCGGGACTCAGGCCGCCACCGCGCGGCGGCAGGACTGTCGCGGAAGCTGTGTATGAGGCGTTAAATGAGGCGACCCGTATGCAGTTTCGTCCGACGGCTAAGCAGACCATCATCCTCGTGGGTGACGCCCGCGCCCACGCACGCCGACAACAAACAACGCTGCGGGTTGCCAGCCAATTCGCATCGTCAAATCCGAACCGCAGCGTCTCGGCTCTGTTCGTGCCAACCCGTGGCTATCTCCTGTATGGGCAAGGCGACAGGGAGTTCTTCCAGGCCGTAGGTCGAGCCGGCAATGGTGAGTTCACCGACCATGCTGGACGCATGACCGAGAGTATCCTGCTATCCGTCCTCACCGGCTAACGGATGAGCGCACTCGCCACAGCTCTCGGCATGCCCCGAGGCATTGTGTGCGCCGTCGGCGCCGGCGGGAAGAAGAGCCTGCTGTACCACTTGGCAGCAGCCCTGCCTGGCCGGATCGGTTTGACGGCAACTGTCCAAATGGCCGTCTTTCCGGCCGACCTCGATGCCGCACGGATCGTTGCGACATCGCCGGAACTCGAGCAATCTGTGCCCGCTGCCGCGGCCACGTCGCGCATCGTGGCCTACGCACGCAGTTCCCCAAAACCCGACCGGCTTGCGGGCGTTCCGCCAGAACTGGTCGAGAAGCTCCATGAACGAGCCGAGTTCGACGTCACGCTGGTGAAAGCGGACGGTGCCCGCATGCGCCTCATGAAAGCGCCAAAGCCCGATGAACCAGTTCTGCCCACAACCACATCGATGGTTGTGCCGATCGTATCGGCCAGGGTTATTGGCCAACCCCTCTCCGACAAGATCGCACATCGGATCGATCGCATTTCGGCGGTAACCGACCTTCAGGCCGGCGACATCGTCGGTCCCGACCACCTTGCGCGTCTACTGACCAACCCGGCCGGCGCGCTTCAGGGAGCCGGTCAGGTACCACTAGTCCCCGTAATCAACATGGTCGACACGCCGGAACTAGCACAGAAGGCTCGCGAAGCGGCCCGCGCGGCTTTACAGTCCACGCGCCGCTTTGACCGCGTCGTTCTCACATCCCTGCGCGCGTCACCGCCACAAGTTCAAGTCATCAGTCAGTAGCCGGGGCGCCACGCGGGGGAACGCCACTTATGGAACCTTAGTAGTCCGACGCGGAGTTCTCGCTGCCTCCCCCGCCCGGCGGCGGTCCCACCGACATTCCACCGTCGCACGCAGCCACCAGCAGTCCCGCTGCAAGCAGACCTATTTGCAATAAGTAAGCCATCCGTCCTTCCTCATTAGAGCCGACGAACATCTTTATTGCTCCGCGAATGAGGCACGTTGTGGAGCGCTGCGGGGCAACACTTGGGCGCATTCTCGTCCTCCGTGGGACCAAGCGTGTCCGCAAAGTGCTGAGCCGAGTTTGCTTGAAACAGCCGGCGCATTGCCCATCTGAATTACGAGGGACATAGAGAACGGGCGAGTGAGCATGGCCGACACGACCTGGAACGGCAGGCGCCATCATTGCAGCCATCTGCGTGGAACTTGGGGACCGTTGAACATCGCCGCGATGGTCGTCGGTTTTGTCATCTATTGGCCATTGGGACTTGCGGTATTGGCCTACAACTTGCTCGCCCAGCCGGGCGATTTCAGCCGTTGGGTCGACCAGGCCAAGGACATGTTCCACGAATACCGGACCCGCCATCACCACCCTGACCGATCATATGCGGGCACCGGCAACGCCGCATTCGACGAGTACCGCGCCGCGATGATGCG
>JAAUXY010151145.1_pt1 | contig 10110 bp, 6 predicted proteins | sample 7278121 | NCBI WGS metagenome assembly JAAUXY01 (sample SAMN14350117, study PRJNA611818) | marine sediment metagenome | isolation source: surface marine sediment (1.8m) | place: French Polynesia: Moorea | collected 2018-08
CCCAGCTGTTGCCGTCATAGTAATATACATTGAGCCCGCTGACGTTGTCGAAACCGGGGCAGGGAATCAGGATTTTGACCGGGTTGTCGAACACGGCCGGGGGCTGCAGATTCATGGGAATTCCAACACCATCGGCGCCTGTAACCGGTGGGATTTCGTTCATGGGTCCGAACAGAGGAGTCTGCAGCTCGCTGCTGTCGTATATGATCTTGGCGCCGGCGAGTTCACCGCTGATCACTTCGACGCCGTCATCAAGCCCGCCGCCCAGGTCCGGGTCATCCACAGCGACTGGGTCGCTGTCGGGCAGATTTTCCGGTGCCCAGGCATCATCATGCTGTGCCTCGGTTTCCACCTGAAAATCAAAGCTGGCCTGATCCATGACATCGGCCATGCTGTCGGTGGCATCAATTTTAACATTCACCGTACTGCCATAGGGAAAGTTTTGAAGACCGCCGCTTTCTTCGCTGCGGTCATACACCACCCACATGCGGGTAACCTCGGTATCCGGATCGCCGGTCAGTTTAACCCAGCGCACGGTACCATGTAACAGATTACGGGTGTAGCTTAGGTTTATACCGTCGTTAATGGTGAGCTGTACACTGGTGCCGTCGGTCGTATCGATTCCATGGGCCGAATCGAGAAATATTGCCACGGTTGTGTTATACGGTACCCGCTGGGAATCGTTGATGCCGGCGTTATGCTCGGGTATGGTGTCCTTAATCACAAACGGTGCATCGGCTTTGCTGAGCGGGTTAGTGCGCGCTTCGTATTCTTCCAGATTGGTGTAGCCGTCGCCGTCTGGATCTGCCCCGCTGTCATTAACCGATGGGTTTAAACTGTTTGCCGTTTCCCAGTCATTGGCCATGCCGTCGCCGTCGTTGTCGTTTACCGTAATACTGGCAGGCGTCACCGCGTTACCGGCCAGATCGGCGATGCCGCTGACGGTGAGCGTGAAAATCTCATAAGCCGGAATCGACGCCATGGAGAGCCGATAAACGGAGCCGCTCAAAGCAGTGATATCATCATCTTTGGGATTGACCGTCGTAAAATTAATGGAAGGACTGAAACTGTAATGATCTTCGTCAGTAGCTCCTTGCATATCATCTTCGTCATAGGTGACGGTGATGTGGTCGGCCGCAAAATTGATAGACGGAAATTCAACAATGGAAGGCGGATCGGCATCGGCGGTGGTAAACATGGCTTCGATGGATGGATTGGCATCGCCGGATTTATTATCCGGCCCGTTGCCATAGCTGTCGGTTGAACCCACCATGAAATAATAATCGGTTTCCTGGGTCAGACCGCTGAGGGTGATGCTGTGACTGGTCACCAGGGTGGCCTTTGATTCCGTATTCGGATAACCGTCCCAGCTGTTGCTGCCGGTGCCGTACTGCACAACGCTGTCGGACGCTATGTCGGTCGTCCAGGTAATCAGCGCGGTGGTTTCGGTGATAGAGTTGACCTGGACATTGGATATTTGCGGGGCGGCCAGGGCGCTGGCGGCATTGATACGGCCGTCGGTCGTCACCTTGTTATTCAGGGCAGATTTATAATCAACTCTGGTTTTGATAAGATTTTTGATCTCAAGGTTGGTCAGCGCCGGATTGTGGGCGATGATCAGCGCTGCCAGTCCGGCCACGTGCGGGGTGGCCATGGAGGTGCCCTGTTTATATGTATACTCGGTACCGCTGTAAACCGATGAGGCTGCCGTGAGCTTCACATCGTCGATATAATAGCCGTCAGCGACGCTGCTGCTGTCGGTCACCAACTGAAAGCGGACGTAAACATTGCTGAGGCCGTCATAGGCTTCCAGATCGGCCTCGATAGTGGTCCAGGAAGCAAAAGTGCCCGAAACACCGTTGTACAAAGTGGCATCACCCGGCAGTTGAAAACTGACCGGGTCCCAGTTGGTCGCATTGCTGGACGCTTGAACCCACAGAACATCCGAACTGTGCAGAGTGCCGAAAATCTTAAATTCCACTTTGGATGCGGTCTGATTGGTCAGATTAACCGCCGGCGTATGTGCCCAGGAGGTGGTGTTGTTCAGGTAGTTAACATTGGGGCTGTCGGTTAACGCATAGCTGCCGGAAAAAGCCTGCTGGTTTGTTGCATTCCAGCTATTGTTGGTGCCGCCGGTGGTCCAGCCGTTAATATTACCGTCGTCGAAATTGTCTTGCCAGACCGTCTCCCGACCCGGTGCGGCACTGTAGATATTGGTGCCCGGTGCCGCCACGTCCACCGAAACGGCGCCGTAGTTTGAAAACCAGGCCAGCTGATCGTCCTGGTCGCTGGCGGCCACCGCAATAATGTTGGCGCTGGTGTAACTGGACGGATAATGGGGGATACTGTCGTTATTCCGGCCACTGTTCCCGGCGGCACATACCACCACTGCATCGGACGCATCGATGGCATCTTTAAGGGCCTGGACATAGCCGCTGCCGCCCCAGCTGTTATTGATAATATCCGCACCCATGTCATTGGCATATTCGATGGCTGCGATGGCATTGGCAGTACTGCCCAAGCCCCAAGCATCCAGGAATCGCAGGGCCATAATTTTGGCTGACCAGCTGATGCCGGTAACGCCGGTGTTATTATCGCCCACGGCCGCAATGGTTCCGGCGACGTGGGTGCCGTGGCCGTTGGAATCGCGGGGATCCTTATCGTTAATTAAAAAATCCCATCCGTTGACATCATCGATATAGCCGTTGCCGTCGTCATCGATCCCGTTAGCGGGGGTCTCTCCGGTATTTATCCATATATTGGCCTGTAAATCCGGGTGGTTCACATCTACGCCCGAATCTATGACGGCAACTACGACATCCGCGCTGCCGGTGGTCACATCCCATGCCTCCAGCGCATCGATGTCGGCATCAGCGCTGCCGTTTGTGCCGTTGACATTTTGACCCGTATTGTGCAGGCCCCAAAGGCGGTTGAAAAATGTATCATCCGGCGGAGCAATATCGGCGGATACCATATAGTTGGGCTCGGCATGCTCCACATCAGGGTCTTCAAGATAAAGTTCCAGGGCCTCTTCGATGTTGGTGCCTTCAGGCAGCTGTACCTGCTGGTAGCCGTTGATGAAAAAGGTACGGCGGGTGGAAATGTCAAACCAGTATTGGTAGGCGGCGGCCGCTTCCTGCTGCACCTCGGGACGGAATTTTACCAGCAGCTCACCGGGCACAAAGGCCGGTAATTGAGATCCGCGGTCCGCCGGCGGCACATCCGTTGCAGCCCCAGCCGACACGGCTGATAGAATCCAGCATACCGCAATCAGCCGGCACAAGATGCGAGCGGCGGCTCCTGCTGATTTGGTCCTGGTTTTAGGGCGTCGTCTTAACCTTATAATTGGGTTCCGCATACTTTACAGCTTCAAGTTTATTGAGTCGCTTAATGGTTGCTTCGACCGGTGCACCGTCTGTAATTTTCATCAGAAACAGGTTCGGGCTAGAAAATTTACGGATTGTTTCAAGTTTCAGTTCTTTCTGGATGTGCGCGATGGTTTTCGCATCCGCCTCGGGCCAAAATTTCACCAGCACTTCATCGGGTATATACGGAAATTGTCGCCCCTCCGGCTGCCGCATCGTGGACTGATTTGCGTCTTTCCCCTGTGGCTGCGCCTGTGTTTGCCCGGGTTGCGGGCCGCCGGTTTCAGCTGTCTGTCCGCAAGAGGCCAGAAAAAAGATAATAAACAAGACGGCCAAAAGGTGAGCATTGCTTTGCGCGCGTATTCGCATTTGGCCGCTTGACCTTGATAGGGTCATGCTGTCCCCCCCTAAACATCAAATGCCGCCTTAAGACGCGATCATGAAGAATCGAATCCGAAATATAATAAAATGTTTAAGAAAATTTGTCCAGCACAAACTCAGCCCTCAACCCTATACTTTATATCGGCTAATATGCCGAAAAACATTAGTATTTTTGCGTTTAAAGATTCAAGATCAGAGGTGTCTGGTGTCAGGTGTTTTCGAGTACGAGGACGACGACGAGTACGAGGACGAAAATTTTATGCGCCCTATCTTCCTCGTCCTCCTACTCGTCCGCGGTTGCTTTCTAATCATGCCACATTACAGAAATGGTGAGTGACGTGTTACGTATTGCGAGTTGCGAGTAGCGAGAAGCCAGCCGCCAGTAGTCAGAGGCCAGAAGCAAGATGTCTGTCCTCTGACCTCTGACACTTGTCCTCTGTCCCTTGACATGCTAACCAATTGATTATTGATGATAAAGGTTTCAAAAAGAATGCCGATATTCAAAACGGATTCGCCTTAGATTGCTATTTCTGAAAATGGATGCGATAATATTAGGATAAAACCATGAAACCGAATATAAAAAGTCACATCAGCATTGCCGAGCAAATTATTGAAGGCTCGCTGATTATTAAAACCGTTGCGGAATTCAAGAGCATTCTTAAGATTTTTCCCAATGATCCCGCATTGCAGAAGGTTTTTTCCGACTTGCTCATAAAACACAAACACCGAGCCGAGGCTGCCAAGTCGTATGCCAAAGCCGCCCAGCTGTTCACCGAGACCGGGAAAGTTTTACAGGCTATTGATTGCAAGTTACTGCAGTGGAAAATTAAGCCGCCAACCCCCAAAGAAGCCCGGCTTTTTTACACTAATTTTCAAAAGGGCAACTTCAATGAAACACCGTTGAAAACGTTTTTTCAGCGATTATCCTATCAGGAATTGATGGCCTTTATTCCCAAACTGGTGCACATGAGGGTGGCCCCGGAGAAGCTGGTTAAAAAAACCGGTGAACGTGAAAATTATCTCTTTCTGGTGGTATCCGGTGAGCTAAAGGAAACGGTTTTTTCCCCATTACGGAAAAAGAAAGATACGCTCTATCGTAAAAAGATAACCACATTGAGCGAAAATCAGTTCTTTGGCGATCTGTATCCTTTTAAAGAAGACAACACTTCAAAGTCCTTTGTTGAGACATCGGCCCGGACCGAACTACTCCGAATTTCAAAACCCAATCTCATAAAAATTTGCAAAAAATATCCGAATATCGAGATGCGCTTGCTCGATCTGTATCACGTGCGCAAAAAATATGATGATAATGGCGATGAACCCGAAAAGGTGCGCAGGATCGGGCGACACCAACTCCCGCTCAAAATTAATCTGCATATTTTCACAAATGCAAACCAACACGAGCCGCTGATTCTTGACTGCTATTCCAGAGATGTTTCCGTCGACGGCCTGTGTGTCATTCTTGACGGAAAATACAAAAGTATCTCATCCATCTATAAAAACGTTAAAACAGCCAAAATTGAACTGAGCCTGCCCAAAGAGGAGCTCGCCATGAAGGTGTCGGGCACCATTGTCTGGAGCCGTGAGTTTAGCTGGAAGAAAAGAAAAATCGTGGCCCTGGGTTTCCAGTTTAAAGATATGTCACCGAAGTTCCGGGGAATGTTTTTTATGATGGCGGATAGTATCTGCAACAACTAACACCTATGTTGAGCGTTTCAAATTAAAATTTTTAATTTGAAACCCCCAAGGGGATTGCCCGCCAAATGCGGGTAAACCGATCTTTATCCGCCTCCGGCAGATTACCACATCTACAGCGTCAAATGCCGTCCCGCATCGTCAACTATATTGGACTTCGCTTTCAGCTACGACCCAACAAGGCGGAACGCCATTTTCCTTGTAGCTGCGGCAATCCTCCACAGGCGGATAAACCTCGACAATCGCTCAATTTAGGTTACTCGTCCTGACGGGGGCTGCGGTCAGGTGCCATCCACAGAAAACCGATCAGGCCCAAAAAAACGATTCCGATAAAAATTAAATTTTCCATTGTATTGCCTTCCCTTCAACCTATTAATTTGCCGGCTTATACAACTACATATCTATATAGACAGCAAAAATCGGACCAACCCAACCTTTTATTCTAAAATTAAATAAATTCATTTAGTTATCGTATTGTGCGGTCGACGGTGATAATGATACGGACGGATTTTTTGTCGCATTTTGCGTAACAGCGTCAGTGTTTTTGCAATCTGCATTTTTCGATATACAGTCAATCGCTGCCCGATTAAAACTATTACGGTTCCAATAAAGCCTTCGAAGCCACGAACAAGTACCTGGGTTTTAGTTTACATATTAGAACAGGTACAATCGCCCGCAGGACGATAGAGTTTTATTAGGACAATGCATGCCGCGGCGAAGCCTAGTTCGAAGACGGGTCTGTGGCAAATTTAAAAATCAAGTCTGCTAGCGTCCTCCACAAAGATCGGCGGACAAGTCTGTGGTTAAAGTAGAATTCGACATAATTGACACTTGAATGCCAATTTATCTATACTCGCACGGTTGACTGAACGTATATGGACCGGCGTACCGGCAATAACGGGAACCTTTGAACCCTAAAAAGGAGGATCGATGGAGGAGAGACACAGCGGTGGTATCCCATTCGTTACCGGCCAGTGGCCTCTGGATACATCTAAATCAACGATTGTTTTCATTCATGGTTCCGGCGGCAGCGCTCAATTCTGGCAGGCGCAGGTGGAAGGTCTGGTTGAAAAGGCCAACACGGTGGCAATTGATCTTCCCGGTCACGGTGGCAGCAAAAGCGCTGGCAAGGATACGGTCAAAGCTTATGCGGCGGCCGTAGTTGAATTTCTCGATCTTCTTGATCCGCCGGGCCCAATCCTTTGTGGCTTGAGTCTTGGGGGCGCCATTTCTCAGCAGCTTCTGCTGGAATATCCGCATCGTTTCGGCGCCGGTATTTTGATCGGCACAGGTGCGAAACTCAAGGTGTTACCGGCTATTTTTGAAACCATTGAAAATGACTTTACACGCTTTGTAGGAATGATATCCAAATTTGCCGCATCCGAAAAAACGGATCCAGCACTGATCCGCAAATTTCAAGATGATCTTATGCGCTGCAATCCCGCAGTTATCACCGGTGATTTTCAGGCCTGCAATCGGTTCGATGTCATGACACGGTTGGGAGAAATCAGTGCCCCGGTGCTGGTAATTTCAGCTGAAGACGATCAACTCACACCGCCGAAGTATGCGGATTATCTTGAATCGGCCATCCCGCATACAGCGCGCAGCCACATTGCGGATGCGGGCCACATGGTCCCGTTGGAAAAGCCCCATGAAGTCAATCAGGCCATCATTGATTTTCTGGGTCGCCATGGTTTCTAAATTAGCAATTGAAAACCATTAGGCTTCAGGCTATATGGTGAAGGGTCTAAAATAACATTACCATTTTATAGGGATTAAAGGTTATGAAAGACGATAAAGGCTTATACTACTACCCCTTTCCATTGAACAAAAAGGTGCGAATGTATGTACGGGAAGGGGTAGAGGAAATCTGGTTTCGGATGTGGAATTCTGATGACCCGAAGTTGTGGGAAGAGCACGGCTGGGTTCCATACGATGCAATTAAAATGGCCCAGGGCATGTATACGTCCAAAGATTTTGACCCCAAACAGGCCTATGATATTCAAATTGCACAAGCATTGATAAAAGAGGACAAGGAGTCCGATTAATTAGCATTTGGATTTAAGACTGATTTTACGATAGTCTCAGACACGTTCACCCTGTTAAATTCCGCATAGCGGACCTCCTTCGGAGGATTTAACAGGGCATACCGTTTTTCCCTGGACAACGTCGTCCAGGGAAAAGAACTTGTCTGTGTGTGTCCGTGTGGGGCCTGCCGCGGCGTAGCTTGACAAAGCGAAGACGGGTTTGTGGCTAATTAATCTCAATCTTTCAGATATTACCCGCTTTATGACCTCTCTGACAATTACCATCAAAGAAAATCTGCAGCTCAAAGATGTGCCGCCACAGCTGATGGAGAGCCTTGTCGAAAAACTAGAATTTGTAAATCCCAAATGGCTTGAAAATGATCGTATGGGCCGTTGGAACCGCGGTACCCCCCAGAGTCTCAAGTTTTACGACAAGGTCGGCCGAAACGGTCTGTGGATACCGCGTGGCTACATCCGGCATCTGATTAACGCGTGTCGCCGGCAGGGCCTTGATTTTCGCATAGATGATCAACGCCGACGGCTCGAGCCGATAAATTTTACCTTTAAGGGCCGATTGAAACCTTTTCAGCAGATTGCTGTGGATAAAATGCTGGCGAAAGATTTTGGGACCCTGAGCTCCGCGACCGGCTCGGGCAAGACGGTTATGGCGCTGTATATTATCGCAAAGCGGAGGCAACCGGCGTTAATCGTTGTTCACAACAAAGAACTGGCCGCGCAGTGGGTTGAACAAATTGGCACTTTTCTGGATATCGAACCCGACCGTGTGGGATTTATCGGTGGCGGCAAGAAAATTTTGGGCAACAAAATAACCGTTTCCCTGGTGCAGTCTCTTTATAAATGTGCCGACGAAGTCTCTCAAAGTATTGGTTTTTTGCTGGTTGACGAGTGTCACCGTTGCCCGAGCCGCACGTTTACCGAGGCAGTTTCCGAATTTGATTCTCAATATATGTTGGGCCTTTCCGCCACACCCTATCGACGGGATCAGCTTTCCAAACTCATTTTCTGGCACCTGGGTGATAAACACTACGAGGTGGACAAAAGCCAATTAATTGAAAGTGGTGATGTTTTGCCGGCTAAGGTTGTTTTTCGCAACACCGATTTCAACACCCGCTGTGATCCGGTCACTGAATACAGCAAGATGCTGGCCGAGCTTGCCAACGACACCCAACGCAATATCCAGATCGCTGCCGATATTGCCGAAGAGGCCGCCAGAAATAGCGGGATCTGTTTGATTCTATCCGATCGCAAGGCACATTGTGAGAATCTTCAGGCCCTGCTGCGTTACCGTTTCAAGCTGGCATCCGAACTGCTCACCGGCGATCTCGATATGGCCGCGCGCAAAAAGGTCGTGCAACGGGTTAACCGCGGAGATGTCCATATCCTGATCGCCACCGGCCAGTTGATTGGAGAGGGTTTTGATTGTAAAAATCTGACAACCTTATTTTTGGCGACGCCGATAAAGTTCAGCGGGCGTTTGCTTCAGTATCTTGGCCGGGTTTTACGCCCGGCACCGGGGAAAGAATACGCCCGCGTATTTGATTACGTTGATGTTCATGTGGAACCGCTTAAAAACGCAGCTAAGGCTCGGCAGCGTGTCTATCGCTCATCGGCTGAGAGTGCCTAAAGTGTCTTGAGTGATTTAAAGTAACTACAGTTGAGGAATTCTATCTCTAAAAAAGACAGAGGGCAGCGATACCATAATTTTCGTCACTTCGAACTTTAGTTCACTTTAGTCATTTATTCGTTTCATATCCTAAAGATCCGCTCTATTATAAAATAATTTCATTACTTAAATATTATTCAGAACTCGCCTCAAGAGCTTCGAATTTGGGTTTGTATAAATAGATACAATTTTACGTTGCTAAAATGATCTAAATCGGATATATTTGTATTTAGAACAAATTTGAAAGCTTAGCACTCAATTTGCAAAATGAAAACGGGTGGCGAATACAAATCGACGTATAAAAGCAGCAGTTCGGATGCGGTTCTGCGTGTACTCGACTCGTTGCTGGCCGATTCCGGTCAAAAACGGCTGACCGGAGGTCAGGCAACTGTTATTCTTGATGCGCTTGCAAGCTCTAACGACCCGGCCCTGATCATTCGGTTTCCGGTTGTGCTGAGCATTTGTGCGCGCAACGGTGTTGCGCTCAACAGTCATGCGCTGTTTTCCAAATACTGGGAATCAAGTCCCAAAAAACAGAATCTGGAAAAGTTGCTGTTACTCACCGATGAATTATTCGATCTCGAGGGAATTGCGGCGCCGCACAATCTAAAGAAAATTGTCAGTCCCCTGAAGCCGAAATATGGAACCTTGCTATCCGCTCGTCTGCTTTCACTGAGCAGCGGTTTAAGTATCTCTATCAGGACGGTTCAGAATACACTGCGGGATTACACCGCCAAGATTAAAAATGCGATGCCGGCGCAAAAACCGGAAACGACCGATTATGAGCCCAAAACGATTAAGCCGCAACGTTCCGCCGACTTAGATACCAGCCTGGATCGTCTTTTTTCGCCGAAACAAAAAGATCTGGTTTTTAAAAAGCTGAACAGCGAGGCATTTACGAAAACAGAGCGTGAATATTATTCGCGGGTTGTAAGGAAAAAGTTGCTATCCATAGCCG
>JAAUXY010001853.1_pt1 | contig 10109 bp, 4 predicted proteins | sample 7278121 | NCBI WGS metagenome assembly JAAUXY01 (sample SAMN14350117, study PRJNA611818) | marine sediment metagenome | isolation source: surface marine sediment (1.8m) | place: French Polynesia: Moorea | collected 2018-08
ACCGAACATCATGCGCATGAGGTAGAACCTCAACTTTACGTCGACGTCTTCCCGTACGAAGAGCTCACACAGAATCTCGAGGTCCGGAACGCTCATGCGGAACACGCCGCCCGGCTTGAGAATGCGGTGAACCCCCTGAAACGCTGCCGGCAGTTCCTCGCGATAACCGAGGTGTTCCATGACGTGGGAGGCGTAGACCTCGTCGAAGCACAGGTCCTCGAACTGCGACAGGTCAGCCACGTTGCCGACGAAATCAACGCCCTCACCCGGCTGGATATTGAGGATTCTCCAGCCCTCCTTCGCCTGCTTACCGCCAATGTGCAGTCGGTGTGCCGTGTCGCTTGCGGTGGCCTCGGACGTGACCATGGCGGAATGCATCTCCTCTGATGGAGAATCGAAAGCGAGCACTCGCTTCCTGGGAGAGAGCGAAATACTATCATCTTCGAGGCTGCTGGTATTCGTCTCTTGTGTATCGGTCATCTGCCGACACGCACGTCAAACGAGAGTTTCCAGTACCCTGGCAGAGCGCCAGATCCGCCCAAGACGTTGCGATCACCGGGCTTGCCGAAGGATAGGGCCGAACATGACCGCAGAACTGCCTCAACGACCGGACTTCGCCGCGCTGGAGGCCTCGGCCGCCCAATCAGCCGCCCAGCGCAACCAGATCCTGACGCTGATCGGCAACCTGATCTTCTCCTGGTCCAACAACGAGAGCATGTTCATCTACGTGCTGATGCTGCTGTTGGAGACCGACTTCAATTCGGCGGCCATCGTCTTCGTCACGCTGAACACCACGCGCGCCCGGCTCGACCTGATCCGTCGGCTGGCCAAGACCAAGCTGCGTGACCCGGAGACGATCCGAAAGATTGACCGGCTGATCGAACGGTTCAACCGCTGCACCAAGGTGCGCAACGAGTTCAATCATTGCATCTATGAAGTGAACGAGCGCGGCGAAATCACCCATGCCAACGTCCTGCGCATCGTCGAGACAAAGCGACAGATGAAGATCGTAACGGTGAAGGAGTTCGACCGCGAGCGGGTCAAGGAAATCAGCAATACCATAAAGCGGCTGACGAACATCAATCGCGATATTTGGGCTTTTCTCCCCGAGCTGGAGCAGAAGGTCAGCGCCGGCGCGAAAGCGTAGGGTGGAATGGCACGAAGACCTAAGCGCCGGCGGCAGAAACCTGTCGAGAAGCCCACCGGAACCGCAAAATCTGCGCGATTGCCCGATCGGATCTCCGATCAGCAAGCGCAAGATTTGCGCGCCGACCTTGCTCTGGCCAAACAGCATCACGCGGCGGGCCGCCTGTCCCAGGCCGAACGCATTTATCGGAAGGTGCGGCAGACCGATCCGAATCATCCTGAGGCGCTGCGCTTACTCGGCGTCATCGCGCGACAGGCGGGCAAGAGCGACTTGGCCATCGAGCTGATCAAAAAGGCCATCGCCGCGCGGCCCGATCACCCGGGGGGACACAACAATTTGGGCAACGTTCTCCTTGATTTGGGACGAACCGACGAGGCAGTCGCCTGCTTCAACAAATCCCTTGCCATAAGCCCCGATTACGCCGAGGCCCACTATAACTTGGGAAGAGTCTTCCAGTTGACCGGGCAACTCGATGAAGCCGAGGCCAGCTATCGCCAAACCCTCGCCATCAAGCCTGACTACGCCGAGGCGCACAACAATCTGGGCAATGCGCTTCTCGACATGGGACGGGCGAGCGATGCGGTCGCTAGTTTCGACCGGGCCATCACGATCAACCCTCGTCTCGCTGAAGCGCACTACAACCGAGCGAACGCGCTCGAAGCCCTGGGGAGACTCGAGGAGGCAGTCAACGGCTATCGCCAGGCTATCGACCTCGAGCCCAACTATTTCGAAGCGCACAACAATCTCGGCACGAGCCTGAAATCCCTCGGGCGTCTGGATGAGGCGCTCACTTGCTATCGCCAAGCCTTGGCGATCTCACCCGAGTTCGCTGAGGCGCATTTCAATCTGGCCAATGCGCTGGACGCTGCGGCGCTCCATAGCGAAGCGATCCTTAGCTACAACGAAGCCATCGCTATCAAGCCCGATTGGGCTGAAGCACACACTTACCTGGGCTCCGCACAGTTGAGCCTGGATCAGCTTAACGATGCCGTTGCCAGCTTTCGACGGGCCCTCGCGCTCAAGCCCGATTTCGCCGTGGCGCATAACGCGCTGGGCCTGGCGCTGCAGACCCAGGGGAGGTTCGACGACGCTATCGCCAGCCACAGGCAAGCCATTCGCCTTGAGCCTGATCTGGCCGAAGCGCACAACAGCCTGGGCAATGCACTGAAGGAGCTCGCCCGCGTCGACGAAGCGATCGCCAGCTATCGCAAGGCCCTCGACATCAAGCCCGATTTCAGCGTCGCCCACAGCAATCTCTTGTTCGCCATGCACTGTGAGGCGGCCGACCCAGGCGAATTGCTCAAGGCGCACCGGCGGTCTGAGAAGGGCTATGCAAAGCCGCAATCCGACCCGACGGACAGACGATCAGTTGGCGACGATCCGGATCGGCGGTTGCGGGTCGGATTCGTCTCCGGCGACTTCCGCAACCATTCCGTCAGCTATTTCCTCGAGAGGCCGTTTGCATCCTATGATCATCAGCGTCTCGAGTTCTATTGCTATTCGAACTTCAACCTTGAGGACGCAACGACCGCGCGCCTGCGGTCATCAGTCGACCAATGGCGCACCATCGCCGATTTGAAGGACGAGCAGGTTATTGATGCCGTCCGCGTGGACGGGATCGATATTCTGGTCGACCTGTCCGGACATACGAAGGGCCACCGGCTTGCGGTGTTCGCCGCCAAGCCGGCCCCGGTGCAGGTCACCTGGCTGGGCTATCCGGACACCACGGGCCTCTCTGCCATCGACTACCGGCTGAGCGATGCGATCGCCGATCCGCCGGGGGACGCGGATGTCTATTGCGTCGAGCGTTTGGTCCGGCTGCCCAACGGGTTCCTCTGCTACCAGCCCCCGGACGACGCGCCCGAGGTCGCCCCCCTGCCGATGACGGACCGCGGCCATGTCACCTTCGCCAGCTTCAACAACCTGGCCAAGGTCACACCGCAGGTGGTCGAGAGCTGGGCCCGCATTCTGCAGTCCGTGCCCAATTCGCGCCTGCTGTTCAAGAACAAGTCGCTCGCCGCATCGAGCGCCCGCAAGCGCTATGCCGGGCTGTTCGCCGAGCACGGGATCGCGCCCGAGCGGATCGACTTCCGCGCCCAGCTCGCCAGCACCCGAGACCATCTCGCGCTCTACGGCGATGCTGACCTCGCGCTCGACACTTTCCCCTACAACGGCACCACCACCACCTGCGAGGCGTTGTGGATGGGTGTGCCCACAATCACTTGGCGCGGCGACCGTCATTCGGCACGGGTCGGCGCCAGCCTGCTGAGCCGCCTCGGGCTGGACGACCTGGTGGCGGACCACATCGAGGGCTACGAGCAGACGGCCATCGCACTGGCCCAAGACCCCGATCGCCTCACCGCCTTGCGCACCGGCCTGCGCGACCGCATGCGGGCATCCCAAGTTTGCGATGGTGCTGCGTTCGCCCGCGACCTGGAGCAAGCGCTCCGGAATATGTGGCACGCCTGGTGTCACGCCGGCGCCGCCGACCCCCATCAATCCCCGCCGGATCCAGCCTAGCCGCCGCTCACACCCCCCTCACGCCGCCGGCGCGTCCTCCAGCGGTTCAGCGACCGGCGCGCAGGGGCCCCGGCGCTCCAGTTCGGCGCGGTCGCGCTGCTTGGCCAGCCGGTCGCGTTCGCGGTCCGGCACCAGGCGGAACTGATAGCGCTGGCCCGGGCTGATCTCGCGCACATGGCCGCGATACGCAATCGTGATCGGATAGGCGGTAAACAGCCGGCTGGTCACCGTCAGCGTGTGGTGGGTGACGTCGAGGTCGAGGGTCTGCCCGCGGTACCGCACCGTGGTCTTGAGCCCGGCCAGCTCATCCGGCAGCCGCGGGTTGAAGGTCAGCACGTTGGCCCGCGGCTCGACCCCGATATAGCAGCGCTGCACCAGGTCGACCGTGCCGGCCATCGCGCCGAGATGAATGCCTTCCGACGTGGTGCCGCCCTGCAGGTCGCCGATGTCGCTGTCCAGCGCTTGGCGGAACAGCTGCCAGGAACGCAGCCGGTCGGCCCGCGCCAGCACCCAGGCATGGGTCACCCAGCTCAGGGTCGAACCGTGCGAGGTGCGCTGCGTGTAGTAGTGGATGGTCCGGAAGATCGTCTCAGGTGAGAAGTCATAGTCCAGACGGTCGAAGATCTCCGTCAGCTCCTCGGTCGAGAACAGGAAGAACAGCATCAACACATCGGCCTGCTTGGACACCTTGTAGTGGTTGGGATCCATGCCCTCGGCCTCCAGGATCCGGTCCAGCCGTTCGATCTGGCCGTACTTCTCCCGGTAACCTTCCCAGTCGAATTCCTCCAGCTTCTCGTAGCCCTCGAACTGGCTGATCACCCCGTCGTGGAACGGTACGATCAGGTTGCGGCTGATCTCGTCCCACTCCAGCAACTCCGCCTCGCCGAGCGCGAGCTTGTCGCACAGCTCGCGGCGCCGGTTGTCGGGCAGCAGGTCGAGCACATCGAGCGCGCGGGTCAACGTCCACGAGACCATGACGTTGGTGTAAGCGTTGTTGTCCAGGCCGCCCTCGGTGCTCGGGTCCTTGCCCGGATAGGCGGTGTGGAATTCGTCGGGGCCCATCACGCCGCGGATCGCGAAGCGTCCCGCCGCGGCATCGAAGCTGGCCAGGCTGGCCCAGAACCGGGCGATCTCCAGCATCAGCTCGGCGCCGTACTCGTAAAGGAACTCGCGGTCCTCGGTAACCTCGTAGTATTGCCATACGTTGAATGCGATCGCCGCGTTGATGTGGCGTTGCCGGTGCGTGTTGTCCGGCACCCAATGGCCCGACACCGGGTTCAGGTGAAACTTCTGGCACTCCTCGCGCCCGTCGCTACCGCTCTGCCAGGGGAACATCGCCCCGCGGTGCCCGGCTTCCTCGGCCGCCCGGCGCGCTTCGCCCAGCCGCCGGGAGCGGTAGCGCAGCAGCGCCCGCGCGAGCACCGGCTTGCGCAGGTTGAGGAACGGGAAGATGAACAGCTCGTCCCACATGATCTTCCCGCGGTAGGCCTCGCCGTGCCAGCCGCGCGGCGGCATCCCGACATCGAGATCGGTGGAATGGATCGAGGTGGTTTGCAGCAGGTGAAAGATATGCAGGTGCAGCTTCAGCTCGACATGGTGGTCCGCCGCGGTCGCGATCTGGATCCCGCACTCGTCCCACAGATGGGCCCAGGCCAGTCGGTGCGCGTCCAGCAGGGTGTCGAACCGCTCGGCATGGCCGAGCTGATTGAGCGCGCCCAGTCCCGGCTCGGAGATCGCCGCATCGTGCGAGGTGTAAAGCGCGACCACCTTCTCGACCGAGAGCGCGCGCCCTTCCTCGACCTCGACGGAGATGTCCTGGGCGACCAGGTCGGGCAGCCGCTCCAGCGCGCGTTCCGCAGGCAACGGTGCATCGCCCCGGATCACCCGCGTGCGCGCGGCGAGCACGATCTCGCGCCGGCATTGGATCATCCGGCTGCGCAGCAGGATCGTGTCCTCACTGGCCTGCGCGGTCTCCACCGTCTCCAGGTGCCGGCTGTTGAGCTTGCGGTAACGGGGCACGCCGCCGTTGATCACGCCGCCGTCGAGCGCGGAGCGAATGGTCATGCGCCCCGACCAGTCCTCTGGCACAAGCTTCACTTCGAGCGCCGCCAGATGCGGGTCGTGCATGGAGACCAGGCGCCGCTCCTCCCAACGCGTGGTCCGTCCGTCCGCGTCGCGCAGCCGCAATGAGCGGGACAGCAGGCCCTGCTGGATGTCGAGTTCCTGCCGGTAATCCAGATACTCCACCACGTCCGGACGCAGCCACGGCCCATCCTCGATGCGGATCACCAGGGGCAGCCAGTTGGGGATGTTGACCAGGTCCTCGTTCTCGATCTCGTGGCCGTCAATCTCGCTGATCAGCCTGTTGTAGCCGCCGGCCAGATAGGAGCCCGGGTAGTGGATATCGTCGGCCACCGCGTTGCACGCCGCCCCGCGCGTGGTGAAGTAGCCGTTGCCCAAGGTGCACAGGGTCTCCCGCACGCCCTCGCGTTGCGGGTCGTACTCATCGTACAGCAGGGACCACTCGCTCATCCGGTTCTCTCGCTGAGCATATGGGTCAGTTCGGTGAGGAACACGCGCACCTCTTCCGTATCGGTCAGGCGATAGTCGGCTTGGGTTAGCAACGGTTGCTCGGCGACGAGCAGGGAGATGCCCTTGCCGTGCAACGCCTCGAACGCGTCCCGGTCGGTCTCGTCATCACCCAGGTAGAACGGAATCACGTCCGCCCCGTCGAGCCCCAGCGCATCGAGCAGCCACAGAACGGCTTTGCCCTTGTCCCAGTCCATGTTGGGCCGCAGCTCGAAGACTTTCTTGCCTCGGGTTTTGCGCAGCATCGGGTGCTCCGCGACGACGCGGTCGACGATCTCCCCGGCCAGATTGGCACCTTCGGCCGAAGCCAAGCGGTAGTGCACGGCCACATCGTAAGTCTTGTGCTCGACAATCACGCCTTCGACCGACGCCAGCTGGCCCCGCAGCTCCGAGGCAGCCTGCGTCACCACCGGCACATAGGCCGCCCCTTCCTCGTGCTGAATCTGGGTCCCCGAGGGACCGGCGATATCGAAGCCGTGACAGCCGGCGAAGATCACCTCGCCAAGCCCCACCAGACGCTCCACATCGCTACGCTCTCGACCGCTCACCACCAGGACCGAGCAGCACTCTGCCAACCCCTTGATCGTAGTGCGCATGTCGTCCGCCAGCACGGCCAGTTCCGGACGCGCCACAATCGGGGTCAGCGTGCCGTCGTAATCCAGGAAGACGGCGACGCGCCGCTCCCGAATCCTGGCTTGGATCTCGGCCAGCCGTTCGAGGGCCAACGGCGCGATCGTGGCCGATTCCGCCCGCTCTTCCGGAAGTTCCAACTCGTTCAAATCGGACACAACTAGATCCGCGCCATTGTCCCGAAGCAGCTCTGGGCGACCGTCGCGGCTTAAGCCGACGACCAATCCGAACCCGCCCGCCTTGCCGGCCTGGACTCCCGAGACCGCGTCTTCGACCACGACCGCCTTTTCAGGGGCCACCCCGAGCTGTCGGGCGGCGTCCAGGTAAGTATCCGGGTCCGGCTTGCCGCGAAGCCTTCGCTTCTGCGCGACCATGCCATCCACCTGGGCATCGAACAAGTTGCCGATGCCGACCGCTTGCAGCACTTCCGGGCCGTTTCGGCTCGACGTGACCACGGCAATGCGCAGACCCCGCGCCTTGGCCCGCCGAATGAAGTCAATGGAAGACGGGTGAACCTCCACGCCGTATTGTCTTATTGCTTCCAAGAAGAACTGGTTCTTCCGGTTGCCCAGACCGCAAACGGTTTGCCGATCGGGCGCATCCGTCTGGTCCCCCGGGGGCAGGGAGATGCCGCGCGACCGCAGGAAGGTCGCCACGCCTTCATAGCGCGGCCGGCCGTCGACGAACTGTTTGTAGTCGCGCTCCAAATCGAACGGCTCGAAAGCATCGCCGAGACGCTCCGCGCGTTCCTCGAGGAAGGCGTCGAACATCCGCTTCCAGGCTTGCGCGTGGGTTTTGGCGGTTTCGGTGATGACACCGTCGAGATCCAACAGGATGCCGTCAAAGGCGCCCAAGCTCGCTGGCGCGTCCCTTGGAGACCGGCTGGCATAAGGCGCGTCCTGTGCCCTGTCGGTGGGAACCATGGCCTCCACAGTCGTCGGTGGTCCTGCGCAACGGCTCGATCGGAACATGTGGCGGGCTTGAATCTGGTCACATGCACCACAGCATTCCATGACGCAGATCAAGGACCGTGCACCGGCGCGGCAACAATTGCGTCTCGCGATAGCTAGCTCTGCGCTAGGATGCGCCGGCGCTGCTGCGGGGCGGGTTACCACAGGGAGATCCAATGGACGCGAAGGTCGAAGAGGCGAGGCTCGCCACCCAGAAGTTCGGCATCGGCCAGCCGGTGCCGCGCAGCGAGGACCCGCGGCTGCTGCGCGGGGCCGGGCGCTACACCGACGACGTGAACCTGCCGGGCCAGGCCTATGCGGCCATCGTGCGCAGCCCCTACGCGCATGGCGTGATCCGGGAGCTAGATGTGGAGACGGCGGCGTCTGCACCGGGCGTGCTGGCGGTCTACACCGGAACGGACCTGCAGGCGGCCGGTTACGGCCAGTTGAAGTGCGCCCTGCCACTGAAGAGCCGCGACGGCTCGGCCATCGTCTCACCTCCCCGCCCGGCGCTGCCGGTCGACCGCGTGCGCTTCGTCGGCGATCCGGTGGCGGCCGTGATCGCCGAGACGCCGGCCCAGGCCCGCGACGCGGCCGAGATGGTCATGCTGGATGTCGAGGCGCTGCCGGCCGTCACCACCGCAGCCGAGGCGGCCGCGCCCGACGCGCCGCTGCTCTATGACGAGGTGCCGGGCAATCTGGTCCTCGACTACCACTACGGGGACACAGACAAGGTCGCTGAAGCCTTCGCCGGCGCGGCCCACGTCACCAAGCTGGAGCTGATCAGCAACCGCGTGGTGGTCAGCGCCATGGAGCCGCGCGCCGCGCTGGGCGACTTCGACGCGGACACCGGTCGCTTCACGCTCCAAGTTGGCTGCCAGGGCACCTTCGGCCTGCGCAACCAGCTGGCCGGCTTGCTTGGGGTCGAACAGTCCGAGATGCGCGTGCTGACCGGCACTGTCGGCGGCTCGTTCGGCATGAAGATGTCCGCCTATCCGGAGTACATCTGCTTGCTGCACGGCGCCCGCAAACTCGGCCGTCCGGTCAAGTGGACCGACGACCGCTCGGGCAGCTTCGTGTCCGACTACCACGGCCGCGACCACGCGGTGACCGCAGAGCTGGCACTGGACGCCGACGGCCGGTTCCTGGCCATCCGCATCGAGTGCTTCGGCAACATGGGCGCCTTCCTAAGCCCGGTGGCCCCGCTGATGCCCAGCCTGAACATCGTCAAGAACACGGTCAGCGTCTACCGCACGCCGCTGATCGAGGTCGCCACGCGATGCGTGCTGACCAATACGACACCGGTCACCGCCTATCGCGGCGCCGGGCGGCCTGAGGGCAACTACTACATGGAGCGGCTGATCGACACGGCCGCGGCCGAGATGGGCATCGACCGGGTCGAGCTGCGCCGGCGCAACCAAATCGGCCCGGACGCGTTCCCCTACGAGGCGGCCTCCGGCATGACTTACGACTCCGGCGACTTCACCGCGCTCATGGACCAGGCCCTGGCCGAGGCCGACTGGGACGGCTTTGAAGCGCGCAAGGCCGACTCCAAAGCGCGCGGCCGACTGCGCGGGCGCGGCCTCGGCTCTTATTTGGAGGTCACCGCGCCGCCGTCCGTAGAGATGGGCGGCATCCGGTTCGAGGCGGACGGCACCGTCACCGTGATCACCGGCACGCTCGATTACGGCCAGGGCCACGCGTCGGCCTTCGCGCAGGTGCTGTCCGAACGACTTGGCGTGCCGTTCGAAAGCGTCCGCCTGCTGCAGGGCGACAGCGACCAGCTGATCGCCGGCGGCGGCACCGGCGGGTCGCGTTCGATCATGGCCAGCGGCACCGCCATCGTGAAGGCCAGTGACGCGGTGATCGAGCGCGGCCGGCAGATCGCCGCACACCTGCTGGAAGTCGCGGCCGGCGACATCGAGTTCGAGGACGGCCGGTTCGTGGTGGCCGGCACCGACCGATCGCTCGGCGTCATGGAGCTCGCCGCCAAGATCCGTGCCGGGCTCGAGCTCCCCGACGACCTGCCGCAATCGCTCGACGTCTCCGAAGTGACCGACCCGATCCCGTCCGCCTTCCCCAACGGCTGCCATGTCGCCGAGGTGGAGGTCGATCCGGACACCGGCGTCGTCGATGTCGTGCGCTATTCGATGGTCAACGATTTCGGCACGGTCATCAATCCGTTGCTGGTCGAGGGCCAGGCCCATGGCGGGGTCACCCAAGGCATCGGCCAGGCGCTGATGGAGCTGGCGCGCTATGACGACGAAGGCCAG
>JAAUXY010098144.1_pt1 | contig 10109 bp, 10 predicted proteins | sample 7278121 | NCBI WGS metagenome assembly JAAUXY01 (sample SAMN14350117, study PRJNA611818) | marine sediment metagenome | isolation source: surface marine sediment (1.8m) | place: French Polynesia: Moorea | collected 2018-08
ATGGCGGGCAAGTTTGCCGCCGAACTCGCGGCGCCTGCTCAAGTCAAATGCTCGACGCCGAGATAGTCGGCGCCCTGCATCTCGAATAGCCGCGATACCGTCCGCTCAAACTCAGGTGCCAATTGGCCGGTCCGATAGATCTGGTCCGGCGGCACTTCAGCCGTGCAAACGAGCTTCACCCGATGCTCATAAAGGGCATCGATCAGTGTCATGAAGCGTCGTGCGACGTCCCGCTCCTCCTTTGCCAACACGGGAATACCTTCGATGACCAATGTATGAAAATGAGTCGCGAGGGTAAGATAATCAGCCGCCGCCAACGGCGCTCGACATAGATCGTCGAAATGAAACCGAGCTACTCCCGAGGCGCACTCTGGCACCATCAGACGGCGGCCCTGTACCTTGAATACATGGGATTGAACCTCCGCGTCGCGGACGAGACCCGCGAAGGCTTCTTTCGCCCACACGGTCGCATCCTCACCAAGCGGACCGTAGTAAACCGGCTGCCCCCGCATGAAACCGAGCCGATAATCCGGGCCGGCCGGCAGATCCAGGATGTCGAGCCTTGCCGTAAGCAGATCAAGAAACGGCAGAAATCGCTCACGCTGCAGACCGTCCTTATAGAGCTCATTCGGCGCACTGTTTGACGTCGCGACAACGACGACCCCCCGCTCGAGCAACCTAGAAAACAGGCGCCCGAGAATCATCGCGTCGACGATGTTTGTTACCTGGAACTCGTCGAAACATAGCAGCCAATGCTCGTCGGCGAGCGCATCGGCAACTTCGTGCAGTGCATCCTCGGAGTCGTCCCCACGCGCCGCGTGTAATCTCTCATGAACCTCCAGCATGAATTCGTGGAAATGCGCCCGCCGCTTGCGCTCGACGGGCGCCAACGCGAAGAACAAGTCCATCAGCATCGATTTGCCGCGCCCAACTGGGCCGTAGATATAGAGACCCTGCGGCGGTTCCATGGTCTGTCGGGCCAGCCCCAGGCGCGCCTTCCAGCCACCGCCGGCGGACGGTTGGTAACCCTGCAAGGCCTTGTGCAAACTTTGCAGCTTTTCCGCCGCTAGCTCCTGTGCCGGATCGGGTTTGAGCTCACCCTCTCGTCGTCGGGCGCGAAAAGCGAATAGCGGTCCTTCGGACATCAGCCAAGAATGCCGGTAATCGGATAGTGAAGTCTTAAGTCATTGCTCTCGAAAGCTACCGATGTAACGGAAATCAAGTCCCCAAAAAACACCGGAGGCAGCTCGGGCACACGACCAAGCCCCCTCACCAGATACACAGCAAACTCGTCTCATCCCCCATAGCCAGTGGATAAAACGGACGCGGAAGCCTGGCCGTCACTTGAACGGGCGCGCCATCCCCGGCAACGTCCGCAAATGGAAAATGCAAAGGAGGGGACCATGGACGACGACGCCTTCAACATGGAGATCCGTCGTTTCCTGAAGCAGGTCGGCGTAACGAGTCAGCGGGAAATCGAGCGTGCCACCGCCGAGGCCATTGAAAACGGCAAACTAGCCACTGGCAGCTCGATCAAAGTCACGGCGACAATTAGCGCGCCCGGCATCGGGCTGAACCACAAGGTTGAGGGCGAACTCAAGACGTCCGCCTGATGGAGATCGTCACCGCCGCTCTAGGGCTTGCTGCGAGCCCGATCGCCTTGGTCGGCTACATCGGCCTCGGTGTCTATGCGGCCCGATTGTGGCTGGCCATCAAGTTCGGCATCCTTTGGGGTCTGGCGCTACAACTGTTAGCTGTCGCCCTGGGCCGGATATCCATCCTCGATCCCCAAGCCATCGCTTTGACCACGGCGTTGCGTCTGCTTGGCGCCGTACTGATAACGGTCGGTGTGTTTTACCTGGCCCGCGCTGTACGCCGCCGCTAAACCCGCCGTGCCAGCATGTGTTGCTTTATCGCTGCAATCGCCTTCGCGGGATTCAGTCCTTTCGGACAGGTGCGAGTGCAGTTCATGATCGTATGACACCGATATAGCCGAAACGGATCCTCTAGCTGGTCGAGCCGTTCGCCAGTCGCCTCGTCCCGGCTGTCATTGATCCAACGGTATGCTTGCAGGAGTATCGCTGGACCTAGATAGCGGTCGCTGTTCCACCAATAACTCGGACAGCTCGTCGAACAGCACGCGCAAAGGATGCACTCATAAAGGCCGTCGAGCCTTTCTCGATCCTCGACCGATTGCAGCCGTTCACGCTCCGGCGCAGCGGTGTCAGCCTTCAGCCACGGCTCAATCTGCCGGTATTGTGCGAAGAAATGAGTCTGGTCGGGCACCAAGTCCTTGATCACGGGCTGATGTGGCAGGGGATAGACAGATGCCTCACCCTTTATTTCGCTAATGAACTTCGTGCAGGCGAGTGTGTTGGTTCCATCTATGTTCATGGCGCACGACCCGCACACTCCTTCGCGGCACGACCGGCGGAAGGTTAGCGTCGAATCGATCTCGTTTTTGATCTTGATGAGGGCATCCAAAACCATCGGCCCGCAGGTATCCAGATCGACGAGATACGTATCGAGGCGCGGGTTTTCGTCATCGTCTGGGTTCCAACGGTAGACCTTGAATGCCTTTGTATTCGTTGCGCCATTCGGCGCAGGCCATGTCTTGCCGTTTGAGATGCGCGAGTTCTTTGGCAGAGCTAATTCGGCCATCCGCTTCCTCTGATTCGCGCTCTAGTAGACCCGCGCCTTCGGCGGGAAACTCTGCACGTCGTTGCTGAGGGGCTGCATGTGAACCGGCCGGTAACCGATCCGCGTCGAACCATCCTCAGCCACCCAACAAATCGTATGCTGCATGAAATCGTCGTCGTCCCGATTTGGATAGTCCTCGCGCGCGTGTGCGCCCCTGCTTTCCTTTCTTTCTCGGGCCGAATGCACCGTCGCAACCGCCTGATACATCAGATTCTGCAGTTCAAGCGTCTCAACCAAGTCCGAGTTCCAGATCAATGACCGATCGCTCACACGAACATCTGACATGCCGGTCCAAAGCTCAGCCAACTCATCGACCCCCTGCTGCAGGACCTCGCCGGTGCGAAATACAGCGCAGTTGCTCTGCATCGTCTTTTGCATCTCAAGCCGAAGTGCGGCCGTCGGCGTTTCGCCGTTGGCATGGCGCACCTTGTCGAACCGGTCCAGGGCCACGTCTGACGCGCCATTGAGCAGTGGAACGTGCTTTTCGTTCGGCGCGACAATCTCGGCCGCGCGGTTCGCGGCGGCCCGGCCGAACACGACCAAGTCAAGCAACGAATTCGATCCCAGCCGGTTGGCGCCGTGTACCGAAACGCAAGCCGCCTCGCCGATCGCCATAAGACCGCGGACGACCGCATCGGGATCGTCGCCTTTTGGCGTTACGACCTCACCGTGATAATTCGTCGGTACGCCACCCATGTTGTAGTGGCACGTTGGCAGCACTGGGATCGGCTCCTTGGTGACGTCAACCCCGGCAAAGATTCGTGACGTCTCGGAAATGCCGGGCAGGCGCTTATGGATCGTATCCGGGTCGAGATGCTCGAGATGTAGGTTGATATGATCCCTTCGATCACCGACGCCGCGGCCCTCGCGGATCTCGATAGTCATCGACCGGCTGACCACATCGCGGCTCGCCAGGTCTTTAGCTGAGGGAGCGTAGCGCTCCATAAATCGCTCACCTTCAGAGTTCGTGAGATAGCCGCCCTCGCCACGCACGCCCTCCGTAATCAGCGCACCGGCACCATAGATGCCCGTCGGATGGAATTGCACGAATTCCATGTCCTGCAAAGGCAGCCCGGCTCGTGCCACCATTCCGTTTCCGTCACCGGTGCAAGTGTGAGCAGACGTACATGAGAAGTACGCCCGACCGTAGCCACCGGTCGCCAACACGACCAGGTGCGCGCGAAACCGGTGAATCGTCCCGTCGGCCAGATTCCACGCAATGACGCCGCGGCAGACACCGTCGTCGTCCATGATCAAATCGAGCGCGAAGAACTCAACGAAGAACTCCGCGTCAAACCGCAGCGATTGCTGATAGAGCGTATGAAGAATCGCGTGGCCCGTCCGATCCGCCGCTGCGCAAGTTCGATGCGCCGGCGGACCCTCGCCAAACTTGGTCGTCATGCCGCCGAACGGGCGTTGATATATCTTGCCCTCTTCCGTCCGCGAAAAAGGCACGCCGTAGTGCTCAAGCTCCACGACTGCCGGAAGCGCCTCGCGCACCATGTATTCAATCGCATCTTGATCGCCCAGCCAGTCCGACCCCTTTACGGTATCGTACATGTGCCAGCGCCAATCATCGTCACCCATATTGCCGAGTGCGGCGCTAATCCCGCCCTGCGCAGCAACGGTATGGCTGCGTGTCGGGAAGACCTTTGAGATACAGCCGGTCCGCAATCCCTTCTGCGCCATTCCGAACGTCGCCCGTAGGCCGGCACCGCCAGCACCAACGACGATGACATCGTAGTGATGCTCGATCAGGTCGTAGGCTGCCATCATGCGGCTCCGAAGGTGATCGACAGAACCGCTAAGACGCCGGCGAGAGCCAGCAGAATAGCGAGACCCTTTAGAAGCACCAGCGCAGTCAATTTCAGACCTTCATGATGCACGTAGTCTTCAACGATCACCTGCAGCCCGAGCTGCGCATGGTGAAACGTTGCGGCAATCAGTAGAATGAACAAACCCGCATTCAGTGGGCGGCCAATCCACCCCCGCGCCGACGCGTAGTCCGCGCCGACATGTACGATCAACGTAATGACAAACCAGATCGCTAACGGCACTAACGCGATTGCCGTGAGCCGTTGTGCCCACCAATGGTCCACGCCAGTCTTGGCCGAACCGAGCCCGCGTGCCTGGCCGAGCGGGGTGCGCATAGTCATTTAGCCGGCGCCAAGCATGGCATAACCGGCCACCCAAGCAACGACAGACAAAGTCGCCGCAGCAACCACAGCGACCCATCCCGTTGCGTAAACCTGGGGCAGTTCGAATCCCCACCCCGCGTCCCAAACGAGGTGGCGAACGCCATTGCAGAGATGATAGAAGAGCGCAACGGTCCAGCCGAACAGAAGCAGCCGGCCGAACCACCCGCTCATAAAACTCTGCGCCGTGTTATATGCCTCTGGCCCGATCGCTGCGGCTACGAGCCACCACAGGAGCAACAAGGTGCCAACCGACAATGCCAGACCTGTGATCCTGTGCAGGATCGACAGCGTCATGGTTATTTGCCAGCGATAGACTTGAAGATGCGGCGAGAGAGGCCGACCAACCAATGTCAAAACCCCGGTATTGCTTGTCAATTATGGGTAGGATGTAGCTTGCGCCCCGCGTGGCGTCAACGCATGCGCTGGACCGCCGCAGGTCTCTCAGGCACCAGTATGGCCCAACACCCCGTGTGGAGAAAGTGTGGATAAGATGTGCATTGCCTAACGTTTATGCACAGAAAAAGGAAGATAGGACGGGCCTTCGTCGTTGCCGCCAACACACCGATCAACAATCATGGGGACTGACACGCGACACGGAACGAACCTTCATCTGTTTCTGGATTGGCAACGATCTCTGAGACAGGAGATTTCTTCGGAAGTCCGGTTTGTTCTGACAGAGCGGGGCCGCGCTCCAGGAGCGAGCCTTGCTCGAAAGACTGGGAACAGCTGCTTCGGCAAGTGCGACCAGTCGGGGGACCACCCGGGGTCGTCGCGCCTTGGTTGGGCGGTGTAAACCGCTCAGGGTCTGGCCGCCGCAATTCGCGAGGAGCGTGGCGCCGACACCGAGACAGCGATCTGGGAGCGGCTTCGGCCGTACGGTCCGGAAGGTGGCGTCAGGGACGGCGCACCCTTCCAGTCACTGGAAGCTATCTTCCGGTGACAATGCCGGGCCGGGCTTCGGCTTGGTGAGCTGCGGCGGCAAACGGACACAGTCTGGCATGCCGCCGGGAGGGGAGCGAAATCTGAGCCAAGTTGTCGCCGGCTTGGTTCGTGGCTACAGCGGCAGCGTTGCGGCGCAGTCGTGTGGCCGATGAGGATGTCCAACGGCTACCTTCGCTTGAGGCGAGTACGCCCGCGAGGGGGTACGAGATGCGGCTTCGGTCGGCATCACAATGACTGTGGCGGCGGTGAGCGACGTATCGGCCAGGGGTGCGTTTGCTCTACCACCGAAACGGTGCGACGCCACAAGCACGCGTGTTCGCGGACCGACGATTCGTCGTTGGACCGTGAGACCTGAACAGCAGACGGCGCGAGCCGAATGCAGTTGGGGTCTTGGATCGGTGGCCCTGGAGCCAAACGGTCCAGAGGCGTCAGGCGCGCCCGCGAGGGCGCAAGCGATGGGCCCGCGTCCACGCACCTGACGCCTCTACCGTTTTTGGGATCGCGAACCGAGCACACCGGCCGCGGGTCACCCAACGAACCAAGAACACATGCAGCTCTGCCGCTGTTCAAGTGGTGGAATGCAAAGCTCAGCCTTGTGCGGACAGATGTGCCGACGGGCCCAGCAACCGTTGAACGAACAAAAACAAAGGCCCAGAAATCCTGGGCCTTTGTCTTCGCCGGTCGATGAACCCCGCGTCCATGCACCAGACAACGACGGGCTCGTAGCAACCCGTTTCGCGCCGGGTCAACAGAATTTTGTGCCCTTTGCCGAAAAAGTATCTATATCTGGCCGACCATCCGTGGCAAACCAATGCAAATCCTTTCAATCCAATCCCACGTAACTTATGGCCACGTTGGCAACACGGCCATCCAATTGCCCTTGCAACAGCTTGGTGTCGAAATTCTCCCGATCTACACAGCGCTCCTCTCAAGCCACACGGGCTATGAAAGCGCCCGTGGTCCTGTTGTCCCGGCCGAGGACCTACGTCAGATCGTCGACGGACTCGCGGAAAACGGCATTCTGCAACAATGCGATGCCGTGCTATCCGGCTACCTGGGCAGCGCCGAGACGGGCGCCGTCGTCCTCGACACCGTCAGCCGTGTGAAGGAAGCAAACCCAAACGCGCTGTTCTGTTGCGATCCGGTTATCGGCGACCAGGAAGAGGGCATCTACGTAACCGACCATGTCCGCCGCTTCATCAGTGAAGAAGCGATCGCCGCCGCCGACATCATCACGCCGAACCAGTTTGAGCTCGGTATTCTCTTCGGTCGCGAAGTGCGAAACGAAGCAGACGTCGCCGCAGCGTGCGCCGAAATTCACGCGCAAGGCCCCGACTGGATATTGGGGACGAGCCTCCACCTGGACGGTGTGCCGGACGATCAGATCGAGATGCAACTCCACGGACCTGGTGAGCGCTGGAGAATTCGGACGCCGATGGAGCATGTCGCCTCAACGGTCAAAGGTACGGGTGATCTCGTCGCCGCTTTGTTCACCACGCACCTACTACAGACGCGATCGCCTCGGACGGCGCTCGAGAAAGCGACCGCCGGCGTCTTTGCGGCGCTCGCCGAAACTGCTCGCCTTGGCGCAACTGAGCTCAGGCTAGTCCGCGCTCGGGACCTGATTCGCTCGCCTCCCCGATCCTTTCGCACGACGGTAATCGGTTAGCCGCTACGTCTATTGCGATCGCTCCGAATCTTCTGATATGCAAGCCTAGTCTTTCTCGTCTCCAGATCACCGGCACCGTGACCGACTGGGCGCTACTGAACGGCATCGTCTTCGGACTTGTTTTGGCCGCGCCGGTCGGACCGGTGGGCGTGCTTTGTGTCAACCGCACGCTAACGGAAGGCCGGCTGCATGGTCTGCTCTCCGGCTTAGGCGCTGCAATCGCAGACGCAGTCTACGGCGGTATCGCGGCGTTCGGGATAAGCTCGGTCTCGGCCTGGGTGGAACGAAATCAGCGTGTGTTCGCGCTGATCGGCGGGATTCTGCTTATCGCGCTAGCAATCAAGTCATTCCTCACCAAACCACGACCTCCGAGCGACCGCGTGGCTCGGCGCATTCACACCGAAAGCCTTGTTCAAGACGTGATATCGACATTCACCCTCGCTATCACGAATCCAGTTACTGTACTGGCGTTTGCCGGCTTGATCGCGACCTTCGGCAACGCAGGCTTGAGCGGCCCAACGTCCGGACTGGCGCTCGTCCTTGGTGTCTTTATCGGATCTGCCGCCTGGTGGTTCGCCCTGAGCGGTGGCGCCAGCATCTTTCGCCAGTATATGAACGGGGGCTTTCAACGTTGGACAAATCGCGCCTCGTCCATTGTGCTACTTGGCTTCGGGATTTACGCCCTGTTTGGCGTGGCGTGACCGCTTAGGCAGCGTCCTCCAGATATCCCTCGTGCAGCGCCTCCGCGATCTGCACGGCATTCAACGCTGCTCCCTTGCGTAGGTTGTCGGACACAACCCACAAGTTGATTCCGTTTTCGACGGTGGGGTCCTCGCGAATGCGGCTCACATAGACCTGGTCCTCGCCCGCCGCTTCGGCTGGCGTCACGTAGCCCTCATCGACCCGATGATCGACAACAACTACGCCCGGCGCCGCACCCAACGCGGCCCGCGTCTCTTCGACCGAAATCGGCCGTTCGCATTCGATGTTCACGGCCTCAGCGTGCCCAATAAAAACGGGCACACGAACGCAAGTCGCGGTGACCTTGATCGCTGGATCGATAATCTTCTTGGTCTCCGCCGCCATTTTCCACTCTTCTTTCGTCGACCCGTCGTCCATGAAGACGTCGATATGGGGGATGACATTGAACGCCATCTGTTTGGTGAACTCTTTGTGTTCAATCGGATCGTTGACGTAGATCGCTCTCGTCTGGTTGAAGAGCTCGTCCATACCAGCCTTGCCGGCGCCGGAAACGGACTGGTAGGTTGAGACGATCACTCGCCGAATGCCGAACGCGTCGTGCAACGGTTTTAGCGCAACGACCATCTGGATGGTCGAGCAATTCGGATTGGCGATGATGTTCTTCCGGCCATAGCCTGCTAGCGCGTCCGGATTAACCTCAGGCACGACCAGCGGAACGTCGGGGTCTAGGCGGAAATGGGACGTGTTGTCGATGACGATACAGCCGGCTCGTGCGGCAGCCGGCGCATATTTCGCCGAGACCTTGGCACCTGGCGAGAAGAGGGCGACATCGAACCCCTTGAAGTCGAACCGATCGAGGTCGCGCACTTTGAGAACTTCGTCCTCGCCGAACGAAACCTCCGCCCCAGCCGACCGCGACGATGCCAGAGCAACCACATCGTCGAGCGGAAACTGGCGCTCCTCGAGGGTCTGTAGCATCTCCCGGCCGACGTTGCCGGTCGCCCCGACGACCGCTACCCTATAGCCCATAGCCATGCCCGTTTTCTGGCGGAATTGTTGAGATAAGCCGGTAACCCGAGCTTTGCAAGGACCACCACAGCCCATCACGCGATACGCCGATTTCTGGCTCCACTATCTGCGTGAGCACAGCCGTCCGGCCACCCGCGGCATCCACTACCTCGGCACCCTGGCAGCCGTAGCAATCCTGATTGTCGGACTTGTCCAGGCCAACCTTTGGTGGATTGGATTGGCGCTCATCATCGGGTATGGCCCAGCCTGGCTCGCCCACGCTCTGATCGAACACAACCGCCCGGCCACATTTCGGTACCCGTTATGGTCGCTTGTCAGCGATTTCCGCATGTTGGGACGCTGGCTCACCGGCCGGCTCGGCGAAGATCTGACACGCGCCGGCGTTTCCCGCCCAACGACTTAGGTCGTCCCGATTCGGCACCGCAGGCTGCGATCTAGCAGGGTCGAGCCGGTCTAAGCCGCCTGACGGTCCAATGCTACGATCAGCGCCTCACCCATTCCCGTCGTCGAAACGACCTCGTCACCTGGGCCCGCAATGTCCGCCGTCCGGAGACCGGAGGCAAGCACAGCCTGCACTGCCCCCTCAAGCAGATCTGCATCTTCTCCCATGTCGAATGAATAGCGCAGCATCATGCCGAAGCTGAGCAACGTCGCGAGGGGATTGGCCTTGCCCTGGCCGGCGATGTCGGGCGCGCTGCCGTGCACCGGCTCGTACAGTGCATGTCGACGACCTGTCGTCTCATCAACGGCGCTGAGACTGGCGGAGGGCAGCATACCCAGAGACCCGGTCATCATCGCCGCTTCGTCAGACAGCATATCGCCAAACAAATTGTCTGTAACTATAACGTCGAATTGACGCGGATTACGGA
>JAAUXY010209228.1_pt1 | contig 10109 bp, 4 predicted proteins | sample 7278121 | NCBI WGS metagenome assembly JAAUXY01 (sample SAMN14350117, study PRJNA611818) | marine sediment metagenome | isolation source: surface marine sediment (1.8m) | place: French Polynesia: Moorea | collected 2018-08
CGGCGCCGGAAGCCAGCGATTCGTATTCCACGACGATGAATACCGGATTCAGTTCCAGGTCGCGGCTCGGGATCGGGCGTTTGAAATACAGGGTGCCGTTCAGCGTGTCGAGATTGTAGTCCAGGAAGCGCGTCAGGTTGCGACTGCTCAATACGACCCCGGAATCAAAGCGGTCGCGAACCTCGATTCGAACGAGGTCACTGTTGGCGATGATCGGCGTCCGGCTCAGTCGGTACAGGCCCGACGTGCCGTCGCCGCGCATCTCATCGCGGTTGAACGACTGGTCCGTTTCGGCGGCGAAAACCGTGTAGCCGACGTTTTCGCCGCGGTATTCGCTCTTGAACCCGTTGAAGCGGCGCTGGTAGCGCGTCAGATCCGTAACGGAGAGCCCGGTATCGAAGTCGCCGAACAGCGCGTAGAACTGATTGCGCTCGAGCTTGACGAATACCTTACGCTGGCTGGCCGCTTCGAAGCGCTGCTCGCTCGTATCGGCGTACAGCGAGTAGTAAGCATTCGGATCGATTTCCGTGTCGAAGCGGTCGCGCATCGCATCGCGATCGCGTGCCGAATCGAACGCCATGGTGAGCAGGTACTCTCCCTTGATCGAGCCTTTTGCAAAGAACGCTACGCGACCGTCGTCGTAGTAGCCATCTTCGTGCCCCGCATCGATCGCGGCCTCGGCGTTGTCCGTAATGGTCTTGTAGCCAGCGGTCCCCTCGGCAAAGCCGACGAGTATCCAGTCACGCTGTGCGGGCGACAGCCACGCACGTATTTCCTGCTCCCGATTGTTGTCGAAGGGTAATACGACGGTGACTTCACCGGACTGCGAGGTCGGTGCAAGCTCGAGCAATGCGATACCGTTCTTGCCGGTCCGGAATGACGCCGAGCGATCGCCGATTTCGACAATCGCGTTTTTGCGATCCTTTTGTTCATCCCACGCCGAGCGATACGGTGCGTTCACGCGGAACCGACCGACCAGGCCGGCCCGCGACGGCTCGCCGGTGCGGTCAAATAACCGCAGCGCGACAACCGGGCGCGTCTTGCCGTCCGCAACCAGCAACGATGACTCCTCGACCAGTTCTGCCCGTATCGGCATTCCGGAGAAAAAGATGGTACGGCGTATGGATTTCGCCCTGCTGCCATCCGCGTTCACGATGACGGCACGCAGCTCGTTTTCGCCATCGCTCAGCGTGACACCGTTCCACTGCGATACCGCGACCGTGCCTGATGTATTCGTTTCCGTGCCCTCGAAGCTGACCTCGCTGACGGGAACGTCGTTGACGCTCAGCCGGACGGTCTGTTCGGGTCCATGCTTGATGGCCACCTTGGTTGCCGGAATTGCCGGGGCCCAGCCCCTTTCCGGCAGCAGCATCGCGTGGCCTTTTGTCAATGTTTCGATCCCGGGTGTCTTCTGCGACGCCGGCATACCGATGTTCGCGTCAACCGTGTTTCTGGCGCGTGCCAAGCCGGTTCCGGGAATCGCACCTTTCGTCGCAGTCTCTTTTGTGCCGCTCGTTTCCTGAGTAACCTCGAGGAACGAGGGCTGCACGGGCCTGATGCCACTCATTACAAGTTCGACGCGTCGGTTCCTGTAACGATCCGCCGCAGTGTCGTTGCTGGCGACCGGGTCGCTGGGGCCGCGCCCCTCGACCTGGATATTCTCGGCCGGAACGTCCAGTGCTTCGGCCATGAAAGCTGCAACTGCCATGGCGCGCGCTTTCGACAGCACGTAGTTGTCGGCAAACAGGTGACGATTGCGAGCTGCTATCGGCGTGCTGTCGGTGTGGCCAATCGCCGAGAGCCGGATATTGCGCACGCCCTTCCAGTTATCGATCAGCTTGGCGACTTCGAGCTGATCCGTCGCCGAAAGCTCGGCGGACAGCACTGCGAAATTCAGGTTCAGGATGTAACCCGCGGTTTCGACGATGCCGGGTTCGCGCACCATCCGCGTTTCCACGATTGGGGTCTGCTGCTTCGACTGCATCGGCGTATCGAATTTGCCGATGGCCTTGGTAACCAGCTCCCCCGTGGTTTCGCCGTCGATATCGGCGATGAAAGAAACTTCCTTCGTCCAGTTGCCAAACTGGCCATCGAGCGCCATCGATATGGCGGGTCCGGTAATGTGTGGCTCTCCAAGCCGCTCGCCGTTGACGAGAAGGGTGTTGGGCGCATAGCTGACGCCCTTCGGCAGCATGATCGTCAGGCTGATGTTGTCGATTTCGACGTTGCCGATACCATCGAGGGTCAGGTTGTATGCCACCTTGTCGGCGCTATCCGTCCCCGAATTCCGCATTTCGATTTCTATGCGCCCTTCGGGTGCAGGTTTTCTTCGCACGTAGAAGTCTGCTCGTTGAAGGCTGCCTCGCGAAAGCCTGACGAACTGCGAGTCTGCGCGCCCGGCGTAACCTGGTGTTTCTTCACACCCGATCACATCGAACCACTCGGGCACGGTAAACGTATCGAGTTGCGCAACGTGAGTGCCCGGCTCGAGCCCGTCGAAATGGAAGCGACCGCCGGCGTCACTGACCGCGAAACGGCCATCCTCGAGATACACCCTGACGTTCGGAACGCCCTGCTCCTCGCTGAATGTCTCCTGGCTGCAGCTGCCTTCAAGAACGCGGCCGACGATCGTACCCGTTGAGCGAAACAGGTCTTCGGTCAGGCGTATCGCTGCGGAAGACTCGTTCGAGATCAATCCTCCAGCCGCAAATGCCGTAGCTACATTGACGAGTTCATCATTGCGTTTGCCCGCGACGATTTCGACGACGTAGTGCAATCGCACTCGCTGACCGGCATTCAGCGCCCCGACGTCCAGCGTCATCGTCGCAAGATCGGGGCTGAGCGCCGGATCAGGAACGGCAGATCCGTCGATGCGCATCGAACCCGGGACGAAACGCACACCCGGCGGCAATTGGTCGACGATTTCCGCATCGTCGGCCAGCCCGAATGACGACGTGTTCTCGAGAACGAGTTCGTAACGCACGAAGTCGCCCGGCGCAGCGACCGTTGTGAGTGCCCGCTTCTGCAGAAACAGCGCCGAGGCTCGCGGATCGATCGGGATGTCGAATCCCGTGCTTACCTCGCCATTCTTTGAGAACGTCGCCCCGAAAGACGCGGGACCCAATGCATACGGCGCACCCGGCAACGCCTGCAGCTCGGCTTCTCCGACTTGCGACGGTGCCGCATAAGCCGGTGGTGGTGTGACGACAATCTGATAGTTGCCGTCCGGTACGACAGGGAAGCGATACTCACCGGTTTCGAACACGTAGACGGTGCCGGAGCTGTCTGTCGTCGTTCCGCCGCTGATGATTGACGACGGAAACTGGCTGACGCCATCGTTGCCGTAGACCGTGGCGGGGTTGCCGCTGACGGCATCGACAAGTTCTATTGTCGCACCGCTGATGACCGTGCCGGTTCGCGATTCGAACACACGCTGGGTCGGATCGAGCTGCGCATCCGCCGAAGCGGAATCCGTCGAGTCAGCCGGATCCGTGTACGAGACACTGACGATCGACTTCGACGGCCCGGCCAGAACGCAGTCACCCGCGGTCGAAGCACCGCCGGCAGTCGGAACGTAGCCCGCGAACACGCCCGTATTCGGACCCGTCTCCGCCAGGCGTATCGTTTCGCTGTCGCCGCTCACGTCGTTCGTGATTACCACGTCCACGTAGTCGATGAGTTGGAAATCAACGTTCTGGTCGGAGTCCTGCAGGCGCAGGAATACCGGCTCACCCACGTTATAGCTCGAGGTCACCGAGACCTGCGCAGGCAGGGTTGGATCAATCGAAACACCGCCGAGCAGTGTCGGATCGGGCAAGTTCACGTACGAGCCCGCCTGCAGGCAGGCAGAGGGACCGACCGTTTCCGCATAATCACCGACACCGGCGGTCAACACCCGGGTCAGCACGATAGCGGCATCACTGCGAACGACCGCTGTCGTCACAGAGACTTCGTTGCTGAGCACGGCTGCCGGTTGTCCGGCACCGTTCAAGAACTCGAACGACGCCTGGTTAGTGATCACGGCCCCGGGTGGCGCTGCGTTTGCAGTGCCCGACAGGACAAGGAGCGTGGTCAGGGTCGCGACGATGCGAGCGAACACGGTATTTCGGACGCACACGACGAGACGAGGGCCACCCTTGCGGGCGGCCCTGCGTCCGGTCGACTCGTGTCGTCCTGGTAACACCGTGATGAGTCGCTAGCGACTTACGGGGTCGGGTCCGGGATGATGGTCGAGAACGTCACCGTCAGCGTCGTACCCGGCGCAATCGTAATCGGCGTCGCGCCGTTCCCGACCGTCAGATCGTCGCCTGTGAGCGAGCAATCGTCCGTATCGGTGTCGTCCGCCGTACACTGGGTGGTCGACGCACCATTAACGATCTGCACATCCGAGCCACTGTACTGCCCGAAGACAAAATCGAGATCGTTATCGATCGTGTCGGTGATCTCGACGTTCGTCGCTGGCGTAACCGTGCTCGAATTCACAACTTCAATCGTGTACTCGATGGTCGCGCCCGGAATCGGGAAGTCGGTACCGAACGTATCGGTGATCGTGTACGACTTGTTGACTGCAAGATCCGCTGTCACAACGACGAAGCCGTCCGTCTCGCTGATGACCTTGTTGTCGTTTACATCCGGGTTGTCGAACACGTTGTCGATCTGCGCCGGGTTGTCCGACGACGCCAGGACGAGTGCCGAACCTTCAGCCGATGGCGTACCCGGCTCAGCCGCAGTTGCGTCCAACCGTATGCCCGCGACCTGGCCGTTCAGCAAAGTCGTTGCAGCGTCGCCCCAGACACGGATTCGAATCGCGTCGTCGGCAGCGAGCTCGTCGACGTACTGCGGTCCGCCCTGCGTCGGATCGTCGTCCGTGCCACTAACCGGGCTGGCGCTGACGGCATACTCGGCGTTGTCCATGTCGGTCGTATCCGCCACACCACGCACCGTCGTCACGCCGCTCTGATCAATCCCGAGATTGAAGTCCAGCGCCGAGTTCGAGGTGTTGGTCAGCAGGAAGTCAACCCAGTAGTCGTCGCCACCCGGGGTGACCGGCACCAGCGCCGATCCGACGAGGCCCAACGTAAAGGTGACCTTGCGGTCGACGACGAACGTCACGGTATTCGACGTAATGTCGTCCTGGTCGACGCCACCGACCCAGTAGTCAACGGACGCCGTATTCGTGATCGGCGTTCCCGCTGGCGTGCCATCGGCGAGCGCGTGCTGCGCCAGCAGCAGTGCAACCGACATCGCACCAAGCCGGAACCAGTTCCCGACCTTCTTTCTTACAAGTTTCATCACGGTACTCCTTTCCTTTCTAAAAATCCGGTTTCTTACCGGATGCCCAAACGAAGGCTTGCGAGTCTGCAATCCTTCAATCCAAAACCGCGGCAAAGCGCGCAGTTCCCTGCGCACCCGGCTCGAGGTTGTTCTGCATTACCCAGCGAACGTGGGTGTAATCGCTGGCCGTCGCCCTGCGCTCGCGTCCGTTTTCGTTCACGGTCAGGGCTGCGGGGGCGGCAAACGTCTTGCCGCCGTCAATCGAAAACTGAATCTCGGTCCCCGGCCCGAACGCCGAACCGTCGACGTAGGTCAGGTTCTCGGAAATCGGGTTGGTGATGACGACGTTGTCGGCAGGCTCCTCACCGACGTTCGTGAACGTAATCGTGTAGAACACGCTCTCACCGGGAACGACGAGTTCGGCTGGCACGAGCCGGCGCGTCTCTTCGCCATTGTCGTCAACGACCACTTCCTCTTTCTGCACGACTGTCCGTACATCGAGGGAACCCTCGGCCATCGCGGCCGCACTCAGACTGAAACCGAGTAGTAAAACGCTCATCAGGACTTTCATAACAACCTCTTTTGCTTTGCTTGCATCGCTCATGTGAATCAATCGATCGTCACCTGAAACACGACGGTTTGTGCGCCGTCGGCCTGGGTCAGATCGCCAAGACGGACAACGACGGACGGCGTTACGCTGGTTTCGTATTCACCAGCATCGCTGTCTGTCGCGTCGGAAACAGTTGCGCCGTTCAGCAGGAGACTGCCCGGCACGTAGGTGCAGTACGGAGGAATCGCGTCGCGAATGGCGCTGGCGGTGGCGACACCCGCGCTCGCGACCTCCACCGTAATCGTGTAAGTCAGTGTGGCGCCCGGGACCGGCTGGTTCCCGCCGGTCGGGTCGGCCACGACCTGGCTCTTCTGGACATTGATGACGATGTTTTCGACGAAGTACTCGCCTGTATCGGTATCGTCGCCGCCGCCGTTGCCAATAACGGCGTCGACGTTGTTGTCCCCGGCGTTGGCGAAATCGGTGCCCGGAGCACCGGTTCCGGTGTTTGACGTGGCAGCTAATGCACTGCGACCGATCTGGCCATCCAGGACGTTGGTGGGAATGTGATTGACAATCAAGACATCGATCGATTCGTCGGCGGCGAGCAACGGGTCGTTGACGCCGGGGTCGTAAGCGACGTCGCCGACGTTGAAGTCGCCACTGCCGTCCGTGTCGAAATAGATTTCGGGAATAGCCGGAACCGGATCGAAGTCATCGCCGCTGATAGCGCTGTCCACCGTCAGGAGGAAACTCTCCGTGCCGTTGCCGGTATTCGTAACCGTGAAGAGGAGAGCCTGATTCATGTCGTCGGCGGACACGACCAGCTGGCTGGTGGCACGCGTGACATCGACTTCGATGCGCTCGGCAACCGCGAAGGACGTGGTGTTGGTATCGAGACTGAACGACGTACCGCCCATGTCGAAATCGACACTCGCGGTGTTCTCGATTATGGTGCCAGCAGGTGTGCCGTCGGCCATGGCGTGGCCGCCGAACGCACACACTGCGACTGCACAAAGTAGGGACCGCGACCACTTCATTGTGGCCACAGATCGTAAAACCGCCATTTCCAGGGCTCATTCCTTTCGGGCAACCACCAAGCGAGTTGCCTGACGCCAGCTCGCACTCATTGCGAGACAACGCAACTGTCTGTTATCGCGAGCGTTTTGGCACGGGATGGGCCGGTATTTGTCGCAATTCTGCGACCTGGTTCACAGTTGTTTCGTGATGGCACTCACAAACGCGAAAGCCATGGTTGGCGCGGGCTTCACGACCGTCGGAAGGCGCTGCGCGAAGGGCAATATGTCAGGTCACACAGGCCACTGAGACCTGCGTCACACGGGCTCAGGCAGGTCGTTCGATCGAAAGCTTCTTCATCTTCGATCTGAGCGTGCTGGGTGGAATACCGAGTCGTGTTGCAGCGCCCTGTTTCCCGGAGATCCGCCAGTCGGTCTCTTCGAGAATCGCAAGTATGTGCTCGCGCTCCACAACCTTGAGATCTGTGATCGACGTGCTGATGACTTTCGGCAGTTCGTCTTCGATCATCTTCGACTCGACCAGCGGACTCGCAAGTTCGAGCACGGGTTCGTTGGACGCGATCAGTGCGCGCTCGATGACGCCCTCGAGCTCGCGCACGTTGCCCGGCCAGTAGTAGTCGCGCAGCTGGTGCATCATATTGGCCGAGATGGCACTGATTTCGCGACCGAGATCCTGGGACAGGACATTGACGAAATGCTCGGCCAGTAGCTGCACGTCATCTCCCCTGGCGCGCAATGGAGGCAGTTCGATTGGAAACGTGTTGATGCGGAAGAACAGGTCGGAGCGAAACTCACCGTCTGCTACGGCCTGATGCAGGTCACGGTTCGTCGCCGCGATAATGCGGACGTCGACTTTGACCGTGTCGCTGCCGCCCAGCCGTTCGAACTCACCCTCCTGCAAAACACGTAGCAGCTTGGCCTGCAATTCGACCGGTATTTCACCGATCTCGTCGAGGAACAGCGTGCTGCCATTCGCGAGATCGAAACGACCGCGTTTCGAGGTTTCGGCACCTGTGAACGCGCCTTTCTCGTGGCCGAACAGCTCGCTTTCGATCAGGTTCGCCGGCAATGCTGCGCAGTTCACCTTGACGAGCGGCCGGTTCCTTCGGGTGCTGTGCTCGTGAATCGCGCGCGCGACGAGTTCCTTGCCGGTGCCGGTTTCGCCGAGCAGCAACACGGTCGTCATCGTATCGGCCACCTGCTCGACGAGATGCAGGCAGTGCAGAATCGCATCACTGCGACCAATGATGTCGTCGAATCCCTGCGTCAGCTCGATTTCCTGGCGCAGATAGACGTTCTCGGCCTCCAGACGTTCCGATGCCTTTTGCAGCCTCACCATGGCATCGTCGAGCGCGCGACGGGACCTGAGGCGCAGGATAAAATTGCCGAACAGCTCCGCGAACACGCGCATGTCGAGCACGTCCTGGTCCGTCCAAGCCCGCGTCGTGTTGGACCGGCCGTAGGTTGCCGCGCCGACGACCTCACCTGAAACGATCAGCGGCAAGGCGACGATTGAACGAATGCCAATCGCGAGCAGGCTGTCGCGATCCTTGCCATGCCTGCCCGACATCTTTGCGACGTCGTCGATGCGACAGATCTTTCCGGCCATCAGGGTCTTGAACACGTACGGAAAATCGGCGAGTCGCCTGTCGACGCCGCGGCGGACCGCACCCCTGATCCAGACGTAGCTGACGTCAGCGTTGGTATCGGTAGCGTCTCGCCAGAGAATCGAGGCGCGATCCGCGTTACCGAACTCACAGACTTGCCGCAGGCAATCAATGACGACGTCGTCGGCCTTTTCGTCAGGCGACATCAACAGGCGGGACGAAACGCTCGCAACGAGCTCTTCGAAGTCGCGTTGCCGCTCGAGCTCTTGCTGCGCCAGGCGCAAATCGAGAACGTTCGTTTCCATCGCCCACACGCGCACGATATCGCGACCCTGGATAACGCCCGTCAGATTGATACGCACCGCGCGCTGCGTCCCCTCCGGCGTTTTGTAGCTGAACTCGTAGTCCGCCAGCCGATAATCGTTTTCGATGAAGGCCCGGGCAAGGTCACGCAGCGGCTGGGTAGTGTCGGACCGATAGAGCGCGACGAGGCGCCGGCCGATTACGTCGCTCGGGCGAGCGGCGCCCATCAGTTGCGCGAACACCTGGTTGCACTCCGTCAGCACGGCTTCGCCGAGCGAGTCCATTTGTTCCTCGATCGGCATGGTCATGGGCAGAGGTGGCTGAAGGCTGAAGCAGTAGACGGAATTCGGCGTGTTTTCGAACAGGTAGCGATAGCGGGATTCAGACTGGATGATGCTCGTCTCAGCCGTCTTGAGTTTTCTGGCAGTCGCCCGTTCCAGGGCATCGCTGCGGCGACGCTGGTACCAGGCGACGAACAAGCCAATGCCGACGAAAGACAGCGCCAGGCGGGACAGGACCCAGTGTGTCCAGCTCGTAGCAGCAGGAGACAGAATTGCCGGGCTGTCGCCGGAGAGCGAGATCCACGTGTAGGCGAGCTGGACAGCAACGCCAAGTCCGAGACCGACCGCGATCATGGCGCGTCCGCCCGACGTCAACGGTTTGGCGCGAAACATGCCGGATACGATTGCATACGTGAGTAGCGCGACCGTGCAGGCGATGATGCCCAGATCGACGATACTCGCGAGCAGCTCGGGTCCTGAATCGAGGGTCATCGCAGTCCTTCGGCCCCATCACCCGGGGGGCAGAGAATCCCGGTCGCCGACGCGTCGCGCGGTCGGGACTCTATCCTGGCCAGCTTCGCTGGCAAATCGCTCATACAGGTTTTCTGGCCGGTCTGAATAAAACTGCGATGTCGGTATTTTGTCACCGAATCGCGACCAAAGTCACGAAATTTCGCGACTTGTGACGGTTTTCCGCGATCTTTCGCGACTGCAGGTTAGCGAGGTTTATGCATGCCGAATCTCGCTAACAAACATAACAAACTGATTTTTATGTAAAAATACGAATTTTTCGCATTTGACCGTTTTTTGGCACGGAACATGCACCAATGTGGGGCGTACCGTTGGGAGGAAACGAATCGCAATGAAAAACGACCAGACCGTAAATACGCTGCTGATCAGCGACTGCCGGGAATGCGCGGCCCTGCTGCGCCAGTCGATGGAATCTGACGGCATAAACGGCAATATTCACCGAATTGACGCTCGCGTGACCGCATTGGGGAGAATTCGCGAACTCTGCCGCGACAAGTCGTCCAGGGGGCCCGACTTCATCCTGTTC
>JAAUXY010036911.1_pt1 | contig 10108 bp, 9 predicted proteins | sample 7278121 | NCBI WGS metagenome assembly JAAUXY01 (sample SAMN14350117, study PRJNA611818) | marine sediment metagenome | isolation source: surface marine sediment (1.8m) | place: French Polynesia: Moorea | collected 2018-08
CGCCTGGCCGGCCCCAGAGACCAGATAGACAGGTCTGCCTTGGGCGCAGACTCTGCTTGCATTGCCGGACGTAATGGTCCACACAAACTGGCTTTCTGGCAAACACATGCTGTCGGACCTTAAGGGGGCGCAACATGCCGGCAGGGGCGTTCGCCGGGGGACGCGGGGCAACTTCGGAGAATCGCCGCGAAGACTATTTCGTGGTCTGGGACGGCGTCGAATGCGCCGGACTTCACATCCTGCTTGAACTCTGGGGCGCCAGCAATCTCGATGACTTGGATCGCATCGAGGCGGCGCTGCGCGAGGCCGCAGTGGCCGCGGGCGCCGAGGTGATCGATGCGCGCCTGCATCACTTCGGGCCGGGCCATGGCGTGACCGGGGTTCTCCTGTTGGCGGAGTCCCATATCTCCATTCACACCTGGCCCGAGCGGGCCTACGCCGCCATCGACATCTTCATGTGCGGCGCTTGCGACCCGCGCGCCTCGGTGCCTGTGCTCGAGCGCGCCTTTCAGCCGGAGCGCAACGAGGTCAGCGAGGTCCGCCGGGGCGCCGTGCGGTGAGCTGGTACGAAGAGACGCTGCACGACGATCTGCGGGAAAAGCTGCGCGTCTCGAGAGTCCTGTACGAAGGCAACACCGGCCTGCAGCACCTTGTGATCTTTGAGAATCCCAGCCTCGGCCGGGTCATGGCCCTGGACGGGGTCATCCAGACCACCGAAGCGGACGAGTACGCCTATCACGAGATGCTGGCCCATGTGCCGATCCTGGCGCATGGCCGCGTGCGGCGCGTCTTGATCATCGGCGGCGGCGATGGCGGATGCCTCGAGGAAGTCCTCAAGCATCCCATCGACAGGGCGACCATGGTGGAGATCGACGGCACCGTGATCGCACTGGCCCGGGAGCACCTGTCGGCCATCTGCGGCGCGGCGTTCGACGATCCGCGCGCGGACCTGGTGGTCGGCGACGGCGCCAAGTTCGTTCAGGAGACCGACGACCGGTTCGACGTGATCATCGTCGACTCCCCCGACCCGATCGGCCCCGCGGAGGTATTGTTCGGCAACGACTTCTACGCGGGCTGCCGCCGCTGTCTCGCCGAGGGCGGCATCCTGGTCACCCAGAACGGCGTGCCCTTCGTGCAGCCCGACGAGTTGCGCATGAGCCACGCCCGGCTGTCGGCGATCTTTCGCGATGTCGCCTTCTACCTGACCGTAGTGCCGACCTATCACGGCGGCCACATGACCCTCGGCTGGGCCAGCGACATGCCGGCGCACCGCGCGGTGCCTCTGGGAACGCTGGAGGAGAGGCACAGATCGTCCGGCATCGAGACCCGCTACTACAACGCCGAGGTCCACCGGGCCGCGTTCGCCCTCCCGAATTTCATCCGGGGCATGCTCGCCACCCCCTAGCCGTTTCGGCCGGGTCGCCGAGTACCTGCGTCAGTTGTATAGTGTTCTGGAACCTGATGGCGCCCGTGGGAGGATGCCATGACGCTCATCCGGCTATCGTGCATCGGGACCAATCTCTACGCCCCCATGGCGAACGGGCGGTTCGTCGGACAGCCTTACAGCCCCGCCACCCGATATGGCTTTCTCGAGCAGGTGAGCCCGCAAGGGCCGTTGCCCGGATTTCAGGGAAACCTGCATCTCTATCTCGGCGAGATGCTGGCCGAGGCTCCGCAGGGCGGCGCGCCTCTGCTCGTGATGGTGCACGGCTACGACTTTCGGGCGGACGCACCGCTGCGCAGCGACGACCCGCAGGCCTCGGACAACGCGCACAGCAGGATCTATCACTTCACCGACCATGGCGACGAGGAGCACGACAGGCATTCCACCGGCTGGCCCCTGTGGCTCGGCTTCGAGGAGACCGACCAAGGCGGCAACGGCATCGCGATTGCCTTTGCCTGGAACAGCTTCGGCGACGATCTGCATCTGCCGGTCTACGAGTTGGCGGAGAAGGAGATTGCCTGGTCCCTATTAGGGGTGCTGTTGGTCCTGCATGCGCGCCGTCCCAACCGCCGGATCGATTTGTTCGGCCACAGCCTGGGCACCCATGTCATTCTGCAGACGCTGCGTCTCGCCGCCGAGCATGCCCCGGATGTGGCGGCGCACTGCGACCGCGTGATCCTGATGGGGGGCTCTGCCTACGTGACACCGGCAACGCAGGTTTACGACGTGCTCACGTCGACGATGCCGCCGTCTTTGGGCGCACCTCTGACGGACGCGCTTCAGATCTACAACTTCATGTCCGTCGAAGACGCGGTGGTCGGTCCTCTGTCGGAAATCTTCACCCGCGGTCCGAACGACGAAAAGCACATGATCGGACGCTACGGGCTCAAATCGCGGCAGCCCCGGGACGGCTGGCTCGATCTTGAACTCGAGGACGACGACCTCAAGACATGGGTGCGGGACAACTTTGCGCTCGATATCTCGGGCGACCAGCCGGGGTTTCTGCGGTCTCAGGACCACTGGTATTACTGGACGCACCGGCCCAACATGGCGCTCTATCGGAAGATCCTGCGCGATCGCGACGAGACCTCCATTGCGGCGTGGCGGGGCAGGGGCGTGCCCGAACATCTGGACGGCGGTTAGCGGGGAAATCCTGGCTTGCGCTTGGGCCCCGTCGCCGGATGGGATAACGTCCCGGCGCCATGAGCGCTGGTTTTCTATCGCCCGACGCCCAACAGCCGCAGCCCTGGGACAGGCTGGCCGATTATCTGGCCGGGCAGGGGTTCGGAATCTCTTCGGATCCGTTGCCGCGGCAGTTCGCCGGCGGGTTCGGCAATCTCAACTATCTGATCGAGCTGGACGGCAAGCCCGCGGTCCTGCGCACGCCGCCGGCGGGCCCGTTGCCGCCGGGGGGCAACGACATGGGCCGTGAGAGCCGGGTGCTGACGGGTTTGTGGAAGGCCTTCCCGCTGGCGCCCCGCTGTTTGCATTTCTGCGACGATACGGCCGTCCTCGAGCACCCCTTCTTCATCATGGACTACCGGGAGGGCTTCGTCGTCGCGGGCGATTCGCTGCCGGAGATCCTTAAAGACGCGGGTCGGACGCTTTCCGAATTGATGATCGACGTGCTGGCGCGGTTTCACGCGGTCGATCCCGCGGCCGTGGACCTGGACACGCTTGGCCGTCCCGAGGGTTTTCTCGATCGTGCGGTGGCAGGCTGGATCAAGCGGGCGCATGTGGCCAGCGCCGACATCTACGACGACCGATTGCCGCCCAAGGCGGCGCTCGCGGTCGCCGACTGGCTGCAGGCGCAGCCGGTGCCGCCCGGCGACGTGACCTTGCTGCACAACGATTTCAAGCTCGACAACATCCTCTTGGACCCGGACGCCCCGACCACGCCGGTCGCGGTGCTCGACTGGGACATGTGCACCCGGGGCGATCCGCTGTTTGATCTGGCGACGCTTTTGAGCTACTGGAGCCAGCCGGACGATCCCCGGGTGATGTTCGAGCTGGGCCAGATGCCGACCGCCAATCCCGGCTTTCTCTCCCGGCAGCAGGCGCTCGACCTGTATGCGGACACGACCGGCCGCGATGTCTCGAGCTTTCTCTTTCACCGCGTGCTCACGATGATGAAGCTGGGTGTCGTCTTTCTGCAGATCTATGCCCGGCATTGCCGCGGCACCACCCAGGACCCGCGCATCGCCGAGCTGGGCGGTCTGGCCGAAGGGGTCTTCGAGTTCGGCCACGAGATCGCGCAAGGCCGCGCCTTCTGAGGCCCGCATGAGCTACCCGCCGATGGACGATTATGCCGCGACGTACCGCGGATTTGCCTGGGACGTGCCGGAGCACTTCAATTTCGGAGCGGACGTGGTGGACCGCTGGGCGCGCGAGGGCGACAAGCTGGCCCTGATCTGGCGGGACGAGGCCGGGGCCGAACGGCGCTTCACCTTCGCCGAGATCGCCCGCCGCTCGAACCGGCTGGCCAATGTGTTGGCCGCGCACGGCATCGTCAAGGGCGACCGGGTGGTCGTCATGCTGCCGCGCGTGCCGGCTTGGCAAATCGCGATGGTGGCCGTCTTGAAGCTGGGCGCGGTCGTCGTTCCCTGCATCGACATGCTGACGGTTGGCGACCTCGGCTACCGGCTGGCCCATGCGGGCGCCAAGGCGATCGTGACCACTGCGGCCAATGCAGAGAAGGTCGATACCGATCTGCCATTGCTCGCCAAGATCGCTCTGGGCGGCGCGAAGGGCTGGCTCGATTTCGACGAAGCCATAGCCGATGCACCCAACGAGCTCTCCCCCGTTCTGGTGGCGGCGGACGACCCGGCCGCGATCTACTACACCTCGGGCACAACCGGGAACCCCAAGGGCGTCACCCATGCGGCCCGGGGACTCTTCGTCTGGCGGGCGCAGGCCCAGTACTGGCTCGACCTGTCCCCCGAAGACCGGATCTGGTGCACGGCGGACACCGGTTGGAGCAAGGCGGGCACCAGCATCCTGTTCGGACCGTGGAGCCAGGGCGCGGCCGTGTTCTTCTACAACGGACCGTTCGATCCAAGGACTAGGCTCGAGCTCCTGCAGCGCTATCGGGTCAGCGTGTTCTGTGCCGCGGCGACGGAGCTGCGCCAACTGATCTTCGAGGACGTGGCTGCCTATGACCTGACGGCATTGAGGCACACGGTGTCCGCGGGCGAGATGCTGAACCCCGAGGTGGCCCAGCGCTGGTCGGCGCTCACCGGTCGGCCCACGCGGGAAGGCTATGGCCAGACCGAAACCTTGATGAGCGTGCACAACTATCCGAACACGCCGGCCAAACTCGGGTCCGTCGGGTTGCCGCTGCCCGGATACACGCTCGCCATTCTGGACTCCAAAGGCCGGCGGCTGCGCGCGGGAGAGACCGGCGTTCTGGCCATCCAGCTGCCCAACCCGAACTTCATGCTGGGCTACTGGAACGAGCCGGAGCGGGCCCAAGCCCAGATCGTCGATAACGATGACGGCACCTGGTGGCTCACCGGCGATACGGCCTTTGTCGACAGGGACGGCTATGTCTTCTTCCAGGGACGTGCCGACGACATCATTAGCTCGGCGGGCTATCGCATCGGACCGTCGGAGGTCGAGAACGCCCTCTTGGAGCATCCGGCGGTCCGGGAGTGCGCCGCCGTGGCGAGCCCCGATCCGGATCGCGGCGAGGTGGTCAAGGCGTTTGTCGTCCTGGCCGAAGGGTTCGAGGGTTCGGACGGCTTGGTCGCCGAGTTGCAGTCCCACTGCAAGCGGACCACCGCCCCCTACAAATATCCCCGCAGGATCGCCTTCGTCGACGATCTGCCCAAGAACGCCGCCGGCAAGATCCTGCGCGGCGAGCTCAAACGGCGGGAGTTTGAGGGGGCGGGGGAGACGGGCTAGGCCCGCACCTTGATCTTGTTCTCCACCTGATCGACGCCGAAGACGTACCAGGCGTCGAACTCGGCCATGTCGCGCTCCATCTCGGTCGGCACGACGCCGTGCAGGATGACCTTCGCGTCCTGCGTCAGGATCCGGATCTGGCTCGCGTCCACGAAGGGGTCCTTTTCCAGAACCATGTGCACCGCGTCCGTGGTCTCGGCATCGAGGTCGGTCTCGGGGGCCAGCACGCCCAGGCCGTTGATCACGTCCCGGCTGCCCGGCACCCACCAGGCGAGCACGCCCGCGAGCCGTTTGTGCGCCAGGGTGGGCGCGTCGCCTTCGAGCGTCACCACGCCGTCCTCGACCCGGATGCGGATCTCGCCCCGGCCGCCGGCCGGCGGTTCGCGAACCGTCTCGAGGCGGCCCTTGACGTAGTCCCGCAGCGTGATTTCGGCGAGCGCCGAGTCCTGCAACAGAGCATGGCGCACCAGGTCCCTGATCTCCTTGTCGCCCATGGGCTCGGCCGGCCAGACATGCAGGCGGTCGACGATCCCGTCTACCGCCGGATGGGCAGCCGCCCGTTCCAACAGCAGTTTCTTGATCGCGATGTCCTCCACCTCGCCCTCGATGGTGAGCGTGCCGTCCGCGTACTCCAGGGCGACATGCCCCCCGGGTCCGAACCGAGGCTCGCCATGCAGGGCCGAGAGAACCTCGTCGATGACTTTCCGCTTGTCTGTCATGGCCTTCCCTCCCGGCCCCAAACGGAGGCCTCAGCTCGCCTCGGCGTCCTCCCGCAGCAGCATTTCCCGGAGCTCGGTCTTGAGCACTTTGCCGTAGTTGTTCTTGGGCAGAGCGTCGACGAAGCGGTATCGCTTCGGCCGCTTGAAGCGCGCGATGCTGTCGAGGCACAGCCGGTCGAGGTCTGTCTCGCCAATGCTGGCTCCGGTCTCGGGCACGACAAAGGCGACGACCTCCTCACCCCAGTCGGGATGCGGCGCGCCAATGACGGAAACCTCGCGCACTGCGGGGTTCTGCAGCAAGACCTCTTCCACCTCGCGCGGATAGATGTTGCTGCCGCCCGAAATGATCATGTCCTTGGAGCGGTCCTTGAGGGTCAGGAATCCGTCTTCGTCGAAGCTGCCCATATCGCCGGTGTGCAGCCAGCCGCCGCGCAGCGTCTTGGCGGTCTCCTCCGGATTTCGCCAGTAGCCGGTCATCACCACGTCACCGCGGGCGACAACTTCGCCGGTCTCTCCCGTCGGCACATCCCGGTCGTCGGCGTCCACGACGCGCACGTCCACGTCGGTCCTTGGGATGCCGACCGAGGCCAGCCGCTCGCTCCACCGGGGGTGATCCGTCTCGGCGTGCATGGCGCGGGACAACCAGGTGATGGTCATGGGCGCCTCGCCCTGGCCGTAGATCTGCACCAGCTTGGGTCCCAAGCGATCCAGCGCGCGCTTGCAATCCTCCACGTACATCGGCCCGCCGCCATAGACCAAGGTCTTCAGGTTGGTGAGATCCGCGCCGTCGAGTGCCGGGCTCGCCAGCAGCCGGACCACCATGGTCGGCGCAAAGAAGAAACTGCAGCCCGGCCAGTGCCCGATCAGCTCGAGAACTTCCGCCGGGTCGAAACCGCCGGAGTCCGGGATGACCTGGTTCGCGGCACGGGCCACATGGGGCAAACCGTAGATTCCCGAGCCGTGCGACATGGGTGCTGCGTGGATGATGCAGTCGCGCTCGCTGATCGCATCCACGTCGGCCAGATAGTTCATGGCCATCGACAGGATGTTACGATGGCTCAGCATCGCGCCCTTGGGCCGTCCGGTGGTGCCGCTGGTATAGAACAGCCAGCAGGGATCGGCCGGCTCCACCTCGGCGATAGCAGCCGCTGTGCCGGACGGGAGGGCGGCGTATTCCGGACGATCGGTGGCGATCACGCTCTCGAGATCGGCGAGCTCGTCCCCGAGCGGTGCGATGGCATCCCGCTTGTCGGGCGTGACCACGCACAGCCGGCTGCCGGAATGCTCCAGGATGTACCGGAACTCCTTCGGGTGCAGCTTGGCGTTCATGGGCACGGCGCAAAGGCCCGCATGCCAGGCGGCAAACAGGGTCTCCATGAATTCGGGGCAGTTGCTCATGCCGAGAGCGACGCGATCGCCGGGGCCTAGCCCATACGTGGAGCGCAGCGCGCCCGCCATTGCCGCGACACGCCCTGCAAATGCGGAATAGTCGCTGTACACCCGGGTGCCGACCGACAGCGCCGGCCGCGCCGCGAAGGTGTTCGCCGCTTTGCTCAGCAGACTGGCGACATTCACCTAAGCCTCCCTCCCTCGCCACAGAGGAAGTCTAAGGTGAAGGGGCCTTTCGGCCAATCGCTAAGCCCGGGTCTCCGGGCCGCCCATCCAGGGATTCCGCTGTTCCTCGTCGTAGCAGTAGTCGTAGCCTTCGTGCCAGCCGCGCTTGTACTCCGCATCCGTGCCATAGGCCGGGCGCTTCAGCGGTATTGCCCCTTGGCGCCCTGCGTCCGAATAGCCGCTGCCGCAGCCGTCGGCAAAACCAATGCGATACTCTTCGGGACCGGGCGGGGGCCATCCGTCCAGGGTGTCGCAGGCGGCCAGGATCGCCACGGCCGAGGTAGCAGCGGCCAGCGTTGCCATGCGCCTCATCGTCCTGCTCCGTTCTCGTGTACGGTGTGCTTGCTGCTTCTGATTCAGAGGTAAGCGAATTCCCTTGCAAGGCAAAGCCCTAGCGGCCGCGTCTCTCAGACTTTTGATCCGCCGTGAGCAGGAGCCCGGCCGCTTGCGGCCACCCAGGTCTGGGTATAAGCATGGCCCTCATAGGTCCGGGACAGGGCCCGCGGCAGGGAGGACAGCGCATGGCGAAGAGACTGCATCACCAAATCAACGGCCGGGCGGAGCCGGGCAACAGTGGTCGCTTTGGCGACGTGTACAACCCGGCGACCGGGGAGAAGGCGGCGGAGGTGCCGTTCGCTTCGGCGGACGACGCCCGCGCCGCAATCGCCGCCGCTGCGGCCGCGTTCCCGGACTGGGCGGCGACGCCCCCTGTGGTGCGGGCGCGCGTGATGTTCCGCTTCAAAGCGCTCATCGAGGAGCGCATGGAAGACCTCAAGCACCTCGTCACCGCCGAGCACGGCAAGGTCCTGTCGGACGCGCAGGGATCGATCACGCGCGGCCTCGAGGTGGTGGAGTTCGCCTGCGGCATACCGCATCTGCTCAAGGGGGAGTTCAGCGAGAACGTCGGCAGCGGCATCGACAGCTTCTCGATGCGCCAGCCTTTGGGCGTGTGCGCCGGGATTACCCCGTTCAACTTCCCGGCCATGGTGCCGATGTGGATGTTTCCGCTGGCCATCGCCTGCGGCAATACATTCGTGCTCAAACCGTCGGAAAAGGTCCCCTCGGCGGCGCTGATGCTGGCCGACCTCCTGCAGGAAGCCGGCTGCCCGGACGGGGTCTTCAACGTGGTCAACGGCGACAAGGAGGCCGTGGACGTGCTGCTCACCGATCCGCGGGTCGCCGCGGTCAGCTTCGTGGGCTCGACGCCGATCGCCGAGTACGTCTACACCACCGGCACCGCCCACGGAAAACGCGTCCAGGCGCTGGGCGGAGCCAAGAACCACATGGTGGTCCTGCCGGACGCGGACATGGAACAGGCGACGGATGCGCTCATGGGTGCGGCCTACGGCTCAGCCGGCGAGCGCTGTATGGCGATTTCCGTCGCGGTCGCGGTCGGGGACGCCGGCGACGCTCTGCGCGAGCGCTTGATCCCCAAGGTGCAGGCGCTCAAGGTCGGGCCCGGTACCGATCCGGAGGCCGAGATGGGGCCCCTTGTGACCCAGGCGCATCTCGACCGGGTGCGCGGCTATGTCGACCTAGGGGTCGAGGAAGGCGCCGATCTTGCGGTCGACGGTCGCGATCTCACGCTGCAGGGCTATGAGGGGGGCTACTTTCTCGGCGGCTGCCTGTTCGATCATGTGAAGCCCGAGATGCGCATCTACCGGGAAGAGATCTTCGGCCCCGTGCTCAGCATGGTGCGGAGCGACGACTACGAGAATGCGCTGGAGCTGGTGAACGCCCATCCGTTCGGCAACGGCACCGCGATTTTCACCCGCGACGGCGATGCGGCCCGTACGTTCGCGAATCGCGCCCAGATCGGCATGGTCGGCGTCAACGTGCCGATCCCGGTTCCCATGGCCTTCCACAGCTTTGGCGGATGGAAGCGGTCCCTGTTTGGCGACCATGCCGTGCATGGCCCCGACGGTGTCCATTTCTACACCAAGCTCAAGACCGTGACGTCTCGCTGGCCGACAGGCATCCGGGCGGGCGCGGACTATGTGATGCCGACCATGAAGTGAGCGAAACGCCTGTTTTCACGGCAGGCGTTCGTCGAGATAGCGGCGAATGTCGTTGGAGGGGACCGCGAAGGCGATGCCGGGGGAGACGTAGGGGGTCTTTGTGGTGTCGCCCAGCAGATAGCTGGCCACCATCCCGATAGCTCTGCCGTCGCTATCGAAGACAGGGCCGCCTGAATGCCCGGTCTCGACTTCCATATCGAGCTCGATTCCCGAATCGAACCCATAAATGCCGTAGCTGACGCGACGCTTGCGCTTCGGGATGCGAACACGCCCCACGGAGGTGATGCCCGCCTTGCCGTCGGGGGAGCCGATGGCCAGTGCGGGGTCGGCCCGTGCCAGACGAGCCGAATTGGCGAATCTCACCGGCGACAGGGTGTCTGGCGAACGAATGCGCAGGAGCGCCAATTCCC
>JAAUXY010032684.1_pt1 | contig 10106 bp, 8 predicted proteins | sample 7278121 | NCBI WGS metagenome assembly JAAUXY01 (sample SAMN14350117, study PRJNA611818) | marine sediment metagenome | isolation source: surface marine sediment (1.8m) | place: French Polynesia: Moorea | collected 2018-08
CGGCGCGCTGCATGGATTTAAAGGCTGCCGCAGCGCTGATGAAGACACGCAACGATCTCGGCGTTCAAATGGGTTTATTCGGCAGCAGCATGGGCGGCACCGTCTGCCTGGCGGTTGCCCGTAATATAGATGCGGCTGCGGTGGTCACATGGGCGGCACCGGCGCGTAGCAATGATCTTGTGCGTAACCAGGCAAAACGGACCCATGACACCGCCATTCCTTTTGAGCGAAATCCTTTTGATATCACCCGCCAGCTTGCCGGTCTTCGCAACACACTGGTTTTGCACGGTGATGCCGATGAGATCGTGCCGCTGTCTCATGCGCATGAAATACACCGGCGCCTAAAAGCGCCCAAAAAGCTGGTCGTATTGCCGCAAAGCGATCACCGTATGAGCAACCCAATAGACCAGAAGAAATTTATCCATGGAGCCTGTGATTGGTTTAAAACCTATCTAAAATCGAAAATAAAATGAAGTATTACATTTATTTTATAGTTTAATATATTGAATTAATTTGTTTTCCATCAATTAAAATAAGCTCTATCTGATTTAAGCTTTCGGGCAGATGAGAAGGATCACCTGCCACGGCAATCAAGGTTGCCGGCATGTTTTTCAGCAGCAGACCCACCCCCTGTAAACCTAAAAGTGCGGCGCCGTTATGTGAAGCGCATTGCACCGCTTTTTCGATCCTGCAGCCAGCGTCTATAAATAGCCGCATCTCTTCGATAACTGCCTGCCCATGCTCGACACCGGTGCTCCCGGCATCCGTGCCCAATGCCATGGGAATCCCCAGGTCATGCGCGATCTGGATCTGTTCCATTTGATGGTCCAGCGTTCTCTGCACCACATCCACAGCAAGTCCCTTGGCTCGCATTTCGCGCCGGAGCGCCTTCATGGTAAATACCGTCGGCACCCAGGTAATGCCACTGTCTGCCAGCCGTTGCATGGTTTCTTTTCCCATGAAAAAACCGTGTTCAATGGAATCGCAGCCCGCAGCAACCGCAATTTCCACCGGTGCGGTGCCGTTGGCATGAACCATGACCTTAAAACCGCGCCTTCGCGCCGCTTGTACCGCGTCTTTCATTTCAGCGATATCAAATTGAGGTGCAGTTTGTCTGCCGAAATGGGTCAAACTGTTGAGACCCGAATTGATAATTTTGATGTGGTCAACCGCTTTTTCTAACTGCAAAACGACATCCGCAAGCCTCTGGTTGTCCAACAGCGCACGGCCAATAAAATGGCCATAGCGGCCCGGCCGATGACAGGCCCTACCCGCTGCACACATGTGGACAGGATTTACCGCCAATCCGGATTGATGCTTCTTATAGTTTAGGGCGCCGGCATTCGAATCTCCGCCATCCCGCACGGCCACAACACCCACGGCCAGATTTTGCATTAAATGCCTGGAAATGCGTTGTTGTACCGCATCAGCCGCGGTACACGGACGGTACGACCTGTTATGTTGATGTGCGTTTGGCAACAGCGCCAGATGGACATGGCTGTCTATCAGACCGGGTAAAACCGTGCATTCGGAAACATCGATAATGGATTCAGTTGTTTTTGCACGCTTCGCGGCCGGCGCTCGATTTTTTTGGATGACCTCGATCACCCCATTGCGGCAAATGATTTGAGCGTTTTTTTTGATGCCAGTGCCGCTGCCATCAATCAACCATCCGGCCTGAATGCTGACAAGTTCATCGCGCATTGCGGTTGAAAAATCCTCCTGAAGATCAATGGCGCCCTGAATGGACAGTAATTAAATTCCGTAATCCTGACGCCCTGCATCACCAGCGTAAAATAAACAGCCAACCCGAACGTATTTGTTTAAACCGAAATTTCCCGAAACACAAGAACCACCTTTTTTGCTGGAATCCCTTGACAGATTTGCCTACATTGTAGTATCTATTTCATACTAAAACAGTCGAGTATAGGAAAACCATCAATCTAATATTGATACGGGTCGAATGCTGAAAGCGAAATCTGGGATTCGGGAGCTGGAAATAAGACGTCCGGCTGCATTCTGGCAGCCATCAATAATATATTCTTCCCAATAACACAGAAAAAACCCTATTAATTCATTTCACATTTTTCCCTATCATCAAACCTCTCAAAGTACAGTAGGTGGGCAATGAGCGATAAACTATATGAAAAACTCCCCGATATAGTGCATTTAAATCAAACGGATTCCGACTTTGTCAGCGAAGTCATCCGACGCTCCGGCGTGGATATAAACAAATGCTGGCATTGCCAGACATGTGCCGGCGGCTGTCCCTTTGTGCGGGCCATGGATTACCCGCCCAACCGTGTGATTCGGCTGGCGCAGCTGGGATTGCGCAAAGAGGCCCTGGAAAGCTCCGGCATATGGATTTGCGTTGGCTGCAATACCTGTTCGATTCAGTGCCCCAATTGCATTGATATTCCGGCGGTCAATGACGCCTTGCGTCAGCTCGCCATGCAGGAGGGCGTCGGGATTGCCGAACCCAATATTCTCAATTTTCACCAGGCGGTCCTGCAATCCATCCAGCGCCACGGCCGCACCCACAAACTGGAAGTTATGATGCGCTATAAGCTGAAAAAACACGATTGGTTTAGCGACATGGCTGTGGGGATGAAGATGTTTGCCAAACGCAAATTGGAAATCCTGCCATCAAAAAGTAAAAACATCGCAGAAATCAGAAAGCTTTTTGCTCACAAATCAACTGCGTAGGCGTAGACCATAGATGATATGAAAAAAAATCACCTTATCGATCTGACGTATTATCCGGGGTGTTCCCTGAAAACCACATCCCAGGAAAACAATGCTTCGCTGATCTATCTTTTCGAGCACCTGGGTTATAATCTGATTGAGCTTGAAGACTGGAATTGCTGCGGCAGCTCCTCGGCCCACAGTATCGATACCGAGCTGGCATTTGATCTTGCCAGCCGCAATCTTTCATTGGCCCCTGTCGACAGGCCGTTGTTGGTGGCCTGCCCGAGCTGTTTGTTGCGGTTGCGCAGTGCGTATCTTCATCTGAATCAAGAAGCGCCCGCCCGCCGGCATTATGAAAAACAGTGGGCCAAACCATTTGATCCTAAACTTCAAATCATGCATTTTTTTGAATTCCTGGATCAAATTGATTTGCTGGGATACTCCCGAGATAGGATTCGCAGGCTGGAAGGCCTGAAATTTGCGCCCTATTACGGTTGCATGCTGGCCCGTCCGCCGATCATGCGCCATGAAAAAAATTACCATGGTCTGATGGAAAAAATCTTGGCCAACCTGGGTGCCACCCCTGAAAAATGGTCTTTTTCTTCCCGCTGTTGTGGAACTTTTCTGACAGTTGCGCGCCCTGAAGTTGTCGAGCCGATGGTCAATGAAATCATTCAAGGCGCTATCAATACTGGAGCAGACTGTATCGTCACCGCCTGTGCCATGTGCCACATGAACCTGGAGGTTCGCTGTTCTCTCAAAGATAAAATCCCGGTTCTGCATTTCTCCGAAATCATCTCACTTGCCCTGGGAATTGGCAAAAGTGAATACAGGGGATGGTTCTCGCGCCATTTAGTGGATCCCACGCCATTACTAAAAGCGTTAAATCTTTTTTAACGCCTGGCCCCGTTCAGCAATTCATCAGATGATGATCCAAGAACGACCTGACCGTGTTCGCGTAGCCCGGTGTCTGGCTGGAATCACTATGGCCGGCCCCTTCAGCGATGTAAAGCGCTACGCGGTCTGTTTTAAAACTGCGTTTTAATTTGCGGGCAAACGCCAGTGGAAATCTGCGGTCTTTTTCGCCATGAATGAGCATCACCGGCGCCTTTATTGCCGGCGCCAACCGAGCCGGGCTAACCGAATCCAGCTGGTTGCGGTAAAACAAATTCATCCAGAACAGGATCATAGGGCCGAAGCACACTCCGAAAAATGGATTCACCCACCGATAGAGGCTTAGAAGGGCCTCTTTTGTATAAGCATAACTCGCCTCCAAAAACAGGACCCTGATCTTACCCGGATTGCGGCTGGCGGCGATAATGGCGCCGGCAGAGCCGGCCGAATGCCCGTATAGGATAACAGGCTGATCCAGCCAGTTCATTACCGCTTCAATGTCTTCTGCGAATTTGACTGCATTCATGAATCGCCGGCGGCTGGAGCCTCCGTGATCTCTGGCGCTGTGAATGATGGTTGTATATCCCCACCGGGCGAAAATTCGTGCCCGCGAGACCATGCGATCCCGATTGCGTCCCCAACCATGCGCAAATACCACCAGGCCCTTTGAAGCATCCTGCGGTTCAATACGCCAGACCTCTAAAAAACCACCGTCAATGGCCGCAATTTTCGTATCGAACACACGGCCCCAATCCGGAAAATCACACACCGGTTTGCGGGGCAACTGCTGAACAAAATACGTACAGAGCAGGGTAAAAAGCAAATATAAGACAATAATGCCCACCAATATATAAATAAGCATATGCTAAGTGAAGCTCCAACTTAAAAGCGGTAATTATATAGAAAGAAGCTATCTCAAAAATAGCAGATCACGCTAAAGGGCAAGGCGAAAACCGATTCGAAAGTGGAGCATACACGTTAGTATTCGAGCATTTCGAATCGGTTTTATACACTCCTTAGTGTTTTAAAAATAGATGTGTAATCCATTTATCCTGGATAACACAGCCCTGGGGCGTTAGATGCATTTTTGAGACAGCTTCTAAAAGCGTGGCGGGGTAAGATCAAGCAATTCGCGACGCAGAACGTCTAAAGCCGCCACCGCAAACATCTGCTTATTCAAGATTCGGTCGCCGAACCAAAAATGAAATCGATGGCCCGTGCATTCACGCGGGGTCGCCAAACCGATACAAACGGTACCAACGGGCTTGTCCTCTGAGCCTCCGGTGGGACCGGCAATCCCACTGGTGGCCAAACCATAAGTGGTTCCGGAAATTCTGCGTGCGCCCAGCGCCATTTCTTTAGCGGTATTCTCATGAACAGCACCGTATTTTTCAATCGTTTCTTTGGACACGTTTAAAATATCGATCTTGGCCTGGTTGGCGTAAGTGGTACCCGAAAAAACAAAATAATCCGAGCTGCCGGATTCATTGGTAATCAGATTGGCGATCAGACCTCCGGTACAGCTTTCAGCCAGCGCCAGTGTCGCCTTTTTTTCTCTAAGAAGACGCCCAACCGATTTCTCCATCGGGTGGCCATGTTGTGAAAAAATCCTGTCCCCCAGTTTATCAGCAACCCAGCGCGCGGCTGTTTCTAAATTCGCGCTCAATTGCTGCTCATCGACACCATGGGTATATAGTTTTACCTGAATTTCGGGAAACCTGACCCGCAGCCCCAGTGATATTTCCGCAAAAATATTCTCCAGCTCGGCCAGGTGCTCAAAGACCCTGGATTCGGTTAATCCGAACGTCGACAGGGTTTTTACGCGATAGATTGTGCCTTTGGCTCCCAAGATCTGCAAGAGTTGAGGCAAAACTGAATCCGATAGCATGCGGCGCATTTCACGCGGCACACCCGGCAGAAAGAAAAACAGACATTTTCCAATCTTTATACTAAAACCAGGTGCCGTACCGATGGTGTTTTTTAAACATTGGGCCCCTTCCGGCAGCAGGGCCTGTTTTCGACTGGCAGGATTTATTACGCGCTTACGTTCTTTAAAAAAGGTCTCAAGCGATTGCTGTGCAGCTTGATTGCGAACAAGCTCAACGCCGGCGGCGGCCGCCGCCGCTTGTGCTGTAAGATCATCCGGCGTTGGGCCCAGCCCGCCGGTTACCACAGCGAGATCGGCGCGGCTGCCAATCTCTTCAAATGCAGCAATAAGAAGATCCAGGTTATCCCCCACACACATATGCCGAGCCACGTAAATGCCTGCTTCTCCCAGCTTATCTGCAATGTAAGACGCATTGCGGTCAATAAGGGCTCCGGAACGGATTTCATCTCCGGTTGACATGATTTCAGCAATCATCAAATCCAAGCTCCTCATGTTAAACGCCTCGGGCCGCCGCTACTCTGGCGGTGCCAGAATAAAAGCAGCCGGCGGCGAGTCGATGTTGGCCCAATACCGATCAACCGTCAGTTGAAAATCCGCCCCTTTATTGTTGGTAATTCTCAACCAAAAGGGCACCTGATAACCACTGATGGAACGACGGTTTTCAATTTCGGCCCGATACAGCAACGCACCGGATCGATCAAACAGGTCGATTTGATGAACTTGAGAGCGGTTGGCATCAAAATAAATCTTCTGGCGAATCCCCCACCATCTTTCCTTGAGCACGATAATATATCCATTACCTGTTTTTTCTTCGATCACATCCACTGCGTTGAATTCACGGATTGGAATTCCACCGGACAGAAGCGTGAGGATATCGCTGGCAGTAATGGAAATCGAAATCAGTTGCTTCAGATTCGGATCACGGGCAGATATTTTTCTGAAAACCGTTTCCTGACCATGGGTTTCAAGGTAGTAAAGCCATTGGCCGTCCGCGGCCAATTTTATTGCCGGATGACCGGAAATCCACACGGCAATACTGAGTTTAACAGGTTTTTCTCCAATCCAGGCCACTCGTTGGTCAACTTGAATGTTGCCATTTTGCCATAATTGGATCTGGCCGAGGCCTTTGAAGGTATTAAGCGTAGCATTTTGGGTTTGCAGGGTGGCCAGGAGGTTGCGGATTTCAGTCGCCTTGGTGGCAGGTGTGATCTTTAATTCCGGGGAAGGTTTAAAAAATGCGCAGCTTGTAATAAAAAGGATGCCCGTCAGCAGAATAATGAAACGATACCATTTCATATATCTCAGGAACCATTACCGGTAAGTTCACGAATCTTTTTCTCAATTTCTTCTTTATCTTTTTCTTTATTTTCCAATGATTTTTTATAAAACTTGAGCGCATTTTTTTTATCATTCAACATTAAATACGCATCGCCAACATGTTCCAACATGATGGGATCATCTGGAACGATCTCGATGGCCTTTTGAAGATACTTCAGCGCTTTTTCAAACTCGCCCTTTTTATAATAAACCCAGCCCAGGCTGTCGGTGATATAACCATCATTGGGTTTGTATTTCATGGCCTCCAAAATAAGCCGTTCGGCCTCATCCAGGTTTTGACCGAGGTCGGCATACGTATATCCAAGATAATTTAATGCATTGGAGTGCTTTGGATCTAATTCGATCACCTTGCGCATCGCATCCATGGAGGCCTCTTTTTTGTCGGCCTTGTCGTAGACCACACCCAGTCTGAAATAATATCGTGGATTGTCCGGCTCTAGTTTAATCGCCTGCTTAATTGCCACCTCTGCTTTTTTAAATTGCTCTTCTTCTTCATAAAAGGTGCCAAGATAATATTTGAACTCGGCGTTGTCCGGTTCGTTTTGAGTTGCCTTCAGCAAAATCGTGATGGCTTTATCATTTTTCTTATTTTCCGATAGAATATATGCAGCATGAATAACGGCATCTTCATAAAACCGTGATGCGGGTGTCACTTTTTGGAAATATTTCAAAGCGTTTTGATTATCTTTTTTCCCATAATACGCAATACCTGCAACATGATTCATATCGGCACTATCCGGAACGGCTTGCAGCATGCCGTTCAGAATAACAATCCCCTCATCATATTTTTTCTTATCAATATACAATTGAATGATTTTAATGATGATTTCAAATTCGGAGACACTGCGCCGACCCAATTTTTCAAAGATCTCCGCCGCTTTTTTTGGGTTGTTTCGGGTATAATAGTAGTAGCCCAACTCCATGGCGGCACGAACATTGCCGGGATTGCGTTGCAAAATATCTTCATAAATTCGGACGACTTTTTCGTGCTTATCTTGATTATTGTAAAGCTTGAGGAGTTCGAATCTTGGCTCCAGGAGTTCGGGCTCCAGTTCTAATGTGCGCTGAAATTCTTTTTCAGCCGCTGCGGTGTTACCTTGCTCGGCATAAATTTTCCCCAGGTAATAATGGCCGGCATGCGATGCGGGGAAATGGTCAATCAGTTGATCAAAAACGCGTTTGGCCTGATCCAGTTTTCCGGCATCCATATAAAGGCTACCAAGAAGTGAATACACTTTTTCCTGTTTGGGGTCTTGCGCGATAACCCTTTCATACGCAGAGATTGCTTCATCGTTGTTTTTTTGAACCTGTTGAATTCCCGCGTATAAAATAAGTGATTTAACATCATTGGGATGTGCCTTGATGATGTCTTCAAGAACGCCGATCGCATTTTCAGTTTCTTTATTTTGCAAATAGACAGTGGCGAGCTCCCGCTTTAAATACAATGAGTCCGGATCCTCTTGGATGGCGCTTTTTAGCAGAACGATGGCTTTATCTAAATTGCCGGCCCTTCGCTGGATCTGGGCCTCGGTAAAGTAGTAGTAACCGCTATCGGTTTGATAAATCCGTTTATCCCCGACGGCAGGTTTCATTCTGTGGAAAGATTGTTGCGTGCACCCAGTGCTAATTATGAAGATTGTCAGAGATATGGCCGTCGTTACCTGTAACAATTTTAAATGATGCATTACCCTGTATATCCTTTTAACGCCTGATGAGCTCATTATTCAGCGGTACTGCCTTCTGTATAGGAAGCGAAATCCGGAATTTCCCTTTTGAAGAATTCTCTCATCTTTTTGATAATGTTTTTTTCAACCTGTCGAACGCGCTCCCTCGATATTCCATAACGATCTCCGATTTCCTGTAATGTCACCGGATTATCCGAAAAAATACGCAAATCAAATATTTCCAACTCCCGCGGTGTCATCTTTTTGCGGAATTCTGCGATTTTATTATGGAGAAGAACTTCTATCTCCTTTTTTGACACCTGGTCTTCGATGGATTCTGTGTTGGTGCTTAAAAATTCGATTCTTTCGGTATCTGAATCGTCTTTTAGCGGGGCATCTAACGAGACGTCCCAGCCATCCAGGCGCTGATCCATGTCGACAATTTCACGCTCAGAAACCCCCAAGCGCTCGGAAAGAAGCTTGGGTTTGGGATCAAAACCCTCATCAATCAACTTTTGCTTTTCTTTTTTTAATTTGAAAAACAATTTGCGCTGCCCCTGGGTGGTGCCAATTTTTACCAATCGCCAATTGTCCATAATAAATTTAAGTATGTAGGCTTTAATCCAGAAAGAGGCATAATATGAAAATTTGACATTTTTGTAAGGGTCAAATTTCTTGACAGCCTGCATGAGTCCGATATTGCCTTCCTGGATTAAATCGAGCAAATTCTGCATCCAAACGCGCTGGAATTCCAAGGCAATTTTGACCACGAGTCTTAAATTTGAGGTAACCAGTTTATAGGCAGCTTGCTTATCGCCATGTTCGCGAACTCGGATGCCGAGTTCTTTCTCTTCTTCTCTGGTCAGCAAATTGTAGTTGCTGATCTCCGTCAGGTAGCGTTGCAGCGGATCAAATTTAACCAGTGCTTTTTCAGACTGTTTCCCGGCAGGCGTCTTGCCCTTCTTAACATTGGCTGGGACTTTTGTACTTTTAACCGCCTTTTTGGCAGGGGCTTTCTTCCGAACCGTCTTTTTTTTATTCACTGGCTTTTTTTTCATGCGAAATGTCCAGTTTAAATTTCTATCTTGGCACTTTTATTCATGGGAGGCCATGTCCGTCAAATAAACCGCTGACCTCATTTTTATGGACAACCAAACCAACTTATGATATCGATACCATCTCAATATGCGCCTGTAGCTCAGTTGGATAGAGCAACGGACTTCTAATCCGTAGGCCGCAGGTTCGAATCCTGCCAGGCGTACCACCTGTACCAAAGCTCCAGAGCAGCTTGCTTGGGAGCTTTTTTGTTGGCGTCACACCGACCACCCGCAGAGCGGGTGGCGTGGATTTTACCGCCATAAGCGGGAAAATACAAAGGCACGGCAGTGCCTCAATCGGTGCGGGTGGAACCGGGTGCAAAGCGCCTGGTTCAACACCCAAATCAACAAGGAGTCAACTGAAGTTAAAGTAAGGTAGGCCTCTCGTTCTGCCTTTTGAACGCCAGGCGTTCTTTCTATCAGATTCAGATGATATTAAATAGCAGGACTTACTGGAAATCACAAGTTTTTTCTTCGCTTTAACACGTAAAGAGCATATTAAGATCAAGAAGTTACAAAATTAAATCAGTCGTATAA
>JAAUXY010138007.1_pt1 | contig 10099 bp, 6 predicted proteins | sample 7278121 | NCBI WGS metagenome assembly JAAUXY01 (sample SAMN14350117, study PRJNA611818) | marine sediment metagenome | isolation source: surface marine sediment (1.8m) | place: French Polynesia: Moorea | collected 2018-08
CATGTCGCCAAAGTCCTTCTGCCAGACGACTTTGCCAGCCGTGTCCAGACTGTAGAGGCCTCGCGAGCCGAAGAAGGCAAAGACGTGCCGGCCGTCGGTGACCGGGGAATTCGACGCCCAACTGCCGGTCTCGTGGGTGCCTTCGTGCGGCTGCTCGTCGCGCACCGTCGTCTGCCAGGAAATTTTGCCCGTCGCGCGATCGATCGCCAGCACCACGAACTTCTGGCGTCGCGACGCCGGCAGGTTGTGGTGCGCCCCGTCATCATGCTCGGGCGGGGCCGGGAGCACCTCGCCGTGGGCAATGGCGGTGGTCAAGAAGATCCGTTCGCCCCAGATAATCGGCGTCGAGTGGCCGAGGCCGGGCAATCGGAGCTTCCAGCGAAGGTTCTCGGTCTCGGACCAGGTCACCGGGGGATCGCCGTGGGGTGCGACGCCGTTGGCCAGCGGCCCACGCCACTCCGGCCAATGGGCCTGGGCGTCGTCGACGACCTCGCTGGACGCCAAGCTAGCCGACGTCGAGGCGGTGAACCACAGGCATGCCGCGGTCAGAGCGGCGAGACCAAGGTTCAGTCTGTCGGTCGAGACTCGCGACGGGCACGACATGGTCGCAATCTATGCGGCCAGCGACCTCGAGCGCAAGCGTTAGATCACCGGCGGAGTTCTTGCAGGACGTGCAATAGGGCCGCGAGTCGGCTGCTATCATCGGTCAGAGACCTGAGTACCGTGGATCAACCCAAGACCATCGCCCGTTATCGGCTGACCGGCGAGCTCGGTCGCGGCGGTATGGGAGTGGTGTACCGGGCTGAAGACCCGCAACTCGGCCGGCCGGTAGCGATCAAGGTCATCCTTTTTCCTTCCGAGGCGACGGCACACGCTCGCGCCCAGCTGGAGCGGCGGTTCGAGCGCGAAGCGCGCTCCGCGGCCAGCATCCGCCACCCGGGGGTGGTCACCGTCCATGACTTCGGTCGCGATGGCGACTATCTCTACCTGGTGATGGAGTTGGTGGCCGGCGTGTCGTTGGCCGATCGTCTCAAGGCCGGCTGGCTGCCGGAACGAGCCGAGGCGTTCGAGATCGTCGCCCAGATCGCCGACGGGCTGGCCGCGGCTCATGATGCCGGCGTCGTGCATCGCGATGTGACGCCGAGGAATATTCTGCTAGCCAGCGACGGCAACTCCCCCGGGGAGCGCCGCGTCGTGGTGACCGACTTCGGCATCGCCCGCAGCATCGGCGAAGAAACCTATGAGCTGACGCAGACCGGCATGCTGGTCGGCAGCCCGTCGTTCATGGCGCCCGAGCAAGTTCGAAACCAGGCGGTCGATGAGCGCGCCGATATCTTTTCCCTCGGCGTCGTGCTCTACCTGCTCTTGATCGGCAAGCTGCCCTTCCGCTCCCAGGATCTGACCTCGCTGCTCTACCAGATCGTCCATGAGGATCCATTCGAAAGCTCTGAGGTGACCGGCAAACTCGGTGCGGCGACGGTCGATTTCCTCAAGCGGTGCCTGGCCAAGGAACCGGCGGATCGAGTACGCAAAGCTGGCGACTTCGCCCGCCAGGCGCGCCGACTGCGTGCCGCGGCGCAGACGTCGGAGCTTGAGGAGACCGTTGCGCTGGAGGCCTTGGGTGGGCCCGTGGAAGGGCCGGGAGCTGGCGGGAAGCGTGCTGTCCTCGCCTTGGCGTTGATCGCGACGCTCGCCGTCGGGGCCTGGGCGCTCTACAGTCTTTTTGGCTCGGGGCGGGCACCGGAATCCGCCGGCACCGTGGCCTCGGCCCGATCGGCACCGGTAGCGTCGCCGGCCATCGACGAACCGTCTGACGAGGACCAAAGGTCCCAGACACCAGCGAGCAGTGCCCCTGACTCCAGCGATCAAGAGTCGGAGCCGACACCTGAACCCGGAAGGCCTGTCGCGAGTGAGGCTGCTCGGCAAATGCTGGAGCAACCACCGGTGTCGCCGCCGGAGCCCTTACCCACGTCCGCGAAGTCAGCCCTTCAGCCGGAAGCGCAACCCGCGCGGCCAGCGTCCGCGGAGGTGCCTTCAACAGACGCTACCGAGAGCTCGCCCGAGGATCTCGAGGCATCGGCGAGCGCTGAGCCGGTGACCGTACCCCCGACGGATACTGTGCCTCCGGTACTCGATATCGACGACATGCCGCGGGAGTTGACGGCGACCGATGTCGTGCTCAGCGGGCGGGTGATGGACGACAGCCGGGGGGCGGTCGCGCTGACGGTCGATGGAGATCCGGTAGCGGTCGCCTCGGACGGAGGTTTTGTCGCCCGCCGGCCGCTGTCACCGGGTCGCAACTCCCTCGCTTTCGTCGCCGTCGACGCCGCCGGCAATCCGACCATGAAATCGGTCGACGTCACCGCGCCGGGTTCGGTACCGGCTGCCGTGTCGAGCACGGCCGCGGGGCCGGTCGGCACGGCGGGTGGAGTTCGGCCGGGTCGGCCGCGCTTCGGCGACCGCGGCGACGGTACCGTGGTCGATACTCTGACCGGCATTACCTGGAGTAAGCGGATCGAGCCTAGCCCGGTTTGGAAAGCGTCGAAGCTCTATTGCAAGAAGCTGGAGCTCGGCAGCTATCGCGACTGGGTGTTGCCGACGATCGACGAGCTCGAGGAGCTCTACAGGTCGGGGGCCGGAGCATTGACTTTTCCCGATGGTCTGATCTGGAGCTCGACCAAGAATGGTGTCGGCAAGGCTTGGGCCTTCAATTTTGCCCGGGGCCAGCGCGAAGCCCGGCCGGTCGCCGGGACGGAAGGATCGGAGCTGAGGGCTTTTTGCTTGCGAAGACCGCGTCCCCGGTTCACGACGCGGGATCTCGAGTCGCCGATCAGCTCGGGCGGCAGCCAACCGATCCCTGGTAGCGCCACCCAGCCGCCCCCTCGTGGCGGCGGTGGCGGCGGTCGCGGAGGCGGCGGTGGCGGCGGTGGAGGTGGCGGCTAGTTTGCGTCATCTCCTGATCGACACCGACACCGCCTCAGACGACGCCGTCGCCCTGGTGATGGCGCTGCGCCATCCGGACGTGCGCATCGAGGCGATCACCGTGGTCGCCGGTAACGTGCCGGTCGACCAGGGGGTGCAGAACGCGCTCTATACCGTCGAGCTGTGCGGCCAAGAAGCCGAGGTTTTTTCAGGCGCCGGGCGGCCGATCTTGCGTCCACTCGAAACCGCGCGGGAAGTCCATGGCGGTGACGGCATGGGCGACATCGGGCTCGAGTTGAGCGGCCGGACGCCGGCGAGCGGGCACGCCGCCGACGTCATCGTCGACCGCATCCGCGCTCGCCCGGGAGAGCTCACCCTGGTCTGCCTCGGGCCTTTGACCAACGTCGCGCTGGCGCTGCATAAGGATCCGCAGATCGCGACCGAGGTCGCGGACTGCGTGATCATGGGCGGCACCGGCAAGGGTCCGGGAAACGTTACCCCGGTGGCCGAATACAACATCTGGGCCGACCCTGAGGCGGCGAAAATCGTCTTCGAGTCGGGCATGCCGTTGACCCTGGTGGGGTGGGACATCTCCTGTGCCTCCGCGGTCATCGACGCCGAGGCCGAGGCCGAGCTGCGCGCTCTGGACACCGAGCTGGCCCATTTCGCGGTCGACATCCAGGGGGTGCTCACCGACTTCGCGCACAGCGTGACCCACCTCGCGGGCTTCGACTTACCGGATCCGGTCGCCATGGCGGTAGCCATCGCGCCCGAGATCGCCGAGACCGAAGCGGTGCATACCGCCATCGTCACCGGTGACGGGCTGGCCCGTGGACAGACCATCTTCGACTGGCTGGGCGTCACCGGCCAGGAACCGAACGTTGGGGTGGTCCGTCACGTGCCGCGGCAGGTCTTCTTGGAGATGCTGCACGACGCCCTGCGCGATCCTCCGGGTTGATCTATGGTTCCCAGGGTCGAGCTCCATCTCCACCTCGACTGTTGCCTGAGCTTCCGAGTCGCTCGGCAACTCGTTCCGTCGCTCAGCCGCGAACGCTACCGGCGCGAGCTGGTCTTGCCCGCCGGTTGTCCGGGCCTGGAGCATTTTCTGGCCAAGATGGCGCCGTGCCTGGAGCTGCTGCAGACCGAAGAAGCCTTGAGTCTTCTCACCCAAGACGTCTTCCGGCAGCTCCAGGAAGACGGCGTGATCTACGCCGAGCTTCGCTTCGCGCCGCTGCTTCACACTGAAGCAGGCTTGACCCCCGAGCGGGTGGTCGAGATCGTGGCGCGGGCCGCGGCCGAAGCGGCGCGGGCTACCGGTGTCGGCTACGGCATCATCCTCTGCTGCCTGCGCCATTTCTCGGCGGCTGAAAGCCTGAGGACAGCGCACCTTGCCGAGCGTTTCAGGGACGACGGCGTCGTCGGGCTCGACCTGGCGGGGGACGAGGCGGGCTTTCCGCTCGATGCTCACATCGAGGCCTTTCGCTCGGCCGGCGAGGGGGGACTGTGCCTGACCGCCCATGCCGGCGAGGCCCGCGGCCCGGCGAGCGTCGAGGAGACCCTCGAGCGACTCGCCCCGTCACGGATCGGCCACGGCGTGCGCTCCATCGAGGATCCGGGCCTGATCGAGCGCCTGATCGAGGGCGGCATCCACCTCGAGGTCTGTCCGACCAGCAACGTGCTGATCGGCATCTATGAGAGCCTGCGTGCCCATCCGGTCGACCGGCTCTACCGCACCGGCGTCTCGATGGGGCTCAGCACCGACGGCCGCGGGGTATTGCCGATCACCCTCGACGCCGAGGCTCGGCAGTTGGCCGAGACCTTCGACTGGCGAGACGAGCACTTCAGGCGCTGTGCCCTGCACGCCGCCGAGGCTTGCTTTGCGGCACCGGCGGAGAAGGCGAACCTGGTGCGGCGCCTCGCCCAGTCTTCCTCCTCCTGAGCTGCAAGCTAGATCGCATCCAGAAACTGCCATCTCTCCGCGTCGCCCGGACCCCTGCGGGCGGTGCTGCCCTGAACTCGCGCGGCCTCTTCTGGTATCTGAGGTGCTGATTCCAAGCGGTTTGCAGTTCCGACGAGGCCGCGCTCAAACACGGCTCAGCGCCGTCCTCGGGGATCCGGGCGCCGCTCCCCCGGTAGGGAATGCGTTTCTGGATGCGATCAAGCTGGCCGCTCGGCCCGTCCCGAGCTGGCTCTGCTCGAGGTGGCGGCCTTCTTTCGAGTTGGGACCCGCGCTATACTGTCTTAACGGTACCTTTACTCTGTCGCCGAAGAACCGCGAGCCGCTGATGTGTAAGCGGCAAGAAACCCCTAGGAGACGAAAAATGAAGCAGCTCACCCTGAGAACTATCCTCACCGGCATGGTCGTCTTCGCGACGGTCATCGCTCTCGCTCTCCCGGTCTATGCCCAGGACAGCGATTCCGAGGAGCCGGAGACCGCGGACGAGTTCTCCGAGGAAGTCACGGTCACCGCCCGTAAGCGCGAAGAATCCCTCCAGGAGGTCCCCTTCTCGGTGGTGGCGCCGGACGAAGAGACGCTTCGCAACCGTGGCGCGATGAATCTCGAGGACATCTCCGCCAACGTCGGCGGTTTCACGGTGCAGAACCTGGGGCCCGGCCAGAGCCAGGTGGCCATGCGCGGCGTCTCTTCGGGGCAGATCGTTCGCGACCAGCCGGGCGTCAAGGAGCAGGTGGGCATCTACCTCGACGAGTCGGTGATCTCGCTGTCGCTGTTCACCCCCGACATCGATCTCTTCGACGTCAGCCGCGTCGAGGTTCTGCGCGGCCCGCAAGGGACCCTCTTCGGTTCGGGCTCGGCGTCGGGCACGGTGCGTTACATCACCAACAAGCCGGTGATCGGCGTCTCGGACGGCGTCGTCGAGTTCAGCGTCGGCGCCATCGACGACGGCGAGGTCGGCGGCAGCGCCAAGGTGGCGGTCAACACGCCGATGGGCGACAAGGCCGCGTTCCGCTTCACCGGCTACTACACCAGCTTCGGCGGTTATCTGGACGCGGTGCAGCCCGGCCTGTCGGTGGACGAGGACGTCAACGGCGGTGACCGGATCGGCGCCCGGCTGGCGATCACCGCGCAGCCCAACGACCGCACGACGGTCACCCCGCGCCTGCTCTACCAGGAGCTGGACATGGACGGCTGGAACCGCATCGACGACTTCAACATCCTGGCCAATCCGTTCACCACCACCAGGCCTGCGGTCAACCTCGGCGAGCGGGAGCAGTTCACCCAGCTCGAGGAAGCCACCACCGACGACTTCCTGCTCTTCGATCTGGACGTCCAGTACGGTTTCGGCGACACCCTGCTGACCTCGGTCACCTCCTTGACCGACCGCGATATCCTCGTGGTGCGCGACGCCACCGCCCTGACCGCCAGCATCACCGGCGGCACCATTCCTTTCCAGGAGCCGGTCTACAGCATCGACGGCCCGCTGGACGACGCCACCACCGTCGAGACCATCACCCAGGAAGTGCGGCTGTCCAGGCTCACCGGCAATACCACGTGGGTGTTCGGAGCGTTTTACAGCACGATCGATCGCGACTACGGCCAGAGCCTGTTCGTGGACGGCTTCGAGGCCGCCACCGAGCAGGACCCCCTCGGCCCGATCCTGAGCCCGACCATGGGATCGTTCGGCGCCGGAACCAACGTCCTGTTCTTCTCCGACCTGCAGTACGAGTTCGATCAAATCTCCGTCTTCGGCGAGCTCACCTACGCCGTCAACGATCGCTTCAATTTGACCGGCGGTCTGCGTTTCTATGACTTCGAAGAGAGTCGAGTCCAGACCTTCGACGGCGTGTTCGCGGCTCCGGGCACCACCACCGGCGAAACCACCGCCGACGGCGTCGCGCCGCGTCTGATCGCCAGCTACCGGGTCAATGACAACACCATCTTCAACGCCCAGATCGCCAAGGGCTTCCGGCTCGGCGGCATCAACGATCCGCTCAACGTTCCGCTATGTACTCCTGAGGATCTGGCGATCTTCGGCGGCAACGACTCCTGGGGCGACGAGGAGCAGTGGAACTACGAGATCGGCACCAAGTCGACGGTGATGGACGGTCGCGGCACGTTCAACGTCGCGGCCTACTTCATCGACATCAAGGATCTGCAGGCGACGGTGACCGCCGGGTCGTGTTCTTCCCGGCTGGTGTTCAACGTGCCGGATGCACGCAGCTCGGGCCTCGAGCTGGAGTTCGCCGCGGCGCCGACCAACAACTTCGACTTCGCGATTTCGGCGAGCTACAACGACTCCGAGCTGCGATCCGAAGCTGCCGGTAGCATCTCGGGCATCAGCCGGGGCAACCGCCTGCCGACGGTTCCGGAGTTCCAGGCGGCCGCCGCGGCGACCTACCAGTGGCCGATGCAGAACGATCGCCTGGGCTTCGTCACCGGCACCTACCAGCACGTCGGCTCGCGCTTCACCCAAGTCGGTGACTTCGCCGACGGTTTCGGCACCGTCGACCTGCTGACGTTCCCCGGTACCATCGGCGGCCCGTTGACCCAGCAGTTCTTCAACTTCAACCCCGAGCTGCCGGCCTATGACCTTCTCAACCTGCGCGTCGGCATCTCGGCCGAGAAGTGGGAAGTGGCGCTGTTCGTCAACAACATCACCGACGAGGTCGCGCTTCTGGCTCTCGACCAGGAGCGTGGAACCCGCGCGCGGGTCGGCTACCTGACCAACCAGCCGCAGACCTTCGGCGTCACCACCCGGTTCAAATTCTAAGGACCGATCGGGTCAAAATGTCGATCGACAACTGACTGACCACCGGATGCCTGAGGACAAAGGACGGCCGCCAAGCAGCGAGCAAGACCCGGCGGATCTGGTTCGGGAGATCCGCTCCGGTCGCAAGTTCACGGTCGCCGAGGCGATCGGCCGGCTCGGCGGCAGTGATTTAATGAAGGGCGCCTCGCCGGTGACGCGCAAGCGTCAGGTCGAGCTCGCGACCGATCTCTTCCTGGAAGAGCACCTGGTCGATAGCGAGGGCGCTCTATTGGTGGTGCTCGAGCGCCGCGTGCGGGAGAGCATGAGCCCGACCCGGGAAAGCTACGATCATCCCCTGGCCGTTCTGACCGAGTTCGTCGAGCAGATCCTGGATAGCGAAGATCGTCTGCATGCCTTCGTCCGTCAGGTCGACGCGGAATGGGGCCGAATCTACCTGGAGAGGCCTCACTTCCAGCAGCCGGGCGGGCGCCCGCACCGCGACGATCCCTATACCTTCACGTCGGTTCGCTCGACGCTGTCCGCTCTTCTCGACAAATTGCGATCAGCGCAGTAGCGGTGCCGCATTGTGCGGCGTCGCCATCATGGATGATGATGCCCGACCGACCAGGGCGCACGCCGTGCGCCCCTACGCGAGGGCGTCTCGCGTCTAGTGGGAGTTTCGATCCGGCGGCCCTTGGTATATTCTCTGAGCACCCACCGAATGGCTTCCTCGGCCTGTGCAACTCCGACGATTGGAGAGACCATGAGAAACAACCTGGTAGGAATGCTCGCGAGATCCGCGACCTTGATCTCAATTCTGACTCTGGCCACGGCGAATGGGGCGCTGGCGGGGGAGTGGGTCCGCTTCGACGACGTCTCGAATACCAACATCGTTGCCGACGAAGGCGCCGCCGATCCGGTCGGTCTGACCGACGAGTTCGAGAAGGACCTCATCTCCGGCGACGTCGACAAAGACGGGGATCTGGATCTGATCATCGTGCGCAAAGTCCGGTTCTCCAACGCGGGCGGTAAGCGTAACGTGCTGTTCATGAATGAGGGAGGCACGTTCGTCGATCGAACCGACGCCCTCATCCCGCGCTTCATGGATTTGACCGACGATCGCGACGTCGCTCTGGTCGACGTCGACGGCGACACCTGGCTCGACATCGTGACGGTCACGACCTTTAGCGATCAGCCGAGGGTCTACATGAATCGAGGCTTGGATCTGTCGGACAACTGGCAGGGATATGCTCTCTCCACAGATAACCGCATCCCGCCCTTCACTCCGGGACCCAAGTTCTGCGCCGTCGCCGTCGGCGACATCGAGAACGATGGGGATATGGATCTCTTCTTCATCGATTACAGCAACGACCTCGAGGATCGCCTGCTGGTCAACGACGGCAATGGTTTCTTCACCGACGAAACCGACGAGCGCCTGACTCCCGCGATGTCCGAGTCGGCTTTCGGCACCGACGGCCAGATCGAAGACATGAATGGCGACGGCTTCAAAGACCTGATCAAGATCTCGACCCTCGGCGGCAACCCCAACTCCGTGCGCATCTTCTACAACAACCCCGAGGATCCCGGGTTCTACGACGACTACCTGCCGATTCACCACGCCTATAGCGGCTCCCCCTACATGATGGAGATTGCCGACCTCAATAACGACGATCGCCTCGACATCTATGTGGTCGACGACGACCGGGACGTCTATCTCATCAATACCGGCACGGACGCTCAGGACCGGGCGACGTTCAACACCCTGGAAGTGCAAGGCGACGAAACCGATTCTTTCGGCGGCAACGTCAAGCTCGAGGATCTTGACGGCGACGGCTATCGCGATGTCGTGCTCGCGGACGTCGATACCGACTTTCAGTTTTGCGATCGACAGCCCTTTGCTTTGCAGAATCAGGGCAATGTTCCCGACGTGACCCTGCTGGATCCCCTTGGCGGCACTCGGCCGATATGGATGCCGATCGGCACCTTCGACTTCGAGGTCTTCGACGCCAACGGCGACGGTTCCCTCGACCTGTGGGCGGGAACCTGCACCGGCAACCGCCTTTACTTCGCCGAGCCGCCGGCGCCGCCGACGATCTTCGTCGACGGTTTCGAGTCGGGGGATACCAACGCCTGGACCAACACGAACCTCTGACGATCATGCGCGGAATACTTCTGGCATTGACGGCGTTTGTCTAGTGCTGGCCCGCCAGTGTGAAATCGAGCCCTGACTTCGGCCGCTGCAAATACGATGAGCGCTTGGCGCCGCTGGACGGCCTTCGCCCTGTGGTCCGTGGTGGTGATCTCCGCCGCGCCCTATGCCAATACCATCCAGGGCTGGATCAGCGACCGTTTCGGGGCCGGAGCCTTGCGGCTGGGGCTATCGGTGCTTTTGGTCGCCTTGACCGCGGGCTTTGCGGCGCTGCTCATCCGTCGTCGCCAGCGCAGCGACCTGAGCCGGTTGGCGTGGC
>JAAUXY010014560.1_pt1 | contig 10098 bp, 10 predicted proteins | sample 7278121 | NCBI WGS metagenome assembly JAAUXY01 (sample SAMN14350117, study PRJNA611818) | marine sediment metagenome | isolation source: surface marine sediment (1.8m) | place: French Polynesia: Moorea | collected 2018-08
CGACCCGTCTCGAAATCCCCGGCACGGCGCCGATCGAGCTCGAGCTCCCCAGTCCCCGCGTCATCCAACTGATCCCGGGCGACGGCGAAGTCGAGCTCGACCTCGCCTTCACCGAACCACCGAATGAGCTCTTCCTCCCCCAACTTCGGGTCGCGGACCTTGATTTCACCCGCGTCGACGAGACTCGGATGGCCGAAAGCACCCTGCTGCGCCGAACCTCGACGCTGCTGGACGGCAGCCTGTACTTCCTCGCTCTCGACGACGTCGAGCACAAGCTCAGGCGCCGCGAGATGCTGGTCTTGCGCCAGGCTTCAGGCTGGCTGCGCTCCCTCGACTTCGAGCACGGCCGCCTGGGGCTCAACTTTCTCGGCACCGTTCATGAGCTGTCGACCGGAAGCGAAGACAACCGCCGTAGCTTGATGCCGAGCATCCTCCAGTGGTTGCACAAGCGCCAGGGGCTGGCGCTGATCTGGGGGCTGATGCTGAGCGCGTTGGCCATCTCGGAGGTGGTGCTGATCCTGTGGAGAAAGATGTGAGTCGAGGGCCCTGGATCGCCGGCCTCCTGCTGGTGGCAAGCCTTGGCGCGACCGACTCGAGCGCCGGACCTGGCGGTCTCGATGGTGCTCGACGCCTGGTGGTGACGGTCGTCGGGGAAAACGCCGACGGCGACGAGGTCGCCTTCGGCGCCGGAGTCGCCTTCGCGATCCGCGGCCCGATGGTGTACCTGGCGACGGCCGACCACGTCGTGCGGCAAAGGCGCGGACAGCCGGCGACCCTGAAAGTCGGGTTCCGCGAGATACCCGAGCGGATGTTTCCGGCCGATCTGGTCGAGACCCTGGCCCCTCGCCTCGATCTCGCCTTCTTGCGCCTCGACCTGACCGGCAGCCGAGTGCCGGCGAGCGTACTACCGGATCCCGCGACCGACGGCAGATGGACCGCCGCTCGGGACCTGGATCGGGGTCACCCGGTTTACCCGGTGGGACATCCGCAGGGCAGCAACTGGTTCGTCCCCTCCCAGCCGGCGAGACTGCACGAGGTCGGCGCGATCGAGATCGGTTTCGAGTTCCCGTGCGGCACCGGGCATTCCGGTGGCGCTTTATTCGACGACGCCTGGCGCCTGATCGGCCTGATCATCAAGAAGAGCAACGATTTCGTGTGTACCGCGCTCGACTTCCAGGCGGTCGAAGCGGAGCTACGCAAACGCCGATATCCCCTGGACCTCGAGCATGAGGCCGCGGTTCGGGATGTCTCGAGTCGTCTCGGCCCATCTCAGGGGACCGGCCCGCGGATCACAACGCAGCCCTTCTCCAACCGCGCCGGTTCAGCGATACCCGATCTCGCGAACCGCTCCGCCGCAGCTGTCCGAGACGCTCTTTCAGGACTCGCCGGGGTCGAGCTGGTCGCTGGCGGCAAAGCTGCCTACCGCTTGGGCGGCACCGTCACCAGCTATCGCGTCGACCGCCGCGAGTTCGAGGGTTACGGCGTCAAGACGGTCACCGACACCTACCACCTGGTTGTCGAGCTCGAGCTCCAGGATCTGGAAACCTCGTCGCTGCTGCTGTCCAAAGCCCTGACCGCCAAAGCCAAGGCGATCTACTCCAATAACTCCGCGCCTGCCCAGCCGGCCGACCGGAGCGCTCAGCTCTTGGAGAAGCTCACCTCGGAAGCCGCTCGGGAGCTCGAGCACGCGCTCGGTCGATAGGCCTCGGTCCTACATCTCACCCTCCGACAGATCCACGAACCCTGGGGATGAAATACCATGAATAAGACACTCTGCACACTGATACTCGCCCTGCTCTCGCTGGCCTTTGGATCTCCAGACTCGGCCACCGCCCAGGGACTGTTCACCCTGTTCGAGAAGCCCAAGATCGGCGTCAACCTCGATCAGCCGCCGGAATACGGCCTGGAGGTCAGCCGAATCGCTTTCGGGCCGACCGAGGGCGGGCCGTGTGCTGATGAAATCGTCAGCGGCCTGGTAGAGGACCTGATCCAGCGCGGCATCGACGTTCTGGATCGGGAACATCTCAACTCCATCCTCCAAGAGCACAACTTGGTCATGAGTGGCATGGTCGACGAGTCGACGGCGATCGAGCTCGGCAGAATCCTCGGCGCCACGACCCTGATCTTCGTCAACGTCCAGCGCTGCGTGGACGACCAGACCCGGCGCCACGAGGACAAGAAGACCAAGGACGGTACCCGGCGCAAATATTTTGCAGTGACCGAAACCCATCTCAAGGGCTCGGTGCGGGTGGTGGATCTCGAGACCGCCAGGATCTTCTCCGCCAAGACTCTGGAGGAAAGCGGCAGGGCCGAGGAGAGCTCGTACGAAGGCTTACCTGAGTTCCCGTCGAAATACGCGATTCACGATCTGGTGATCCACCAGGGAATATTCGAAATCAACAAACTGCTCTTCCCGTGGACTGAAGTCCTCAACATGCCGGTCTTCAACGACAAGGCCTGCGGTCTCAAGGACACCTATCGACTGATGAAAGTCGGCGACTTCTCGGGCGCCGAGGAGATGGCGCGAGCCAATCTCGGGCGCTGCAACTCAAAAGACAAGATCAAGGCTCGCGCTCACTACAACCTCGGGGTCGCGCTGATGGCCCAGGGTAGCTACAACGAGGCCCAGAACCTGTTCAACCAGTCGTTTCGCCTGCAACCTTCCGGTAAGGCTATGCAACGGGCGGTGACGGACAGCCGACGCGCCATCGAGGTCGCCGAAGCGATGAGGCTCTACCGGATGCGCGGCGGTCAGATGGCGCCGCAGCATCCGGGCAGTCCTTTCGAAGATCCCGGGTCGATCGCCGCGACCCCGGGAGCGGCATCGGTCGAGGAACGACTGCGAAAACTGGAGCGCCTGCGCGAAAGCGGCCTGATCACCGAGAAGGAGTATCAAGGCAAGCGTCAGGAGATCCTGGCAGACCTCTGACCAGCCCGCGTTTCGACAACCTGTCAGACGCCAGATCTACGCGTCGCGCCTACGTTACCGACTGCTTTTCAACGGAAACCGACAGGGTTACACTCAACTCGGGCCCCCTCGCACATCCCGTCGTTCGGGGACACGGCATTGATCTCGAGGTCTCCTGGAAGACGCCCATGAGTCAGAGCCTACAGGTATTTCGAAATGAAGTGGATCTACAGTCTGGTGGAGAGTGGCAAAATCCCCGACCCGCTCCTCCGGCTCGGCATTCGTCATCTGCTACGCCAGCGGCTGCGCCAGGCCAAGGGCACTGCCACCGAGGCGCTGATCGAGCACATGCGCGCGGCACCGATCGCCCTCCATACCGACGACGCGAACCAGCAGCACTACGAGCTACCGGCGGATTTCTTTCGCCGGGTCCTCGGCCCGCGCCTCAAGTACAGCTCCTGCGTCTGGCCCGACGGCGTCGAGACCCTGGCGGACGCCGAGGAAGCGGCTCTCGGGCTGACCTGCGAGCGAGCCCGGATCGACGACGGTATGGAGATCCTCGACCTCGGCTGCGGTTGGGGCTCGCTGTCGTTATGGATGGCCGAGCGCCATCCCGATAGCCGCATCCTGGCGGTCTCGAACTCTGCCGTCCAGCGGCGTTTCATCGAATCAGCGGCTGCGGATCGCGGGATTTCCAATCTCCGGGTGGTAACCGCCGACATGAACGCCTTCGATCCCGCTCAATATTCCGCAACCGATCGGCGCTTCGATCGCGTGGTGTCGGTCGAGATGTTCGAGCATATGCGCAACTACCGCCGTCTCCTGGCGAGAATCACTTCCTGGCTGGCTCCCGAGGGCCGGCTCTTCGTCCACATCTTTTGCCACCGCAATCGACCCTACCTGTTCGAAGACCGCGGCCCAAACGACTGGATGGCACGTCACTTCTTCACCGGCGGCCTGATGCCCTCAGAAGACATCTTCCACCATTTCGAAGACGACCTGACCACCGAGCAGCGCTGGCGTCTCGACGGCAAACACTATGACCGAACGCTACGCGCCTGGCTCGCCAACCTCGACCGCGACCAGGACTCCTGCTTACGGCTCTTCAAGGAGACCTACGGAGCCGCCAACGCCAAGCAATGGCTTCATCGCTGGCGTCTATTCTTCCTCTCCTGTGCCGAGCTCTTCGCCTATCGCGACGGCCAGGAGTGGTACGTCACCCATTCACTACTGCGGCCACGTTGAGATTCTGGACCCCGGAGTCCACCGATGAAAGCTCACCCCTCAAAACGTCCGGTCAGCTGCATGCCACTCGTTTGCGGCGCTTTGCTGACGATCATCTCTGCCTGCTCAGCCGCGCCGCGCGACACGGAGGACCCCTCGATGGAATATCTGAAAATACAGCGTTCATTGGCGACCCAAGGCGCCGTCCTCGAGCCGGGAAGCAACGCGGAGCGCCAAGCAATCGAGGGTTTTCAGAAGCTACTGAGCGACTTCAAAGCGCCTGACTTCCGTCAACGGATCCGTGAAGTCTACGCGGAGGATGTCTTCTTCAACGACACCCTCAAAACCGTCCGCGGAGTCGACGAGGTCGAAGAGTATCTCCTCGCCAGCGCGGACGCGATCGATGCGGGTATCGTCGAGTTCCTGGACGTCGTCAACAACGAAGGCGACTACTACTTTCGCTGGCAGATGACCCTCCGTTTCAAGCGCTTGGCCCGCGGCGAGGAGAAAACATCGATCGGCATGAGCCACATTCGCTTCAACGCCGATGGCAAGGTCGTGCTCCACCAGGACTTCTGGGATTCGACGTCGGGCCTGTTCGAGCATATGCCGATTCTCGGCGCGGTCCTGCGCCGGGTCAAGAAGCGGCTTTAGTTATAGCGAAGGCACTGTATTGAGACGTACTCACGGACCTGTGTCCCGAACGCCGTCTCGAAACAAACCCAAGGCCGCAAAGGTCAAACCTGCGGCAAGAATAGCACCTGAAATAACGTTTATCTCGGGCAATACAGTCCCCACCGCGGTGTCTGCCGCAACGCCGGCCGTCAGCGCGGTCGTGAAGCCGATTCTCAGCATCAACAACCTGATCCTTTACTGGCAGACTTGCCCATCGCAAAGATAGGGCCACTGCCCGATCACATTTCCTGGCGGCGAATAGTTGCAAACGAATAGCTGCCAGTTGGGGAACCCGGGAAACGGACTGCCCGTCGTGCAGTCCTGCACTCCACACCCCAGCTGGATGGATCTGCGCCAGACGATCTGAGTATAGTGGCCGCAGACCTTGCCGGCGGCGCAGCGATTCGAGGCATAGTCGTAGTTGACGACTTCCGACGCCCACTGAGCGACGGCCTTCTCAGCCGAACCACTGGTATCGGTGAAGGCAGCCAGGTTCTCTCCCAGCCGACCGCGATTCGGGTTGTGTTCGAATCGACACTGGCTCGCCCAGGCTTGCGCGGTCCTCGCGATCTGCGGCGACCAGGTGAAGGGAGCCAACGGCGGCCGCGCGGCTGGCTGGACTTCAGCTCGGACCCGATTGTGGTCTGCCGTGATGCCGGCCACCGACGATGATTCCTGGGACGCCACGGCTTGGCTTGGCTGCTGATCGGACACACGATCGAGAGGTCGATCTCTAGCGTCCGGCGTCGATAGATCGGCCTTCTCGCAGCCCGGCAGAACGAAGGCCAACACGGCTATCAGCAAAGCAACTTTCACACAGCGCACGAGAGGACTACCACTTCGTCAACGGGCCCGCGGCAGCTCACAATCATATGAAGTGGGCGATAATACTGCCGTAGTTCATCGCCACGTAGAGCAGAGTCGCCAGGTTGGCAAATATTAAAACCGGCAACGTCCACAATGCCATCACGAGCAGCGACCCTTCGTTCAGATATATCAAGAAAAGGATCATGACCAGCCCGAGGTAGAGGTCGATGCCGACTTGCCTGCCCCAATGAAATTTCAGAAGCTCGGGAAGGGTCCTGAAAAAATATTCCTTTGTCGAGCAGTAGATCGAGTAACCCAGGAAGCCGAAGTACATTAGCCAGGCAATGTACTTACCTGCAGCGTAAGGCCCGGAGGATTGAAACAGCGGTTCTTCTCCTCGCAGAACAACTGCCGCGATCACGAAGATTGCATAGAGGACCCATAGGATGAACTTACTCACTTAAGACCCCTTCCTGAGGCGAAAGCGTCATCTGGTGTGGTATCGGCGTGACGCGGCGACTCTATCCAAGCGGGTGAATCGTGTCAAAACGATCCGAGTGCCAATCACGGCTCGCTCCATGCGGCCGGCGATCAACTCGGCGATGAATAAGGTATGGATCGCGGTCGACGGCGCCAGTCCAACCGACGACAAGCTCAGGAAAAGCGCCGTGGGCCGACTCGATGGCTTCAAGACACCTTCGCCAGGTGCCGGCCAAGGTGGCGGGCCGCGGCACGCGACCCGAAGATGAAGCGCATGGCCGGGCCGAAAGTCGACTCGGCGATGCCACCGATCATGTACAGGTTTTCGACCGAGGACTCGAGGCGGTTGTCGAGCACCGGTGGCTGATCGGCCTTACCCAGAGCGCCTCGAAGCTGACCGGAAAGAAACGCCAAGTTGCTCAGGGCGAATCGGTAGCCGGTAGCCGCCACCACGCGGTCGTAGGTGCCATCACCAGCCCGAATGCCGTCCGCGGTTTCGCGCGGGGCAAGCTCTTCGGCGGGCGCGAAGAGCTTTTGAACTCGCCGGTCGGTGTAGGTCGGGCGCAGATCGGGAGTGATGGTGGTGTAAAAGACCGCCTTGCCCAGGGCACGGACCATCGGTGGCGGTAAGCGGTAGAGCCCATGGGAACAGGCGATGACCGCTCGAAACAATGGTGTCGGCAGACGCAAGGGCTCACTCATGAAAAGCGGCTTGTGACGCAGGGCCCAGGTGATCTCGTTGTCCGGAAGCAGATGAGCGACGGTTTCAGCCGCCGACTGCCCACCGCCAATGACCAACACCCGCTTCTGGTGGATCTGCTCAATCTCTGGCGTCTGCCAGGCATGGAGTAGCCGATCCCTGGACAACTCGCGGAGCGCCGGCGGCAAGTAGCGATGTGACCCGAGACCGGTGGCCACGACCACGGAGCGAGCTTCGATCTCGAGGCCTGCTGAGCCCAGCGCTCGAAAATGGCCGTTTCGCCGATCGAGGTGAATGACCTGCTGTCGGTAGACTTCGAACGGCAGGCGCTCCGCAACTTCGTCGAGATAATGGCGGAAGGTGGTCACCGGGATGCGAGAGTGCTCCCACTTGCCGCCGTCCTGGGCGGCCTGGCTCTGATCGCCGGCAGCCCGGCCGCGTTCGAGGAAGCGGGGCAGATGGTAGTGCCGATCGCGGGCATAAATCTCGCTGGCGCCACAGCCGGAACGTAGCGTCATCGAGCTCAAGGTGTGACGGTGCCAGAGCTCGAAAGGCTCGCCGACGATGGCAAAATCGAGCCCGCGAATCCAAAGATCGTGGGCCACCGCGATGCCATAGGGCCCGGCACCGATCACCAGGACCCCTGTCCGAGTCACTGCCATGGTTTATCGTCGGTGATGTAGTGGGTGAAATCGGGCTCAATGGTCTCGGTCGCCGCGGCGCGCATCAGGATAGCAGCTACCAGGATCTTCTTACGGTACTTGGGAATCACCGCGAAGCGCCCGAAGATCGACCAGCATCTTCCCTCTATCGCAATGTCTTCTGCTATTCCAAGAAGACAACGACGCAGGACGCGGCTTCCGCTATTATGGCGCTATGTCATCTCGTCCCGAAGACGTTACCCGACTGTTGATCGCCTGGAGCCAAGGCGATCGCGACTCTGCCGACCGACTAGTGCCGTTGATCTACGACGAGTTGCGTTTGCTGGCAGCGCGTTGCCTGGCCGGGGAACGGCCAGGGCACACCTTCCAGCCGACCGCTCTGGTCAACGAGGCCTACATGCGACTGGTCGATCTGCAGCACATCGAGTGGAAGGATCGCACGCACTTCTTCGCCATGGCCGCACGGGCGATGCGCCGACTGCTGGTCGACCACGCCCGAAAGCACCGCGCCGCCAAGCGCGGCGGCGCGGATCGTAGCGTCTCGTTTGACAATTTTGACGACCTGGCCAGCACCACTCGTGGTCCCGACCTGCTGGCTCTCGACGACGCACTGGAAAGCCTCGCCGCGTTCGACCCTTTCAAGGTCTCGATCGTCGAGTTGCGCTTCTTCGGCGGATTCTCGAATGAGGAGACCGCGAAATTTTTGAATCGATCGACATCGACCGTGGTACGCCACTGGCGCATGGCCAAAGCCTGGCTTCACAGCGAGCTGAGCGAACGCGGCAGCGATGACGCCTGAACGCTGGCAGCCGAGTTGAGAACAGATCTTTCGTCGGATACCCTGCCCGGCGTCATGGCGGATTCTGGGAAGAAGCGCGACCTGAGCCTACTCTTGGCGGTCATCGCGTCCGGCGCCAGTGGTTTGACCTGGGAGGTGATGTGGCAGCACCATGCCAGCCTGGCGTTCGGCGTGTCGTCTTACGGTACGGCGGTCACCCTGGCGGCGCTAATGGCTGGCCTCGGTCTCGGTGGCCTGCTCGCCGCTGAGCTGGCTCGCCGCGGTCGCTTGCGCCGGCCCCTGGCCGCTTATGGCGTCGCCGAGCTTGCTATCGGTCTCGGCGCGGTGGCGGTGCCGTGGGGGCTGGCGGCATTCTCGACAGTCGATACCGCCCTCTACGTCCTCGCTCCCACCATCGCGACGGTCATGAGACTGGCCGGGACCGTGCTCGTGCTGCTGATCCCGGCAACCGCGATGGGAACGACGATCCCGTTCCTGGCGGCATACGTCTCCGAAGCTCGACGCGGCACCTCGATCGCGCTGGTCTATACCTGCAATCTTCTCGGTGCGGTAGGCGGCGTGCTGATCGCGACATTCGTCGTCCTGCCCCTGGCTGGCGTGTCGCAGACCGCGTGGTTGACCGCCACGATCAATCTGCTGGTGGCTCTATGGGCGTTCCGCCGACAACGTCAAGCCTCGGCGAGGGTGCCGAGATCTGCGGACTCAACCACGGCGGACTGGCCGCCGTTCGGTTCTCTCGCCCTGGCGTTCATGAGTGGCTTCGTGATCTTCATCCTCGAGGTCTCCTGGTTTCGCTCCCTGCGCGCGGCCCTACAGGCGACCACCGAGAGCTTCGCCCTGATCCTCGCGGCCTTTCTTGTCGCTCTGACCCTGGGCGGCGCCCTGGTGTCTCGGTTCGAGCCCCGTTTCCCGGCTGCCCTCGAGCGGCTTCTACCCCTGGCCGGCGGCACGGTGCTCCTGGCGACCCCTGTGGTCGATTCTCTCGACCGCTGGGCACCCTCGTTGTCCAACTGGGTGCCGGAGGCCTTCTCGATCGTCATCGCTCTCGAGCGACTGAGCCTACTGCTCGTGGCGATGATCGTGCCGGTCACCCTGCTCGGCATGATCTTCCCCTGGCTGCTGGCCCGCCACTCCACCGCTGCCGGCACCGGGCGACTTTACGCGGCCAACACCGCGGGCGCGGTCTCAGGCGCTCTCGTCGCGGGGTTCGTCCTGCTGCCCTGGCTCGGCTCCACTAGCACCAGCTGGATCGCCGGGCTCACCGTGGTGGTCACGGCTGTGCTGATCGATCGCGGTCCCCGTGCGCGTCTGGTCGCCGCCGCCGCGGGTCTCGCCGGGCTCGCCGTCGCCAGCCAATTCGGCTTCCATGCGGCGAGCCGTCGCGTCCAGGGAGTCAACTCCCAGATCTACGACGATGCTGTCTACGTTGCCGAAGGGCCGGACAGCACGGTATGGATCGCCTTCGATCGCCAGGCCGGGACCCTCGACCTGGTGATCGACGGTTTCGCGGCTTCGAGCGAGGCGACCTCCGCCAACTACATGGCCTGGATGGGCCATCTGCCGGCTCTGGCGACGCCTAGGCTGAGCCAGGCGCTGGTGATCTGCTTCGGCACCGGCCAAACCGCCCACGCCGTCCGTCAGCATCGGCCGGATTCACTCCAGGTCGTCGACGTCAGCGCCGCGGTCCTAAGCGGAGCGAGTCATTTTGCCGCCAACCAGGACGTGCTCGAAGATCCGTCGGTCGAGACCACGGTGATGGACGGCCGCGCCTTCCTACGTCGTCGCCGCGACCTCAACTACGATCTGGTCACCCTGGAGCCGATGCCCCCGAACTTCGCGGGCG
>JAAUXY010049848.1_pt1 | contig 10098 bp, 8 predicted proteins | sample 7278121 | NCBI WGS metagenome assembly JAAUXY01 (sample SAMN14350117, study PRJNA611818) | marine sediment metagenome | isolation source: surface marine sediment (1.8m) | place: French Polynesia: Moorea | collected 2018-08
CCCCGTGTCCCGCAAAGCCGCATCGAAGGTGCGCGGCGGCGGGGTGACTCGGCTCGGCCGGGGCACGATCAGCAGATCGGCCAGGCGGCCGCTGCGCCCGACGATCTCGTCGCGTTGCCCCACCGTTTGGCTCCAGTGAGCACTGCACGTCCCCGGGGCCTTACCCCACTCTCGGATCGGGACCTTGAGACGCTTGCAGCTGGACTCGAACAGCGCTTTGAGATTCGCCGCCGAACCCTCCGCCGTCTTTCGGGCGGACTCGGTGACCGATGCCCTCATGCTTTGCGACAGTCCCAGGGTCGCATACGGTAGGAGCTCCTCCGGGTCGGCCATGACGTGCAGGACTTCCAGGTGCGCCTGGAAGCGCCGGGCCGCATGCAGGCCGATGGCGAGCAGCCGCTCGGTGACCGGGCTCTCGCGCAGCGGAAGGAGAATGGTCTTGATGGGCATTTTTCGACGCTCCCCGCCGGATCAGGCACGCAGCGGGTGGTACTCCTCCATCTTCGGTGGTTCCCTGGTGAACGCGCCCGCCTCGCGAAGATGCTGGATTCGCTCGCCGTCGTAGCCGAGGACGTCGGCCAGGACCTCGTCGGTGTGCTCGCCTAGCAGCGGCGAGCGCTCGACCTCCACCGGCGAGTCGGACAGCTTGATGGGGCAGCCCACGTTCAAGAACGCGCCGCGCTCGGGATGCGGCACCTCCACCATCATCTCACGCAGCTTCACCTGCTCGTCATCGACTAGGTCCTTGGTGCTCATGATGGGGCCGCAGGGCACGTCCAAGTCGTTCAGGATCTCCATGAGCTCCCACTTCGTGTACTGGCTCGCGAACTCGGTGATGAGGCGCCACATCTCGCCCTGGTTCTGGCGCCGTACCTTGATGTCGGCGAAGCGCGCGTCGTTCTCCAGCTTGTCCCCGCCGATGCGATTGGCGAGCCCCTTCCACACGTGCTCCTGCACCACCACGTACAGCCAGTCGTTGGGACCGCCCGGCTTGCATTGGACGGCGTTGCCGAGCTGACCGCCCCCGGAGTCGTTTCCGGCGCGCGGCGTGAAGTCGTCGAACTCCTGCCGCGAGTACTCGGGCAACGGTCCCCGCTCGATACGCTGGTGGTCGCGCCACTTCACCCGGCACAGGTTCATCACGCAGTCCATCATCGCGCACTCGACGAACTGGCCCCTCCCGGTCTGGTTGCGTTGAATCAGCGCCGACAGAATGCCCACCAGCAGGTGCACCCCGGTACCGGAGTCGCCGATCTGGGCGCCGGTCACCATCGGCGGGCCATCGAAGGCCCCGGTGGTGCTCATGGATCCGCCCATGGCCTGGGCCACGTTCTCGTACGCCTTGAAGTCGGCGTAGGGTCCGCTGCTCCCGAAGCCCTTGATCGAGGCCATGACGATGCGAGGGTTGAGCTCGTGGACGTGATCCCAGCCGAAGCCGAGCCGCTCGAGCACGCCGGGCCCGAAGTTCTCCATGACCACGTCGCAGGACTTGATCAAGTGAGTAAAGACCTCCTTGCCCATGGGGTTCTTCAAATTCACCGTGATCGAGCGCTTGTTGCAGTTGAGCATGGTGAAGTACAGGCTGTCCGCGTCGGCCACGTCGCGAAGCTGCTTGCGGGTGACGTCGCCGGTGGGAGGCTCCAGCTTGATCACGTCCGCCCCGAGAAAGCCCATCAGCTGGCTGCAGGTCGGGCCGGCCTGCACGTGGGTCATGTCCAGCACTCGGATGCCTTGCAGTGCTTTGCTCATTGTTCGTCGTCCTCGTCCGGCCGTTACTTGTACATGGTTTGGTTCTTGGTTCCGGGTGCGTACTCGTCCGGATCGACCCAGATGTTGATCACGGCCGACTTGCCGGTACTCTGCACGGCTTCCCGGGCACGGCGCAGCGCCGGGGCGATCTCGCTCGCCTCTCGTACCTCCTCGCCGTAGCCACCTAGCATCTCGCCGAACTTCGAGAACGGCACGTCCCCGAGCAGATTGCCCACGTTGCCTCGTGCTTCGCCGTACTTGGTAATCTGGCCGAATCGAATCTGATTCATGGCCGAGTTGTTGCCGATGACCGCGATGTAGGGCGCGCCGAATCGGTTCGCGGTCTCCATGTCGAACGCGGTCATGCCGAAGGAGCCGTCGCCGTAGTAGCACAGCACCTCCTTGTCCGGCCGCACGAGCTTCGACGCCATGGCGAAACCGGTGCCCACGCCGAGCGAGCCGAGCGCCCCGGGGTCCATCCAGTTGCCCGGCGCGCGCGGCTGCACGGCCTGGGCGCTCACGGTGACCACGTCGCCGCCGTCGCCGATGTAGATGGTGTCCTCGGTCAAGAACTCGTTGAGCTCCCACGCTACCCGGTAGGGGCTGATGGGGCTCTTGTCCGACTTGAACGCCGGCATGAGCTTCTCGGTCTTCTGCGCCTCGAGCGCGCGCAGCTCTTCCAGCCAGGACTCGCGCGACTTGGCTCGATTGTCGGCCCGGCCGGTAGCGGCGCCTCGCACCGCTGCGAGGACCGCCCCCGGATCGCCCACGATGCCGAGCGCGACGTCACGATTCTTGCCCACGGTGCGGTAGTCGAGATCGATCTGCACCACGGTCGCGTCGCCGCGCAGGCGCTTGCCGTAGCCCATGCGAAAGTCGAACGGGGTGCCGACGATCACGATCACGTCCGCCTTGTCGAAGGCATCTCGGCGCGTGCGGTGGAAGTGGTGCGGGTCGCCGGGAGGGAGGATGCCGCGCCCAGAGCCGTTGAAGTAGGCAGGGACGTTGAGCGAGCGCACGAGCTCGACCGCCGCCTCGTGCCCGCGACAGGTCCACACCTGGGTGCCGAGCAGGATCGCGGGCCGCTCGGAGTTGACCAGCAAGTCGGCGAGCGTCTCGATGTCGGCCGGGTCGCCGATCGACTTCGTGGAAGAGCGGTAGTGCCCCCGTTGCGGGAGCACGGCCTTGTCGAGCGCGACCTCTCGGTCGAGCACGTCGCGCGGAATCTCGAGATAGCTCGGTCCCGGCGCGCCGGCGAAGCACTCGCGCGCGGCCATGGACACCATGTCCGCCACCCGCTAGGTGGAGGCCACGGTCGACGCGAACTTCGTGATCGGCCGCATCATGTCGACGTGGGGTAGGTCCTGCAGTCCCCCCATACGGTGCTGACCGAGAGCAGCCTGCCCGCCGATGTGCAGCACGGGGCTCTCGGAGCGAAACGCGGTCGCAATCCCGGTCACCGCGTTCGTGCACCCGGGACCCGCGGTGGTGACCACGCAGCCGAGGCGCCCCGTCTGGCGCGCGTATCCGTCCGCCGCGTGCGCTGCGACCTGCTCGTGACGCACGTCGATGATGCGGATGTCCTCGTCGATGCACCCGTCGTAGATGTCGATGATGTGGCCGCCGCAAAGGGTGAACACGGTGTCCACGCCCTCGTTTTTCAGGGCTTTCGCTACCAGATGTCCGCCCGAGATCACGCCGGCATCGCTGCTCTTCCTGGCCAATGTGTCCTCGGCGGTTCGAGACGCGCTCGAGACGTCTTTTGCAGCACTCGACATGTCGTGGTACCTCCTAGCTTGAGAATCGTTCGCCTCGCCCGCCCCCTCGTCGCCGGCAGCCCGGGGGTGCGCCCGCGATGTCCGGTCAGTTCAGCCAGTCGACGTTGCGCTCGACGTGAATGCGCAGGTTGAGCGTGTGATCGCGCACGAGACGCTCGGCTTGCTCGGTAGCTCGAGCCTCCAGCGCCTCGATGATGTGCATGTGGTCGATGATGGACCGGCTGGCCCGGTTCCCCTCCGAGATCGTCCGGCGCCGGATGCCGCGGATGTGCAGGAACAAGTTCTCCGTCATGCGGTTCAGCGGCTCGCAGTGGCTCAGCCGGAACAGGGCTTGATGAAAGCGGATGTTGGTATCGGAGTACTCGTCGATCTTTGCCTGCACCTGCTCGTCCTCGAAGGTGGAGAACATCTCGCGCAGGCTCTTGATTTCCTCGTCGGAGGCGCGCTCGGTAATCAGCCGGGCCGCCATGCTCTCGAGCGCCGCCCACACCGTGATCATCTCGAGGAGCTCCGCTTTCGTCTTGCGGGCCACGAACGCGCCGCGGCGGGGGACGGTTCGCACGAACCCGTCGTTCTCGAGCCGGCACAGGGCCTCGCGGATCGGAGTGCGGCTGACCCCGAGGTCCTCCGAGAGCTGCCGCTCGTCCAGGCGGTGCTCGCCCGCGTCCTGGTAGATGTCCAGCGAGGTGATGGCGCGCTTGAGCTCCTCGTAGATGCGGTCCTTGAGGACGGTGCCGTCGCCCACGCGTCGCAGGGGAAGAGAAACGGTTGCCATAGTGTCTCATTCGAGCCCGTGCGGACTCATCCGGTCAGCCGCCCGTCACGGCGGGACGTATTTCGGTATCTGGTATACAGAATACCAGATACCGCTCCACATTCAACCGTGGCGCGTGACCGGCATCACGCCGGGACGAGGCAGGGTTCGTCGAAGCCGTTCACCCGGTTCGCGAGCGGCGCTTGAGCAGCCTCAGGGCCGGCAGAACGAACAGGACGATGGCGATCACCATGATGGGGCCTGAAATGGGCCGCTCGAAGAAGATGCTCGGATTGCCGTGGTTGATGAGCAAGGACTGGCGCAGCGAGGCCTCCGCCAGAGGGCCGAGCACGATGGCCAGCACCGCCGGTGCCATCGGATAGTCGAGCTTTCGCAGCAGATAGCCCACGACGCCGAAGACGAACATCAGCCACACGTCGTGCAGGTCCTGGGTCGGAGCGTAGCCGCCTACCACGCACAGGATGAAGATGAGGGGGGCGAGGATGGTGAAGGGCATCCTCAGCACCCAGATGAAGGCCGGGATGAAGGCGACGTTGATCAGCACCGCGAACAGATTGGCCGCGTACAAGCTCGCGATGAGGCCCCAGACGAACTCGGTGTGGTTGACGAACAGCATCGGGCCGGGCTCGAGGCCCCAGATGACCATGCCGCCGAGCAGGATTGCGGTGGTCGGTGACCCCGGGATGCCCAGGGTGAGCATGGGCAGCATGGAGCCGGTGCTGGCGGCGTTGTTGGCCGACTCCGGTGCCGCGACGCCGCTGATGTTGCCCTTGCCGAAGGACTCCGGCTCCTTGGAGATGGTCTTGGCGACCCCGTAGGCCATCAGCGATCCCGGCGTCGCTCCGGCCGCGGGCAGGATGCCCACGAAGTAGCCGAGGAACGAGCCCATGATCATGGTGTTGACCGACTCCTTGAGCCGGCGAAAGGCGACGCCGACGCGCTCGAGCGTCACCGTGGCCTGCGAGATCTGAACGTCGCCCTTGCTGGCCTCGATGGTCCAGAGCATCTCGCCGATGCCGTAGATGCCGATGGCCAGAACCAGGAAGTTCACGCCGTGGAAGAATCCCGGAATGTCGAAGAAGATGAGCCGCGGCTCGCCGCTCACGATGTCCAGACCCACCGCGCTCAGCACCAGCCCGATGAAGATGGAGAAGAACGTCTTCGGGATGTCGTCCCCGCCCAGCCCGATGAACGTGGCGAAGGCGAGCATCATGAGCGCGAACTCCTCCGGGGCTCCGAAGGCCAGCGCCACCTCCGCCAGCGGGGGGGCGAAGCCGGTGAACAGCACCACCGAGATGGTGCCGCCCACGAAGGATGCGACCGCTGCCGCTATCAGCGCCTGGTCGGCGTTGCCCTGCAGCGCCAGCGGGCGCCCGTCGAAGGTCGTGGCAACCGCCGTCGACGCGCCGGGGATCCCCAGCATGATGGAGCTGATGGCGCCCCCGTACATGGCCCCGTAGTAGATCGCGCCGAGAAATATGATGGCCGAGGTGGGCGGGACCAGAAACGTCATCGGCAACAGGATGGCCACCCCGTTGACCGAGCCGAGACCGGGCATGGCGCCGATGAACAAGCCGAGGACGACCCCGAAGACGACGAGGGCCAGGTTGATCGGCTCGAACGCGATCAGGAAGCCGTCCGCGAGGTGGCTCAGAATTTCCATGCTCGGTCCGTGCTCATGGCCTCTTCGCCACCATCGGTGGCGGGTTCGCGTTCGAGTCGGGCACGCCTATGTCAGCTTCGGGCGCGGGATGCCTCGGCCCGATGATTCTTTCTCTCGGCGCGGGGGTCGTCGCGCACGTTGCGGCCAGCGCGGGCCGCTCCCCCGGTCCCGGCTGGCCCCGCGGCTCAAAAGAAGATGTCGTACAAGGGATAGAAGAGCGGCTCGGTCTTACCCTTCGGCAGTGTTATGCGCAGTGCGACCTCGAAGAAGAAGAACGCCGCGACCGGCACCCCGACCGCCAGCGCCCCGGACAGGGGCCAGGGGTGCTTGCCGACGAAACGCATGTAGAACACCAGGAACACCGGCACCGCAAAGTACACCCCGATGAGATGGATGAGCCCGATCATCACCGCCAGCGAACCCGCGGCGATGACGAACAACGCCAGCGCGTGGCGATCCAGGTAGGGCTCCTCGGATCGGGATACGGCGCTCGTGCGCCGAACCCAGTTGGCGATGATCCAGACGCAGCAGACCAACATCCCCGCCGAGAGCCAGAAGGGGAACGCCCCGCCGCCTGGCCCCTCTCCAGGGATCCAGCCGACGGGGAGCTCCGCACTCTTGACCATCAGCCCGATGGAGAACAGCCCCATCACCACGGCCATCACGAGCTCCGCTCGGCGCATGACCTACCCCCCTCCCGGCGACTTCTGGTCAGCCGCTATCTCGAGCGGACTCAGATCTCCCCGATGTCTTTCAACATCTCCGAGTGGATGGCCCGCTCCCGCTTCCAGTAGTCCTTGAGCGGCTGGCCGCTGAGGAATTCTCCGCGCAGGCTCTTCGACACCATGTAGTTCTTCCACTCCTCGGTGTTGTAGACCTTGCGGAACAGGTTCTGGTAGTACGCCGCCGCCTCGTCGCTCATGCCCGGTGCGCCCACGACGCTGCGCTGCATGAAGTAGACGAAGTCCTTGCCGAGCTCGGTGAAGGTGGGCGAGTTCGGAAACAGCTCCAGCCGCTTCGGCGTGAACGCGGCTATCGGAACCGTCGTGCCGGCCTCGTAGAACCCGAGCTGCTCCGAGGGGTTGTTGACGGTGGAGTCGGCGTGCTTGCCAGCGAGCTCCTTGGCGACCCGGCCGCCACCCTTGAACGGGACGTACTTCATGTTGAGGCCGTAGGCACGATTGAGGAAGTCGGTGAGTAGCTGGTCCTCCTGACCCTTCCCGGTGCCGGCCATGATCCAGTCGTTGCCCTTGGCCTTGGCAGCCTTGACGAACTCGTCGATGTTCGTGATGCCGCTGTCCTTGTGCACCCACAGCAAGAAGGTGTCCTCGGCCATGCGGCCCACGGGGGTGAACGTCTGGATGTCGACGTTCAAGTTGGGCTGGCGCAACGGCGTGGTGTAGAAGCTGTTCAACGTCACCATGATCGTGTGATCGCGGTTCACGCCCTTGGCGTTCTTCAGATGAATGAGCGCCTCGGCCCCGGAGCCCCCAGGCTTGTTGATGGGCACGAGCGGCTTGGACGACAAGTTGTACTTCTCGACCACGCTCTGCATCAGACGCGCCATCTTGTCGGCGCCCCCGCCCTTGCCCGCCATAATCACGAACTCGACCGGTTTCTTCGGCTCCCAGGCCAGGACGTCCTGGGGGGCCGAGATTGCTGCCGTGCCGGTCGTCACGACACCGGCTAGAGTCACTGCCACCGCTTTGGTTGTGCGTCGCATCGCTATCCACCTCACGATCGTTTTAACAGTCAGCCGCCCGATGATAGCGCTTTCACTCCAGGATTATTCCCCAACCCGCGCAGAACGTGACCCGGTCTCGGTCGTTCCGCGCCCGGGGAAGTCAGTGCCGGAAAACACCACCCCGTCCCTGCTAACCGACATTGCTCAAGACGTTACCCCCGTCAGTCCCTGCGGGGCGGAATTTGGTATACGTTATCGGGTATACCAGATATGGAAGCTAGAGTCTATTGGGCCGCATAGGGATCTGCCGGGGTCGCCCGCACGACCACCGGAGCAAGTATACGTGCAAGTATGCGCCCGACCCGCATCTGCCGCAGGGCAGGAGTGTTGTCGCGCCCGAATCTCTGGTATACCGTATACCAGAACCGACCAGCGCCACTTCCACGGGAGGGGCCCGTGAATATCCACGAATATCAGGCGAAGCAGCTTCTGTCTCGATACGGAGTGCCCGTGCCCCGCGGCGGGGTCGCATACACGGCCGAGGAAGCCCAGTCGGTGGCTGCGGACCTCGGCGGGCACGGGTGGGCGGTGAAGGCCCAGATCCTGGCCGGCGGCCGGGGGCAGGCCGGTGGCGTGAAGCTGGTGACCACCGTACCCGACGTGCGTGAGACGGCGGCGCGAATGTTGGAGGCCAAGCTGGTGACGCCGCAGACGGGGCGCGACGGTGAGCAGGTCAAGCGCGTCTACGTCGAGGAGGCCTGCGACGTCGCCCGCGAGCTGTTTCTGGCCATGACCGTGGATAGATCCACCGCGCGCGTGACGCTCATGAGCGCGAGCGAGGGTGGTGGTGACATCGAGGTCCGAGCCGCTCGCGAGCCGGAGAAGATCCACAAGCTGGCCCTCGACCCGGTGACCGGCTTGTCGTCGGTGCAGGCCCGCGAAACGTGCGAGCAGCTGCGCGTAGACCCAGACCAGGCGCAGGCGGTGGAGGACACGATGCGCGGGATGTACGACGCATTCATCGATCTCGATGCCTCCCTGATCGAGGTGAACCCCCTCGTGGTCACCCGCGGCGGGGACCTACTCGCGCTCGATGCCAAGATGAGCTTCGACGACAATGCGCTGTTCCGGCACAAGGAAATCGAGGATCTGCGTGACGCCGAGGACCCGGATCGGCTCGAGCGAGCCCGCCACGGCTACAACTACATTCGGCTCGACGGCGACATCGGCTGCCTGGTCAATGGGGCCGCGTTGGCGATGGCGACGATGGATATCATAAAGCTACACGGCGGAGCGCCGGCGAATTTTCTCGACGTGCCCCCGGTCGCGAGCCGGGAGCAGATCTCGGCCGCGTTCCGCCTCGTGCTCGCCGACAGCCGGACCAAGGCCATCGTGGTGAACGTGGTCGGGGGCGGTATCACCCGGTGCGATGTAGTCGCCGAAGGTATCGGGGCGGCGGTCAAGGCGGTGAGTCGGCGCGTGCCGCTGGTGGTCCGATTCGAAGGCACCAACCGGGATATCGGCAAGAAGACGCTGCGTGACCTCGGGGTGGTGTTCGTCGCCGCGGACAGCCTGGCCGACGCGGCACAGAAGGTCGTCGCCGCAGCGCGGAGGACGCCCTGATGGCGATTCTCGTCGACCGGAACACCAAGGTGATCTGCCAGGGCATCACGGGGGCCGTGGGAACGTTCCACTGTGAGAGCGCCATCGCCTACGGTACCCGGCTCGCGGCCGGCGTGACGCCAGGCAAAGGCGGCACCCGGCATCTGTATCTGCCGGTGTTCGACCGGGTCGCGGAGGCGATGGAGGCCACCGGTGCCGATGCAAGCGTGATCTTCGTTCCCCCCGAGCAGGCCGCCGACGCCATGCTCGAGGCAATCCAGGCCGCGGTGCCGTTGGTCGTTTGCATTACCGAGGGCATTCCCGTCCTCGACATGGTACGCGTGCGCCGCGCGCTCGAGGGCAGCGAGACGCGACTCATCGGTCCCAACACCCCTGGTATCCTCACCCCTGGTGCCTGCAAGATCGGCATCATGCCCGGGCTGATTCATCGTCGCGGAAAGGTCGGCATCGTGTCGCGCTCGGGCACCCTGACCTACGAGGTCGCGGCGCAGACCACGGCGGCCGGCCTCGGTCAATCGACCGTGGTGGGCATTGGCGGCGACCCCGTCCACGGCATGGGCTTCATAGACTGCCTCGAGCTCTTTCTCGCCGACGCCGAGACCGAGGGCATCATCCTCATCGGCGAGATCGGGGGAACCGAGGAGGAGGAAGCCGCCGACTTCGTGAAGTCCACCCGGGCCAAGAAGCCGGTGGTCGGCTTCGTAGCGGGCGTTACCGCGCCTCCGGGCCGGCGCATGGGCCACGCCGGCGCCATCGTGGCGGGAGGCACCGGCGCGGCCGGCGACAAGCTCGAGGCCTTTCGCAGCGCCAACATCCGCGTGCCGCC
>JAAUXY010205619.1_pt1 | contig 10096 bp, 8 predicted proteins | sample 7278121 | NCBI WGS metagenome assembly JAAUXY01 (sample SAMN14350117, study PRJNA611818) | marine sediment metagenome | isolation source: surface marine sediment (1.8m) | place: French Polynesia: Moorea | collected 2018-08
CATATCGAGTTACGCCGTGCTCGATCTCACGAATCGCCTCGGTGCGCACGACCCTGCCTTCTTCGAAAAGATGGTCGGTCCACTCGTTATCAAGGCGTTTCCCGACACGGAAGCCGAGGCCTTCCGTGCGGCGTCGCCACGAGAGCTGTACAGCAATGCGGACCAGCCGTGGCTGATCATACAGGGAAGTGACGACACGCTGACGCCCGCCGTGGAGGCGCGCGACTTCTACGAGGCTTTGAGCAGCGAGACCGACGTGATGTGCGGGTATGCGGAATTCCCCGGCGCCGCGCATGCATTCGACATCTATTACAGCCCGCGCGCCATTGCGGCCGTCAACCTGACAGCGCGGTTCCTCGTAACGGTGCAGTCGCAGCGCGCCTGAGTTCCTCGAAACTCGCCTGCAGGCAGTCCGCGTAGAAACCCGGATCAGGCATGACCATGCGATCGCACACCGCGGCTATCGCCAGTTGTCCATCGTATCGCGTCACTGTGTGTCCCAACGTCAGATTGTCGAGAACGATACCCATGCCCGTGAGGGCAACGAGCTTTGCACCGCACATGTACAGCGGCTGCGTCGGACCGGGAACGTCGGTGATGATCATGTTGTGGTTTTCGCGGTAGTGCTCCCCGGGACCGACGCCGGCAACGATGGTACGGGCCGCAGCAGCCATCGTCGTTGACGGCAGTATGTCCTGCAGTTCGGTCATTTCGCTTGCACTGATCGTGTCCTCGGATTTGACGCGCACCATCTCCTGGTGAATGGCTCGAAGACGCTCGAGCGGGTCCGCAATTCTCGTCATGATCTTTGCTCGAGTGAGCTGGACCCGGTGGCCGGGAATGCCCCGGTCCGACACGTGGTGAACGTGAATCGGCAGCAGCGCCCACAACGAACGCTCCGGGAGTTCGTTCTTGGCGTCGAGATACCGGCGCGCGGCACCACTGCAGATCGCAAGTATCACGTCATTGATCTTCGCATTCGGAACGGCTGCGCGGATCGCCTCGACCTCCTCCAGGGGAAAAAACCGGGCATCCCAGACGCGGTGCGGGGTCAGCGTGGCGTTGAAGCGGGTGTCCGGCGCCTCTTCCTCGCCGATGTGCAAAGCCTCCTCGGTTTCGTGGTGCTCCCTGCCAACGAACGGTAGCTTGTCGAGCAGCGCCTGCCCGGTCTCGACCATCTTGGTGGTGTTGTTTAACCAGGCGAGCGCGAGCAGCTCGAGGTTGCCGGGCTCGTTCTCCGCCCGCCAGAGGTCGCGTGGTCCACCGACTTCGACTTCGGGTTCCAGATCATGCAGCGCGACCGTCATGTCGTTTTCGGTGACGTCGTCGATCGCCGAGTGGTGGACTTTCGTCACGACCGCGAACGCGCTTTTCGGCAGCCAGGAGATGTTTTCGAGACCCTCGATGACGTACATCTCCCAGACCGGCCGATTCATGTCGAGCGGGCGTGAATGCAGGCGTGCTACCTGGATACAGAACTGGCGCCAGTCGCCCGGCTGCGGCAGCGCGATGTGGCGAACGTGAAACTCGAGCTCGAAATGCGGATCCTCGATCCAGTAGGGATAATCGAGATTGAACGGCACGTGCACGAGCTTCTGACGAAAAAGGCGCGACGTTGCCAGCCGGTCGCGCACGTGGTCGAGAATACTCTTGAATCGTACCGTGCCGTCCGCGGCCGTCGACTGGTCGTAGATGTATATCGTCGACACGTGCTGGTGCTTGCCAGGCTTGTCACTGTAGAGAAAATACGCGTCTGAACCGCTCAGCTGTCGCATATTGGGAGCCCCTCCTGTTCCACGTCGTAGTAGCGCTGCAGCAGGTTGATACCGCCCAACGCGCCGTTCGCCTCCGCAACGAAGCGCAGCCGCCGTTCGACGAGTTCCGCAGGCTGGCCCGCGAGAAGCCCGCGGTGCCTGGCCAGTTTCGCCGCCGTCGAAAACAGCGGCTCCGATAAGGCCGACTCGGTCGAAATCCGTTTGCGCAGCAGCATTTCCTGTCCCACTTTCAGGCAGTCGGAGATCAGGTTCTTTTCGCCCGGGCCATCAACTTCATAGCCGCCACGATTCCTGAGTACCTGTGCGAGAACCCTGTAGGCCTCGATAAACGAGCGCATGATGCTGTGTCCGAACAGGGGCGACGACTTGCTGAACAACACAGCCGACGCCGATTCATCCGAAGCAAGTGCAGCCTTCCACTCCGGATAGCGTTCGTCCAGGTACGCCCCAACGTCGGCGCGGAACTCCGATTTGGTGCGGAAGAAGAACTCGAACTTGAGCAAGTCCCTGTAGGCGAGAACCATGTCCCAGAAGGCTTCGTCTGACTGGCCGGACTCGGGCAGCGTAGCAAGCGCGAGTTCGGATATGGCGCTGGCGAGGAAGTAGTGAATGATCGTGTTTCGATAGTAGGCTGCGGCAAGTTGCTTCCCCGGCTTTATCCGGTACACAGGCTCGCTGCCTTCGGCGTAGCCTTCGACCAGTGAGGTTGCCGCCAGCGCCGACAGCGTTTTGCCGAGCTCCGATCCGCTATCGAAAGACAGGTCCCCCGCGATGGGCAGAGCCCTTTTCTGAATCAGCGCTATGATCTCCTGGGCGTGAATCCTGATCTGGTTTTCCGTCAGCGCCCGGTCGTTCGCCGCTAGCAACACCATCGTGACGAGATCGGTAATCGTGATCGGCGTAGAGTGCTCGATGCGCGACATGACTTCGAACGCGAGCTTCTGGACGTGGATGCTTTCCGAATCGCCCTGTTTCTCGAATATGGAATCGGGTATGTCGACGGCGTCAGACAGTGAAAGGGGTTCACCGAAACGTACGTAGATACGCCCGTTCCTCGCCTTCATGCCTGATATGTATCCGATGAACCAGCTTAGCGACTCTTTGCGCTTGGGGATTCCCCGTTGCATCGCCACGTAATCATCGATCTCGGCGATCTGGTCGAAGCTGATCGAAACCGGAACGAGCAACGCGTCATCGCATTTGGCGCGCCGGTAGGATTCCACCACCCACTGGATGAGCCCCATCTTTGGCGGCATCAGTTTCCCGGTGCGCGATCGCGTGCCCTCGATTGACCAGGACAATGGCAGGCGAAGTCGAACGAGGTAGTCGATGTAGTGCTTGAAGACGAGCTTGTAGATCGGATCGTCCTTGAACGTTCGCCGCAGAAAGATTGCGCCCGACCGTTTGGCGACTTTCCCAAAACCCGTGAACGCCATATTGATACCGGCGAAGCTCAATGGCTGCGGACGGAAATCGTGGTCATACATCGCTTTCATGAACACGAAACTGTCGAGATGCGACTTGTGCGACCAGAGAAAGACCATCGGGCGTTCTTCGGCGAGTTCCTTGAGGCGCGTCATGTGATCGGTGTCGACATCGAGCATCGGTTCGTAGCTGCGTGTGTACATGAAACGTGCAAGCTTTGCGACGCGATCGAGGTAGCGCTCTTCGGGACGCACCGCGAGCTCTTCCAGGCAATTCTTGGCATACGCCAGCGCCTCGTCGCGGTCCTGATGCTGGAGTTCGGCGGTCTCGTGCAGCTCTTTCAGGAACGCTTCATCCGTGAGGATCTCCTGCTCATCGAGCGTCGCGACCCTGGAAATCTCGTTGCCGAAAGCCATGTCGTCCTACCCTTCGCCGTCCACCTCGTCGAGAACCTCGAGATAGCGGTGCCGCAGCTTCCGAGTCTCCGGAGCAACGTCCCGCTTTGTCCAGCCATCTGTCGTAACCGGCTTCAGCACCGTAACCTTCACCTCGGCTGGCCGAATGACCATGCTCTTGTTTGGCAAGGCGTCCAACGCGTTGTGAATGACGATCGGTACGATCGGCACGTCGCCCTGCATAGCCAGGTGGAAGGCGCCCGTCTTGAATTTGCCGAGCCTGCCGTCCTTGCTCCGGGTCCCCTCCGGTGCGATGACGATCGACTTGCCTTCACGCAATGCGTCGACGGCTGGTTGCAAAGCCTGTTTCGGGTCTTTGATGTTCTCGCGGTCCAGGAATACAGTTCCCGCCATCTGCAGGACGGGACCTACGAGCGGCTGCATTTTTATTTCTTTTTTCGCGATTCCGACGATGTCCTCGCGCAGCAGCTTTGCCACGATCAACATGTCCATGGCGCTCTGGTGGTTGAACACGAAAACGGCGGGTCTCTGCGACCACAGGTGTTTTTCGCCCTCAACGATGAGTTTCAGGCGTGCAATGATCGCTGCCATGCTCGACCACGCGGCCAGTGACAGGTTCATCGCATCGGCAGCGGTCCCGCCGATAAAACGGAACGGCAAGCCAGCCGCAAACGTCGGAATGGCGGTGCCGAACGTTGCCAGCGTGCGGGCCACATCACCCGCACCGACCCAGCCCCGGCTGTTGAACTCGTGCACCAGCCATCCGCGCCGATACGCGGTCTTCTTGAGTTTGTCATCCGGACTGATCGCAACAGGGTGACCAACGGCATTCAGCAGTGGAATGTCCTCGCTGCCGTTCGAATAAAAGTAGCTCTTCCGGAGATCAATATTGAACTTTTTGGCAAACTTCCTGGCGGCCTTGAGCTTCACCGGTCCGTAGCACGGCTCACCGTCGACCTCACCCGTGAAAACTCCGTCTTTGACCTCGAGCCGCGTGCAAATAATATTGTCGATGCCCAGATCAGAAGCCAGCGGCTCGACCTGGTACTGTGATGCCGACGTTACGACAACCATTGTGTGGTTCTTCTTGCGATGCGCCTTGATGATGGCGCGGACTTCGGGAAAGACCTGCGGCGCCAGTCGCTCGCTTTTGACCTTCTCCGCGAGGTCGAGAAGCTCCTGTTCTTCCATACCCTGCAGGTTGCGCACCGACGAGCGGAGGCCGTCGGTGAAGTTGGTGGATTTGAACATGTAGCTAACGGCCATGGACGCCATGTCGAACAGTTCTTCTTTTTGCACCTTGCCGGCAAACAGCCGCTCGAGGAATATGTCCTTGACCGAATGCGTCGCGATGATCGTGCCGTCCAGGTCGAAAAAGGCGGCCGTCGTCTTGCCACCCTTGCCGTTTGTAATGCTCTCGGTGATTGCCTGGTAAGGCTCCATGCGTTTCGTTTCCTGCGTATTATGGCCGATGGCGTTTTGTAGTAAGTTATATCATTATAACAATTAATGATCGGCCCTCTCTGGGCCTAATGTTAGTAAAAACCGAAGATCAAGGGATGCCACTCGCCGACCCAGCGACGACTCACCATACGACGCCGCCCAACATGGTTTACGCCATCGCGGAGCTGCCGCGTGCGCTGTTCGAGATGCTGTCGTTGCTGCCCGCTCACCTTTTTGTGAAGAAAGCGCCACGCGGCGACGGACATCCCGTCATAACGCTGCCGGGGTACAACGCCAGCGACTCTTCGATGAACATCCTGAGGCGTTACCTGGACATCTGGGGATACGATCCGCACCCGTGGGGCCTGGGCACAAACCTGGGGATAGGCAATGATCGTGTCATTTACGAAGAGCGCTTCATCGAGGTACTGGAAGGCATCGTCGCCCACCGCAACGAACCGGCGACACTGATCGGCTGGAGCCAGGGCGGCGTAATTGCTCGCCAGGTCGCCAAACAGCGGCCCGAGCTGGTGCGCCACGTGCTCACGATGGGCAGCCCGATTTCAGACACTCCCGAGGCCACGACGATCTGGCGAATCTACAGGCGGACATCGCCGCAGGAGATCACGCCGGAATTGATGGAAGTCTTGCGGGAAATAACGACGCCCGTGGAAGGCGTGCGGTGTACCTGCATCTACAGCCAGACAGATGGTATTGTGTCCCCGTACATAGCGCAGGACTGGACGTCGCCGGTGGCGGAAAACATCCGGATCTATTCCAGTCACTTCGGAATGGCGGTCAATCCTGTCGTTCTCTTCGTCATCGCTGACCGGCTCGCGCAGTCCGAAGACAACTGGCGGCCGTTCAAGCGCAACATCTTCAACAGCCTGCTGAAACCATGATCAAGCAACTCTCCGGTCTCGACTCGATGTTCCTGTATTCGGAAAACAGCCGAATGCCGCTCGAGGTCAGCTCACTCCATATATACGACCCTTCGACGGCGCCGAATGGCACGGTGCGGTTCAAGGAAATACTCGCTACGGTCGACAACCGGCTCGAACGGGCTGGCCTGTTTCATCGCAAGATTCTCGAATTGCCGTTCTCGCTCGATCATCCGTACTGGGTCGAAGACGAGCACTTCGACATCGAGTACCACGTGCGGCATATCGCACTACCGAAACCCGGCGACTGGCGTCAGCTCATGATCCAGGTGGCGCGCTTGCAGTCGCGGGAACTCGACAAGACGAAACCGCTGTGGGAGGCCTACGTGATCGAGGGCCTCGACAACGTCGAAGGGCTGCCCCCCGGCTGTTTTGCGGTGTTCCTCAAAATGCACCACTCAACGGTCGACGGCGTTTCCGGAGCGGCGTTGCAGGCCGCCATACACGACCTGGAACCTGTGCAGACCGACGCCTCGGATTACGAGCCGCACATCCGCAAGTTCGGCGACTCGGCACCGAACATGACGGCGCTGCTGGCGAAGTCGCCGATAAACAATCTCGTAAAATCCGCGAAGTTGTTCATCGGGTTGGGCCAGGCGATCCCGCGGCTGGTCCGGGCGAGGATCGAAGCATCGAAAGATGAAACGGATGCCGAGGTGCCGAGCACCATTTTCAATCGTGGTCGCGTTTCGTCGAACCGTGTCGTCGACGGCCGCCAGTTCGACCTTGCGGACATCAAGGCGATTGCGAAAACGCAGCCGGACGCAAAAGTGAACGATGTCGCGCTCGCAATCGTCAGCGGTGCTCTGCGGCGCTACCTCTATGCAAAAGACGAGCTGCCGGCCGATCCGCTCGTCGTGTCATGTCCACTCAATATTCGTTCCGGGGAGACAGGTGACGGCGTCGACAACATGGTGAGCATGATGACGACCTCGCTGTGCACCGATATCGAGGATCCGATCGACCGGCTGAACGGCATAGTCAGGGGTACGCGGCGCGCCAAGCGACTCACCGACATCGTCGGCGCCGATACGCTCACCATGATTCCCATGAACCTGCCGGCGTTTATTGCTCGCGGGCTCATGCAGCCCTTGATGAATCTCGCCGTACGTTTCGACGCCGTGGCGTTCAACACGATGGTGAGCAACGTCGCAGGCATTCAGCAGCCGCTCTACTTCTGCGGCGCCAAGATGATCAGCCTGTATGGTATGGGCCCTGTCGTCGACCAGGCCGGCATATTCCACACGGCATTCTCCTACAACGGTACGCTGTCGATCACGGTGACAGCCTGCCGGGAGATGATGCCGGATCCGGAGTTCTACGCGGATTGCCTGCAGGCATCATTCGACGAGCTGAAGAGCAGGACGGTAAAGAAGAAACGTCGGCCGACAAAGAAGAAGACTGCCGGCGGGACGACACCGCGGGCAAAGAAGAAACGGGCGAAGAAGAAACAGGCCAGGAAGAAAGCAGCGAATGTTCAGTAGTACGCAACCGGATCTTCGTGACAATTTCTCCATCGACTGGCTGGACTACCACGCCAGCTACGACTCCGACACGCTCGCGGCTGTCGACATCGAGACCGGGCGCAGCTTCACCTACCGCGAGTTCAACGACCGGCTGACGAGTCTCGCGGCAGGTTTCCAGAAACGTTTCGAGCTGCAAAAAGGAGACCGTGTCGCAGTTATCGCACAGAGCAGCACCGACGTATTCGAGATGCTGTTCGCGTGCTGGGAACTCGGTGCAGCCCTCATGCCGCTCAACTGGCGTCTGAGCCCGCGCGAGATCGCGGACATCCTGGAGGACGGTGCACCGTCAGTCGTCATCTACGACGAGGAATTCGCTGCACTCGTCGCGGGCACATCGATACCGACGCTGTGTCGCAGCTCTGACGCTGCCCGGGATGAGTATGAACCCCTGATCGCCGCGGGGAACGGCGATCTGGAACGCGTGCAGCTGACGATCGACGACCTGAGTACCTTGCTGTACACATCGGGAACGACCGGCAAACCGAAAGGCGTGATTGGCACGTTCCGGATGATGCGGGACACGATTATCCATGCATCCTTGCACGGCGAGTTGTCGGGTAGCTCGAAGACGCTCACCTGTGCACCGCTGTTTCATTCTGCCGGCCTGTACGGCTTTTCGATGCCGATATTTCATTGCGGCGGCACCCTGTACGTGATGAAGACCTGGGACCCGGTAAAGTACCTGTCGATGATGAGCAACCCGGAAATCGGTATCACGCACACGATTGGCGTACCCGTGCAATACGCGATGATGGCCGAACTGCCCGAATTCGAGGACACGACATTTCCGAGCTTGCGTGTCGCCGGCGTCGGTGCGGCGCCGGTCACGATGGACCTGCTCAACAAGTGGTCGCAAAAGGGCGTTAACCTGGCGCAGTCCTACGGCCTGACCGAGGCGTTCAGCGTGGCCTTTTTGCCGCCACACAGGGCGCACGTTCGGCCCGGCTCGGCCGGCCACAGGATGATGCACACACGCGTCAAGATCGCCGATGAAGAAGGCAATCGCCTGCCGCGTGGTACCCCCGGCGAGATCTTGATCAAGGGACCGGCCGTCACGCCCGGCTACTGGAACAAACCCGAGGAGACGGCCAGCGCCTTTGTCGACGGCTGGTTTCGAACCGGGGATATCGGCCGCGTCGAACCGGATGGCACGATCTACATCGTGGATCGCCTCAAGGACATGTATATCTCGGGCGGCGAAAACGTGTATCCGGCGGAAATCGAGAACGTTTTGACCGGGATGGCCGAGATCGCTGAGGCGGCGGTCGTCGCGGTGGACGACGAGAAGTGGGGCCAGGTCGGCCTGGCGGCGATTCGCCGGCGTCCCAGCGCGCAGCTCGACGAAGACGCTGTCAAAGCCTATTGCTCGGAGCACCTCGCGCGCTACAAAGTGCCCCTCTACGTGCAGTTCGTCGATGCGTTGCCCGTCAATGCGCAGGGCAAGATCCAGAAGGACGTCATCCAGGAGGGTTTTTCCGCCGGCCGCTAGTAGAGGTGGTCGTCGATTGATTCCTCTATAGCACCACGGATCGGCCCTTCCATCAGCTTGAGTGCAAAACCGAGATTGATGACGATTTCGAGGCGGTCGTCCTCGAGGTGAAGCTCGCCGTTTACTCCGGTCCCGCGCAGATACAGCGAGTCACCGTGCCAGCGGGATTGCAGCGAAAAGCGCCTGCAGATGTCGACGGCAATCTCGTCGGCCCGCTCTTTTGCTTCCTCGATCGTGAGTTGGTGCCTGCGTCTTATTCTCATTATCCGGGGCCCTGGAACCACCCGTCTTTTTAGTGTGAACACCCTAATCCTAACAGCTAGGATCTGCACCATGGTAGGACAACAGCATTATGGAGAAACACCATGGTAGCCAAAAAACGTAATACAAAACAGAAAGATAGCGACAAGATGGTTGACGAGCTTCGCGAGCAGCTGGAAGACGCATTCCTCGCCGGACTCGGCGCCTTTTCGAATGCCCAGAAGGCCGGAGAAAAAACCTTCAACTCGCTGGTCAAGGAAGGTGAGAAGTTCCGCAAGAAAACCACCAAGCGCACCGAGGCCCTGATCGACGACGTACAGGAAGCGATTCGCGAAATGAGCGACGGCGCACAGGAACGGGCCAGCGGTCTGCTCGACGAGCTTCGCGACCGTTCGCGCCTGGACAGACTGAACGACGTTTTTGACAAACGCGTCGCGGGCGCAATGGATCGTCTGAAGATGCCGACGAAGAAAGACATCGATGCGATCAACAGGAAACTCAACAAGATTCTGCACCTGCTCGAAGAAGAGAAACCGGCTGCGGCACCCAAACCGGCAGCGAAGAAAAAAGCACCGGCCAAGAAGACCGCGACCCGCAAGGTCTCGAGCAAGAAAGCAGCGTAAGAACATTCAATCCGGATAAGGAGTCGAGAGATGACCACCGCCAAGAAAGCCCCCGCCAAGAAAGCACCCGTCAAGAAAACGGCTGCAAAAAAGGCCCCCGCCAAGAAAGCACCTGCAAAGAAAGCCAAACCGAAGACGGTTTTCGAGATGCTCGAAGACAGCCCGTTTGGCATGCCGATTCGCATCGCCAACAAGAC
>JAAUXY010011495.1_pt1 | contig 10095 bp, 5 predicted proteins | sample 7278121 | NCBI WGS metagenome assembly JAAUXY01 (sample SAMN14350117, study PRJNA611818) | marine sediment metagenome | isolation source: surface marine sediment (1.8m) | place: French Polynesia: Moorea | collected 2018-08
AGCGAGTGGCCGAGAAAACGTCCGCCCACACGCGCGAAGCGTGTGGCGCCGTCGGTAGCGAGAAGGCGTAAAGAGCCGGGCGTGTCACCGGAACGCAACGCCCCGTTGGCCTCGAGTGTCGCGCGCACGACGGCGGCTGTCGTGCTGGCCGAGTCGACCAGCGTGACGCCGTCGCCCGCGACCGCAGCAATCGTATCCCGCAGCAGCGGGAAATGCGTGCAGCCAAGAATGATCGTATCGGGCGTAAAGCCATTGGCCTCGTCGAGGTACCGGCGCACGATGGCCGTCGCAATATCACCGTCGCTCCAGCCCTCCTCGGCCAGCGCCACGAGCATCTCACAAGCCTCCTCGCGAACTTCAGCGGCAGGGTCGAGTGCCTCGACTGCGTTGCGATAAGCGCCAAGGCGCACGGTTGCTTCGGTTGCCAGCACAAGGTGCCTGCCGCCGGTGTTCGTGGCGACTGCTGCTGTTGCACCAGGCTCGACCACGCCGATGACGGGTAACGGCGCCAGCTGCTCGCGCAAGGCCTCGAGCGCGACGGCAGAGGCCGTATTGCAGGCCACGACCAGGAGCTTGATGCCCTGCTCTCCGAGTTTGGCGGCCGCTTGGGTCGCGTAGCGCTCAATCGACGCCGGACTCTTGGTGCCATACGGCAATCGCGCCGTATCCCCGAGATAGACAAGGTGCTCGTTCGGCAGAGTCTGCCGTATAGCGTCGAGAACGGTCAGTCCACCGACGCCGGAGTCAAAGACGCCGATCGGCAGATCGTTTTGTACATTTGCAGCCATGTTGCGCATTGTGCCGAACGAAGGCCATCTGTGGAATAATCCGGCGGTGCAAAAAATACTCTATGCCGTTATTGCCGCGGTTATCGTGCTGATAGCCATCGGCCTCACGCTTCCCCGAACGCATACCGTCGAGGTGAGCATCGAGATCGATGCGCACCCCGCAACCGTATTTGCGCTGGTCAACGATTTCCGGCGATTCACACTGTGGGCGCCCTGGTCGGACACTGACCCCAATGCGCGCTTTATCTACTCGGGGAACCGACGTGGTGAAGGTGCGACCGTTACCTGGGACGGCACGGTTCTCGGCACCGGCGTCCAGACAATCAGCGAGAGCCGTCCGCACGAATACGTCGGAATCGTTATGAATCCAGGTGAGCCCGGCGAGTCCAGAACCTGGTTCCGGCTTGAGGGAAGCGCGGGTTCGACCACGATTCACTGGGGTTTCGAGGCCGACTACGGCATGAACTTTGTCGGTCGGTACTTCGCCCCGATGCTGGGTAGCGTGGTCGCACGTGACTACGAGTCGGGTCTTGCGAGCCTGAAAGAGCTTGCTGAGAGCCTGCCGAGCGCAGACTTCAGCGATACGGAGATCGAGCACCTGCGCGTTGAACCACAGCAGATCGCTTATCTGCGAACCAGCTCCCGACCCGAGCCGGCGGCGATTTCCGAGGCGATGGGCGACGCCTATTTCAGCATCCTCGGTTTCATCGACCGGAATAGACTCGAGGAGGCTGGCGCCCCGCTCTCGATAACACGCACGTTCTCCGGATCCGAGCTGCAATTCGATTCGGCGATCCCGGTCCGCGGTGTGACGGATGCGACGCCGCTGGACGGCCCCACGGTGAAGATCGGACAGACCTACGGAGGCGCGGCGATTCGCGTCAAGCATGTGGGTTCGTATCGCGACCTGTCCACCACGCACCGAAAGATCGCAGCGTACCTGGCTGCGCTGGGAATCGAGCGGAATGGCGCGGCGTGGGAATCGTATGTCAGCGACCCGAGCAAGGTGGCCGAGCAGGAACTACTGACGTACGTCTATTACCCCGTCCAGTCGGATTAGACTGACTTCACCAGAAATGGCGGTACCCGGATTTCGTCGCCTTCCGGCAGCGGCAGGGCAACCTGGATGTCTTCGATGCCTTTGGCGAGCTCCCCGTAGAGCGTAACGATGCGAGCGGCGCAGGCGCTGGCCTCATCCAGCGACATCTTGCGTACGGAGGCGCAAATGACGCTTTCGCCATTAAGCGGCGAGACCTGGGTCATATCGTGACGCAGGTCGGCAAAGCTCTGTTTTAGCGCAACCGGAAATTCATCATCGCTGATCTCGCTGAGATTCTCGTCCCAGGCCTTGATAAGTCTCTGTTTTATATGGCCGTGCCCGGCCAATACGGTCAGGGCCGCGTGAAAGCGATCGACGTGGTCTGCCATTGCCACTCCAGCGTTTCGTTGTATTTTTATGTACGCTTTTTCTTTTTTAAGAGTCGACTACGTCCTGTAGTCCGGGGCCCCCTGCAGGGCCTCGCAAGTCCGTGTGTACCCCTGATGGATCAGAACTTTGCGCCGTTTTCTTATATCAGGTTTTGCAAAGATCGCGCAAGTGTCGCTCAACTGCGACTAGAATAGGTCCTGGAGGTACTTCCTTGCGGCGACATTTCCTGATTCCAGCCATTCTCGGCGGCTTGTTCGCGCCTGCTCTCGATGCAATGGCTGACGACACGACGGAATCCGATTTCGAAGGCGCCACGATCCGCGAAGTGGTGCTCGATAAGGCCAATATCTTCGATACCAGCAATCCTGACGAGGACAAGTGGCTGTATCGGATGGCGAACCGCTTCCACGTCGTAACACGGGATTCGACGATCACGAGGCAGCTGCTGCTCGAACCTGGCGAGCCCTACTCGAAGCGACTCGTTGAAGAATCAGAGCGCATCCTGCGGCGTCGCAAGTACATCTACGACGCCCAGATTCGTGCCACCGAAGTTGCGCCGGGCGTTGTCGACCTGCACGTGGTTACGCGCGATATCTGGTCGCTTGTTCCGGAGATCTCGTTTTCCCGAGGCGGCGGCGAGAACAAGTGGCGCGCCGGTTTCGAAGAGAGCAACCTGTTCGGCCGCGGACAGTCCTTGCAATTTACGTATTCCGATGACAAGGACCGTGATTCATCATCGGTGTCTTTCGTCGACGAACATCTTGGTGGCAGCCGCGTTGCGCTGTATACCAAGATCGCTGACAACTCGGATGGCGAATCACAATTCCTCTCTGTCGCTCGTCCGTTCTACGCGCTCGATGCACGCTGGGCGGCGGGCGGTTCATTCTTCGCCGATACGCGCGAGACCACGCTCTACGCCGCCGGTGACGAGGCGGCCGAGTTTGGCCACGAACGCGATTTCGTCTCGCTGTTCGGCGGCTGGTCAAAGGGATTGAGCGGGCGCTTTGCGCGTCGTTGGACCTACGGCGTTACTCATGATGAAAACCGTTTCTCGGCGGTCGCTGTACCGACGTTGCCCGGCCTGCTGCCGGCGGACCGCAAACTCATTTATCCGTTCATAGGCTTCGAACTCCTCGAAGACGAGTTCGTGACGTCGCAAAACAAGGACCAGATCAGCAGGACCGAGGACTTCCTGATGGGACGACGTGTTACCGCGTCGCTAGGCTGGTCGGACGAGTCCTTCGGTGCCGATCGCGATGCGCTGATATACGCACTCTCAGCAAGTCAGGGATTCGGCACTCTCGGCGAAAATGCGCTGCTTCTGTCACTGCAGGCTCGCGGCCGGCTGGAGTCCGGCGACACGCGCAATGCTCAAGTGTGGTTCAGCGCTCGCTACTACCGACGTCAGTCCGACAAACGCCTGTTGTTTGCCTCTCTCTACGGATCTGCCGGGCATTCGCTCGACATCGATAATCCTGTGTTCGTAGGCGGCGACTCGGGCCTTCGTGGCTACCCGATCAATTACCAGAACGGCGAATCGAGCCTCGTCGCGACGATCGAACAACGCTATTTCACCGACTGGTACCCCTGGCGACTGTTCCGCATTGGCGGGGCAATCTTCGCGGACATTGGCCGCGTCTGGGGACCGAACCCCGCCGGAGTCGAGCAACGGGAATGGCTCACCAACGCCGGTATCGGCCTGCGCATTGCGCCGACGCGGTTTTCCACGAGGAAGGTCTTTCACCTCGACATAGCGGCGCCACTGAATGGCGACGACAGCATCGACTCGGTCCAGATATCATTCAGCGCCAAGCGCAGCTTCTGATCAGCTCAGACTGATCTCGATCTTCCACGTGAGCTCGCCCATTTCCCGATCGGCGGCGTAACGCGCGTCACTCTGACCAACCTCCCAGCTCGTTGCCAGCGTCTCGCTCATGACGTACTCGCGATGCACTTCCAGGGCGCTCTCGACTGCAGAGGACCCGGATACGCCGAGCGTGATCCGATCCGACACTTCAAGACCAGCTTGTTTGCGTGCATCCTGCACAGACCGCACGATCTCGCGCGCGAGTCCCTCGGCGAGCAGCTCGTCGTTCAGGGTTGTATCGAGCGCGGTCAGGAAACCGGAATCCGCCTCACAGGAATAACCCTCGGCAGAATGCGTTTCGATCAGCACATCGTCGCCCTCGAGCGGGATCGTCTGTCCGGCAACCTCAATCTCGAACGCATCCCCGTTCGCGGCTGCACTTGCGATTGCCGCGCCATCCGCGTCGAGTAGCGCCTGGCGAATCTGCGGCACAAGCTTGCCGTACTGCTTGCCGAGTTTCGGCAGGTTGGGCTTGATGTTGTAGCTCACGAGCCCGGCGTCCCGTGCGATGAACTCGATCGCCTTGACGTTGAGCTCCTCGAGAATCTGGTCCTGGTGACTCTCGAGCGCCTTGAGCGCGGCGTCGTTCGGTGCGCGTACGAGCAGTCGCGACAACGGCTGACGGGTGCGCACGTTCGAGTGGTTGCGCGCGGCACGTCCGAGTCCCACGACCTTTTGTACAACACCGATGTTGTGCAGCAACTCGTCGTTCTTCCACGACGGATCAGCGTCGGGCCAGTTGCCCATGTGCACCGACGGCAGCGCATCCGGGTCTACCGAGCGCACAAGATTCTGGTACACGTTCTCGGCCAGGAACGGCACGAACGGTGCCATCAGTTCGTGCGCACCTTTGAGACACTCATAAAGTGTCAGGTACGCGGCCTGCTTGTCCGCGGGGTCGGTCGACTTCCAGAAGCGACGACGATTGCGTCGTACGTACCAGTTGCTCAGCTGATCGACAAACGACTCGATCGCCTCGCCAGCCGCTTTGGCATCGTAGTGGTCGAGCGCATCGGTCACGGTCGTGATCGTGTCGTGCAGCAACGCCAGTGCCCAGCGGTCGATCTCGGGCCGATCGGCAACCGGAACGTCTTGCGACAGGTCGATCTGATCGAGACGCGCGTAGAGCACGAAGAAGCCGTACGTATTCCAGAACGTATTGATGAACGAACTCGCGACATCGGCGACGATATCGACGGAAACCCGTTTCGGCACATCCGGCGCCAGGCGTGCAAGGAAATACCAGCGCAGCGCGTCCGCGCCAACGGAATCGAAGACGTCGTACGGATTGATGATGTTGCCGACCGATTTCGACATCTTCTTGCCGTCTTTATCGACGATCAGGTTGAGGCAGATACAATTCTTGTACGCAACGCTGTCGGAGACGAGTGTTGCAATGGCGTGCAAGGTGTAGAACCAGCCACGCGTCTGGTCGATAGCCTCGCAGATGAAATCTGCCGGGAAGTGCTTTTCGAACTTGTCCTGGTTTTCAAACGGGTAATGCCATTGCGCGTAGGACATCGCGCCCGAATCGAACCAGCAGTCGATAACTTCCGGTACACGCTGCCAGGTAGTGCCATCCTTATCGAACGTGATCTCATCGACCGCGGGGCGATGCAGGTCGAGCTCGCTGAGTTCCTTACCGGTCAGCTCTTCGAGCTCCGCGACCGAGCCGACGCACATGAAGTCCTCACCATTGGTCCAGACGGGCAGCGGCGTGCCCCAGAAGCGCTCACGTGACAGCGCCCAGTCGATGTTGTTCTCTAGCCAGTTGCCGAAGCGACCGTCACGGATATGCTCAGGCACCCAGTTAATCATCTGGTTGAGCTCCGCCATGCGCTCCGCGAACTTCGACGTTCGTATGTACCACGCGTTCTTGGCGTAATAGAGAATCGGATCGCCGGTTCGCCACCCGAACGGGTAGTTATGCCGATAGCGTTCCGAGCGGAACATCAGGCCACGGTCCTTGAGGATACGGATCAGGATCTTGTCCGCGTCCTTGAAGAACATGCCTTTGACCGGCTCCACAGCGTCAATGAAGTTGCCGTCCAGACCCACACCATGCACGACCGGCAGTCCATTGGCCTGGCCGAATGCGAGGTCGTCGACACCATAGGCCGGTGCCGTATGCACGATGCCGGTGCCGTCCTCGGTGCTGACGAAGTCGGCCGCCATAACGCTGAAGGCATTCTCGGCGTCAACCTCGAGGTAGTCGAACAGTCGCTCGTAACGCAAACCGACGAGTTCCGAGCCTTTCACGGTCTTGACGACCTTGTGCTCGATATCACGGAACACGGCTTCTCGCAGAGCCTCGGCCAGGATCAGTGTCTGGCCATCCGCCTCGCAATAGCTGTAGTCGATGTCCTCTCCGACCGCGAGCGCGAGATTCGACGGCAGGGTCCAAGGGGTTGTTGTCCAGACCAGGATGTACGTGTCGTCCTCGCCCTCAACCTTGAAGCGAACCGTGATCGACGGATCGTCAGTTTCTTTGTAGCCCTGCGCGAGTTCATGCGACGAGAGGGTCGCGCCAATGCGCGGATCGTACGGGACAACCTTGTAGCCCTTGTAGATGAGGTCTTTGTCCCAGATTTCTTTGAGCAAATACCAGACCGACTCGATAAACGAGTTATTGAGCGTGTAATAGGCCTCGTCCAGGTTCACCCAGAAACCCATGCGCTCCGTCATGGCTTCCCAATCGGAGATGTAAGTCATGACCGACTCGCGACACAGGCGCGTGAACTCGGCAATGCCCACCTTGGCCTCGATCTCGGCCTTGTCATAGCTTTCGATGCGCCCCTGCTTCTTCAGGAGTTTCTCGACCTCATGCTCTACCGGCAAACCGTGCGTATCCCAGCCGGCTTTGCGCGGCACGTGGTAGCCGCGCATTGTCTTGTAGCGAGGGAAGATGTCCTTGAACGTGCGAGCCAGCACATGGTGGATACCCGGCTTGCCGTTCGCGGTCGGCGGACCTTCGTTGAAACTGAACTGCGGACCGTCCTTCGTAGCTTCGATGGTCTGGCCAAAGACATCGTGCTCACGCCAGAACTCCAGCACCTCTTCCTCAAGGGCCGGACCGTCGTAGCGACCTGTTACTTCTTTGAATGACAAAACACTTCCCTCAAAACGAAAACGCCCCGGGTGCATCTGCACCCGGGGCGAAGAATCTCGCGGTACCACCCGGTTTCGCGGCAAAGCCGCCTCAGGGGCCATCCAGGCCCGTCGTCCGTCTCGTGGACCAGCCGGCCAGGCCTACTGCGCATTGCGGTTCAGCTGGCGACTCCAGGGTGATATTCGGCAGGACCAGGCCCGGAGCTCTCACCATCCTCCAGTCGCTGCGGCCTGATTGGGCTGCCTACTCGTCCCCATCAGCGTCTTGCCCGCGAAAGTAGCGGGGAAAAGCCTAAAAAACAAGCAGTTTCTGCGCGATTTCCTAGCGGCTGCCCCGCACCATGCGGAAGAACCACGTGATGAACACGGCGAATGCGGCAGCACCGACGAGCATGGCGACAACTTCGGAGCCGAGCCAGTCTGTGCCGATGCCCTCGGGACGCGCACTCTTGGCAACCGCGACCAGCGCAATGCCGACACCGAGCAGGCCTTCGCCACCGACGAAGCCGCTACCGAGCAGAATGCCGCGCTCACGGCGATTGGCCGCCTGGGTTTCATCTTTCGCTTTGCGCTCCATCCACAGCCGGATCAGCCCGCCGACGAAGATTGGCGTCATTGTCGATACCGGCAGGTAAACGCCAACGGCAAATGGCAGTGACGGGATCTTGACGAGTTCGCAAGCGATCGCAATACCCGCGCCGATTGCCACGAGGGCCCAGGGCAGGTTCTGATCGAGCACGCCGTCGATCACCAGTTTCATCAGCGTCGCCTGCGGCGCCGGGAGTTCCGTGCTGCCGAAACCGAAGCCCTTGCCGAGCGCCAGCACTGTCAGGCACACGAAAACCGCAGAGGTGAGCACACCGATCAGTTCCGACGTCTGCTGCCGACGGGGCGTAGCGCCCAGCCGGAAGCCGGTCTTGAGGTCCTGAGAGGTATCACCGGATATAGAGGCCGCAATTGCAACGACGCAGCCCACCGTAAGCGCAGCCGCCTTACCCATTGTGTCGGTCCAGCCGAACATCAGGAAGATGGACGCGGTACCGAGCAACGCGGCGATTGTCATGCCGCTCGTCGGGTTACTGGTCACACCGACAAGTCCGACGATGCGCGAGGCGACCGTGACAAAGAAGAACGCGAAGACAACGACGCAGATCGCGGCGGCGGCGCGAATGCCCATGCCGCCGACAGCGCCGAATACCTGGGGTACGAGGATGAGTACGGACGCAATAATCAGTACGCCAATGCCTACGACCTTGAGTGGCAAATCGGACCCTGTGCGCTCGGCCGCGGCCGGTGCTGCCTGGCCTTCGCTGATGCGTTCCGTCAGTTGTGCCGAGCCAATCTTGAAGCTACTGACCATGACAGGGATGCTGCGGATCAGCGTGATGATGCCGGCCGTCGCCACCGCACCCGCGCCGATGTAACGCACGTAGCGTGTCCAGATCTGGCTCGGTGACATGTCGCGAATCAGGTTGACGGTCTCAGGGTAGAACGGTGCTGTCAGGTTCGCGCCCCAGTAGTCGATCACGGGGATAATGATGAGCCAGGACAGCAGACCACCGCCAACCATCACGGCGGCGATCTTCGGGCCAAGGATGTAGCCCACGCCGAACAGTGCGGCGGACAGGTCCATGCCAAGCTCGCCTTTACGGAGGAACGGGACCTTCGAATGAATCGCGCCCGGGATGACATTGATCCAGGACGTCAGGAACTTGAAAAATGCGCCGCCGGCCAGGCCATAGAAGACAAAACGCGCGCGACCGCCACCAATCTCGTTTGCAACGAGCACCTCGGCGCAAGCGGTGCCTTCCGGGTACGGCAACTTGCCGTGCTCGCGCTCGATCAGGAACCGGCGCAGCGGAATCATGAACAGGATGCCAAGCAGGCCGCCCGACATCGCGAGTAACGTCATCTGCAACAATTCAGGTGGCATGCCCCACATGAATAGGGCGGGCAATGTGAAGATCACGCCGCTCGCGAGCGAACTCGATGCGGAACCGGTCGTCTGCGAGATATTGGTCTCGAGAATTGTCCCGCCGATGCCCATGCCCTTGAGCGCGCGAAATACTGCAACGGTCATAACCGCAACAGGTATCGACGTGCTGATCGTCAGGCCCGCGCGCAGGCCCAGGTAGGCATTCGCAGCGCCGAAAATGATGCCGAACAGTATGCCGAGACCGACTGCCTTAAACGTGAATTCGGCGGGCGACTCGCTCGCCGGCACGAAGGGATCGTAGGAATCGCCTTCGGCGATGGGAACGTAGGCTTTCTGGCTGAGTCCGTCTTTACGCATGTTCTTATTATCCGGTTCTGAGGCCTCGCGTGATTCTACTTCAGGTCGAGGCGAAATATGCGATAGTGCCTGCCATCATGGGTAGAGCACTGATTACGGGGGCCTCAGCGGGCCTCGGCAGCGAATTTGCGCGCCAACTTGCAGCACAGGGTAAGGACCTCGTGCTGACTGCACGACGCGCCGAACCGATGGAGGCGCTTGCAGCGGAGCTCCGCGATGCGCACGGCATCGACGTCGATATCCTGACCGCCGACCTGTCTGAACCCGGCGCACCAGGCCGGCTGTTTAAAGAAACGCAGCAGCACGGCTTCGAAATCGACTTTCTGATCAACAACGCAGGCTCGGAGGGACCGGACCTGGTTCGCTCGCGTGGGTGGGATCGACACGATGCCTACATCCGCTTGATGATGACGTCGGTCGCGGCCATGTGTCACGAGTTCATGCCGGAAATGATCGACAATGGTTCTGGGCGAGTCATTAACGTAGCGTCGGTTGCCGGGCAGCTTTCCGTCGCTGGCGACTACAGTTACGGACCAACCAAGGCGTACCTGATCGCCCTGTCGAAAGCACTGGCCTCGACCTATCGCGACCAGGGCGTATTCGTGCTGGC
>JAAUXY010082058.1_pt1 | contig 10094 bp, 10 predicted proteins | sample 7278121 | NCBI WGS metagenome assembly JAAUXY01 (sample SAMN14350117, study PRJNA611818) | marine sediment metagenome | isolation source: surface marine sediment (1.8m) | place: French Polynesia: Moorea | collected 2018-08
GGGGGGCTTTGTAGGTCGTCATATCGAGTCCTGGGTCGTCAAATGTTGCAGTGAACAATTTTCAGCGTACAGTTGTGCGCACAACCGTACCACGCCTCTGATAGAATGCAAATTCCCACGCCATCGGATTCCCCCAGGTCATGAAAAGCCCGTTCCTGAAGGCTTCGAGACGACAGCAAAAAGCCGAGACGCGACAGAGGCTTATCGATGCGGCGGCCGGCGAACTGGCGGCGGGGCGCAGTTTCGACACGCTCAGCCTTCGGGAGGTCTCCAAGCTCGCGGGTATCGCGCCGACGTCTTTCTACCGCCATTTCCACGACATGGACGGGCTGGGTCTGACGCTGATCGAGGAATGCGGCGAGGCGCTGCGCAAGCGGATCGGCGAGGTCCTGAACCAGGCATCGGACGGCCGTTCGCTGATCAGGGCGTCGGTGGAGACGCTGTTCGAGTTCTTCTACGAGAATCCCGGCATGTCGCGGATGATCCTGCAGGAGAGCGTGTCCCGGCAGCCGGCATTTCGCAAAGCGGCCGAGAAGCTGATGCAGACGATGGCGCGGGATCTGGGTGAATATCTCGAGCGCGAGGCGGAGGAGCGTGGTGTACCGCTGGGCCATGCCCGGATCGCAGCGGAATCGATGGTGGCTATCCTCTTCACGGCAGGCATCGGCCTGCTCGATACGCCGGCGGTCGATCGCGACGAGCACACGGAGACGGCGATCGTCCAGTTACGCATGATCATGCGCGGCGCCGAGGCCATGGCAAAGGTGCAATCTTAGGAACCCCGGGCATGGGTCCCGGACAACGATGGGAACGCTGACGAGCAATGCTCATTACATTCAAGACGCGCGCAGCCTACCCGAACATCACGATGTTCGGTGACGTGGCGCTAAAGCTGGTTCGTATGATGGGGCGCCGGGACACAGTACCCAGCGCGATCGATCCCGATGATGTCCCTCTGGCCCTGCAAAACCTGCGCACGGCAATAGCCGTCGAAGACGCCAGGGAAGCGGTCGAGCCGCACGACTATGACGATGACAAGGAGCGCCCGGTGAGTCTCCACAATCGGGCGCTGCCGTTAATCGAGCTTCTTGAAGCGGCGGTCGCCGAAAATGTCCACGTCATGTGGGAATCGGGCAGTCGAAGCTACTAGCCGAAAAGAGCAAACCGACCCGTGGCGCGCCGCCGTATCCATTGGATCCATTAGTGCTGGTACTTGTCGGATTGCCAGGTGAAGGGTCACTCGTCTGGTACGCGATTACGTGAATGTAACAGCAATATAAACGGGCATACGACGTTTCGACGGTCGTATGCCCGCGTCCTTGGGACGACGTGAGTCTGGTTCAGTTGCGTTGCGCCCTGCGAATCGCTCTGAGGTCAACGTCGCAGATCTTGCCCCACACCATGTACGTGAATTCGTTGACCAGTGTTCCTTCATCGTTCAGGACGTTGAAGCGGTTCGAGCCAACGCCGGTCAGCGTCGCATCGGTGTTCGCAAACAATCCGCGGCCCCACGGCATGGGTGGCATGGGCGGTGCATTCGGATCCGGTTTCCAGTCACGGTCAGGGCCCGTCCTGATGTCGCCCTGCAGGAACGAGGTTTCATACGGAGGCAGCCCGAGGAACGTAACCGTGTCGACCTCCCAGGTGTGGAACGCGCCGAGGTCTCCGAAGTCGAAGGTGCCCTTGGCGACTCCGGTAATGCGGACTTCGCCTTTGTCAGGATTGAATCCGAATACGTCGAAACCCTCGGTGACCTTCACATCGACCATGCCGTCCAGGACGACCCAGCCAATACGCAGCCGGATCGGGCCGATGTTCGAGTTGGGGTTCGGGATCGTGGGCGGTATGTCGACGATCTGCTCCGTTACGCCATGGCCGAATGCAAAGTGACAGCTTCCCGAACCGCCGGCGACGGCGACCGAGCTGCACGCCAATCCGGCCACCAGCAGTGCTGTGATTTTCGTGTTGAAATGCAACATGATCTACCTCCTCTTTCAATTGCGACCAGCGACTGTTTGTAAGTATCTGCCAGGCATAGAAAAAAGCTTGTAGAACTCGTGAAGATTTCATAACGATTGTCTGAAAACGCGGCGAGATCGGGTTCATAATGGTGAAGTTCCGTGGATGAAAGACGGGCGTGACGGAGGATCAATGATTTACCGCCTGGGCACGATCGAAGTCGATCCCGAGACCTTCCTGTTGACGGATAAGGGCGAGACGATTGCCGTCGAGCCGCTGGTCTTCGAGCTCATCGTCTACCTGATCGAGAATCGGGACAGACTGCTGACCCGCGAGGAACTGTTCGAGAAGATCTGGCCCGGCCGCGTCGTAAGCGACACCTCCCTGAGCAATCACATCAAAAGCGCTCGCAAAGCGCTCCGCGACGACGGCCACACGCAAAAATACATAAAGACCGTTCACGGACGCGGCTATCGCTTCGTGGGCGATGTCGACACCGTGGATACAAGGCCTGTCGAACCGGGCGGCAAAGCGTCCCGTGTGCGCCTCCTGCTGATCGCAGCCGTCTTCGTTGTTCTGGCCGTGATTGCCGGGCGCCAGCTCTTTGTAGCGCCCGAAAAGACCATCGAGTCGATTGCCGTGCTGCCGTTGACCAACCTGTCCGACGATCCGGCGCAGGACTACTTCGTGGAAGGCATGCAGGACGCGCTCATCACGCGGCTGTCGCGAACGACGGATCTGCGGGTCATCTCGAAGACATCCACACTGCGTTATCAATCGACAGACAAGTCGATACCGGAAATCGCCCGCGAACTGAACGTCGATGCGCTCATAGAGGGTTCCGTACTGCGGGATGCGGAAACGGTTCGAATCACGGCTCAGCTCATCAGCGGTCGGGAGGACGAGCACCTCTGGGCGAACAGCTACGATCGCGACCTGGATCATGCGCTGTCCCTGATCAACGAGATCTCGATGGCAATCGCAGACGAAGTGGAAGCCACTGTGACCGAGGAAAGCGCGGCCAGAACGGTGCAACGAGGAGCGGTCGACCTCGAAGTCCACGAGCACGTGCTCCAGGGAAGGCACTATTTCGACCGTTACATGTTCGATCAGAGTCTCCGGCACTACCGGCAGGCCGCCGCCCTGGACGCCGAATTCGCACCGGCTCACGCCGGGGTTGCGGCTTCCATGGTGCTCAAGGGGTTTTTTGGAGGAGCGCCGAGTTCCGAATTCGTGCCAGCAGCCCGCGAAGCCGCGCTGAAGGCCATCAGCCTCGATGCCAATTCGGCAGTAGGCTATTCGAGCCTCGGCTTTATTCAGCTCTACTACGACTGGGACTGGGACTCGGCGCGAACGAGCCTGTTGCGGGCGCTGGAGCTGAGTCCGAATGACGCCGGCGTACGTCACGCCTACGCGGATTACCTGCTCGTGATGGGCGATGTCGAGGGCAGTCTCGCCCAGGTCGAGATCGGCCGCTTGTACGACCCGCTCTCGCCGATGGCGAACAGCGTCGTCGGCTTTCACAAGATCCTGGCCCGCCGATACGACGAGGTTCTCGAGGAGAGCCGCGAGGCTATTGCGAGAGACCCCGATATGCCGATCAACCTGTCAAACTATCGTGAGGCGCTCTGGCTGAAAGGTCTGCACGAAGAAGCCCTCGATGTTTACAAAGCGTCGTGGGGAAAGGACGCCGAGCTTCTCGAAGCATTGGAAACCGGCTACGAGGAATCCGGGTATGCCGGCGCCTTTCTTTCACTCGCGGAGACGGTCGTGGCGAGAGACCCCGACTACGATTACCTGACAATAGCAAGGCTGTATACGCGGGCAGGTGAGCTGGGCCCGGCGCTGGACTGGCTCGAAAAAGCGTACGAGCATCGACAACCGCAGATTCTGCACGTCAAGGCGGCGCCGGGGTTCGACGCCTTGCACGACGACCCGCGCTTTCAGGAGCTGTTGCGGCGCGTCGGCTTTCCGGCCGACGCGCCGGATTGATCACGCTGCCGCGCGCTCGGACTCGTAGTTCTCCGCCGCGAATTCCCAGTTGATCAGCTTGTCGAGAAACGCGTCGACATACGAATCACGTTTGTTCTGGTAGTCGAGGTAGTATGCGTGCTCCCAGACGTCGAGCGTCAGCAATGGCGTCGCTTCGTGAACCAGCGGCGTATCGGCATTACCGGTGTTGACGATTTCGAGCCCGCTTTCGGAGCGCACCAGCCACGTCCACCCGCTGCCGAACTGACCGAGAGCGGCGCTTTTGAACTCCGCCCGGAAACCGGCCAGATCGCCGAAGCTCTCGTTAATTGCATCCGCAAGCGCACCCGTGGGCTCGCCGCCGCCGTTCGGCGCCATGCTGTGCCAGAGGAACGTGTGGTTCCATGCCTGGGCGGCGTTGTTGAAGACACCCGTATCGGATGCCTCGTTTGCGGCGACGATAATCCTTTCGAGCGGCTGATCATCGTACGCTGTGCCCGCGATGGCTGCGTTCAGCTTGTCGACGTAGGCCTTGTGATGCTTGCCGTGGTGGAAACCAAGCGTCTGCGCGGAAACGCTGGGCTCGAGTGCATCGGCCGCATATGGTAGTTCGGGAAACGCAATGGACATTGTCTTCTCCAGATGTTGATTTACATTAGTAATAATGGGCAATGTAGCGCGTCGGAACGCTTAACCGGCACTGCGCCGGTTCATACGGCAGCGGCGGGAACAGTACTTTACATGTTCCCAGTCGCGCATCCACTTGCGTCGCCAGGTGAATGGCAGGCCGCAGGTGACACATATCTTTTGCGCCAGCTTTCGCTTGTTGCCCATAGCGAGTTTGTAACTAATGATCGAACGACGTAACGCTCAGCTCATGTAGGATGGTGCCCTCCAGGCGCCATCGCATCTATCAGACTTGTGTAACAACTCGTATCAATGCTCAATACTCAATCAGCCGGTCAGGCATCGACATGAAGAAAGTTGCCGTAATCGGTGCTGGCCTGTCCGGTCTCGTCGTCGCGCGGTCGCTCGATGCCGTGGCGGATGTAGTGCTGTTCGAGAAGTCCGGCCGCGCAGGCGGTCGCATGTCGAGCCGCGTAGATGAAGGGTTCGAATTCGACCACGGCGCCCAGTTCTTCACCGCGCGTACGCCGGCTTTCCGGGCGTTTATCGAACCGTTGATCTCCGACGGTATCGTCGCGAATTGGCCGGCGACGTTTGCCGAACTCGACGGCGACCGAAGTCCGGCATTGCGCGACTGGGGAGGCGACTATTGCCATTTCGTTGGCACGCCACGAATGAACCGGATTGGCGAGGTCCTGGTCGATGGCCTGGACGTTCTCTTTGACGCCACGATTACGTCGGCGTCGCGCGCTGCTGATGGCTGGACGCTCTTCGATGAGTCCGGTCATGCGACCGGCCAATTCGACTGGCTCGTACTGACTGCGCCCGCTCCGCAAACTGCTGCACTCGCCGGGAGCTGTTCCGAACTGGTTTCGATTTGCGGTAATCCAGCGATGCTCGGTTGCTACGCGCTGATGCTGGGGTATGAGCATGCGCTCCCGTTGCCCTGGCAGGCAGCGCTGGTACGCAATGCCGACATCAGCTGGATCTCCGTCAACAGCAGCAAACCGGGCCGCGGCGCGCCGTTCACGTTAGTCGTTCATTCGACGAATGCATGGGCCGAGGCTCACCTGGAGGATGACGCGGACAACGTCATCGAGCACATGCTCCGAGAGTTCGAGCAGCACTGCGGAGCAGACGTTCGAAACGCTGCCTATCGGCGAGTGCACCGCTGGCGCTACGCAAACGTCGCAAAGCAGAATGGCCCGACGTTCTTCGTCGACGACGGGATGCGGATTGCCAGCTGTGGCGACTGGTTCGTTCGTGGAAGAGTTGAAGCCGCGTTTACGAGCGCCAGCGATCTTGCCCGGAGACTGCTCGAGCGGATGTAGCGCTGTCAGGCGCGATGCCGAGGTGATCGATGATGTTTGAAATCCGGTCCTTCAGTTTGAAGTAGCCGCGCGTCGCATGCGGCCAGCTCACATCGTCGTAGCGACGTCGCAGCTGCAGCAGTTTGATCCCGTTACGGTCGAGTTTCTCGCTGGCTTTTTTCAACAACTCGGCCACAGGGCCGACGGGCGCATACGCGGTTGCGATCGTACCGAAGTCGTGTTGCCTGGCCCATTCCACGAGCAGGTTGCCCCAGTCGTCTGACTCCGTTAACTCGCCGTTTATGCTTAGCGATCGCGTCGTCCGATCGATTGCGTCGGCGACGGCGCCTGCCGCAAAGTTGCGCGCAGCTTCACCGATCGGCAAAGGTGACCGCATCCGTGTCGCGAGCACACCAAGAACGGTCGCAGGTACCTGGCCAGCCAGGAGTGCTTCAGGACAACCGTCTTCCTCTGTGATCAGGAGACCGAAGCGCGTGTCCGGCTCGAGTACTTGAGCCGGTGGCAGTTGCTTCATGCCGTAGAGCTGCGTCTCGGTCAGTGGCGGCGCACTTTCCGCAAGCTGTCCTCGCGGGTTGAAGCGTTCGCCCGTGAAGTTGGCAATGTTAGAGGCGCGCGCAAGATAGGTCTTGCCCGATGTGTGCAGACCACAAACCCACCGCCAGCCCAGCGTATTGGAAGCCGGGTCGCCGTCGACCAGGTGACGATAGAAGAAATCCGCTCCGAGCTGCCATGGCAAGCCGAGCGTGAATACCCAGATGCTCGCAAACCACATGCGCGCGTGATTGTGAAGGTAGCCGAAGGACATCAGCTCTTCGACCCATGCGTCAAAACAGTCGATACCGGTCTTTCCCTCGACGGCCCGCAAGTAACGTTCCCGAAGGTCGGGGTCATCGTCCAGGGATCGGATCAGTCGGGCAACCGCTGCCCGATAGTCATCCCAGACGCGCGGCCGGTGTTCGAGCGAGCCTTTGAAGTAGGTTCGCCAGAACACTTCCTGAACGAATTTCCGGGCCGCGTTTAGTGAGTGAACGCGGAGTGTCGTCTCCAGCACCTCATGCTCGACGATCAGCCGATGCCGGATGTAGGGAGATAGCAGCGACACGTTACCCCGTCGCTCGGGTCCGAAGTCGAAGTTGCGCGTCCTCGTGTAGCGCGATCCGGCGCTGTTGACGAAATCACCCAAGCGCAACTTCGCCGCTGCGCGGGTCGGCTCAGCGATCGCGCGGCCCGTCGTCATCGATTCGAACCTTGACCCGGCGCTGCATCGACACGTGCTGTCTCTCGATGAACGCAATTGCGGCTGCGCAGAGGCTGACCAGTAAAACCATTTCCATCGCGTACCTCCTGAAAAGTGGGCGCTAGAGGCCCGCTCCGAAACCCGTCTTTACGACGGCACTGTTGAAGGTGGCCGACCGGGCGAGCCTGCGGCGTGAGATCTGGGCGCGACGCGGTCGGCGCGCTTTCCTGGTCGGATCGATTTTTGTCGCTTTCATAACCTGCTTCTCGATGTAAAAAGGGGCCGGTGCAGCGCACCGGCCCGGAGTTGCAGAGAACGAGGAGAGTCAGGGGAACGGAAGGTTCATCCTCTGCGCGGTGCCTGTGCGAAGCGCGTCGGCAAACCGTATGCAAAGGCTAAACGATCCACAGGTTTTGTCAACTATTTGTCTAGTTAAAACATAGACAAAACTGTATCGGAATGTAACGCCAGGTTCAGTACCTGATGCCCTCGGCTTCGGCAACGCGCTCGAGTGCGATCTCGATCAGGGCGCGCGCCTGCGCGGTGGTCTTGTGCAGGTAGCGATGCAGTGCCGCGTCGTCCTCATCGCGATTCGCGCAGTTCGCGCTGTAGACTTCGAATGCCGTCAGATCTCCGACGAGCTGGGCAAGGTGTTGCGGACACTCGCAGTCGATCGCCGTCGATGCCCTTGCCAGCGTCGCCAGCTGCGAGCTGCTGAATCGTCTCGGAGCCAGCGGTTCGGAAAAATCCCATCCCGCCGACGAGGCAGCCGGTTCCGGCGCGGTTTTTCGGCCCGGTCGCGCGCCGGGTTGGTACGCGCGAATGACGGCGGCGCGCAACTCCTCGAGGTCGACAGGCGCACGCAGCACGGCGATTCGCGAGTCCCGGGCCAGGTCGACATCCTGCATACGACCGAAGCTGTAGACGATAACGCCACAGGCCGCATTCGAGCGTTTGACGTAGTCCGACAGTCGTGCCGTTACGTCGCTGTCGAGAACCGGCGTCTCCAGAACGATCGCGTCGACCTCGTGTGCGCTCAGGTCCGCGTCGAAGCGGTCACTGTTGCTATCCGAGACGAGCACCTCTACCGGTGCGAGATCCAACCTGTTTTCAGCGACCTGGCCGGGCAGGAAATCGCCCAGGATGGCGACGCCGATTCGCTCGGGTATCGGGGTCTTCGCAATCTCGGCAAGGTTTTCCGTACGTTTTCGAAGCTCATCGATGCTGTCGCCCGATATCTGCCCGATGGCGAGGCCTTCGTCGGTGAGGCGCTTGAGCAGCGCCAGCTTCTCGACGTCATCAGGCCCGTACAGTCGACGCCCGTTTGGCGCCCGCTCGGCAACCACCGCGCCGTAGCGACGCTCCCAGACGCGGATCGTGTGGTGATTCAGGCCGGTCAGTTTCGCGACGGCGCCAATGCCGTAACGAGGTTCGTTGATGCGTTCCATAGACAGAGTCCAAATGTTCATGTATTGTCCGCGAAAATCGTAGACATTATATAGACATGAAACGCACAAAGACACTGTTGACGCAGCAAAGCGCTCGATGCCCCGGGAGGGTATCGGCGTAATGTCCCGCGCAGCACGCTTCGGCGACTGGGTTTCCCTGCTGGCACTGACCGTGCTGTGGGGCAGCGCGTTCATGTTCAATGAACTCGCGCTCGCGTCCTTCCCGCCGTCGGTCCTTGTCGCAGGCCGCATCGTTATCGCTATGGCGCTCGTCTGGGGCTATCTGCGCCTCAAGGGCCAAACCCTGCCAGGGCCGGGACGGGCATGGCTGCCGATGCTGGTGCTCGCCGTTTTCGGTAACGTGCTGCCATTCCACCTCGTTGCCTGGTCCCAACAGCACATTGATTCGTCACTCGCCGGCATCCTGATGGCCGTGATGCCGCTGTTCGTGCTGACGCTGGCGCATTTCTTCGTGCCCGGTGAGCGGCTCACCCCGCACAGGGTTGCCGGGTTCGTCGTGGGCCTGGCTGGTGTGAGCGTCGTCATTGGGCCGGAATACCTGAACGGGCTTGTCGGAAACGCGGCGTTCTGGGGAGCACTGGCCGCCCTTGGAGCTGCACTGAGTTACTCGATCAGTACCATCTACGCACGCCTGTTGGGACCCGGCGACCCGATGCGCCGCGCAGCCGGTATGCTCATAGTGGCGAGCGTGCTCGCCGCGCCGGCAGCCGTTCTCGATTTCCCGGCGGTAACGGCACCCGGTCCCAGCGCTATTGTCGCGCTCGGGGTGCTGGGCTTGCTGGCAACCGGCTTCGCGACCCTGCTGTATTTTCGACTCGTGCAGGGACCCGGACCGACGTTCCTCTCACTCGTGAATTACCTCGTGCCTGCCTGGGCAGTGATTGCTGGCGCGATCGTGCTCGATGAGCGCTTGTCGATGTCCGTATTCGCTGGCCTGCTGCTCATTCTTTTCGGGATCGCTCTCAGCGAATTCGGACCTCGCGTCGCAATCGCTTCGCAGGCCATGTGGTCGAGGTATCTTCCTCCTCCGCCGGCTGTCCGCGAGGACGCTTGAGTCGCCCGCTTCTGTAACGTCATGTAACGAAGCAGACCGGTTGCTTGAGTGCCATCGAAAGGATTCTTATCGTCAGCTCATGACTTCCGCCGAGAAAAAAGGAAACGCTCTCAAGATGCCGCGCGCTCGCCGGCCGGGGCGGCTCAAGGCACTGCTCGAGCTCCGCGCACCGCTCGACTGGGCAACGATACTGCTGCGCGCCCCGCAGCTCTTGCGTGCACCGCGTGGCGACGGCCGCCCGGTCCTGCTCCTCCCCGGCTACGGTACCGACGAGGCTGCAATGCGGCCGCTGGGTCGATATCTCGACTACCTCGGCTACGACGTCTACGACTGGGGACTGGGCCGCAATCGCGGCGATGTCGAACGCTATATTCATGGGGTCGGCGCGCGCGTCAGCGAAATCCACGATCAGCTCGGCGGCGCGCCGCTTACGCTGGTTGGCTGGA
>JAAUXY010111171.1_pt1 | contig 10092 bp, 8 predicted proteins | sample 7278121 | NCBI WGS metagenome assembly JAAUXY01 (sample SAMN14350117, study PRJNA611818) | marine sediment metagenome | isolation source: surface marine sediment (1.8m) | place: French Polynesia: Moorea | collected 2018-08
GATTGGCTGGCCGATGCGGTACCGGCTTAAGCACCAGTCTTTCTGCCGTCATCGCGAGGCGCCAAGCCGTGGCGATCCAGACAGCTTCGTGTCTCCTGGATTGCCACGGCGGGCGCTGCCCGCCTCCCAATGACGGAGGAGAGGATGCTCGGCGCTAATCTGCATCCGCGGCGATCTGGATGCGGACGACTTTGTCCGGGTCCTTGACCACGCCACTGTTGTCCGTGCCCTTGCGCAGGCCGTCGATCAGTTCCATGCCTTCGGTGACGCGGCCCCAGACGGTGTACTGGCCGTCCAGCCAAGGCGCATCGTCATAGACGACGAAGAACTGGCTGTCGGCGCTGTGCGGATCCTGGGCGCGGGCCATCGACACAATGCCGCGCACATGTTTCTCGTTGGAGAACTCGGCACCGAGTTTCTGGCCGGAACCGCCACTGCCGGTGCCTGTGGGATCGCCGGTCTGGGCCATGAAGCCATCGATAACGCGGTGGAAGACGACGCCATCGTAGAACCCGTCGCGGACGAGTTCCTTGATGCGGGCAACGTGGCCGGGTGCTAGGTCCGGCCGCATCTCGATCGTCACGCGGCCGGTTTCCAAATCCATGTAGAGGGTGTTTTCCACGGCTCGCTCCGTTACTGGGCGTCAGCGGCGACCTGCATACGGATGATGCGGTCTGGGTCGTCAACAATGCCGTTGGCGGCGCGATCACCCTTCTTGATGCCGTCGACATATTCCATGCCTTCGACCACCCTGCCCCATACCGTGTATTGGCCGTCGAGTCGCGGCTCGTCCGCGAGCATGATGAAGAATTGGCTGTCGGCGCTGTCCGGATCGCGCGCGCGGGCCATGGAAACGACGCCGCGAACATGCGACTCGACTGAAAACTCGGCGTCTAGATTCTGGCCGGAGCCGCCGCTGCCCGTGCCGGTCGGGTCGCCGCCTTGGGCCATGAAGCCGTCGATCACGCGGTGGAAGACGATGCCATCGTAGAACCCGGAGCGTGCCAACGTCTTGATACGCTCGACATGGTTGGGCGCCAGGTCGGGCCGCATTTCGATGACAACCCGGCCGCCCTCTAGATCTAGGTACAGGGTGTTTTCGAGATCCTGCGCCTGCGCGGCAGCAATACCCAAAGCCAGAACGAGCGCAGCAAGCGGCGCCAGAAGCGTCTTCAGCAAAATCATCATCAAAAACCTTTTGTGTTGTTCGCTAGGGGGCCGGATGGCCAACCTTGTCCCTTAGTTTCGCAAGCACTCGTGGCGAAACGAAGGAGGACACGTCGCCGCTTAGCTTGGCGATTTCCTTGACGAAACGAGACGAGATGAACTGCTGACGCTCCGATGCCATGAGGAACACGGTTTCGATCTCGGGATTCAGGCGCGCGTTCATGCCAGCCATCTGAAATTCGTACTCGAAGTCAGAGACCGCCCTCAACCCACGAACGATACACGAAGCGTTGACCTCCTCGACGAATTTCATCAGCAGCGTGCTAAACGGCCGGACCTCGACCCATTCCGACAGGCCGTTTTCGGCGTGCGCGATTTCGTCCTCCAACAGCGTCGTGCGTTCGTTCAAGCTGAACATTGGCCCTTTGCCGGCGTTGGCGTGGACGGCGACGATCAGCTTGTCGACGACATGCTTGGCACGGCTGATGATATCCATATGACCATTGGTGACAGGATCAAAGGTACCGGGATAGACGCCGATGCGGTGGGTCACGCGCCGTCGCCGTCGGCGGCTTCGTCGCCAATACTCGTGACCGAAACAACGCGTTCGCCCGTGCCAACCCGGAATAGCGTGACCCCCCGGGTGGCCCGGCCGGCTTTCCGGATCTCATCGACGCGCGTGCGAATGATCTGACCGCCATTGGTGACGAGGACGATCTGCTCGGAACTCTCGACGGGGAATGAGCCGACGACCGAGGCGCCGCGGTTCAGGTCAATATTGGCAATGCCTTGACCGCCCCGGCCGGCGACGCGGTACTCATGGGCCGAGCTGCGCTTGCCATAGCCGTCGGAGCTGACTGTCAGGATGAACTGCTCCATCGCCTTCATCTCGGCGTAGCGTTCATCGGAGATCGCCGTGGCCTCGCCATTCTCGTCGGCGCCGCCGTTCTCCGCCCGCTCAATCCGGCTGCGGCGTAGATAGGCGTCGCGCTCATCCGTGTCGAAGTCGGCGTGACGCAGGATCGACATGGAGATGACGCGGTCGTCGCGGCCGAGCTTGATGCCGCGCACGCCGCTCGAGGTGCGGCCGCTGAACAAACGAACGTCGGTCGCCGGGAAGCGGATGCAACGGCCGCCGGCGGCGGCGAGCAGCACATCGTCTTCATGGTCGCACGTCTGGACACCGATCAGACGGTCATCGTCGTCGAGCTTCATGGCGATCTTGCCGTTGGCCCAGACATTTGTGAAATCGCTCAGCTGATTGCGGCGGACGTTGCCCTTCGCGGTCGCGAACATCACCCAGAGGTCGCCCCAGGTCTCCTCGTCCTCGGGCAGCGGCATGAGTGTCGTGATGGTCTCGTCCTGCTCCAGCGGCAACACGTTGACCAGCGCCTTACCCCGAGCCTGGGGCGTGCCCAAGGGCAGCTTGTAGACCTTGAGCTTGTAGACCATGCCGCGCGAGGAGAAGAACAGCACAGGCGTGTGGGTGTTGAGCACGAAGACCTGAGAGACGAAATCCTCGTCCCTGGTCTGCATGCCGGTGCGGCCGCGCCCGCCACGGCGTTGGGCGCGATAAGTCGATAAGGGGACGCGCTTGACATAGCCGCCGTGAGTAACGGTGACGACCATGTCCTCGCGCTGGATCAGATCCTCGATGTCCTGCTCGAACTCGCCTTCCTGAATGGTCGTGCGGCGGTCGTCGGCAAACTCCTGGCGGACCTCTATTAGCTCTTCGCGCAGGACGGCGCGGAGGCGATCGGGATTGGCGAGGATCTCGAGATATTCTTCGATCTGTTTGACGATTGCTTTGAGGTCGTCGCCGATCTTCTCCCGCTCCAACCCCGTCAGGCGGTGCAACCGCAGTTCGAGGATGGCGCGCGCCTGCGCTTCCGACAGCCGATACGTCCCGTCCTCGCCGACGTCGCGACCCGGCTCGGCGACTAACTTGATCAGCGGTGCGATGTCGCCCGCCGGCCAAGATCGCGCGACGAGTTGCTCGCGCGCCGTACTGGGATCGGGCGCTTCGCGGATCAGCTTGATGACGGCATCGAGATTGGCGACGGCGACCGCCAATCCGACCAAAACATGGGCCCGTTCCCGCGCCTTGCCGAGGTCGTAGACCGTGCGCCGGGTGATGACCTCCTCGCGGAAAGCGACGAAGGAGCCAATGACCCGCTTAAGGTCGAGGAGTTCCGGCTTGCCTTCATTGAGGGCGAGCATGTTTACGCCGAACGTCGACTGCAGCGGCGTGTAGCGATAGAGCTGGGCCAGTACGACGTCGGGCTCGGCGTCGCGCTTCAGCTCAATGACGACACGGACACCGTGCCGGTCGGATTCGTCGCGCAGGTCGGCGATGCCTTCGATTTGCTTGCCATTCACCACTTCGGCGACGCGCTCGACCATCCGGGCCTTGTTCACCTGATACGGTATCTCCGTTACGATGATGGCCGTCCGATTGTTCGGCATGTCCTCGAAGTGGGTCCGGCCCCGCATAACGATGGACCCGCGGCCGAGGTGATAAGCGGCGCGGATGCCGCTGATCCCCTGAACGATCCCGCCCGTCGGGAAGTCCGGTCCCGGGGCGTGGGTCATTAGCTGGTCGATGCTGATCGCCGGATCGTCCAGGTAGGCGCAGCAGGCGTCGATGACTTCGCCCAGATTGTGGGTCGGGATATTCGTGGCCATACCGACGGCGATGCCACCGGCCCCGTTGACCAAAAGATTGGGAAAACGGGCCGGCAGAACCTTCGGTTCCTGCGCGGAATCATCGTAGTTCGGCTGGAAGTCGACGGTGTCGCGATCGATGTCTTCGAGCAGCCGATGCGCTGCCTTGGACAAGCGCGATTCCGTGTACCGCATAGCGGCGGGGGGATCGCCGTCCATCGAGCCGAAATTGCCCTGGCCGTCGATCAACTCCAGCCGCATCGAAAAGTCTTGCGCCATGCGAACCATGGCGTCGTAAATCGGGCTGTCGCCATGGGGATGGTACTTGCCCATGACGTCGCCGACACTCGTCGCCGACTTCCGGTAGGGCCGGTTGAAGTGGTAACCGGCCTCGTTCATCGCATAGAGGATGCGGCGGTGGACAGGTTTCAGGCCGTCACGAACGTCCGGCAATGCGCGCGCCACGATCACGCTCATGGCGTAATCGAGGTATGAGCGCCGCATCTCCTCTTCGATGGTGACGGGCGAGATATCCGGATCCTTCGGCGGAGCCGGTAGGTCAGTGCTCAACTAGATCAGCCGCTCGGTTTTTTGTTCCCAGGGGCGTGCTACGTGTCGCCCAAAAGCCCCGTTATTGCAACGCAGTATATAGTCGAGTCAGGCCTCGTGAACAACCCGCAGCTGCCCATTTCCCCTGGATTCCCGTGCATTACTCAGGCCGTTACCGCCGGCGCGCCACGATGCGGCAGCCGCCAAGCGTGGCCCGCTGGAACTGATCAACAAAGTGCGCGTAAGCGGCGTCCCAGCGTTGGTAGTGCGCCGTGCCGAAGCGGCCGATAGTCTGGTCCCGGAGGCCACGATACATGGCGAGCCGGTCGATCAGAATCCGGGCCCAATCCTGGCTCAGATCCTCAGCCGCCAGAATGTCGCAACCGTTGTCGCGGATGAGATTGCGGTACTCCTCGGCTGTCGCCAGTTCGAAGAACCGCATTTCCTGTTGCAGCCGGGCGAGCGTTTGTGGCGACGTCGCCGCCGTTCGCACGATGTCGGTGAAGGCGATGATGCCGCTGCGTTTCAGCACGCGGACGCACTCGCCGACAAGACTCGCTTTCTCGGGAATGTGGCACCAAGCTTCCTGACCGATGACGACATCGAAGGTCCCGTCGGCAAACGGGTTCGCCAGTGCGTTGGCGCGGCGGAAGCGGACGCGATCGTCGAGGTTGACGCGGTGGGTGAGCGCCGCCGCCCCGCGCACGCGGCTCTCCGTGAAGTCTATGCCTTGGATTGTGCAGCCATAATTGTGGGCCAGGTAGCGGGCGGGGCCGCCCAAGCCGCTGCAGACGTCGAGGACATGGCTGCCGGGGCCGATGCCGGCGGCCGCGGCCAACGCGTCGACGGCGGCGACACCGCCGAAGTGGTCCTGGTCATGGGCCTGCAGGATGTCTTCGGTCAGCGGCGCCGAACCGTCCCAACCGGCGGCGGCCAGCTTGTCGAGGATCTGTTGTTCACTGATCGGATGACCGTCGTAGTAGTCGACGACATGCGCCGTGGGTGGCTTGTTATCCTCTGACATATGGCCGCGCCGACCTGACCGTGGTTTACCGCAGCCTAGCGCCGACGATGCCCGCCGCCCAGCCAAGGACGTGCGGCACCATACATTATTCGACGGCCGACCGCGCATTCAGCTCAACTCGCCACTACCCGGCTTTTCAGAGTTGACGCGCCACAGCTGGGAAAATGGGTTCGTTTCGCAATTCCTGGTTTTTTCCGTTTCCTTTCCGTGGGTTAGGTTCTAGCCGTTTACAATGTTACAGGCGCCGGACCGCCGTCATGGACATTCCGGCAGAGCTAACAGCCCCACATTGTCCTCGCGGACACCACGGGTCCGCGAGAGACCCTGTTATTACTAGCTGGAAACAGGTGTTTACCATTTGCCGTACTCCAACTTTTTTTGACCGTATATGCTGACCATAACAAGAGCTGAGGGATCCCTCGTCTTTGCTCTGCCGTCCGGGCGTGCGCCCATAACGGCGGGTTTCGCCGCTATGCTTTTGTACCCGGTGCTTGTCAGACACCTGGAGACCGACCGGGTTCGCCTAGGGCTCAGTGGGACCCCGTCCGGCAGGAACACACACGTCCATTCGACGCGGTCATTATACGGTGTTTTCGCCGCGCTGTCAAGGGTGATTAGACCGGACCGGCGCACGTGCGCGTCGCGCGGCCCGGTATTCCGCTTCGTGGCAACAGCCTATGCGTTTGCTATCCGCTAAGAGCCGGTGGAATGACATTGTCCTCCGGTCGATCCAGAATGAACAGATGGCGGAGACACCTGGCAGTTTCCAGGCAACGAAAGGGCGGGACGCGGCAGCCGGTTACAAAGTCTTCCGGCGCGGTACGGAGCGAACGGTTGCTCCGTCCGAGACCGTGGCTTGCATACGACCTTTGATGGCTGACATGGGTATCACGCGTGTGGCCAACGTGACTGGGCTCGATCACGTTGGCATCCCCGTCGTCATGGTCTGCCGCCCCAATTCCCGCTCGATTGCCGTTTCCCAGGGCAAGGGCCTGGACCTCGATGCGGCACGAGCCTCAGGCCTCATGGAAGCGGTGGAGACCTTTCACGCCGAGCGCATCACGCTGCCACTTAAAATTGGCAGTGCCAATGACTTGGCGGCCACCCACCCGCTTGTCGACGTCGATAGACTGCCGCGGATTGCCAACAGCAGATTTCGGCCCTCGTTTCCGCTGTTGTGGATTGAAGGGCGCGAGTTGATTTCCGACCGGTCCGTCTGGGTGCCTTACGAGCTGGTGCACAGCAACTACACCTTGCCGCTACCGACCGGCGCCGGGTGTTTCCCGGCAAGCACGAACGGTCTGGCCTCCGGCAATCACATCCTCGAGGCGATATGCCATGGTCTGGCCGAAGTGGTCGAGCGGGATTCGACCACTGTTTGGAACCACTTGGACAAAGAAGCTCGCGACCGCACCCGCATTGCGCTCGATACGGTCGATGATCCTGACTGTTGTGCGATGCTGGAACGGCTCTATCGCGCCGACCTTACGGTCGCGGCGTGGGAGACGACAACGGACCTCGGCATCCCATCGTTTCTTTGCATTGTGCACGAAGACAGTGGGGAGGCGCATTTGGGTCTCGGCGCCGGCTGTCATCCGGTAAGATCGATCTCACTGATGTGCGCGCTCACGGAGGCGGTTCAGGTGCGTGTCACTTACATTACCGGCGCGCGCGACGACCTGCCGCCCGATCAATTCACAGACTGGGGAAGAGAGAAGAAGTCGCGCGAAGCCCGGGCTCTGGTCGCGCGCTCCGCTACGGGACGGTCGTTTTCGGATGGCCCGGAAAGCGACAACGAAACGTTTGAGCAGGATCTCGCCTGGATGTTGGCGTGCCTGCGTAGCAAAGGCATTGAAGAGGTCGTCGTTGTCGACCTGACCCGTCCAGATTTCGGACTGCCGGTCGCCAGGGTCGTGGTGCCCGGACTGGAAGCGCCGGACGATGACGATGACTACGTTCCCGGCACCCGCGCGTTGGATGCCCGCGAAGGTCGGTCATGAAAGCATATGTGTTCGTAGGCCCGACGCTGGCGCAGTCCGAGATCCGTGCCATCGGTGATTTCATTTGCCTACCGCCGGTCGCGCAAGGCGACGTGTACCGCGTGGCTCGGACGGGCGCGTGCATACTCGGCATAATTGACGGCTATTTCGAGGGCAAAATAGCCGTGTGGCACAAAGAGATCCTGTGGGCCATGACACGAGGGGTCGAAGTCTTTGGCGGCGCCAGTATGGGCGCCCTACGCGCCGCCGAAATGCATTCATTCGGCATGCGCGGGGTGGGCAAGATCTTTGAGGATTATCGCGACGGCGCTTTACAGGATGACGACGAAGTTGCCGTGCTTCACGGGCCGACAGAGTTGGGCTACCCGGTGCTATCCGAGGCGATGGTCAACGTGCGGGCGACGTTGGAACGGGCCTCTGCTGACGGACTAATCCGTAATGATACGGCCTTGACGTTGGCTGAGAGGGCTAAGGCACTCTTCTATAAGGAGCGCACTTGGGACACCGTTTTGGAAGGGGAGACGATATCTGCTCTGCCTGCCGAGGAGATTGGGGCGCTGCGCGCCTGGCTGGCGAATGGCCAGGTTGATCTGAAGGCGGAGGATGCGCGGGCCATGCTTAAGGCCATGGCCGCGTGGCTGGAAGATCCGCCGCCGCAAAAGGAGGTCGATTTCGATTTCGAGTGGACTGACATGTGGGAGACGGCGATCGCGGCGTCACGCACGGTCGGCCTCCATCGGGCCAGCGATGACGACGCGCTTCCGCCAGACCGCTTGCTCGACGAGTTGCGCCTGGACGCTGACGCCTATCGCACGGCTAAGACGGCGGCGCTGGCGCGGCTCCTGGGGCAGCGGGGCGCCGAGCGCCAAGGCCTTACAGTCCAGCGTGGGGATGTGCGTGACGCGCTGGGCCGGCTGCGTCTCTCGCGGGGGCTGCATCGCCGCGCAGATCTGGACGCGTGGCTCAGGGCCAACGATTTAGCGGCCGATGAATTCGAGCGACTGATGGAAGACGAGGCGCGTCTTGAAGCTTATTTGACTCTCGTTGAACCCGGACTGGACGCCTCACTTCTCGACCACTTGCGTTTGAGTGACAACTACGCCCACTACGCTGATCGCGCGCGGCGCAAATGGACAACCCTAAACGCTGTGGGGCAATTGGACCCCAGCCCCGCTGATGTTGGCCTCTCGCCTATTCAGCTTGTCATTTGGTACTTCGAAGACCAACTTGCCGAACAGATACCGGACGATCTGGACGCGTACGTCGTTTCAGTGGGTCTCGCTGAACGATCAGAATTGTATCGACTACTGGCAAGAGAGTATCTATTCTTATATGAAACTAAGGGCAGCGTGATCGGTGTCTGACAACTATTTTTGGGAGTAGTTGTTGTAACGCGATTTGAACTGCTCTGTCTGGCAGGCTTGGATTGGACGGGAATCACGCAGGAACAAGATTCAAGCTCTATCCCCATCCTCCTTACGCCGAGGCGGTTCTGGGGCCGGAGGTTGTACGGGTCTCGGCGCCAGCAGGTACCATTGGGACTGGCCCGGCAGATGATCGTATGTATGTGGTTGATCCGATCGGGAAGCCGACCTCCTATGGTCCCGTCGGCGGGCGGGGTGGAACACCTAGACTATTTCTACCGCCCTGGCAGGGACCAGCGCAGATACCGGTCGAGCCGGATCAGGATGGCCACTTCGACTATCTGGAGCCCGATGATCCCGGCTTCGAAGCGGCTCATTTATACGGTACAGTTCGCTTCGTACTTGATGTTTGGGAGAACTATTTCGGGCGGCAAATAGACTGGCACTTCTCTCGCGACTTCGAGCGGCTTGAGCTATCGTTGTTGCGAGACCTGAACAACGCCCTGATGGGGTATGGTTTTCTCGAGGTTGGTTACGACCAAACCCTTGACGGGCCGGCGCGACCGTTCACACTCAATTTCGATGTTCTGGCGCATGAAGTCGGACATGCCATCATTTATTCGGTAATTGGGGTTCCGACACCTGAGACCGTTGAAGGCGAATATTTCGGTTTTCACGAATCGGCGGCCGACCAGGTGGCCCTTGTTGCGTTGCTGCACTTTGAGTCTGTCGTTGACCGGCTCCTCGCACGAACCCGCGGCAATCTTTATATGCTTAATCGGCTTAACCGGATCGCCGAGCTGTCGGAGGACCGCCAGCTCCGCCTGGCTGCCAACACGCTAACGTTGACTGATTTTAGGGTCTGTTGGACTGACTAGCATCAGCTGGCGCAGCCGTTAACCGGTGCGGTGTTCGATATCCTCGTCGACATCTTTCATGAAAACCTGCTGGACCGCGGCTTGATCAGCTCAGAAGTCGAGGACTTGGCAGATCAGCTGGATTACAGGCCTCAATACGACGCACTTATCCAGTCCCTGTTCGACGAGGCTTTCGGCCGCGATCCCACGGGTTTCAGAGCCGCGCTTTTGGCGACCCGTGACACCTTGGGGTTACTCTTGGCGGGTGCGTGGTCGCGCCTGTCGCCGGACTTCCTCAACTTCGATGATGTTGGCGATGCCATGCTGGCGGAAGACCGGGCGTTGACGCGCGGGCAGTTTCAATCGCAGATCCTGCAGAACTTTCGCTGGCGTGACATCGGCGCCGTCGCGGTGGGTCCCCGCCTCGCAGCGCCGACCGCGGACAGCCATGCGTTTTCCGCCAGAAC
>JAAUXY010078730.1_pt1 | contig 10088 bp, 1 predicted proteins | sample 7278121 | NCBI WGS metagenome assembly JAAUXY01 (sample SAMN14350117, study PRJNA611818) | marine sediment metagenome | isolation source: surface marine sediment (1.8m) | place: French Polynesia: Moorea | collected 2018-08
CGCCGGTTGTGGCCAAGAGGGTCACAGCCTGAAGGAGTGCCCCACTACCTCGCCCAAGGACAAGCAACGCATCTACGCCCTCATGCGCCAGAGGAGACAAACGTACGATCCCTCAAGGGCCCATTCGATGCCTCAAGCTGCCTCGAACGATCCTTCTAGCTCTCGTGCAAACGAGGCTAGGAGAGGTAGCCCATCATCCACTAGTGGGCCGGCAGCACGTCCGGTGCCCCCACCAAGCGCCAATGCCCGTGGCGCCCCACCTACGAGGGCCCGCCAGGCCAGAGCTTCGACGGCCATAGTAGGCCCTAAGGTTGCCTTTGCAGGGATGGCCACCAAGAGCGGTAACGAAGCACCGCCACGAGAACAGGAAGCAGGAGACCCCTTCGATTGGTCTCCTCCCATAATAAGTGGCACTGATGTAGTAAGGAATCCAAACGTCAGCCTCGTAATATACGAGGATCAGGTACTGATCGATTCAGGTGCATCCGATTCAATGGTACACACATTCGGACACCTTGATTATATCGAACCAGCGAATGCCAATGTTTTGCTTGCGGACGGAGCACTATACCACTCGAATTACAAGGGTATAATGCGAGTCGCCGTCAAGGACGTGGAGACTCACCACCCGTACATCATACCTGTGACGGAGACATTGCTTGTCCCAGGCCTACGAACTGTACTGTGGGCGGTAGCAGCCCTGGCCGACCAAGGCCATGAGGTCAACTTTGGATTTTCCACTGTCTCTATCACCCTCCATGCTCATACAGAGGACGCCTTGACGATAGCTCTAAGGCATCCCCTGCTTACCAATAACGGTATGGCCTACCCATCACCCTTCGTAGCGACGGTAGTGGCGTCGCCCAATAAGGGAACCTCGCGTTTCCAGAATGCCCCTGACTCGGTCGCAGATCCCATTACCACTTCCAGCGTAGACTCCTACGCTGCTGACGAATTGGGGTTTACAGGCGAAGAAGAGATGCAGGTAGACGATACGCCACCCATAGACGAGTACCATGGCGGTACCAAAGACTATGGCACATACCTGAGGGAGCGCTCCGTATCAAGGCACTGTCCTCCTATGACTGATGAATGGAGCGGCATACGGGCCATCCTACCCGACGAAGAGGTTTTACCAGGGCAGTCACCCATTGTCGCGTTCCCAGCGACGGTCATCGAGGATGAGGCCCCGCAAGAGACGAGTCCACCAATTACCCTGAGGCCAAGGCGGCCATCATCCCCGGTACCGGACCTCGTCATGCCAGACGCAGTAACAAGGCAACAAGATAGGGAAGAGAGGGCCAAGTACAGAGATCGCATGGCGCAGTACATGCTCGATCTATTCCTCTTCCAAAAGAAGTACGGACTGTTCGAAGGGGAACTACCCGTATACCATCCCTTCAGGTACCCGTCGCTTCCCCATGACTCGGCCCTTAAACCTGTTCACCCGCAAGGGTGGGACAAGTCGGCTCGAGACGATGAATCCTTGAAGCTCTACGGCAAGGCCACGAGGGAATATGACGACTGGAATTATGCTGACAGCAAGATCCACTTTCGAATCAACCTCGAACGGATGCAAAAGCGCCGCACCCTTGCCAGGCAAATCGAGGAGGAAAGGCCGAAACCTGCGCCGAAGACCAAGGTACCCTTAGATCTCCTGCACAGCAGAATGGGAAATCGATCGTCGCATACCCTCCTACTTGCCCAAGAACTTGGCCTGTACGGCGATGTGAAGATCATCCCAACGAAGGAGGAATTCTGCGAGACCTGCCACATATCAGGCATCCGCTCGTCCAACCGAGGGCCTCCAAAGAAGAGGGACGAATACGTCTTTCCAGGTCAAGTATTCTACCTGGATATTATAAGCAATCCTGTAAGGCAAGGACTCACCCCGTCGACCAGCTTTCGATACTATCTGGCCGTTGCAGATGAGGCTAGCAGGAAATTCTGGCTCCTCCCCATCAAGAAGACGCAGACTCGCGATGTCACTGACGCCTTACTATGGCTGGAGGCCAACGATGGCCCCGACATGACCTATTCCCTCAAAGAGAGATGTGCGGAACTGCATGTCGATGCTGGTTCGCAGCTCATCTCTGAGGAATTCGAGCAATGGTGTACTACGATGGCCATTCGACTGGTCGTCGCCGCTCCAGGGCATCAAGAGATGAATGGATTGGTCGAACGATTGTACCAATCCGCAAGGTTGATGGCGTTCTCCCTGTGTAATAATGCCAGACTAGGCTTCCCCTATCTGCACCACGCGCTTCTCCATGCAACGAGTATAATGGAGACGCTTCCAGTGAAGGGGTGCAGACGGATGATACAAGGCAAGTGGGAGCATTCATGCCCCCATATTATATACTACACCCACAAGACCCAGGTCAACATAAAGAAGTATAAGGTGTTTGGTTGCCCTTGCATCGTCAAAGTACATCGACGGAATACCCTCAAAGACGAGGAGGACCAACGTGTAGGCCTCTCCTCAAAGAACTTGATCCAAAGAGGGGTCCGCGGAATATTTATTGGCTTTCCAAGGAACCAAGCCGGATGGCTTGTATTCATACCTCAAAGCGGCCGTATCCTCACCTCCGCCGATGTGGCCTTCGATGAGCAGATGGTGTCACCAGGAATAGCCTACAACCGCCTGTTATTCCATGACGCGAGGCCCACAAGGGGTGCGGGGCCAATGCACAACGACAACTCGATCGACTTCGCCTACACAGGGCCACCAGTTGTGGAAGCGATGGAACATTATCCCATCGAAGATGACGATAATACCATTGAACCTGTGTATGAAGACGGCCTGGACGCCATAGACTTGTATGACGATACCAGCATTGCGGGTATGCAACCTGCCGCTGGGCAACTCCCCGTCGAAACAGATATCGATGTTGATGTCCCCATGGACGATTACTTTGAGGTAGAGGATATCCTAGACTCAAAGGATGGCGAGTACTTCCTGATAAAATGGAAGGGATACGACGAGCCTACTTGGGAGCCACGAGACAATCTCAATGAAGCGGCCCTTACTCGCGCCGCAGAGATACAAGAGGGGAACATTCCCCTCAAGAATGAGATATTTACGGAGGACGATATAGACGACCTCCTAGACCAAGAGATCGATCAGGATGAACCGTCCGGTGAAGGAGATCCTCCAGAAAGTGATCCTCCTCCACCTCCTTCCGGGCAGCCAGAATACAGTTCTGATAAGCCAAAAGTCCACAAGGCCTCGGGAACGGCCAAGGCCCCGCGTAGGTCCGCTCGCCTGTTGCGAAGGACGAAAGGACGGGCCCACTCTGCCTTTGCAGGCCTTGTCGTCAGTGCCCTGACTCGAGACGGGGGACACGTCCCCAGATGGGTATCCTTCGCCAACGAGGCATCTGCCATAACGGATAGCGTCGAGGAGCACATAGAGCTGGGCGAACCAGGTTCCGATCCCTCTCCTTTCTCCCCTGTCATACGTACGATAACCCAAGTGGATAGACTGCCAAGAGCCGTCGCTAAGGCCTGGATCAAGGCCTTCGTTAAGGAAGTATTGGGTATCCTCGTCGGCCGCCAAGCGTGCGGCCTAGAGGACCCGCGACCAGACGACATCGTCGTCCCCCTTACTGAGGTATACAAGTGTAAGCTTGATAAGGATGGCCTCATTGATAAGATCAAAACGAGGATTTGTTTTCGTGGAGATACCTATGATCCGAAGGACCCGCAGGAAACCTGGAATCCACACGCCTCCTTTAATGCCCTAAAGGTCTTCCTGGCTTTATGCGCGAAATATGGGATTTTCCCGCTCCAGGTCGATTATGTCCTGGCATACCTACAGGCTGATATGCGGGAACGAGTCTTTGTCGAATTCCCTGACATATGGAAGAGGTACCTGCCTGAACACGTACACAAGTGGATTGGACGGCCGGTACTGCTAAAGAAAGCGCTGTATGGATACAACTACAGCGGGAAATTCCTGTACCAGGACCAGGCAGAGTTCCTTGCCGAGGAGTGGTTCATCGAGACCCATCTCCCGGGCCTCTGGTACAAGCGCTTCGAGGACCAGTCGCTAATTCTTTTCCTCCACTATGTAGACGACATACTTGTAGCGGGTACGGATCCCAAGAAGACGGACGAATTCGTCGCCCGCCTTGGGAAGCGCTTCGACATCGAATCAAAGCCCCGAGCTGACTGGTATTTGCAGACCCGTATCCAGCAGGACAAGGATCGCAATATTACCCTAGATCAGTCTCGGTATGCGAAGTCCATGGTCACTCGCTTCCTTCCGAACTTTGCAGAGGCACCTACCAAGGAAGAGGCAGATAAGTATGCCTCTCCATTGCTTACCACCATGCGGTTCACCAAAGCGGATCAATCCCTCGATCAGAACGAGGTAAAGGAACTGGAACGGGAGTATGGCTTCCGCTTCATCGAATTGGCAGGATGCTTCAACTGGCTGTCGTATACTTGCTACGAAGAGATATACGCCATTAGGAAGCTATGCAAGTTCATGGCGCTTCCAGGGCGCCGCCACTTCAAGGCTGCGCTTCACCTGCTGCACCACTTTCGATGCCACCCTCCAAAGCCCCTGATATACTACCACGATGTATACCAGTCGCCCGTCTATACAAAGATACTCTCGCAAATCCCTGGCTTCGTCCATGATCCAATGTACGTAGTATTCGCGGATAGTGCCCATGCGGATAACGACGAGGGGCGCTCTACTGCTTGTGATCTACAGGTCCTTCAAGGAGGCCTGGTGGACCACATATCCTGGATTCCAAACCCCATACCGCTCTCTACGGCTGAATCAGAAAGCAACTGTTATTCAGCCGCTATCATGCGTTCGAGACCTACCATTCGTGCCATCATGGATATACTCTACACTAATCCGGACAGGGATTATACTGTCCCCGTTATTGTGGATAGCTCCGCTGCCATCGCCATGAATTCGAACGACGAGATGTCTAAAAAGACGCGACATATCGAGTCCAGGTACTGGTACGGACGCTCCATGGTAAGGAGCGGAAGGGCGAAACTCTACAAGGGTAAAGGAGACACCCAACAACCCGCGGATCCTGGTACCAAGAACCTACAAGAAAAGGATACCAGGTTCTACCGCGGCCTATTCGAGGCTAGTACGAGTGAGGCAGAAAGAGACTTTAACAATGGTCTTTAAACCATACAAGAGCGCGCTACTCTACTCCAAGCGCCTTCGTTTGGAGGTCCCTGCAGACTCAGTTATACTTCAGTCCCAGACGAGCACGCTTGTTGGCGTAATCCGTATTCTGATCCGCGATACTCTTGTGGCGGAGGGTTCCGTCGAAGCGGGTGGTGCCAGGGAGATCACAAAGGCCGCGCTCAGCATACGTCCACATGTCCTGCCCTTCGAGGTATCCTTCGCATATCTCGTCTTTCTCGTCCTCCTCCCTCGTCTTCTTCTTCAACTCGCGAGCGAACTTGATACGCATCCACATTGGAAAACGCACGCTATAGTCCTGGCGCGCCTCGCGGACACCAAAGTCCTTTGCCGCCAGAGGAGTGTTCAGAGGGAAGAGCTCACAGTCTCGACTGACTTGATATTCAACACGGTCGTAACTGAATTTAACCAGCCCGTTACGACAGATATCGTCGCGCTCGTCCCAGTACCCATAGTTCAGGTAGTGGGCCGCCGTCGAGAGGTCAGGATACTTCATCTTCAACCAGTCGTTGAAGTGCATGGTAAGCCACCATAACCAGGGAAAGATGGAAGGATGGAATGCATTGTACTCCGGGTGTTCATGGCGAAACACCTTGAATACCGCTCCCATCTGCAGGTGGCACATGCTCTCGTAGAAAGTCTTTGAGGCCCGCTCGCGACGATCACGGTAACCACGGGCCATCAGGGCGAAGTGACCCAGGATGCCGTAGTTGATGTCTTCCTCCCACTGGGAACTACACTGACCGATGAACTGCAGGAAGAACTTCGTCATACTGTGTGGGAGACGACCTACCTTTCGAATAGGGGTACTCAACGGGTGCCCCTCAACTTCGTACATCCTGACGTACATCTCGCTTGCGCAGCTACTCGTGCCGTTGCTGAGGAAAACGATCTGTGAGTTTGCAAGCTTCACACACGTCTCCGAAAAGTGATCCATTCCACAGTTCTTCAACAACAGTAGTACCTCCTTGAAGAAGCCCTCCATCATCGGGGCGGTATTCTTCTCACAGACCAAGATCATGGGACGGTCCCCCACTCGCCCTGGGGGGATGTAACCCACCTTGTCGTCCGTAAGGACCGTCAGGCACCTGGCTCCGTACACGATGCTCGCCATCAGGGGATCCCAGGTACAATCGAACCCATCAGGGAAGATGGTAACCATGTGGTTGGTGTCAGGGGGACTCATGTTACTCAGGAACACCTTTGAGTCCGGATCTTCGATCAGTCGACACCTGTCGACAGGCAGGAAGTTACAATTCACATGCCTGTCAAGCGCTGAGGGTACCGTATTACGACCGGTACGGCGCCGTTCCCATGTACCACCTCTCCACTTAATCTCAGGAGGAGGAGGAGGTCTAGCGGGTACTTGCGGTTGCTGGTTCATGGTCGATTGGTATTGCTTTGCCTCGATATTGATATTGCTGTCGAAAACGATGATTCGAATCGAATTATGAGCTGTACCTGCTACTCTACCGTTCGCGATTATATGGCGGGCTCCTCTTCGAGGAAGCAGGAAAAGGAAAAACGCCATACACGTATCAGTTGAGTGAGTATAGGAGATAGAGTACTACTCAGGTAATTCAGTCGGTTTACATCCTGGAGCGGCCTGTCCTTGGTACGTACGAACGAACGGGTACCAAGCACATGTCGAAGAGGGGTGACGGAAAATGCCACCTCATGCGGGAGTGACTGAATCACTAGCAGGAGCGAATCGATCCTCCTCCACGACCAAGACCATACGGTCGCCGAAGAGCGGACGAAGGATGGGTACTCGCCTTATCCAAACCCCGGGTATCAGACGCCTTCACATTATCCGTATATTGCGAATACTCTGCCATACCAGTAGCAGGCTGGGTATGGCGAGGGCGCCCCTACGGATACGCCGTTTATGTTCTCCTATCAGGCGGGTAACGACTATATTCGATACAAGCTCGCCACTCCTGGAACAATGATGTCGATCCTAAGGGAAGAACGTCGAGGAAGCTCCCTTCGATCGATCGATCTATCGAACGAATGAGACGGATGGGAAGGATCCTAGTAGTAGATTGGTAATTTCCTATTTAGTCTCAGTCTTTTTGGTTGCAAACAAATCGAACTCTATATTACCCTCTACTAGTAGTATGTTAACCCCTTCCTCTGCTCGTGGTGTCCAGGACGCTGGTCGCCACCGTTTTCCCATCATGGTAGCAACTAGTGGTTACCCATTCCCCATGGGAAGACCCACGCCTACCAAGTCTTCCAAGAGCCTTATCCCCCCAAGTGCTCGTCGTCCGGGCGTCACCTACGCCAACGCCGTCGATCCTCAAGTTCGAAGCCGTATTCCGGACGTCCGCCCTTGGAAGATCGTTCGCAAGGCTGGGAAACCTATTCCCGCCTACAAGCAAGTCCTAAAGGCTTCTTTGGCCAAGAAGCCATGGGGTAAGTCTCGCAACTACCCCACGATGCCTTACCGCGCCGACAAGAGTTGCCGTGGTCCTGGTTGGCGCAGTCAATCTGTTGCCCGCACCAGTAATCGTACGAAGAAAAACAAGGCATCTACTCGCCCTACCAAGAACAAGCGCCATGGGCGAGTGACCGCAAGCGATAAGACCCTCTACATTGGGTCGCAACCGGTCAGCGGGATGCACCCTGCCCACTTCGATCAGGTGCTCCTCAACTTAGCAAACCTCAAGCGGTTTCCCTCCAAGGCGCACATCGAAGAAAAGGAACGTCAACGCCGCCTCAAGCACCAACGCTCGAGCCACCGTGTCGTCAGTCAAGGAATCGAAACCCTGCGCCATCTCAAGGGTATGTCCGCTGATATTCGTGCCATCCTTGTCATGAAGACACAGATGTGGAACACCTCCCTCATCCCCTTCGCGGGTGACAACTCCCTGATGAGAGACGACGGGACAAGTCTTTGCCTCAACAAGGACCTGAAGCGACACTTCAGGGAGTATCGCACCTTGTGCATACGAGCCAAGCGCGCGATACATGATCTGTCGAGGCAGGAGGATCTCCTCCGTAAGAGGCTAACCTCTCTCATTCGATCCTCCTCCAGTCGTCCTGTCAAGGCCAAGTTCGCCTTTTGCGGTATGGCTTCTGTGCCGCAAGGAGGCATGGACGACCTGACTGGACCCGATGAATCATACGAGGGTCCAGCCCCCGTCGCTACGGACGTTGACCCGCCTGAATCCCAAGAGGGGCTATCCTCAGGGCCCAGGCGGATTCCCGTAGTCTCCACCATCCACTCTGACGAAGGAGAGCCATCAGATGAAGAATTCTACGGCCACGAGTCCGGAGCATACCTTCGTCCAACGCCCGCTGAAGCGAAGCAAGAGTCGGATGATGAATACGACGATTCCTTCTACCAGGATGTTACTCAACGAGCAAGTCCTGAGCCACAACCTTCGCCGGTCACCTCCTTCCAAACGACACAACCTGCTCCAATCGAAACCTCGCTTCTCAAGCCTCCGCCAACTCCGCACCCAAGCGCTGGTGATGAAGGCCGCAAGCCAGCCGCATTGAAGGCTTCCCCAGTCTCTGCGCCTCAAGTGAAGAGCGAAGAACACCTTTCATTGGAACCTACTCCATCCGAGATGGAGTCTTCTGCCGTCAGGCGCCTAACGGAGCACTACGAACGGCGTCTTCAGGACCTTACCAATCTGGTCCAAGACTTGGCGGCGGGCATCAAGAGCCCGGACCCTGGTACGCACTCGTCCCCACGACGCACTTCCACGAGACCTGCCCGTGACGAACCTGAAGGGGGAGATGGGGAGGACGACGAACCCATTCCCCCACTTATCCCTCGTAGACATCAAGACTTCGATGACGAGTCTGACTCTGAAGACGAAAATCCAGGCCATGCATCGAGCAGTAGTGCCTCGTCTTCGACCTCTGAAGAACCTTTCGAGCTATTGTTCTCCCCCATTCCGGGCTCGTCCCCGTCATATGGGGGACCACAAGGATTCACCACCGTACGACGGAAGAAAAGAAAGACGAAGAAGCGTAGACGTGCGGATACCATATTCCGCTACCTCATGAAGTCGGGCGAATCCTACCACTTGCCGGCATTGCAGTACCACCCTGTCGCCGCCAAGAGAAGACAAACCTTCAACAAGTTCCTGGATACCCTGAAGCTTGTCACGAGTACCGTACGAGAAACCAAATCCGTCTTGGCTGATGTGAGCCGCCCTACGAGTCCTTCTTCTCCATCTGCCAAGAAGGCCCTCTTTCGCCTTCTATGCGCTCGGGTCGACACCTCAACCGCGAATCATCTCCTGGACCTGCAACGAAGGACGGGGACGGAGGACGGCTACGAGGCCCTCCTACTCCTACAACTGCTGTATGCTCCCAAGGATGATATGTCCCACCAACAACGGGCGGTAAACCAGTTTCGAACGATCGAGTTACTCCCGAACGAGACCGTATTCTCCTTTAATAAACGGTTTACCACGCTATATCGCGCTGTCGTAAGCAGCGGCAAGATCATCCCCGAGCTGGAAAGAGTGACTTTGTATCTTCACTCTCTCAAGGGGCACAGGAATCCAAGAGTTCTATACGAGATAAAGGACCTCACCCGTGCCCAGCGCAGGGGCGAGCACCTTAACCTCGCCACCATTCAAGCCGACCTGGTGAGAGAAGAGGAGGACTCTCCAGGCAAGAGCGTCCAAGCAAACGCTGCCCAGGTGCCTAAAGCACCCACCTCGGGCCGCAGGAATCAAAGAGGGGGCAGAAATAACAAACCTCGACGTGTCCAAGCCAATGCCGCTTCGAAGAAGCCAAGCAGGACCCGTGACGGACGACCAATCATATGCGCCGGTTGTGGCCAAGAGGGTCACAGCCTGAAGGAGTGCCCCACTACCTCGCCCAAGGACAAGCAACGCATCTACGCCCTCATGCGCCAGAGGAGACAAACGTACGATCC
>JAAUXY010023896.1_pt1 | contig 10087 bp, 10 predicted proteins | sample 7278121 | NCBI WGS metagenome assembly JAAUXY01 (sample SAMN14350117, study PRJNA611818) | marine sediment metagenome | isolation source: surface marine sediment (1.8m) | place: French Polynesia: Moorea | collected 2018-08
ACGATGTTCAACTTCGCCCAGCCGAGGTACCCGTTGACGATCGAGAACATGACGCTGCGGGTCGCCGAGGTCGACATCGCCCGCCGCTACTTCACCAAGCTGACCGGCTGGTCGACGGGCATGCAGAACACGCTGGCGGTGGGACACGTCCCACGCGACGTGATGCCGCACGAGGTGACACCGTGCGACACCCCGGTGGTGCTGCGGAATCTGGCCGTTCGCGGTCTCGACCGTCGATGGGAATACGCCGACGACGCCGAGTACCTGCAGCAGTACTACAACCGCAAGAACCAGCACTACGGGCTGATCACGATGTTCATGTCAGACGTGGAGATCGACAACTGTCACGTCTCGCACGCCAGCGGCGACGCGATCGAGGTGATGGGTGCCATGGGGGGCGCCAGGGTCGTGATCAGGAACTCCAGCGCCTCGCACGGCGCTGGGATCTCGCTCGTCGGGGCCGAAGCTGACGCCGATGGCGACGTCCTCGTCACGGACAACGAAATGATCGACGCGTTCGCCGACGGCGGCGGGGTGAGCGTGATCGGCGGCGCCTTCCCCGAAGTCGGCCAATTGCCGGCATCCAAGGTGATCGTCGCCCACAACGACTTCACGAGCAGCGGACTGCGCCACTCCTACGTGAACGTCTTGGGACCTGGTGCTCCAGTCACTGCAACCTTGATCTGCATCCACGACGACGAGTTGCTGCGCGATGTTGCGGGCCCCGGAGCGGTGGTGATCGGTCCGGAAGGCGTGACCGACACCAAGGTCCGACTGCCCGATTGCACATGGCTCATGGACGAGCCGGACGCGGCCACGAAGTGCACGGACGAGCCGCGGTGCATCTACGAGGTGTAGCCCTTCGACCACCGTTCACGGGTCGAGGGTGAATCCCTTGCGGTAAGGGCACAGGATCCGGAGTTCGTCGAACCCGAGCCCCCGGTAGAGGCGGCGGGCGGCGACGTTGCCGACCCTGACGGTGAGATCGACGACGCCGATTCCCTGCCGCCGGAGGACGTCGAGTGCGGTGGCCACGAGCGCCCGGCCCGCCCCCATTTGTCGACGCTGCGGATCGACACCGATGAAGTCGATGTAGCCGATCCCGTCGGCGAGGACCTCGACGGCGACGTAGCCGACGACGTCGGGTCCGTCGCGCAACACGAGCTGCACGCCGTCGGTCTTGCCGACGAGCTGGGCGCCGGTGGTGTGCGTCCCCGGGAACAGCTCGTCGTGGAGTGCGGCGACCGCACGGTGGTCGTCGGCGGCCAGCGGGCCGACGCGGGGGTCGGACGAGGTCTCACTGACCTGCAACCTGAGCAGGACCGACGGCTCATCGGCGGCGAAGCCGTGCCGGGTCGCAAAGGCCGCCAGCCGCACGTGACGTCGGTCGCCGGCCAACTCCTCCTGGACAAAGCGAGCGTCCAGCGCGTCACCGGCGGCGTCGTACAGCGCGTCGGCAACGTCGTCCCACACCTCGCCGGGGCCCACCACCGGTCCCCACCACCACACGCGGGCCAAGTCGTCGTCGGTCTCGGCGAGCAGCCAGCCCACGACGGTGGACCCGCGCCGGGCGACCTGCGTTGCCTCCGCCCAGTCCTGGACGGCCGCGATCTCGGTGGCGATCGCCGTTGCGTCCTCCCCGAAGTTGGTGAGGTTCGACTCCGGGCGCTCCTGCGTCTCGGCGGCCAGGCTCGCGAGCGCCGGGAGGTCGCCGATGTTTGCCCGCTCGACGGTCAGGTCCATCGGGCCATGATGGCGCGCGTGCGGAGGTGGTTCACCAGGGCGCGGAGCACCATCCACACGATCAGCCCGATCCAGATGCCGACGATGCCGAGCGCCGGGACGGCGAGCACCACGGCCGCGATCGGCAGCACGGCCAGCAGGTAGCCGAATGCCGCCCGGCCGAGGAAGCGGTAGTCGCCGGCGCCGATCAGGACCCCGTCGTAGGCGAAGGCGACCGCACCGGGCAACAGCAGCACCGCGAGCAGGAGCAGCCCGGCGGTCGCCCGGCTGACGACGGCCGGGTCGGACGAGAACGCTCGGGCGACCAACGGCGAGAGGGCGGCGAGCGCGATCGCAACTGCGCCGGCCGTCCACAGCGACAGGATGACGACGCGGCGGACCACGTCCGCCAACCCGCCCCCGCCGGCGCCCTCCTCCTCGGCGACGAGCGTCTGGGCGGGAACGGCGAGCGCGTCGAGGGAGAGCGCCAGGAAGATGAACATCGTGATCGTGACCTGGTGGGCGGCCAGCGTCGGGTCGTCGATCCGGGCCGCGATCGCCGTCGAGCCGGTGAACACCGCCAGCATCGAGCCGACCCGCAGGAGCAGGTGGCTGCCCGCCGACACGAGCGGGGCCATCTCCTGCCAGTGCGGGCGCCGCTCGCTCGCCGGTTCCAGGCGCCGGCGGACCAGCACGATGAACGCCACTCCGGCGCCGGTCTGGGCGATCACCGTCGACCACGCCGCGCCAGCGACGCCCAGATCGAGCCCGAACACGAACACCACCTCGATGATCAGGTTGACGACGTTGGAGATGATCAGGATCCGCAACGGCGTGACGTAGTCGGAGGCCCCGCGCAGCACGCCCTGCGCCGACAGCCCGAGCAGCACGAACGGCACCCCGAGCGCCGAGATGCGCAGGTAGAGCACGCCGAACTCGAGCACCTCGCCGTCGGCTCCCAGCAGCGCGCACAGCGGCTCGGCGAGGAGCACGAGCATCGGGACGGCCGGAACGCCGACGATCACCGCCAGCCACATCGCCTGCACGCCGACGTTGGCCGCGTTGCGCTCGTCCCCGCTCCCGAGCCGGCGGGCGACGCGCTCGGTCGTTCCGTAGGCGAGGAAGTTGGAGCCGGCGATCACCAGAGACAGCACCGACACCGCCACCGCCAGCCCGCCGAGCTGGGCGGTACCGAGGCGGCCGACGATCGCGGTGTCGACGAGGCGGTAGAGCGGCTCGGCGGCGAGCGTCCCGAGCGCCGGGAACGCCAGCCGGAGGATGCGGCGGTCCGTGTCGGTGAGGACCGCGAGGGCCACGTCAGGCAGGCAGCATCCCGATCGCGCGGTGGGCGCGGTCGAGCGTGGCGGCGGCGACCTCGCGCGCCTTGTCGGCCCCGACGCGCAGCAGCCGGGCCAGCTCGCCGCGGTCGTCCATCAGCTCGTTGTACCGAACCCGGATGGGGTCGAGCACTGCGAGCACCGCCTCACCGGTGTCGACCTTCAACGCGCCGTACTGGGAGTACTCGGCGGCCACCGCGCCGGGCGTGCGATCCGTCACCGCCGCGTTGATCTCGAGCAGGTTGGAGACGCCGGGCTTCTCGGCCGGGTCGTAGCGGACTGCATCTGCGCCGGTGTCGGAGTCGGTCACGGCCCGCTTGAACTTCTTCATCACGGCCGACGGCTCGTCGATCACGAACACGCACCCGGTGTCGTTGTCGTCCGACTTGGACATCTTGGAGCGTGGCTCCTGCAGGCTCATGACGCGGGCGCCGACCGCGGGCGTCACCGCCTCGGGCACGACCAACGTGTCGCCGAAGCGGTGGTTGAACCGGATCGCCACGTCGCGGGTGATCTCGACGTGCTGGCGCTGGTCGTCGCCCACCGGCACCTCGTTCGCGTCGTAGAGCAGGATGTCGGCCGCTTGCAGCGCGGGGTAGGTGAACAGCCCGGCCGAGATGAACTGACCCTCCCGCTTGGCGGTCTTGTCCTTGAACTGGGTCATCCGCGACAGCTCGCCGTAGCTGACGGTGCACTCCATGATCCAGCCGAGCTGGTTGTGCTCGGGGACGTGGCTCTGCACGAAGATCGTCGCCACGTCGGGGTCGAGCCCCATCGCGAAGAACATCGCCGCAAGCGACAGGGTCTCGTCGCCGACGACGTTCGGCTCGTCGATCACCGTGAGGGCGTGCAGGTCGACGATGCCGTGGAAGGCGTCGCAGCGGTGCTGACCCTCGACCCACTTGCTCAACGCTCCCAGGTAGCTGCCCAGATGGACGTCGCCGGTCGGCTGCATGCACGACAGGACACGGGTGGCGTGGGTCGACGGATCGCTCACGGCCGACGACGCTACCGGCGCCGCACGATTCGCCAGCCACCCGTTTCCCCGGACCGACGGCGATGAGTGTGGGCGGGGAGGGGTCGCGGCCAGGCTCATCGCTGGGGGTGGGGATACCCGAATCGGGAGGACGGGGTGGGTAGCGTTGCGCGGCGATGGCGTTCGAGGTCACCACCCCGGTCTACGAGGGGCCGTTCGACCTGCTCCTGCACCTCATCCTGAAAGAGCAGGTCGACATCTACGAGGTCAACCTGTGCACGATCGTCGACGCCTACCTGGTCGAGGTCGAGCGCATGCAGGACCTGGATCTCGACGTCGCCACCGGGTTCCTCCTGATCGCTGCGACGCTCGTCGAGCTGAAGGCCCGCCGGCTCCTGCCCGATGCCGGCGACGTCGACCTGGACGACGAGTTGGCGCTCTGGGAGGAGCGTGACCTCCTCCTCGCCCGGTTGCTGGAGGCGAAGACGTTCAAGGACGTGTCGCAGGTCTTCGCCCGCCTGGCCGACGAGGCCGGTCGCTCGTTCCCCCGGGTGGTCGGGCCGGACGAACGGTTCGCAGCGGTCGTCCCCGATCTCCTCGAGGGCACGACGGTGGAGCGCCTGCGCAACGCCGCGATCCGGGCCCTCACGCCGCGCCCGGTCCCGACCGTCGACCTGTTCCACGTCGCCCCGATCACGATCACCGTCGCCGATGCCGTTGCCGAATTGCTCGACGAGCTCCCGCGGGCCGGGCGGATCACGTTCCGCCGGCTGACCGCCGACCTCGCCGACCGAATCGAGGTGATCGTCCGGTTCCTGGCGGTGCTCGAGCTCTTCAAGCAGGGCGCGGTCGAGATCGACCAACCGGAACGGTTCGGCGACATCGAGGTGACCTGGGCCGCCGGCGACGATTTCGAACCCGACGAGCTCCTGATCGACACCTACGACGGCTGACAGCGAAAGCGACCTCCACATGTCCGAGAACATCCTCCAGCCCGCCGACGAGCAGATCGCCGAGTTCAAGCGCGCGATCGAGTCGATCGTGATGGTGGCCCACGACCCGGTGCCCCCCGAACTGCTCGCCCAGCTCCTCGAACAACCGACGATGCTGATCGAGCGGTGGTGCGACGAGCTCGCCGAGCAGTACGCCGACGACGGGCACGGGTTCGAGCTGGTGCGCGTCGCCGGCGGGTACCGGATGCAGTCCGCCCCGGACCTCACGCCCTACGTCGAGCGTTTCTTGCTCCACGACCAGCGGGCCCGGCTGTCCGGCGCAGCGCTCGAGACGTTGGCGATCGTCGCGTACAAGCAGCCGATCTCGCGGGCCCAGGTGGCGTCGATCCGCGGCGTGGATCCCGACGGGGTGCTGCGCACGCTGCAGGCCCGTGGGTACATCGCCGAGCTGAGTCGCGACGACGGGCCGGGCCAGGCGATCCTCTACGGCACGACGTCGTCGTTCCTGGAGAAGCTGGGCCTGGACTCGCTCGACGACCTGCCGCCGATCGCCGAGTTCATTCCCGGCCCCGAGGTGGTCGAGACGCTGGAGCACGGGCTGCGGGTGACCCCCGAGATCGACGTGCCGGCCGGCGAGATGGCCCCCGACCCGCCCCGATCGTGACCGGTCGACGTCCTTGAGCGACGACGGCCTCGAACCTCCGCTCTGGGAACAGCAGGCGACGCCGCGAGCCGACGGGGAGCGGTTGCAGAAGGCCCTCGCCGCAGCCGGATGGGGGAGCCGGCGGGTCTGTGAGGACCTGATCGCTGCCGGCCGGGTGACGGTCAACGGCGAGGTCGCCGTGCTCGGCCGCCGCGTCGACGTCGAGCACGACCTGATCGAGATCGACGGTGCACCGATCGGTGTTCGGCCGGGCCTCGTCTACTACCTCCTGAACAAACCCGCCGGGATCCTCACGACCAGCAAGGACACCCACGGGCGCCCGACCGTGATCGAGCTCGTCCCGCCCGAGCCGCGGGTCTTCAGCGTGGGGCGGCTCGACGCAGCGACCGAGGGGTTGCTGCTCCTGACCAACGACGGCGAGCTCGCCAACCGGGTCGCCCACCCGTCCCACGGCGTCGAGAAGGAGTACCTCGCCGAGGTCGAGGGCGGCCGGGTCGCACCCGGTGCACTCCGCCGCCTGCGGGAGGGCGTCGTGCTCGACGACGGCCCGACGGCCCCGGCCCGCGTGTCGCAACCCGAGCCGGGTGTGCTGCGCATCACCATCCACGAGGGCCGCAACCGTCAGGTCCGGCGGATGTGTGAAGCGGTCGCCCACCCCGTCCGCCGCCTGGTCCGCACCCGGATCGGTCCGATCGCCGATCGCTCCCTGGCCCCCGGGTCGTGGCGGGAGCTGACCGCCGGCGAGCTGCGGGCGCTGACGGAAGCCGTGGCCGGTTCGGCCCGGCAGTACGATTCGCAGCCGTGACCGACGGCCCCGGCGAGCGACACCGCGTGCGGCGGGCCGACGGCCCGGTCGTCGCCGACGTCGTCGTGCCTCCCTCGAAGAGCCTGACCAACCGGGCGCTCGTCTGCGCCGCCCTCGTCGACGGCACGAGCGACGTCGTCGGCGTCGCACCGGGCGACGACACCGCAGCGATGCTCGAGTGCCTCGAGCAGCTCGGGTGCGGGATCGGCACCGACGTCGTCGACGGCGCCAACGTGGCCCACGTGATCGGGACCGGTGGTGACCTCGCCCCCGGACCGACGGAGCTCAACACGCGCCTGGCCGGCACCACCTCGCGCTTCGTCACCGCGCTCGCCGCCCTGGGGCCGGGCCCGTATACCGTCGACGGCGACCCGCCGCTGCGCTCGCGGCCGATGGAGCCGCTCCACGACGCCCTTTCCGCCCTGGGGGCCGATCTCGAGCCGGGGGAGCAGTGGGGGCGGCTCCCGGTGACGGTCGCCGGCCCCGTCCGGGGCGCCGACGCGCTCGTACTGCCCGGCGACGTGTCCAGCCAGTACGTGACGGCGCTGATGTTGATCGCCCCGTACCTCCGGCGCGGCATGCGGCTCGGGTTGTCGACCGAGCTCGTCTCGCGGCCGTACGTCGAGATGACCCGCGGCGTGATGGCGGCGTTCGGAGTGGCGGGCGTCGAGGTTGCCGACCGGCGGGTGACCGTCCCCGCAGGGCGCTACGACCCGACCGAGTTCCGCGTCGAGCCGGACGCCTCGTCGGCCAGCTATCCGCTCGCCGCAGCGGCCATGGTCGGTGGTGCGGTGCACGTACCGGGCCTCGGGTCGACCTCGGTACAGGGTGACGCCCGCTTCGCCGACGTGCTGGTCTCGATGGGATGTACCGCGGTGGTCGGAGCGGACCACACCGTGGTCATGCGCCGTCGCGATCAGCCGCTGCGCGGGATCGACATCGACATGGCCGACATCTCCGATCTCGTGCCGACCGTCGCCGTCGTCGCCACGCAGGCGGTCACCCCGACGAGGATCACCGGCGTCGGGTTCATCCGGGCCAAGGAGAGCGACCGGCTCGGCGACCTGGCCGCCGAGCTCAACGCCACCGGCGCGGCGGTGACCGTCGACGACGACGGGTTGACCATCCACCCGACCGATCTGCTCCACGGGGCCCTGCTCGGGACCCACCACGACCACCGGCTGGCGATGGCCCTCGGCCTGCTCGGGCTCGTCGTCGACGGGATCGAGATCGCCGATCCGGGCGTCGTCTCGAAGAGCTGGCCGGGCTACTGGGACACGCTGGCCTCGATCCCGGCGCGCCGTCCGTGACCACCGCCCTCCGTCAGGTCGCGGCCTTCGACGTCGACGGCACATTGACCACCCGTGACTGCGTCGTGCCGTTCCTCCGACGGGTCGCCGGCACACCGCGACTCGTCGGCGGCGTGGCCCGGCATCCGGTGCGTCTCGGCCGCGCCTCGGTGTCCGGTGACCGCGACACCCTCAAGCAGCTCGCCACGGCCGCCGCGCTCACCGGCCGGCGGGCGGCCGACGTCGCAGCGCACGGCGACGCATTCGCCGCCGAGGTGCACGCCGGTTACCTGCGCTCGGAGTCGGTGAGGAGCCTCGACCGCCACCGGGAGGCCGGCGACGCCGTCGTGCTCGTCTCGGCGTCGTTCGAGGTGTACCTCGAACCGCTGGCCCGGCTGCTCGGGGCCGATCAGGTGCTGGGGACCCGACTCGAAGTCGGGCCCGAGGGCCTGCTCACCGGCCGACTCGACGGTCGCAACTGCCGCGGGCCGGAGAAGGTCGATCGTCTCCGAGCCTGGATCGAGGAGCGCTTCGGCGGCCGGTCGGCGGTGCGGCTGGTCGCCTACGGCGACTCGACCGGCGACCGCGAGCTGCTCGCCGAAGCCGACGAGGCCCACTGGGTGGTCTCGTGACCCCGCGCGGCGCCGAACCGGCCCGCCAGGTGACGCCGTGAATGCACTGTTCCGTGCGGCGCGGCCCAAGCAGTGGCTGAAGAACGTGCTGGTGTTCGCGGCGCCGGCCGCTGCCGGTGTGCTCGACCAGGGCCGGGAGCTGGCGCTCACGATCGTCGTCTTCCTCGCGTTCTGCGCCGCGTCGAGCGGCATGTACCTCTGGAACGACGTGCTCGACATCGAGTCCGACCGGAATCACCCGTCGAAGCGGCACCGGCCGATCGCCGCCGGCGAGGTCAGCCCGACCCTCGCCCGCGTCGCCGGGGTCGTGCTCTCGGCCCTCTCGCTGGGGCTGGCGGCGCTCACCGGCCGATGGCAGACGGTCGCGATCATCGCGACGTACCTCGCGTTGACCATCGCCTACAGCGTGGTGCTGAAGCACATCGCCATCGTCGATCTGGTCGCGGTCGCTTCGGGGTTCGTACTGCGGGCAGCCGGGGGTGCGGTTGCGGTGGACGTGCCGATGTCGAGGTGGTTCGTGCTGTGCATCACCTTCGGCTCGCTGTTCATCGTCGTCGGGAAGCGGTATGCGGAACGCAACGACGTCGGCGAGAACGGTGGCACCCGAGCCACGCTCGACGTCTACAGCGTCGGCCTGCTGCGGATGATGTTGGCGATCAGTTGCGGCGCCGCGCTGCTCAGCTACTGCGTCTGGGCCTTCGAGACCGCTGCGATCTCGACCGCCGACGTCCCGTGGTACGAGCTCTCGATCGTCCCGATGCTGACGGCGATGTTCCGGTACCTGCTCATCCTCGACCAGGGCGGGGGAGGGGCCCCCGAGGACGTGTTCCTGTCCGACCGGACGCTGCAGGTCCTCGGGTTGGCCTGGATCGTGGTCTACGGGGTTGCGGTCTACGCTGCGTGACCCGACATGACCGGCGCGATGGACGAGCACCCGACACCGGCCGGCACCGACCGTCCGGGCTTGACCGAGGTGATGGAGCTGGTGCGCGGCGTCGACGGCTGGATGACCCCCGGTCAAGCGGCCGCGTTGTACGACGCAGCGGCGACCTGCCCGGCCCCCGGCCGGATCGTCGAGATCGGGAGCTTCCGCGGCCGTTCGACGATCGTTCTCGCGTCCGCCGCCGGTGCCGGGGTCGAAGTCGTTGCGATCGACCCGCACGCCGGCACCGATCGTGGTCCGCAGGAGATCGACGGGTACGCCGACGAGGCCGCGTCGGACCACGTCGTGTTCGGCCGCAACCTGGATGCCGCCGGGGTCGCCGGGCGTGTTCGCCACGTGCGGACGTTCTCGTCCGACGCGCTCGACGAGGTCGACGGACCGGTCGACGTGCTGTACGTCGACGGCGCCCACCGGTACGGCCCGGCGCGCGCGGATCTCGTGTCGTGGGGCCGCCGTGTGGCGGACGACGGCATGCTGCTGGTGCACGACTCGTTCTCCTCGATCGGCGTGACGCTGGCGATCCTTCGCGAGCTGGTGTTCGGCCGGCGGTTCCGATACGTCGGCCGCGCCCGGTCGCTGGCGATCTACCGGGCCGACCTCGAAGCCGGCTGCGGTGCCAGGGTGCGCAACGCCTGGCGACAGCTCGCCCAGCTCCCGTGGTTCGTCCGCAACGTCGCGCTGAAGGTGCTGCTGACCCTCGGCCTCGGCACGCTCCTCGCCCGCCTCGGCCGCCCCGTCCCCGAGTGGCCCTACTGACCGACCGTTG
>JAAUXY010038180.1_pt1 | contig 10083 bp, 9 predicted proteins | sample 7278121 | NCBI WGS metagenome assembly JAAUXY01 (sample SAMN14350117, study PRJNA611818) | marine sediment metagenome | isolation source: surface marine sediment (1.8m) | place: French Polynesia: Moorea | collected 2018-08
CGCCGCCGCGCTCAATCCGACTAGGGCCAGGCTGCCGGCATTGCGCGCGTAGGACTGCTCGTCGCCAGCCTGGAGGTAGGCCAGTCGCTGCGCGTTCGCGTCGTCGATCGCCTGCGGCAGGTCGCCAGCAAAGTCGAACTCCGGTGCGACGGGGGCGCCGTTGCCCTCCCTATCCTGATCCGTGACGGAGCCTTGCGGCTTGCCATAACGAAACGACCACTCCATCTCCGACGCCCGCGGATGTGGGTCGAAGAGGCTGCAGCCCGACAGCGCCAGTAACGCAACTGATAGTAGCTTGCCAGTAGTCCGGGCCCGTACCGTTGCTTCCTTCGTTTCCTGCCCCATCGAAGACCTCGCTCCCTATTCTCCAGACATTCCCGGCCTCGGAACGATCTGTTAGCCGGATCGGGCGGACTGAGCAGAACGCATACCGAGAACAAAATATAAGATTTTCTCTTTTAGGTCGCAATTTCAACCTAAATCGAGTTCTGTGTCCACAGCTTTCTGCAGACGGTTGGAAATAGCAGCCAGTCTTTGGTAAGCGGACGGATGGGCACAATGGGCATCGATGCGATTCGGCAGATCGACTACGTCATCCTGCCTTGCCGCGATATCGGGGCGATGCGGGCGTTCTACATGGAGGTGATGCGCTTCGCGCTGGAGGAAGACCAGGAGCACTGGGTGAAGTTCCGGGTGGGCTCCGGTTTCCTGACCCTGCGTCCCAGAGGGCCCTGGCGCGCTTGGCACGACGGCGAGATACCGCCGGAATCGGTCGGCGTCCAGGTGGCCTTCCGCGTCGCCTACGAAGAGGTCGATGCCTGTCACGAAGAGCTCGTGGGGCGCGGCGTCGAGATCCTCGAGCCGCCGCGGGACCAGGACTTCGGTCACCGGACCCTGTTCTTCAAGGACCCCGACGGCAACGTCTTGGAGATCTACGCCGAACTGTGAGGCGGTCGCAGGCGTAAGCTCGGGGATCGGGCCGCTGTTCGCCTCACGCCCGCGCCGTCTTCGCGGCGAAGAGGTAGCCGATGCCGCGCACCGTCTTGATCAGCACGGGCCGCTTCGGGTCGGCCTCGATCTTCTTGCGCAGCCGGCCGACCTGCGTGTCGATGCTGCGGTCGTAGGGGGTCCAATCGCGGTCGCGCGCCAGTCCCATGAGCTGGTCGCGGTTGAGCGGCCGGTTCGGGTGGGTCACGAAGACCGCCAGGAGGTCGAACTCGCCCGTGGTCAAAGGCACGTCCGAGCCGTCCGGGCTGCGCAACTCGCGACTGATCAGGTCGAGCTGCCAGCCGTCGAAGCTGAAGACCTGCCCCGGCTCCGCGATCTCGGCCGCCCGCTGTGCCGGGGGACGATCGCTCGCCGCACGCCGCAGCACGCTGCGCAGCCGGGCCAGGACCTCGCGCAGGTGGAAGGGTTTGGTGATGTAGTCGTCGGCGCCGGCCTCGAGGCCGACGACCCTGTCGATCGGATCGCCCTTCCCGGTGATCATGATGATCGGCACGTCGGAGCTTCTTCGAATCTCCTGCATCAGCGAGAGCCCGTCCTCGCCCGGTATCACCAGATCCAGCAGCACCAGATTGAAGTCGCGGCCGCGCATGTGCCGGCGCATGGCCGCGCCGTCTTCGGCGTCCGCGACCTGGAAGCCCTCGCCTTCCAGGTAGGTCTTGAGCATGCGCCGGATCCGCGGGTCGTCGTCGACGACCAGAATCTGCAGCGGCCCGGTCATGGCGCGGATGCTCGTAGATCGATGTTCATCCGTTTAGTCGTCTAGCCGATGGCGTTGCGTTTGTTGGTGCGCGAACGGCCTCTTCTGGCGAGCGATTTGTCACATATTGTCACAATTCGATTCAAATTTCCGCGTCCGCGGCAAACGCCTGCAACACTAGGCGCTTATCTAGAGTCCGATAACATTCAAAGCCGATAGCGGCAACATAGGGGAGACGAAGGATGCGGACAGCTACTGCTCTCGAGGCAGGCGCGGACAGCGGCGCGCTCCAGTCAGGACTTTTGCAAGAGATCGGCACGGAATCCTTCGGCCAGCCGGCCTGTATCACCTCGCTCCAGGCCTACCGGGCCAAGGAAGTCATCTTCTACCAGGGCGACCCTTGCCAGCATCTCTTCGAGGTCATCGAGGGGGTGGTGAAGCTGTACAAGTTGACGCCGGACGGCCGGCGCCAGGTCACCGGATTTCTCTATCCCGGCCAGTTCTTGGGACTGGGCTGGAACGAGACCTATACGCAGACGGCCGAGGCGGTGACGGGGGCGAAGCTTTGCCGCTACTCCCGTGACAAGCTCGATCAATGGCTGATGCTCTATCCGGCCCTCGGGCGGCGCCTGCTCGACGCGACGACCAACGAGCTCATGGTGGCGCAGGATCAGATGCTGCTGCTCGGGCGCAAGACCGCCACGGAGCGGATGGCCTCCTTCATCATGCGGCTGCTCGAGCGTGACGATAATGATGATCTGGAGGACGGCGACGTTTATCTGCCGATGATCCGCTCCGATGTCGCCGACTACCTCGGGCTGACCGCCGAGACCGTGAGCCGAATCCTCGGCCGGCTCCGGGACAGCGAGATCATCGATATCCCGAACCACCACTACGTCCGGGTGCTCGATCGGGAGCGTCTGGAGGATTTGGCGGAAGGCGACGAAGACCGGTGTCTGGTTTGATTGGTTTAGCGGATCCGGTGGGGCGCGGCATGGGCAAATCGGCCCGAACCCGCGCCCCCGCGTCGGGTCCCCCGAATCCTCGGGCTATGGGAGAGGGCCGAAGGGCGACGGCCGCCATCTGCGACCCGATCGCAAAGACCCGGTTTCTTCGGCACGCCGTCGGGGTCCTGGAAACCGCCGACGAGGTCGACGGCACGCTGGATGAGTTGAGCGTCGCCGGAATCGGCCACTCGGTGGTCAGCTTGACGGCACCGCTGGATGTCTCGGGGACGGTTTCTTGGAAACGCCCTGGCGACTGGGTCGAGCTCGGGGTGCGCAGCCGCTCCGGCGCGCGGCTGGCCTCCTGCGGTCCTTTGAGCGAGGCCCTCGTGCGGCTCTGCACGATCGAGGAGGCCGCCATCGACGCGCTGCTCGCGCGTTGGCTGCCGGGCGTCAACGCCCGCTTCCTCGCCGAACAATTCGATTTCGGGCGCATCCTCCTGTGGGTGCATTTGCTCGACGCCGATGACGAGCGTCGGGCCTGCGGCGTTCTGCTCGGCAACAGCCGCCACGGCGTTCAGGTGCACGATCTGCCCGGCGCGCCCTGATTGCCGCCGCCGCGCCCTTCGACCGTCAAAGCGCCGAGATATCGAACTCCGCCACGATCGGCGCGTGAAACGACTCCGGGCTGCGGCTGGCGGTCGCATAGGCCACCAGCTCGTCGCCCAGCGCTTCGTTGTGCACCTCGACGTGCCGGTAGGCCGCCATCAGGGCGCGCGACACCAGCATGTGATCGAGCATCAGGCGATGGCCGCGATGCAGCACCGAGAACCTTTGAGACTCGGGCAGCGTTCGTTCCAGGGGCACGAGCATGCGCGCGGCGAGGGCGCCGTTGCCGGTGTCTTCGACGTCGCCCTGGATGATCCGCAACGGCACCTCGCGATCCTCGGCGTTGAAATCGCCGCAGACGGCGATCAGCGCCCGGGAGTCACGATCGAAGACCCCCTCGATGGCCAGGCGCGTCTCGAGGGCCTGGCCGGCGCGCTTCAGGGCGGCCAGGTAGAAGCCTTCGGCCCAGCCGCCGACCGTCTTCCACTTGAAACTGTCGAGCTTCTGACCCTCGACCGGCGCGGCCAGCGGCGCGCGCAGATGCAAATTGAAGAGGTGCAGCCTGGCGCCGCGCGGCAGCTCGATCTCGACTTCGAGGACCGGCCGGTCCCAGAGGATCGGCTCGGCGTCGCGCGCTTCAGGCTCCGCCGTCGCCGTCCGATAGGCGGCCGGTGCCACCAGGTCATGGCGAATCTGCCGGACCGCGGCGAGCGGCCAGCGGCTGAGGACGACAAGGTTGTGCTTGTCGGCGGGCCCCTGTCCGTTCGGTGAAAGGCTCGAGGCGCGCTCGAAACGAGCATAGGACGTGGTCTCCAACAGCCGCTCGAGCGCCAGGAGGCGGCGCGGCGCGTGGCGCGCGGCAGGCTGGGCGTTGATTTCCTGTAGGCAGAGCACATCGGCCTCGAGCCTGAGGATCTGGGGCCGCAGGATGTCGAGCCGTTCGGCCAGCGGCGGCTCGAGACCCGGCCGGTCGTCCAGGTTCTCCAGGTTGAAGGTCGCGATGCGCATGGCTCAGTTCGCCGCCGCGCCGGGCCGCCCCAATCGACCCGGTCGGCTCAGTGCGCCATCAGCACCGGTATCTTCGCCTTCTCCAGGACGTTGCGGGTGACGCCGCCGAGCACCAGCTCGCGCAGTCGGCTGTGCCCGTAGGCGCCCATGACCAAGAGATCGGCGCTGGCTTCGCGCGCCGCGTCCAGCAGGTGCTCGCCGGTCGGCCGGCTGTCCGGCTCGAGCTGTCGCAGGCTCGCCGCCACGCCGTGGAATCCCAGGTGGCGCTTCAAATCGGCGAGATCGGCGGTCCGCCCGCCTTCCTGGACCGAAAGCAAGGTCACTGCGCTCGCCTTGCCGACGAAGGGCTCGGCGGCCCAGACCCCGCGGGAAGCTTCGCGTGTGCCACTCCAGGCGATCGCCACGCTGCCGCCGATCTGCCCGGAGGTCCCATCGGGGACGGCGAGGACCGGGCGGCCGCTGTCGAAGATCGCGGACTCCAGGGCATCGCTGAAGCGACCGTCCAGGCCGATGGCCGGCAGCGCCAGGACGGTGAGGTCGAAGAACTTGCCGCGCTGGGCGGTCTCGTCGCTTTCGATCCCGGTGACCTGTCGCCAGGCCACCGTGAACTTGCCGCCCACCGGCTCCGCCCCGGGATCGACCAGGGTCAGACCGGCATCGACGCAGTGCTTGTCGAACAGGCCGCGCGCCTCCTTGGCGCGGTGCTCGGCGTTCTTGCGCGCGCTCTCCATGATCTCCTCGATCACGGCGCCGGTCATGCCTTCTCCGACCATGGGGATGGCGCTCTCGGGCGGCACCGCCACGTGCAGCAGTTCGACATGGGCATCGAAGGCCTTGCCGACCGAAAGGGCGGCCTTAAGGGTCGTCTCGCTGCCGGGCAATCCGTCGATCAGGGCCAGGAGGCTGGCGATGGTCATGCTTCTCTCCGGGATTTCCGGTGGGCCGTCTTGACCGGCGGATGGGCATCATCCTCCGGCATCGGACCCGGGGTGCGGGTGCTAGGGACGAGCATTCATCCTGGCCTCGCACGGTCATTGACCTGGGTCAAGCGGGGACTCCGTTCGCACCGGCAGAGCGGCCGGACCGTCCCAACTTGATCGAGGTCAATGTGGCCTGCGCCGATCGGCTCGGACGGCGATCGCGGTGACCGATCTTGGTGGACGGGGCAACGTCCCATCCCCACAATATGACCATGAATGCGTTTCCCGCCCGGCCCCAAAGGGCCCGGAAGCGACCGATATGAACAAGACGCCCAAATGGCTGCCGCTCGCCCTGGTCGCCCTCGTGGTCCTGACGGTGATTATGTTCGGCTGGCGGGGGCCCGCGCCGACCGCCCGTGTTGACGTGCCCTACAGCGCCTTCAAGGGGCTGGTGACCGGCGGCGAAGTTCTGCGCGTGACCTTTCGCGGCGAGTCGGTGATCGCCGAGCTCAAGCGTCCGGTCTCCCTGGGCACGCCGCCGCGTGACACCACCACCGTCCGGACCCAGATCCCGGAGATCGGCGATCCCACCCTCTTGCCGTCGCTCGAGCGGAAGGGCGTGGAGATCGCCAGCGAGCCCGAGGACGGTCCGGGCGCCGGCTGGCTGGCCGGGCTGTTGCCGTGGATCGTTCTCTTCGCCCTCTACTTCTGGTTCTGGAACCGGATGCAGAAGAACATGCTCGGCCGCTTCGGCGGGCGCGATGTCGGCGATTTCCTGACGGGTTCGGCGACCCGCGAGGAAAAGCGCGCCGACAAGGTGACCTTCGACGACGTCGCCGGCCAGGACAACGCCAAGCGCGAGGTCGCCGAGCTGGTCGAGTTCCTCAAGGACCCGGACCGTTACAAGCGGCTCGGCGCCGAGCCGCCGCGCGGCGTGCTGCTCATGGGCCCGCCGGGCACCGGCAAGACGCTCCTGGCCCGGGCGCTGGCCGGCGAGGCCGGGGTGCCGTTCTTCCACATCTCCGCTTCGGAGTTCATCGAGATGTTCGTCGGCGTCGGCGCCTCGCGCGTGCGCCGCATGTTCGAGGAAGCCAAGAAGCGGGCGCCCAGCATCATCTTCATCGACGAGCTGGACAGCGTCGGGCGGGTGCGCGGCGCCGGCCTGGGCGGCGGACACGACGAGCGCGAGCAGACCCTGAACCAGATCCTGGCCGAGATGGACGGCTTCGCGGGCCACGAGGCGGTCATCGTGCTGGCCGCAACCAATCGGCCCGACGTGCTCGATCCGGCGCTGCTGCGCCCCGGCCGCTTCGACCGCCACGTCACCCTGGAGCTGCCGGACCGGCAGGCGCGGGTCGCCAGCCTCAAGGTCCACACGCGCAAGATCCCGATTTCGGCCGACGTCGACCTCGAGACCGTCGCCGCGGGCACGCCGGGCTTCTCCGGCGCCGACATCAAGAACCTGGTCAACGAGGCCGCGATGGCCGCGGCCCGCGCCGGCAAGCGCGTGGTCGAAATGAAAGACTTCGACGAGATGCGCGATAAGGTGCTGATGGGCATGGTGCGCACCCTGGCGATCCAGCCCGAGGAGCGCCATCGCCTGGCGGTGCACGAGGCCGGCCACACGGTCGTGGCCCATTTCCTGCCGCACGCCGATCCGGTCTACAAGGTGACCATCATCCCGCGCGGCCAGGCGCTGGGCGGCACCCACTTGCTGCCGGAAGAGGAGCGCCACACCCTGCCCGAGGACTATCTGAAGGACCGGCTCGCCGTCATGCTGGGCGGCCGCACGGCGGAGAAGGAGCTGCTCGGCACGGTCAGCTCCGGCGCCGACGACGACATCAAGCAGGCCACACAGCTGGCCCGGGCCATGGTCGCGCGTTGGGGCATGGCCGAGGGCATCGGCCCGGTCGACCTGCGCCAGAGCGAGGAGCACCCCTTCCTCGGCCGCGAGTTCGCCCAGCCGCGCCGCTTCAGCGAGACCACGGCGCACGAGGTCGACGAGGCGGTCTCGATGCTGCTGCGCGACGCGGAGGCGCGCGCCGCCGAGCTGATCGGTGAGCACCGTGCGGGCATCGAACGCCTCGTCGCCGCACTGGAGAAGGAGGAGACGCTCGACCACGACGTGATCGAGAGCTGTCTCGAGCCGCAAGCGGACGACGGCGCGCAGGTCAGCGCCCTGCGCAGCTGAGCGGCGGTTGGCGCGTTACGTCTCGTGCAAGTGATCGGAGTCCTGGGCTTCACCCCCTCCCCGACCCTCCCCCATCAAGGGGGAGGGCGTTCATCTGCGATTTGCCAGAACTCGGATTCCCTCCCCCCTTGTGGGGGAGGGCCAGGGAGGGGGGTGAGCGGCGCGCTCCCAATTCCGGGGGCCGCAGCGTGACCCGCTCCGACCTGAAGATCTTCGCGCTCGCGTCGGGCAGGGACTACGGCGAGCGGGTGGCGGGCGCGCTGGGAGTCGCGCTCGGCGCCCACGAGGAGCGCGACTTCGAGGACGGCGAGCACAAGGCCCGCCCGTTGGAAGGCGTGCGCGGCGCCGACGTCTACGTGGTCCAGTCGCTCTATGGCGACCCTGGGCAGAGCGTCGACGAAAAGCTCGTCCGCCTGCTGTTCTTCATCGGCGCTCTCAAGGACGCTTCGGCCGCTTCGCTCACGGCGGTCATCCCCTACCTCTGCTACGCGCGCAAAGACCGCAAGACCAAGTCGCGGGATCCCGTCACGACGCGCTACGTCGCGGCCCTGCTGGAGTCGGTCGGCGTCGGCCGCGTCGTGACCCTGGACGTGCACAACCTAGCGGCCTACCAGAACGCCTTCCGCTGCCACAGCGAGCACTTGGAGGCGGCCGGGCTCTTTGCCGCGCATTTCGCCGCGACACTGAGTGACGAGCAGCCAGTTGTGATCTCGCCCGACGTCGGCGGCGTGAAGCGGGCCGAGCACTTTCGCGAAATGCTGAGCGGCGTCCTGGGGCGCGAGATCCCGGGCGGCTTCATGGAGAAGAAGCGCAGCGGCGGGGTCGTGAGCGGCGAGGCTCTGGTCGGCGAAGTCGAAAAGCGATCGGCGATCGTCCTGGACGACCTGATCAGCGCCGGCACCACCATGGGCCGCGCGGCCAAGGCCTGCCGCGCGCGCGGCGCGGCGAAGGTTTATGCCGTGGCCACCCACGGCCTTTTCATGGCCGGCGCCGATCGGGTCTTCGCCGATCCGGCGATCGACGGGATCGTCGTCACCGACACGGTGCCGCCATTTCGGCTGACCGATGCGGCGGCCAAGAAGAAACTGGTCGTGCTCGAGACCGCGCCGCTCGTCGCCGAGGCGATCAAGCGGATCCATTCGGGCGGCTCGCTCGTCGAGCTGATGGGCGACTAGAGCGCTCAGAAGACCGGTGGCACCGTGCAAGAGACAGCGGTGACCGGTTCGTGCCCGACCACCTTGAAGCGATGCGGCACCTTGCCGTTGAAGCGGTAGCCGTCGCCGGACTTTAGAACGCGCCGCTGATCGCCGACCGTGAGCTCGAGCCGTCCTTCGATCACGAAGCCGACCATCTCAGCATCCTGCTTCGTCTGGATCTCCTTGCCGTCCATGCCCGGCTCGTAGCGCTCGTACTGAAAGATCATCGCGCAGTCGGGCGTGGTCTCGCCGATCTGCCAATAGGTCACCTTGTTGTGCCTGATCTCGGTGAGGTCGGCGAAGCTGTAGAACACGCGCCCCTGGCGCGTCGGCTCGGCCTCCCAAAACTCGGTCATCGACATGGGAAAGGCCGAGACGATCTTGAACAGCGTGCCCACCGAAGGGTTGAGCTGATCCTTTTCGATCAGGGAAATCGTCGCGTTGCTGACGCCGCTCATCGCCGCGAGCTTGCGCTGCGAGAGGCCGTAGCGTTGCCGCGCGATGCGCAGCCGCGTCGCGACGGTGGGCTCCTGCTCCGTGGCCATGGGCCGCTCCAGAATCGCGTTATGTCAAACTGTTAAGTATATTCAACAAATCCTGGCGACAAGACATATCTATCAACAAGTTATACCGCCGTTCGTTGAAAATTGTCCGAATCGCCATCTCGTCCATAGAATTCCCAGACGATCATCTCGAGTGGGAAGCAGCCCATGAATCCGGACAGCGGCAGCGCCCAAGCCCTCGACCCCGGGGCCATCGATCCCAAGGCTCTCGATCTCGACGCCTTCCACCTGCAGCGCGTGCGCGAGGAGATGGCCTCGCTGCCGGCCGTGGACGAAACACGGCTGTGCCTCGACCGTCTGGCGCGGCTTCAGGACCAGCTCCGCAAGAGGGACTACGGCGGCATTCTGCTCTACGACCCGGTCAACGTGCGCTACGCCACGGGCTGCCGCAACATGCAGGTCTGGGCCATGCGGAACTCCTCGCGCTACTGCCTGGTGCCGGCCGAGGGCAAGGCGGTGGTCTTCGACTTCATCAACTGCGAGCACATGTCCGAGCACCTGCCGACCGTCGAGGAGAGCCGGCCGGCGAAGATGTGGATCTTCCACATCTCCGGCACGAAGCGCGAGAAGGTGATGAAGGCCTGGGCCGAAGAGCTCGCCGACGTCATCGCCGAGAAATGCCCGAACCGCCGAATTGCCGTCGACCGCCTCGACGGCGACGCGCGCAAGGCCCTGGAGCAGCATCAGATCTCGATCTTCTTCGGTCAGGACGCGATTGAATACGCGCGCTGCATCAAGACGCCGGATGAGCTGAAGGCGCAGAAACGCTCGGCCCACGTCTGCCAAACGGCGCTCTCGTTGATGCGCGAGTCGACGCGGCCGGGGACCACGGAAAACGAGCTCTGGGCGATCCTGGTCGGCGTCAATGTGGCGCTCGACGGCGACTACACGGAAAGCCGGATGGTTGTCTCGGGGCCGCGCACCAACCCCTGGTACACCGAGGCGAG